>LIDZ01011473.1_pt1 | contig 38142 bp, 2 predicted proteins | sample 644651 | NCBI WGS metagenome assembly LIDZ01 (sample SAMN03856242, study PRJNA289617) | food metagenome | isolation source: wine grapes on drying loft during traditional withering process | host: Vitis vinifera cv. Corvina | place: Italy: Gargagnago di S. Ambrogio di Valpolicella | collected 2014-01 | reverse complement strand
CCATGGCCATATGATCCAGGGCCATATGATGGAACAGCAGCATCGCGGTGATTCGCTGGTTGAGCGGGTCCTCGGCATAGACCAGGCGCATCAGTGGCGCTTGAGTCATATCGAGGCAGTAGTGACGCGGATCGAAGCGGCGATGCAGTTGCGCGCCTATCTCACCGTCTACCGGGTCAAGCTCAAGCCCTTCGAGGTGCAACTGCGCCTGGCGCCAGACCACCTGCACCGGTGAGTCCAGACCGTCCCAGACCACCCCGGTACGCAGAATGTCATGACGGTCGATAACCATCTGCAAGGCTTGAACGAAGGCGTCCAAGCGCTCGCGGTCATCAAAGGCAAACTGGCTTTGCAACACATAGGGGTCGCCGACCTCGGCTGCCATGTGGTGATAAAGAATGCCTTCCTGCAACGGCGCCAGCGCGTAGATATCCTGAACATTCGCCACGCCGCCGGGCACGGTGGCCACCACCTGGTCGATCTGCGCCTGGGTCAGACTCGCCAGAGGCAGCAGCTCTGGAGTGATGCGTTCGCAGTCTTTGCCAATCAGGTTGGCCGGCACATTGATTTCACGGCCTGCGCCGACGGCTGCGGCCAGTGCGGCCAGCGTGGGCTGGCTGAACAGCACGCGTACATCGGCGCTCAGGCCCGCCTGGCGCATGCGCTCGATCAGGCTGACGGCCAGTAGCGAGTGCCCGCCGAGCTCAAAGAAGTGATCGTGACGGCCTACGCGCTCAACGTTGAGCAATTCGGACCACAAGCGCGCCAGGGTGATTTCCACTTCACCCTCGGGAGCCTCGAATTCACGGCTGGCGTAGGCGTCGGCGTCCGGTACCGGCAAGGCCTTGCGATCCAGCTTGCCGTTGGCGGTCAGCGGGAAAGAATCCAGCACCATAAAGGCGCTTGGCACCATGTATTCGGCCAGAGACGCCGCCAGTTCGCGGCGCAGTTCGACCGCTGACAAGGCGCTGTTTTCTTCGCCGACCACGTACGCCACCAGGCGTTTCTGTCCAGGTTCGTCCTGGCGGGCCAGCACCACGGCTTCTCTGACGCCAGGGCATTCGACCAGACGCGCTTCGATTTCACCCAGCTCGATACGGAAACCACGGATTTTCACCTGGTCGTCGTTACGGCCCAGATACTCGACAACCCCGTCTGCGTTCCAGCGACCAAGGTCGCCGGTGCGGTACAACAGGGCTCCAGTGTCATCGCTGAAAGGGTTGGTGACGAACTGTGTGGCGTTCAGCTCCGGGCGGTTCAGGTAACCCTTGGCCACGCCCTGCCCGCCGATATAAAGCTCCCCGACCACGCCCATCGCCACCGGTTGGCGCAGGGCGTCGAGCACATAGACCTGGCTGTTGCCAATGGGGCGGCCGATGGGAATACCGCCGTTGCCGACCGAGGTGATCTCATGGGTGGTGGAAAAGGTCGTCGCTTCGGTCGGGCCGTAGCCGTTGAGCAAGTGTCGCGGCGCGCCTTCTGCCAGCACCCGGGCGATTACTGCCGGGTCCAGCACGTCACCACCGACGATCAGGTAGCGCAATCTGGCGAAGGCCTCCATCAGGCCGTCGGCATATTGATGGAACAGGCCTGCGGTCATCCACAGCACGCTGACCGACTGAGAAAGCAGCAGCGCGCGGAACTCGTCAAGTGACAGTAACACCGACTGCTCGACCACGACCACGCAGCCGCCATTGAGCAGCGGCGCCCATACATCCAGGGTGCTGGCGTCGAAAGCCGGGTTGGAGGCGAACGCTACACGATCCCCGGCATTGAAATCGGCATAACCGTTGTTGAGCACCAGCCGGCTGACAGCACGGTGCGGCACCAGTACGCCCTTGGGCATGCCGGTGGAACCGGAGGTGTACATGATGTAGGCCACCGACTCGGCGGACGCTGACGGTACCGGGTTGGGCGCATCGCTTTGCAGTTCCATCAGGTCAAGGTCAATCCGCTGAATGCCTTCGGGAAGGTCGTGGCGAGCCAGCGTCAACACCTGCCGCGCGCTGCAGTCTTGCAGCATGAACGTTTGACGTTCGGCGGGGGCGTTGGTGTCCAGCGGCACATACACCGCCCCACATTTGATAATCGCCAATTGACCGGCCAGCAGATCAAGGGAGCGCTCCAGCAGCAATGCCACCCGCTCGCCCGGTTGCACGCCGAGGTCGACCAGGTGACGAGCCAGCGCGTTGGCGCGACCGTTCAATTCCCGGTAGGTCAGGCACTGGTCATTCTGTACAGCAGCCAGTGCATCAGGCTGCGCCGCCACTTGTTGTTCGAAAAGTTCCTGCAGGCTGCTATTGCGTGGGTAGTCGCGTGCCGTGTCATTGAAGTCATGCAGCACTTGCTGGCGTTCGGCTGGAGAGAGGACTTGCAGACGCTGCAACGGGGTTTGCGGCTGCTGCTCCAGCGCCTCTACCAGCGCGCCGAGTGCCGTCAACATGTACTCGCCGATCCGCTGTGCACCGATCTGCGCCAGGGCTTGAACCGTCAGGCTGAAGCCCTGGCCCAGGTCATCCACCGACAGGGTGATCGGGTAAGTGCTCTGCTCCTCGCTGCCCAGGCTCTGCAAGCCGTTCCAGGCCTGCAGTGCTTCGGCCGAAGCCACCGATTCGCTGGCACTGTGACGGTAATTGAGCAGCGAATTGAACAACGGCGCCGGTGCGGCCACGCCGCTGCAACGCTGGGCCTGGGCCAGCGACGCATGTTCATGACCGAGCAAGGCCGTCAGCCGTGCATGGGTGGTTCTGACCCCTTCACGCACCGCATGCCCTTCGAGCTTTACCCGTAACGGCAAGGTGTTGATGAACATGCCCAACGCCCGGTCAGCGCCATCGCCGCCCTGCATCCGGCCCATCAGCACCGTGCCGAAAACCACATCCGACTTGCCCGACAGCGCACCCACCACCCGCGCCCAGGCGAGGTGATGCAGGCTCGCGGCACTGACCCCAAGCTGCCGGGCCTGTGTCCGCAGGCGCGCGCTCAATGCGTCATCGACGGGCAGGTGCACATCTTCGATCAGTGGATCGCTGCCCGGCGTTTCGAGCACGCCGAACGGCAGCGTTGGCTCATCGATGTCGGCCAGCATCTCGCGGAAAAAACCTTCATGAGCATCAGCTCCGACACCCAGTCGGACCTGTGCCACGTAGTTACGATAAGGCACTGCTTCGGGCAAGGCATGGCCTTCGCCGAGCAGAAAAGCCTGCATCTCGTGCTTCACCAGGTCCAGCGCAGCGTGGTCAATGGCTATGTGGTGGAACAGCAAGATAGCGACCCAGCGGGCGTTGGCCGGATCTTCAGCGCACACCATGCGCATCAACGGAGCCTGGCGCAGATCGAGACGGAAATGCCGGGGATCATAGCGTTCGTGCAACTGGGTTTCGATGTCGCCGCCAGCCGCGTCCAGCGTCAGCTCATCCACAGCCAGCGTTGCTTCGCGCAACACCACTTGCACCGGTTCGTCGAGGCCTTCCCAGACCATCGCCGTGCGCAGGATGTCATGGCGTTCGATCACGGCCTGCAGTGCCTGGGCGAAGTCGTCGAGACGTTCGCGGCTCTCGGCGCCGAACAAAGCCCGCAATACATAGGGGTCGCCCTGCCCGGCCGTCAGGTGATGATAGAGAATTCCTTCCTGCAGGGGCGCCAGCGGGTAGATGTCCTGCACATTGCCAGCCCCACCCGGTATCGCGTCGACGATCCTGTCAATCGCTTCCTGGCTCAGATTGGCCAGCGGCAGCATGTCTGCAGTAATGCGAAAGGCCGGGCTGAGCCAGTCACCGCCCATTCGAGCCACCAGCGTAAGCAGTTCCGCCTTGTGCACGCTCAGGCTTTCAAGAGTGGCGCTGTCCAGCCCCTCGTCGTCACCGAGAATCACCAGATCGTCTTCTTCCTGTTGAAGACGGATAGCGTGCGTGGAAAGAACTGCCATCAATTCGCTGAAGTGCATCGAGTAACCTGCTGTTTATCATTTCGGAGAGGGTTGACGACTCTGGAGCACGGAGTCGCAAACAGTGTTTCGCACGATAAAAACGGAGGGGCTTCGAAACTCGAAGACAGAGCGGGGTCCGGGCGCAGGTATGATGGAAGCCGCAGCAACAAAGGGCTGCGGTCCTCCGATACACACACACGAAACTTCCCGTTCGCCGTGCTTCCCACACGCCGCAAAAATTAGAGCATCCATGGGCGACTGTCTGTCGTGGGAAGCTGGGACAAGACTTGAGCGTGACGTCGACGCAGCGATACCGGGGCGTTCAGTCAGACGGATACGGACTGGGGGGTTGCGAACTGACCTTGAAAGAAGGTCTTGAGAAGGGCTTCAAGGTGAAAGGCAACCGCCCGACCGATTGCCGATCGGCCGGGCGGTCGCCGTGGTTTCAGATACGGCGTTTGCGATTGAACATCGGGATTTTCGTCTGCGGCACCTCCACCCGCTTGACCTGACCCACCGAGGCTGCCACCTGAAGAAGCGTCGGATGACCGAACAGCACTCGCACGTCAGCTTCCAGATCCGCCTGACGCATACGTTCGATCAGGGTCACCGCCAACAATGAATGCCCGCCCAACTCGAAGAAATGGTCATGACGCCCGACCCTTTCGACATTGAGCAGCTCTGCCCAGAGCGCTGCCAGCCTGATCTCCACGTCACCCACCGGGGCTTCGTAGGCGCGCGAGGCAAAAGCACTGCTGTCCGGTGCCGGCAGGGCCTTGCGGTCCAGCTTGCCATTCGGCGTCAACGGCCATGCCTCAAGCGGCATATACGCGGCCGGCAGCATGTAGTCCGGCAGCAGCCCTTGCAGGTGCGTGCGCAGACTCCCACTGTCCGTTATCACTGTCGGGTCGGCCTGTGTGAAATACGCCACCAGACGGATTTCGCCCGGCACGTCTTCACGGGCCATGACCACCGCTTCGTGTACCGCCGGGTGTTTGGCCAGACACGCATCGATCTCGCCCAGTTCGATACGAAAACCACGAATCTTCACCTGATCGTCGTTGCGCCCCAGGTATTCGATATTGCCATCCGGCAAGTAGCGGCCCAGGTCGCCGGTGCGGTACATCCGCGCCTCCGGTGTGAGGCTGAACGGGTCCGTGAGGAAGCGTTCGGCGGTCAGATCATCGCGGTTCAGATAACCGCGGGCTACACCGGCACCGCCGATGTAGATTTCACCTGGCACGCCTCGTGGAACGAGCTGTTGCTGCTCGTCCAGCAGATAGAACCGGGTGTTGCCCACCGGCCTGCCGATATGCGCAGCGAAGCCGTCTTCGCGATCCATGGCGACCCAGCTTGAGTAGGTGGTGGTTTCAGACGGCCCGTACAGGTTGCACAGCCGCTGCACGCCGGTTTTTTCGAACAGGTTTTCCACCAGGCTGCGCTTGAGCGCTTCGCCGGCGACGTTTACGGTGTGGACCGATGCTGGCAAACCGTTGATTTCCAGCAACGCTTTCAGCGCCGACGGCACGGTATTGATAAGGCCGATATCGTGTTCGCCGTGTTGCAGTTCAAGGACGTTTTTGACCACGTTGATGCTGCCACCCGATGTCAGTGGCGCGAAGCATTCGTAGACTGCGAGGTCGAAGTTCAGCGAGGTGGAGAACAGCGTCTTTTCCAGTGCCGAACCGTTGAAAGCACGGTGGGCCCAGGTCAGAAAGTTAACGGTGTTGCGGTGCTCGATCATCACGCCTTTCGGCAAGCCGGTCGAACCGGAGGTGTAGATCAGGTACGCCAGATGCGCCGAGCTCAGGCCCTCGACGTCTGGATTCTGTACCGGCTCGTCTTGCCAGGCGCTCTGATCATCAAGGTCGATGGCCTGCACCGAAACGCCTGTCAGCAAATGCCGGGTCGCCGCCTGGACCAATACTGCCGCTGGCGCGCTGTCCTGCAGGATGTAAGTAATCCGTTCCGCCGGATAGGCCGGATCCAGCGGTACATAACCACCCCCTGCCTTGAGGATTGCCAGTAAGCCGACGACCATTTGCGCGCCGCGTTCAACGCAGATCCCGACGCGGGAATCCGGCTGTACACCCTGTTTGCGCAAGGCATTCGCCAGACGGTTGGCCTGCTCGTCAAGCTCGCGATACGTAATGCGCTGCTCGCCGTGGATCACTGCCAGCGCTTCCGGAGTACGCTGCACCTGCGCTTCGAACAGCCCGTGAATGGTTTGCTCATGCGGATAATCCAGCTCGGTAGCGTTGAGCCCGAACACCAGCTGCTCACGCTCTGCTGCCGGCAGAACCGACAAACCGGCCAACGGCACTTCGCCCGACTGTTCCAGTGCGCTGACTAGACTTTCCAGCGCAGTCTGCACATAGGCGCAGACCCGTTGCGCGTCGATGCAGGCAATGGCCTGAACCGTCAGGCTGAAACCGTCACTCTCATCGTTCACTGAAAGGGTCAGCGGATAGTTGGTGCGTTCCTCGCCGTGCAGGTTGTCGATGCCCTGCCAGGCATCGAATGTCTGCTGATTGACCTCGGCGGCGACATGCCGGTAGTTGAGCAAGGCACTGAACAATGGCGTCGAAGCGGGTACACCACTGCAGCGTTGGGCCAATACCAGCGAGGCGTGTTCATGGGCCAGCAGCCCGCTGAGTCGTGCGTGAGTGGCTTTCAGACCACTGCGCACGCCCTGCTCGCCCAGCTTGACACGCAGCGGCAAGGTATTGATGAACATCCCCAGGGCACGGTCGGCCCCGGCGCCGCCTTGCAGGCGACCGAGCAACACGGTGCCGAATACCACGTCCTCTTTGCCTGACACCGCACCCAGAACACGGGCCCAGGCCAGATGGTAAAGGCTGGCTGAGCTGACCCCAAGCTGACGAGCCTGCACGCGCAGGCGTCGGCTCAGGTCGATATCGAGCGACTGGCGCGCTTCCTCGATACCGCGACCATCGCCCTGCACGTCCTGCAGACCGAACGGCAGCGTCGGTTCATCGATGTCACCGAGCATGTCGCGGAAAAATGCTTCGTGTTCCTCGCGGCTGACACCAAGCATGGCCTGGGCCACGTAATTGCGATAAGGCACGGACGGCGGCAGCGAGGCTTGCTGACCGAGCATGTGCGCCTCGATTTCGCTGCTCAGTATGCGCAGTGACGTAGCGTCGTCCACCAGGTGATGGAACAGCAGCATGCCCAGCCAGCGGTTATTTACCGAATCGTGGGCATACCCGATGCGCAGCATCGGCGCCTGACGGATGTCCAGGCGCGTATGGCGAGGGTCCAGGCGCTTGAGCAACTGTTCGGCGATGTCGCCATCGGCCGGGTCCAGCACCTGTTCATCCAGGCACAGTGGGGCCTCACGCCAAACCACTTGCACCGCTGCATCGAGGCGCTCCCAAAGCACGGCGGTACGCAGGATATCGTGCCGCGCTATGACACCTTGCAGGGCCTGGGCGAAGTGATGCAGCCGTTCGAGGCTGTCAAAGGCAAACAGTGCATATTGCAGGTATGGGTCACCCTCGGCCGCAGCAAGGTGGTGATACAAGATCCCCTCCTGTAACGGCGCCAGCGCGTAGATGTCCTGCACGTTGGCCAGACCGCCGGGCACGCAGGAGACCACACGGTCGATATCGTTCTGGCTGAGCGACGCCAGTGGCAGCATGTCCGGGGTGATGCGCCCGCAGTCGGCGGGAATAAGGTTGGCCGGCACTTCGACGGCCCCCTTGCCACCCACGGCTGCCGCCAGGGCTGACAGGGTCGGCTGGCTGAACAGCACGCGCACGTCGGCAACCAGATTGATCTGGCGCATGCGCTCGATCAGTTTAACGGCCAGCAGCGAGTGACCGCCCAGTTCGAAGAAGTGATCATGCCGGCCGACCCGCTCCAGTTGCAGCAGGTCTTGCCAGATCCGCGCAATGGCCATCTCGGTGTCGCCTTCAGGCGCTTCGTAGCCACGACTGGCCAGCGCCGAGCGGTCAGGCGCAGGCAAGGCCTTGCGGTCGAGTTTGCCGTTGGCGGTCAGCGGCAGCGCATTGAGCTGCACGTAGGCTGCCGGCACCATGTACTGCGGCAATGTCTCTTGCAAATGCTCGCGCAGGGTTTCGATGTCCAGCAGGCGTTCCGGGTGCTGCGTCGTGAAATAGGCCACCAGACGCTTGTCGCCGGGCACGTCCTCACGGCACAGCACCGCGGCATCGCGGACGTCGGCATGCTCGGCCAGACGTGCTTCGACTTCACCCAGCTCGATGCGGAAGCCGCGAATCTTGACCTGTTCGTCGTTGCGCCCCAGGTATTCCAGGGTGCCGTCGGCCAGCCAGCGCCCCAGGTCGCCGGTGCGATACAGGCGCGTACCCGGCGCCGTACTGAACGGGTTATCGAGAAAGCGCTCGGCCGTCAGTGCTTCACGGTTCAGGTAGCCGCGCGCCACACCGGCCCCGCCCACGTACAGCTCGCCGACGACGCCGACCGGTACCGGTTCGCCATAGGCATCGAGCAGGTAAAGCTGCAGGTCCGGGATGCGCGTGCCGATCGGGCTGCCGCCGACTCGCTGGGCGTCTTCAGGCTGCAACGGGTAATAGGTCACATGCACGGTCGTTTCGGTGATGCCGTACATGTTTACCAACTGTGTACCAGCATTCAAGTTGCGGGCGTACCACGGCTTGAGCATCGCTGTTTCCAGCGCTTCACCGCCGAAAATCACCTGGCGCAGCGAATGCACCTGCTCGTTCTGACCCTGGGTAGTAATCAGTTGACGGAACGCACTTGGCGTCTGGTTGAGCACCGTGACACCGGCACTGCACAGCAGCGTGTAGAAGTCTTCGGGTGAGCGGCTGACCAGCTGCGGCACGATCAACAGACGACCGCCGTGCAGCAACGCGCCCCAGATTTCCCAAACCGAAAAGTCGAAGGCGAACGAGTGGAACAGCGCCCACACGTCCTGTTCATTGAAACCGAACCAGTCTTCTGTGGCTGAGAACAGCCGTGCAACATTGCGATGCTCGACCATCACGCCCTTGGGCAGGCCAGTCGAGCCGGAGGTGTAGATCACGTAGGCCAGGTCGCCGGGCTTGACCGAAATCTGCGGATTGCAGACGGATTCGTCCTGCAAATCGGCATCGTCGAGATGGATCACCGGCACTTGCGACACCGGCAAGGCTTGCTGCACTGACTGCTGGCTCAACAATGCCACCGGCGTGCTGTCGCCGAGGGTGTAGGCCAGGCGCTCAGGGGGGTAAGCCGGATCAAGCGGCACATAACCAGCGCCGGATTTGAGGATACCCAGCAAGCCGATGATCATTGCCGGGCCACGTTCCACGCAGATCGCCACGCGATCATCAGCACGCACTCCAAGGGCCAGCAAGCGATGCGCAACCTGGTTGGCACGTGCGTTGAGCTCGCCGTAGCTCAGGGTCTGCTCTTCGAACATCAGCGCTACGGCGTCTGGGCATTCTGCAGCATGGGCTTCGAATTGTTGGTGGATCGGTGTGTCATTGGCGTAGTGCTTGCCAGGCTCGTTCCATTGCTCGAGCAATCGCGTACGCTCGTTGAGCGGCAGTATTGAAATGGCGTGCAACGGAGTCTGCGGCGCCTGTTCCAGTGCATCGACCAGACTGTTCAGGGTTTGCTGCATATAGGCGCAGATCCGTGCGGCCTCGATCAGCGGCACGGTCTGTACCGTCAACAGGAAATCTTCGCCCTGGTCATCAACGTTCAGGGTCAACGGATAGTTGGTGCGTTCTTCATCGCCCAGCGATTGCATGCCATTCCAGGCCGTCAGCGCCTCATCGGTCACGGCAACGCTGCTGTGGCGATAGTTGAGCAAGGCGCTGAATAGCGGCGCCGGTGCAACTACGCCGCTGCAACGCTGGGCCAGTGCCAGCGGTGCGTGCTCATGGCCGAGTAACGCGGTCAGTTTGTCGTGCACCGCCCTGACGCTTTCACACACGCTGCGACTGCCCAGCGTCACACGCAGCGGCAAGGTGTTGATAAACATCCCCAGCGCCCTATCGGCGCCGTCGCCGCCTTGCATCCGGCCCAGCAGCACGGTGCCGAACACCACGTCGTCACGGCCCGAGACCTGACCCAACAATTGCGCCCAGGCCAGGTGGACGAGGCTCGCGGCACTCACGCCCAGTTGACGGGCCTGGACCCGTAAGCGACGGCTGAGGTCTGCACCTACCGCCAGTTGGTCCTCTTCGATGCCATGGCCGTCACCATGCACCTGCTGCAAACCGAACGGCAGCGTCGGCTCGTCGACGTCACCCAGCATGTCGCTGAAGAATACCTCATGCTCTTCCTGGCTCACGCCCAGTCGGGCCTGAGCGACGTAGTTGCGATATGGAACCGCCGCGCCCAGTTGCGCCTCCTGCCCCAGCAGGCTGGCCTGCATCTCGTAGCGCACCACGTCCAGCGTGGTGTGGTCCATGACCAGGTGATGGAACTGCAGCAAGGCCAGCCAGCGCTGGTTTGGCGCGTCCCAAACGTGAATCAACCGCAACATCGGCGCCTGACGAATGTCCAGGCGATGGTGCCTGGCGTCGAAACGCTGGTGCAACTGTGCCGCCATGTCGCTACCGTGCGGGTCGGCATCGAAGCTTTCGCGCACCAGCAACGCCTCACGCCAGACCACTTGCATCGGTTCGTCCAGGCCCTCCCAGACCAGCGCGGTGCGCAGGATGTCATGACGCTGGATCACGAACTGCAAGGCGCGGGCAAAATCGTCGACATGCGCCTGGCTGTCGAAGCTGAACAGTGATTGCAGCAAATACGGATCACCGCGTTCAGCGCTGAGGTGGTGATAGAGGATACCTTCCTGCAGCGGCGCCAGCGGGTAGATGTCCTGCACGTTGGCGACGCCACCGGGCACCGTGGCAACGATCCGGTCGATGGCCACCTGATCGAGGTTGGCCAGCGGCACCATGTCCGGTGTAACGCGCTGACAGGCGGCTGTAATGCCATTGGCCGGGACGTGAATCTCACGACCGCTGCCCACCGCCGCTGCCAGTGCGGCCAGGGTCGGCTGACTGAACAGCGCACGCACGTCGGCACTCAGGCCGACCTGACGCATGCGTTCGATGAGCATCACTGCCAGCAGCGAGTGACCGCCCAGTTCGAAGAAGTGATCATGACGACCGACCTGTTCGACCGTCAGTACGTCCGCCCAGATCGCTGCCAGCAGGGTCTCGACTTCGCCCTGAGGGGCTTCATAACCACGACTGATCAGCGATTGCGCATCCGGCGCCGGCAGCGCCTTGCGGTCGAGCTTGCCGTTGGCAGTCAGCGGCAGCGCATCGAGCTGCACGTAGGCTGCGGGCACCATGTAGTCCGGCAAAGTGCCTTGCAGATGGTTGCGCAGGTGTTCGATGTCCAGCGCAGGTTCTGACTGCTGCGCCGTGACATAAGCCACCAGACGCTTGTCACCAGGCGCGTCCTGACGGCACAGTACTACGGCTTCACGCACATCGGCGTGTTCGACCAGGCGCGCTTCGATTTCACCCAGTTCAACGCGGAAACCACGGATTTTTACCTGATCGTCATTGCGACCCAGGTATTCCAGATTGCCGTCGACGCGCCAGCGAACCAGATCGCCCGTGCGATACATCAGCGCATCGGCCCTTTCACTGAACGGATCGACGACAAACTGCGTGGCGCTCAACTCAGCTCGATTCAAATAGCCCTTGGCGACACCCTGACCGCCGATATACAGCTCGCCGGGCACGCTCAACGGCACTGGCTGGCCTTGGCTGTCGAGCACATACAGGCGAGTGTTGCCCACCGGTTTGCCGATAGGGATCGAGCCATTGTCGACCGACACAATCTCGTAGGTGGCGGAAAAGGTCGTCGCCTCGGTCGGGCCATAACCGTTGAGCAGATGTTGCGGCGCATTGTTCTCCAGCACCCGGCCAATAACGGCAGGGTCCAGCACGTCGCCGCCGACAATCAGGTAGCGCAGGCGCGAAAAGGCCTCACCCAGCCCCGAGGCGTATTGATGGAACAGCCCGGCGGTCATCCACAGTACGGTGACCGATTGCTCCAGCAACAGGCACTGGAAATTCAACGGCGAGAGCAAGTCGTGCTGCCCGATCACCACCACACAGCCGCCATTGAGCAGTGGCGCCCAGACGTCCAGGGTGCTGGCGTCAAACGCAGGATTGGAAGCAAACGCCACGCGATCCTGCGCATTGAAGTCGGCATAACCGTTGTTGATCACCAAACGGCTGATGGCCCGGTGCGGTACCAGCACACCCTTCGGCGTGCCGGTGGAACCTGAGGTGTACATGATGTAGGCGACGCTTTCGCTGGACTGCGCAAGCGCCAGATCGTCGTCATCCAGGCCGTTTAGCATCAGGCGGTCAAGGTCAACGCGCTGAGTGCTGGTTGTCAGTGACATCTGACTGAGGGTCAGCAGGACACTCGCTTGACTGTCCTCGATCATGAACGCCTGGCGCTCTACCGGAGCGTTGACGTCCAACGGTACATACACCGCTGCGCATTTGAGTACTGCCAGCTGGCTGGCGAGCAAATCATGGCTGCGTTCCAGCAGGATCGCCACGCTGTCCCCCGGCTCCACGCCAAGCCCCAGCAGATGCCGGGCCAGACGGTTGGCCCGGGTGTTGAGTTCGGTATAACTCAAGGCAATGCCGTCGTGGATTGCGGCGCAAGCTTCCGGGTAGTTACGGACCTGGGCTTCGAACAGGCCATGCACGGTCTGCTGGTGCGGGTAATCCAGCGCGGTATTATTGAACCCGACCAATAGCTGCTCCCGCTCGGCAGCCGAAAGAATCGCAATGCTGTTCAGCGGCGCTTCGGGGTCCTGTTCCAGCGCCAGAAGCAGCTGCTCCAGCGCGGTTTCCATATAGTCACACACCCGCATGGCGCCGACGTTGCCGCTGACCTGCGCATTCAGGCTGAAACCATCGCCCAGGTCGTCGACATTCAAGGCCAGCGGGTAGTTGGTGCGCTCCTCTCCACCGAGGGTTTCGATACCCTGCCAGGCCAGGGTGGCCTGCTCGGACACCCTGGCCTCGGCGCTGTGCCGGTAGTTGAGCAAGGCGCTGAACAACGGTGTCGGCGCGGTTATGCCACTGCAACGCTGGGCCAGGGCCAGAAACGCGTGTTCATGGCCCAGCAATGCAGTGAGTCGCGCATGGGTCGCCTGGACCCCGGCCCGCACCCCCTGCTCACCTACGGCAACCCGCAGCGGCAAGGTGTTGATAAACATGCCCAGGGCCCGGTCAGCACCATCACCACCCTGCATCCGGCCCATCAGTACGGTACCGAACACCACATCCTGCTTGCCCGACACCTTACCCAGCACTTGCGCCCACGCCAGGTGCGCCAGGCTGGCAACGCTCACGCCCAGTTGCCGTGCCTGAGCACGCAGGCGCAGGTTCAGCGCCGCAGACAAGACCCGCGTCGCCTCTTCGATGGCGTGACCGTCGCCCTGCACATCCTGCAGGCCAAATGGTAGCGTCGGCTCGTCGACGTCGCCCAGCATGTCGCGGAAGAATGCCTTGTGCTCCTCGCGGCTCAGGCCCAGACACGCCTGAGCCACATAGTTGCGATACGGCACCGGCTCGCCCAATTGCGCTTGCTGGCCCAGCAGGCAGGCCTGCATCTCGTGTCGCAGCACATCCAGCGCCGTGTGGTCGAGCGCAAGGTGATGAAACAGCAGCAAGGCCAGCCAGCGCTGGTTGGGCTCATCCCAGGCATGAATCAACCGCATCATCGGTGCCTGACGAATGTCCAGACGATAGTGCCGGGCGTCGAAGCGCTGATGAAGCTGTGCAGACACTTCGGGGCCTTGCGGGTCCGGATGCAGACGTTCACGGATCAGGCTGGCATGACGCCAGACCACCTGCACCGGCTCGTCGAGTCCTTCCCAGGCCAGCGCGGTACGCAGGATGTCATGGCGTTGGATAACCCGTCGCAGCGCCACGACGAAATCCTCCAGACGCTCCTGACTTGCAAAAGCAAACTGCGATTGCAGCACATAGGGGTCGCCCTGTTCCGCGCTGAGGTGGTGGTAGAGAATCCCCGCCTGCAAGGGGGCCAGCGGGTAGATGTCCTGCACGTTTGCCGCGCCGTCCGGCACCCCGGCAACCACCAGGTCGATCTGCGCCTGGGTCAGACTGATCAGCGGCAGCAAGTCCGGAGTGATGTGTTCGCAGCGTTCCGGGATCAGGTTGGCCGGCACTACGATTTCCGTGCCGCCGCCGACCGCTGCTGCCAGCGCGGCCAGGGTTGGTTGGCTGAACAGCGCACGCACATCGGCACTCAGCCCCATCTGACGCATGCGCTCGATCAGCGTCACCGCGAGCAGCGAGTGTCCGCCCAGTTCAAAGAAGTGATCATGGCGACCGACCTGCTCGACCTTGAGTACATCAGCCCAGATCGAGGCCAGCAGTTTTTCCACTTCGCCTTGCGGTGCTTCGTAACCACGGCTGACCACCGACTGCGCATCCGGCACTGGCAGGGCCTTGCGGTCGAGCTTGCCGTTGGCGGTCAGCGGCAGTGAATCGAGCTGCACGTAGGCTGCCGGGACCATATAGTCCGGCAGCAAGCCTTGCAAATGGCTGCGCAGCTGTTCGATGTCCAGCGCAGTTTCAGGCTGCTGAGCCGTGACATAAGCGACCAGACGCTTGTCGCCGGGCACATCCTGACGGCACAGCAGCACGGCTTCGCGAACCTCGGCGTGCTCGGCCAGACGTGCTTCGATTTCACCCAATTCAACACGGAAACCACGAATCTTCACCTGCTCGTCATTGCGACCGAGGTATTCGAGGTTGCCGTCGGCACGCCAGCGCACCAGGTCGCCAGTGCGGTACAAACGCGCCTGCGGGTCGCTGTCGAACGGGTCATCGACGAATTTCTCAAGGGTCAGTTCATCCCGGTGCAAATACCCCCTGGCGACACCCTGCCCACCGATATGCAGCTCGCCAGGCACGCCCATCGGCACCGGTTGGCCCTGATTGTCGAGCACATACAAACGGCTGTTGCCCACAGGTTTGCCGATAGGGATCGAGCCATTGCCGACCGAAACAATCTCGTACGTCGCGGAGAATGTCGTGGCTTCGGTGGGGCCATAGCCGTTGAGCAGATGCTGTGGAGGATTGTTCGCCAATACCCGGCCAATAACAGCAGGGTCCAGCACATCGCCGCCGACAATCAGGTAGCGCAGCCGCGAAAAGGCCTCGCCCAGACCCGAGGCGTATTGATGGAATAATCCAGCGGTCATCCACAGCACGGTTACGGACTGTTCCAGCAGCAGGCGCTGGAAATTCGGCGGCGACAGCAAGTCGTTCTGCCCGATCACGACCACGCAGCCGCCATTGAGCAGCGGCGCCCAGACATCCAGGGTGCTGGCGTCAAACGCCGGGTTGGAGGCAAATGCCACGCGATCCTGAGCATCGAAATCGGCGTAGCCGTTATTGATCACCAAGCGGCTGATGGCGCGATGCGGCACCAACACCCCCTTCGGCGTGCCGGTGGAGCCGGAGGTGTACATGATGTAGGCAACACGTTGGCTGGACTGCGGCGGCAATGCCAGGTCAGTGCCTTTCAGACGTTCCAGCGTCAAACAATCGAGGTCTATACGCTGGACGCCGGTTTTCAGCGGCACCTGGCTGTGGGTCAGCAGGACGCGCGCCTGGCTGTCTTCAATCATGAAACTCTGACGCTCGACCGGTGCGTGGATGTCCAGCGGCACATACACCGCCGCGCACTTGAGCACTGCCAGCTGACTGGCGAGCAGGTCGAGGCTGCGCTCAAGCAGGATCGCCACGCTGTCACCCGGCTGCACGCCAAGACCGAGCAGATGCCGTGCCAGGCGGTTGGCTCTCGTGTTGAGTTCGGCGTAGCTCATGGCAACACCGTCGTGGATCGCTGCGCAAGCCTCGGGGCACGCACGCACCTGAGCTTCGAACAGACCCTGCACCGTTTGTTGCTGCGGATAATCCCGTGCGGTGTCGTTGAATGCGACCAGCAGTTGCCGACGTTCGGCTTCCGGCACTATCGGCAGGCAGCACACCGCTGAATCCGGCGCAGATTCAAGAGCCTCGACCAGATGGCTCAAGACGGTCTGCATATAATCGCAGACGCGCTGAGCATCGATGTCCGCGACCGCCAATACATTGAGGCTGAAGCCCTCACCCAGATCATCGATGTTCAAGGTCAGCGGGTAGTTGGTGCGTTCTTCGCTGCTCAGTGCATCGATACCCTGCCACGCTTGCCTGGCCTGTTCGGACACACTGGCCGGGGCGCTGTGCCTGTAGTTCAGCAAGGCGCTGAACAACGGGGTCGGCGCGGCTACGCCGCTGCAACGCTGGGCCAGGGCAAGGGATGCATGCTCATGGCCGAGCAATTCGGTCAGGCGCGCGTGGGTCGCCCTGACTCCGGCGCGCACGCCCTGTTCGTTCACGACGACCCTCAGTGGCAGAGTGTTGATGAACATCCCCAGTGCCCGTTCGCTGCCCTCGCCGCCCAGCATCCGGCCCATCAGTACGGTGCCGAACACCACATCCTGTTTGCCCGATACCTTGCCCAGCACCTGAGCCCAGGCCAGGTGATGCAGGCTGGCGGCACTCACCCCCAGTTGTCGGGCACTGGCGCGCAGACGCAGGCTCAGCGTCGACGGCAGCACACAGGTGGCCTCTTTGACCGGCTGACCGTCGCCTTGCACATCGCGTACGCCAAACGGCAGCGTCGGTTCATCGACATCGCCGAGCATCTCGTGAAAGAACGCCTCTTGTTGTTCGCGGCTCACACCCAGGCGGGCCTGGGCCACGTAGTTGCGATACGGTACTGCCGCGCCGAGGGTGTCTGGCTGGTCGAGCAAATACGCCTGAATCTCATGGCGCACCACCTCCAGCGTAGTGTGGTCCAGCGCCATGTGATGGAAGCGCAGCATGACCACCCAGCGCTGGCAGGCTTCGTCTTCGGCAAACACCAGTTGCATCAGTGGCGCCCTGCTCAGATCAAGGCGCGAGTGACGAATGTCGAAGCGCTCTCGCAACTGGCGTGCGATATCGCCGTTGCGCGGGTCCGGATGGACCTGTTCGATACTCAGCTCGGCCTTGCGCCAGACCACTTGCAGCGGCTCGTCCAGCCCCTGCCAGATCACTGCCGTACGCAGGATGTCATTGCGGTCGATGACCTGTTGCAGAGCCTTGGCAAAGGCCTCAAGACGCTGACGATCCGACAGTGTGAACTGTGAATGCAACACGTAAGGGTCGCCCTGCTCGGCGGCGATATGGTGATAGAGAATGCCTTCCTGCAATGGCGCCAGCGGGTAGATGTCCTGCACGTTCGCTGCGCCGCCGGGGACGCAGGCCACTACCTGATCGATCTGCGCCTGGGTCAGGTTGATCAGTGGCAACAGGTCTGGAGTGATGCGCTCGCAACCCTGGGTAATCAGGTTGGCCGGTACATTGACTTCCCCGTTACCTGGTTCAGCGCCGCCCACGGCACGGGCCAGTGCGGCGAGGGTTGGCTGACTGAACAGCGCTTTTACATCGGCACTCAGGCCGACGTGACGCATGCGCCCGATCAGGCTGACTGCCAGCAGCGAGTGTCCGCCCAGTTCGAAGAAGTTGTCGTGACGCCCGATCCTGGCCACGCCCAGCAAGTCTTGCCAGATGGCCGCGATCTGCGTTTCGGTTTCGCCTTGTGGGGCTTCGTAACCACGACTGCTCAGTGCTTCACTGTCCGGCGCTGGCAGCGCTTTGCGGTCTAGCTTGCCGTTAGGGGTCAGCGGCAGCTTTTCTAGCACTATGTAGACGGCCGGAACCATGTATTCAGGCAATTTCTCCTGCAAATGAGCGCGCAGGCTGTCGATGTCCACCGAGGTGTGCCCGGCCGCCAGCGTGTAGTAAGCCACCAGACGCTTGTCGCCCGGTACATCTTCGCGTGCGGTGACCACCGCTTCGTGGACCGCCGGGTGTTTGGCCAGACGTGCATCGATTTCGCCCAGTTCGATGCGGAAGCCGCGGATTTTCACCTGATCGTCGTTACGGCCCAGGTATTCGATATTGCCGTCTGGCAGATAGCGACCCAGATCGCCGGTGCGGTACATGCGTGCCGTTGATTGCTGGCTGAACGGGTCCTGCAGGAAGCGTTCGGCAGTGAGGTCTTCGCGGTTCAGGTAACCCCGTGCCACACCGGCTCCACCGATGTAGATTTCACCCGCAACACCCAGTGGCACGGGCTGTTGCTGCTCATCCAGCAGATAGAACTGCGTATTACCGACCGGCTTGCCGATGTGCGCAGCAAAGCCCTGTTCGCGTTCCATCGCCACCCAGCTTGAGTAGGTAGTGGTTTCAGACGGGCCATAGAGGTTGCACAGGCGCTGCACGCCGGTTTTTTCGAACAGAGATTCGACCAGGCTGCGCTTGAGCGCTTCACCGGCCACGTTCACGGTGTGCACCGATTCCGGCAGCCCATCCACATCCAGCAGTGCTTTAAGCGCTGACGGCACGGTGTTGATCAGGCCGATATTGTGCTCGCCGTGCTGCAGTTCCAGCACGTTCTTGACCACCTCGATGCTGCCACCCGAGGTCAGCGGCGCAAAGCACTCGTAGACGGCGAGGTCGAAGTTCAGCGAGGTGGAGAACAGCGTTTTTTCCAGTGCAGCAGCGTCGAAAGCGCTGTGCGCCCAGGTCAGGAAATTCACGGTGTTGCGGTGTTCGATCATCACGCCTTTCGGCAGACCGGTGGAGCCCGAGGTATAGATCAGGTACGCCAGATGCGCCGAAGTCAGCCCCGGCACCTGCGGATTCTGGACGGATTGGTCCTGCCAGTTGCTCAGATCAAGATTGATGACTGGCACCGAAACGTCGGCCAGCAAGCCCTGGGTAGCGGTTTGAGCCAGTACTGCGGCCGGAGCACTGTCCTGCAGCATGTAAGTAATTCGTTCTGCCGGATAGGCCGGATCCAGCGGCACGTAACCGCCGCCCGCCTTGAGGACCGCCAGCAAACCCACGACCATCGCGGCGCCACGTTCAACACAGATACCGACGCGGGAATCCGGCTGAACGCCCTGCTTAATCAACGCATAAGCCAGACGGTTGGCCTGCTCGTTGAGCTCGCGATACGTCAGGCGCTGTCCGCCGTGGGCGACTGCCAGCGCTTGCGGAGTGCGCTCGACCTGTGCTTCGAACAAGCCGTGAATGGTCTGTTGCTGCGGGTAATCCATTGCGGTGTCGTTGAAACCCCCCAGCAACTGCTCACGCTCATCGGCTGGCAAGATCGGCAAGCTGTTCAAGGGCGCCTGCGGCGTCTGTTCGAGTGCATGCACCAGGCTTTCCAGCGCCGTCTGCATATACGCGCAAACCCGCCGGGCGCCGATACCGGCGACAGCCTGAACATTGAGGCTGAATCCTTCGCCAAGATCATCGAGGGACAAAATCAACGGGTAGTTGGTGCGTTCTTCGCCGCCCCTCACCTCGATCCCTTCCCATAATTGAACCGCCTGACCGGTCACCGCCTCAGCGGAACTGTGTCGGTAGTTGAGTAACGCACTGAACAGTGGCGTCGCTGCGGATACGCCGCTGCAACGTTGGGCCAACGCCAGCGAGGCATGTTCGTGGCCGAGCAACGCTGTCAAATGCGCATGGGTCGCCTTGACCCCGGCGCGCACGTCCTGCTCTCCCAAGGCCACCCGCAGCGGCAAGGTATTGATAAACATCCCCAAGGCCCGGCGGGCCCCTTCGCCACCCCGCATGCGCCCCAGCAGCACCGTACCGAACACAACATCATTGCGCCCGCTAAGGCGCCCGAGCACCTGTGCCCAGGCAAGATGATGCAGGCTCGCCGCACTCACCCCTTGCAGCCGGGCCTGAGTCCGCAAACGCTGGCTCAGCTCGATGGGCAAAGTCTGGTGTGCTTCTTCGACGCCATGGCCGTCGCCGCGCACATCGTGCAGGCCGAACGGTAACGTCGGTTCATGGACGTCGCCGAGCATCTCGCGGAAAAAACCTTCGTGCTGTTTGTTCGTGACGCCGAGTCGGGCCTGGGCCACGTAGTTGCGATAGGGCACCGGCTCGCCCAGGGTGTGGGCCTGGCCGTACAGGTGCGCATGGATTTCATGCTGGACCAGTTCCAGGGCTGCATGGTCGATGGCGATGTGATGAAACAGCAGCATCGCCACCCAGCACTGGTTGACCACGTCGTGGGTGAAGGCCAGCCGCAGCAAGGGTGCCTGGCTGATATCGAGGCGGTAATGCCGTGGGTCGAAGCGTTGTTGCAATTGCTCGCTGGCGGGGCCGGCGGCAGGGTCAATGGTGATTTCGCTGAGCACCAGATCAGCCTTGCGCCAGACAACTTGCACCGGCTCGGCCAGGCCTTCCCATATGATGCTGGTGCGCAGGATGTCGTGGCGATCGATGACCTGTTGCAAGGCCGTGGTGAACTCGTCGAAACGTTCCCGGCTGGCAATCGTGAACTGTGCCTGCAGGACATAAGGGTCGCCCTGCTCGGCGGCGATGTGGTGATAAAGAATGCCTTCCTGCAATGGCGCCAGCGGGTAGATGTCCTGCACATTGCGCACACCGCCAGGGACGCGGGCAACGATGGTTTCGATGGCTGCCTGGTCGAGCTCTATCAACGGCAATATGTCCGGGGTGATGCGCTCGCAGCCCGGCACGATCGCCTGGGCAGGAACCTCCACGTCATCGGCCTTGCCGCTGTAATACTCGCCGGCATTGATCAGTTCGATCAACGCTGCCTTGTTTTCACGCAACATCGCCAGCACGGCGGGCTCGGTGAGGGACTGCCGCTTGCCACTGACGAGCAGTTGGTCGCCCTTGACGGCAAGCTGCACATCTTTCTCTTTCAGTATTGCCAGCAGTTCGATCATGCTCACAGAACAATCTCCATTCTTTCCGTCGTTGCCGCGTATTCCAAAAGGGTTGGGTGCTCGAAGAGCGACTTGACTTCGGCTTCCAGGCCTTCCTGGCGCATGCGTTCCATCAGGCTCACCGCGAGCAGCGAGTGGCCGCCCAGTTCGAAAAAGTGGTCATGTCGTCCAACCTGCTTGACCCCCAGCAATGCTTGCCAGATCTCTGCAATCAGTATTTCTCTCTCGCCTTGCGGAGCTTCATAGCCACGGCTGATCAAAGCGCCCTCACCTGGCGCAGGTAAAGCCTTGCGGTCGAGCTTGCCGTTGGGCGTGAGGGGCAATGCGTCTAGACGCACATAAGCCACCGGGACCATGTAGGCCGGCAACTGCCCCAGCAGCCAGCCGCGCAGGCTGTCGATGGCCGGTTCCGTTTGTGCGGGCTGGACCGTGTAATAGGCCACCAGGCGTTTGTCGCCGGGGACGTCTTCACGGGCGGTGACTACCGCGTCCTGCACTGCAGGATGCTTGGCCAGACAGGCATCGATCTCACCCAGCTCGATACGGAAGCCACGGATTTTCACCTGATCATCGTTACGGCCCAGGTATTCGATATTGCCGTCCGACAAGTAGCGACCCAGGTCGCCGGTGCGGTACATGCGTGCCGCAGGCTGCTGGCTGAAGGGGTCCTTGAGGAAGCGTTCGGCGGTCAGGTCATCGCGGTTTCGGTAACCCCGTGCCACGCCGGCGCCGCCGATATAGATCTCACCCGCAACACCCAGAGGAACAGGTTGTTGCTGTTCGTCCAGCAGGTAAAACCGGGTGTTGCCGACCGGTTTGCCGATGTGCGCAGCGAAGCCGTCTTCGCGATCCATCGCCACCCAGCTCGAATAGGTAGTAGTTTCCGATGGGCCATAGAGATTGCACAGGCGCTGCACGCCGGTTTGCTCGAACAGCGCTTCGACCAGACTGCGTTTGAGCGCTTCACCGGCAACGTTGACGGTGTGCACTGACTTCGGCAGGCTGCCCGTCTCCAGCAGCGCCTTCAGCGCCGACGGCACAGTGTTGATCAGCCTGATATCGTCATCCAGATGCTGGAGTTCCAGAACGTTCTTGACGACCTCGATGCTGCCGCCCGAGGTCAGCGGCGCAAAGCATTCGTAGACCGCGAGGTCGAAGTTCAGCGAAGTGGAAAACAGCGTTTTTCCCAGTGCCGAAGTGGCTGTCCCGGCGTCGAAAGCGCTATGCGCCCAGGTCAGGAAGTTCACGGTATTGCGGTGCTCGATCATCACGCCTTTCGGCAAGCCGGTGGAACCCGAGGTGTAGATCAGGTATGCCAGATGCGCCGAAGTCAGCCCGGGCACCTGCGGGTTCTGGACGGATTCATCCTGCCAATCGCTCAGATCAAGATGGATGAGGGGCACCGAAGCGTCCGCCAGCAAACTCTGTGTAGCGGTTTGAACCAGCACGGCTGCCGGAGCGCTGTCCTGCAACATGTAGGCAATTCGTTCTACCGGATACGCCGGGTCCAGCGGTACGTAACCGCCGCCCGCCTTGAGAATCGCCAGCAAACCGACGACCATTTCCGCACTGCGTTCAACACAGATTCCGACTCTGGAATCCGGCTGAACACCCTTCTTACGCAAGGCATGCGCCAGACGGTTGGCCTGTTCGTTGAGCTCGCGATACGTCAGGCGCTGCTCGCCGTGAACCACTGCCAGCGCTTCCGGCGTGCGCTCGACTTGCGCTTCAAACATCCCGTGAATGGTCTGTTCGTGCGGGTAATCCAGAGCAGTATCGTTGAACCGCACCAGCAACTGCTCGCGCTCGGCAGCGGGCAGGATCGGCAGGCTGTCGAGGGCAATATCCGGTGACTGTTCCAGTGCAACGAGCAGATTTTCCAGCGCGGTCTGCATATACCCGCAGACTCGTCCGGCACCGACCTTGCCGGTTACCAGCACTGACAACCTGAAACCATCGCCCAGGTCGTCGACGTTCAAGGTCAACGGGTAGTTGGTGCGTTCCTCGCCACTGCGCACCTCGATACCGCGCCAGGCTTCAATCGACTCGTCGGAGGGCTCAGCCACGGCACTGTGACGGTAGTTGAGCAGCGAACTGAACAATGGCAAGGGCGCCGCCACGCCGCTGCAACGCTGCGCGAGCACCAACGGCGCGTGTTCGTGGCCGAGCAACGCAGTGAGCCGGGCATGGGTCGCTCGCACCCCGTCTCGCGCCCCCTGCCCGGCCAGATCGACGCGCAGCGGCAAGGTATTGATGAACATCCCCAACGCCCGGTCGGCGCCTTCGCCACTCTGCATGCGGCCCATCAGCACCGTGCCGAATATCACCGTGTGCCGGCTCGACACCTTGCTCAATACCTGAGCCCACGCCAGATGCACCAGGCTCGCAGCGCTAACTCCCAATTGGCGGGCCTGGGCACGCAGGCGCAGATTGAGCTGAGCGTCCAGTGTCAGGCTGCTTTCTTCAATATCGCGGCCGTCGCCCTGCACATCCAGCAGGCCGAACGGCAGTGTCGGTTCGTCTATGTCACCCAGCAGTTCGCGGAAGAACGTTTCATGGGCCTCGCGGCTCACGCCCAGGCGAGCCTGGGCCACATAATTGCGATACGGGATGGCAACGTCGAGTTGGCCAGCCTGGCCGAGCAAATGTGCCTGCATGTCATGCAGCACCACCTCCATCGCCGTATGGTCGAGGACCATATGATGGAACAGCAGGATTGCCACCCAGCGCTGGTTGGGCGAATCTTCGGCGAAGACCACACGCAGCAACGGTGCCTGGCTCAAGTCCAGCCGCGAATGGCGAGGGTCGAAGCGCTGTTGCAACTGATTGATGACCGGGCCATCGGCGGGGTCGAGCTCGATCTGCTCCAGATGCAGGCGGGCCTGCCGCCAGACGACCTGCATCGGTGTTTCCAGACCTTGCCACAGCACTGCGGTACGCAAGATGTCGTGACGGTCGATCACACTTTGCAAGGCGTCTACAAAAGCGTTCAAACGCTGGCGATCAGCGATCTCGAAGAGCGTTTGCAGAACGTACGGGTCGCCTTGTTCGGCAGCCAGATGGTGGTAGAGAATCCCCTCCTGCAACGGTGCCAGTGGGTAGATATCCTTCACATTACTGACGCCACCCGGCACGCTGGCGACAATACGGTCGATGGCGACCTGATCGAGATCGGCCAGCGGCAGCAACTGCGCAGTGATGCGCGTGCAATCGTCCGGGATAGCATTTTCCGGGACTGTTATTTCACTTCCGCCACCCACCGCTGCAGCCAGCGCTGCCAAGGTTGGCTGGCCGAACAGCACGCGAACGTCTGCGCTCAAGCCGGCCTGGCGCATGCGTTCGATGAGGCTGACGGCAAGCAGCGAGTGCCCGCCCAATTCAAAGAAATGGTCATGTCGACCGACCTGCTCGACCTTGAGCACCTCGGCCCAGATCGTCGCCAGCAGGTGTTCCACCTCGCCTTGCGGCGCTTCGTAGCCACGGCTGACCAATGCCTGCGCATCCGGTGCAGGCAGTACTTTGCGGTCAAGCTTGCCGTTGGCTGTCAGTGGCAGCGCGTCGAGGCGCACATAAGCTGCGGGCACCATGTAGTCCGGCAGGCGGGCTTGCAGATGGCTGTGCAGGGTTTCGATTTCCAGCGTTTGCTGTGGCTCACGCACGGTGAAATAGGCGACCAGGCGTTTTTCTCCTGAATCCTGTCGTGCCAGCAACACGACTTCGTGTACCGCTGGGTGCGTGGCCAGAACGGTCTCGATTTCACTCAGTTCAATACGGAAACCGCGAATTTTCACCTGACCGTCGTTGCGGCCCAGGTATTCCAGATTGCCGTCTGCCCTCCAGCGTCCAAGGTCGCCGGTGCGGTACATCAGCGCATCGTCATGCTCGCTGAATGGATTGGCGACAAACTGTGTGGCGCTCAATTCATCACGGTTCAAGTAACCCTTGGCCACGCCCTGCCCGCCTATGTAAAGCTCGCCGGGCACGCCCACCGCCACGGGTTGACGCAAGGCATCGAGGACGTAAATCTGGCTGTTGGCAATCGGTCGGCCGATCGGAATGCCACCGTGGTCCGCCGCAGTGATCTCGTAGGTCGTGGAAAAGGTCGTGGCTTCGGTCGGGCCGTAACCGTTGAGCAGATGTTGCGGCGCGCCTCGTGCCAGGACTCTGGCGATGACCGCCGGGTCCAGCACATCGCCGCCCACAATCAGGTAGCGCAAGCCCGCAAATACCTCCATCAGGCCGTCGGCATACTGATGAAACAGGCCTGCGGTGAGCCACAGCACGCTGACCGACTGCGCCAGCAACAGCGCCCGGAATGCCTCCTGCGAGAGTAATACCGACTGCTCGACCACGATAACGCAGCCGCCGTTGAGCAACGGTGCCCAGACATCGAGTGTACTGGCGTCGAAGGCCGGATTGGAGGCGAAAGCTACGCGATCCTGCCCATTGAAGTCCGCGTAGCCGTTGTCGATGACCAGACGGCTGATGGCACGGTGCGGCACCAGCACCCCCTTGGGCGTGCCGGTCGAGCCGGAGGTATACATGATGTAGGCCACAGAATCGGCGCAGGCCACGGGATTCGGGTTGTCTGCCGGCACCGTGCTCGCTGGCCGGGTGTCCAGGTCCAGACGCTGCGTACCCGAATCCAGGGTTTCAGTGCTGTAGGTCAGCACCAGCACCGCCTGGCTGTCTTGCACCATGAAGGTCTGACGTTCCTGCGGGGCATTGATGTCCAGCGGGACGTAGATGGCTGCACACTTGAGCACGGCAAGCTGGCTGAGCACCAGGTCGATGGACCGCGGCAACAGCAGGGCCACGCTGTCCCCCGGCTGCACGCCCAGCTCCAGCAGTTTTGCCGCCAGACGATTGGCCTGAAGGTTCAGCTCGTGGTAACTCAGAGTCGTCGCATCATGCGCCACCGCAGCGGCTTCGGGTGTGCGCTGCGCCTGAGCCTCGAATAGCGCATGCACAGTCATCTGCCGCGGTGAATCGGTAGCCGTGGCGTTGAAGTCGACCAGTACCTGCCGACGCTCCGCCGCTGGCAGAATCGACAGGCTGTTCAGCGGCGCCGCAGGCGTTTGCTCCAGGGCCTGAACGAGTTGCTCAATCGCTGCCTGCATGTAATCGCACAGACGCTGTGCACCGATCTCGGCAGTGACCAGCACCGACAATCGGAAGCCATCGCCTGCATCGTCGACGTTCAGGGTCAGCGGGTAATTGGTGTTGTCCTTGGCATTGAAGGTCTCGATCCCTTGCCAGGCGGCTTCGTACTGCGCCGTAATCCTGGTCTGCGCCATGTGCCGATAGTTGAGTAGCGCGCTGAACAGTGGTGCCGGTGCAGCGACACCGCTGCAGCGTTGGGCAAGCACCAGCGGCGCATGTTCATGGCCCAGCAAGGCCGTCAGTTGCCCATGAGTCGCTTTCAACCCCTCAACGACCGTTGCGGCACCGACATCGACGCGCAGTGGCAAGGTGTTGATAAACATGCCCAGGGCGCGGTCGGCGCCATCACCGGCCTGCATACGGCCCAGTAGTACCGTGCCGAACACCACCTGTTCGCGGGCCGAGACACTGCCCAGCACCCGCGCCAAGGCCAGGTGCATCAGGCTCGCGGCGCTGACGCCCGCCTGCCGGGCCTGAGCCCGCAGACGCCGGTTCAGTTCTGTGGTCAGGGTCACACAGGCCTCTTCGATGTCGCGGCCACCGTCCTGAACATCCTGCAAACCGAATGGCAGCGTCGGTTCGTCGATATCGCCGAGCATGTCGCGGAAAAACGCTTCGTGCCGGGCATCGCTGACACCCAAACGGGCCTGGGCAACATAATTGCGATACGGCACTGGCTCGCCCAAGGCTGCGCTCTGGCCAAGCAGGTGCGCTTGAACCTCATGCAGCACTACCTGCAGCGAGGTGGCGTCGTTGACCATGTGATGGAACAGCAGCATCGCCAGCCAGCGATCGTTGACCGGGTCGTGGCTGAAGACAATCTGCATCAGTGGCGCCTGACGCACATCGAGGCGGTAATGCCGAGGATCGAAGCGCTGGTGCAATTGCTCGTCAACCGGGCCGTCCGCCGGGTCGAGGAACAGCTCGGTGACTTGCAGTTCGGCTCTGCGCAGTACCACTTGCACCGGCTCGGCGAGACCCTCCCACAGCATGGCGGTGCGCAGGATATCGTGGCGGTTGATCACGCCTTGCAGAGCACCGCTGAAATCGTCCAGTCGCGCCCGGTCAGATAGCGCGAACAGTGCTTTCAAGGTGTAGGGGTCACCCTCTTCGGCGCTGATGTGGTGATAGAGAATCCCGGCCTGCAAAGGCGCCAGTGGATAAATATCCTGCACGTTCGCCATGCCGCCCGGCACGCTGGCAGCTATCTGATCGATCTGCATTTGCGGCAGGCTGATCAGCGGCAGCAAGTCCGGGGTGATAAGTTCGCAGCGTTCGGGAATCAGGTTGGCCGGCACTACAACTTCCGTACCACCGCCGACCGCCGCTGCCAGCGCGGCCAGGGTTGGTTGGCTGAACAGCACGCGGACATCGGCACTCAGGCCGACCTGACGCATGCGCTCGATCAGCGTCACCGCGAGCAACGAGTGGCCGCCCAATTCGAAGAAATGATCATGACGCCCTACCTGCCCGACCTGTAGCACGTCGGCCCAGATAGACGCCAGCAGGGTTTCGACTTCGCCTTGCGGGGATTCATAGCCACGGCTGATCAGCGACTGCGCATCCGGCGTCGGCAGCGCCCTGCGGTCGAGCTTGCCGTTGGCGGTCAGTGGCAGGGCATCGAGCTGCACGTAGGCCGCCGGTACCATATAGTCAGGTAACAACCCTTGCAGATGGTTACGCAGGTGTTCGATGTCCAGTGCAGTTTCAGGCTGCTGCGCCGTGACATAAGCGACCAGACGCTTGTCGCCAGGCTCATCCTGACGGCACAGCACCACGGCTTCACGAATATCCGAGTGCTCGGCCAGGCGTGCTTCGATTTCACCCAGTTCAACGCGGAAACCACGGATCTTCACCTGATCGTCATTACGACCCAGGTATTCCAGATTGCCATCTGCGCGCCAGCGAACCAGGTCGCCAGTGCGGTAAAGGCGAGCCTGTGGGGCGCTGTCGAACGGGTCGGCGACGAACTTCTCAAGGGTCAGTTCATCACGGTTCAAATAACCCCTGGCGACACCCTGCCCACCGATATACAGCTCGCCGGGCACGCCCAACGGCACCGGTTGGCCTTGGTTATCGAGCACATACAAACGGCTGTTGCCCACGGGTTTGCCGATAGGGATCGAGCCATTGTCGACCGACACAACCTCGTAGGTCGCGGAGAACGTCGTCGCTTCGGTCGGGCCATAACCGTTGAGCAGATGCTGTGGAGGACTGTTGGCCAACACTCGGCCTATGACGGCAGGGTCCAGCACATCACCGCCAACAATCAGGTAGCGCAGGCGCGAAAAGGCCTCGCCCAGACCCGAGGCGTATTGGTGGAACAATCCGGCGGTCATCCACAGCACGTTTACGGCTTGTTCCAGCAGCAGGCGCTGGAAATTCAGCGGAGACAGCAGGTCGTTCTGCCCGATCACCACCACGCAGCCGCCATTGAGCAGCGGAGCCCAGACATCCAGGGTGCTGGCGTCAAACGCCGGGTTGGAGGCAAACGCTACGCGATCCTGAGCATTGAAGTCGGCATAACCGTTGTTGATCACCAGCCTGCTGATGGCCCGGTGCGGCACCAGCACACCTTTCGGAATACCCGTCGAGCCCGATGTGTACATGATGTAGGCGACGCTTTCGCTGGACTGCGGCAGTGCCAGATCAGTGTCTTTCATACCGTCCAGGGTCAGGCCGTCGAGATCGACACGCGGGGCAACGGTCGTCAACGATACGTGGCTATGAGTCAGCAGGACATGTGCACGACTGTCTTCAATCATGAAACTCTGGCGTTCGACCGGTGCGTTGACGTCCAGCGGCACGTACACCGCCGCGCACTTGAGCACTGCGAGCTGACTGGCGAGCAGGTCGAGGCTGCGTTCCAGCAGAATCGCCACGCTGTCACCCGGCTGCACACCGAGCCCTAGCAGATGCCGCGCCAGGCGATTGGCCCGGGTGTTGAGTTCGGCGTAGCTCACGGCAACACCATCGTGGATTGCCGCGCAAGCTTCGGGGTACGCCCGCACCTGAGCTTCGAACAGGCCATGCACCGTCTGTTGCTGCGGGTAATCCCGCGTGGTGTCGTTGAACGCCACCAGCAGTTGCTGGCTTTCGGTTTCCGGCACTACCGACAGGTCCCGCACGGCTGAATCCGGTGCGGACTCAAGGGCCTCGACCAGATGGTTCAAGGCGGTCTGCATGTAGCTGCAGATCCGCTGGCCATCGAATCCGGCCGCCACCTGTACGCTCAACAGGAAGCCGTCGCCCTGATCGTCCACCGACAGGGTCAACGGGTAGTTGGTCCTTTCGCGTACGCCGAGCACCTGGGTATCCGCCCACCGCTCGCCGCCGCTGGCTTCGCGCGCCGGGCTGTGGCGGTAGTTGAGTAGCGCGCTGAACAGCGGCGAGGCTGCGGCCACCGCGCTGCAACGTTGAGCCAACACCAACGGCGCATGTTCGTGGCCGAGCAATGCGGTCAACCGGGCGTGTGTCTGACGTACGGCCTGGCGCACGGCGCAGGTACCGACATCGACCCGCAGCGGCAAGGTGTTGATGAACATCCCCAGGGCGCGGTCAGCACCCAGGCCGCTTTGCATGCGTCCCAGCAACACGGTGCCGAACACCACATCTTCACGCCCGCTGGCGCTGCCCAGTACTCGCGCCCAGGCCAGGTGATGCAGGCTTGCTGCACTCACCCCCAGTTGCCGCGCCTGAGTGCGCAGACGCTGGCACAGATCAGCCGCAAGCGCGTGGCGAACTTCCTTGATGCCCTGCCCGTCACCCTGCACCTCAAGCAGGCCGAACGGCAGGGTCGGTTCATCGACATCACCAAGCATCTCGCGGAAAAACGCTTCGTGTTGCTCGCGACTCACGCCCAGACGGGCCTGACCCACGTAATTCCGGTAAGGCATCGCCGCCGGCAGTTGCGCTGCGGTACCTTGCAAGTGAGCGAGCATTTCTGCGCTCATCACGTCCAGCGCGGTGTGGTCGAGGGCAATATGGTGGAAAAGCAGGATCGCCACCCAGCGCTGGTTCTCAGAGTCCTCGGCAAAGGCCAGGTGAATCAGCGGGGCCTGACTGAGATCGAGGCGGCACTCGTGCGGATCAAAACGGTTCTGCAACTGAGCGACGATATCGCCGCCGTCCGGGGCCAGGGTGATCTGCTCCATCGACAGCTCGACCCGGCGCAGAGCTACTTGCAGCGGTTGTTCCAGACCTTCCCAGACCAGCGCCGTGCGCAGAATGTCATGGCGATCGATCATCGCCTGCAAGCCCTCGGCAAAGCGTCGTATATGTGCCGGGTCACGCAGGGCGAAGGTCGCTTGCAGCAGATACGGGTCGCCCTGTTCTGCAGCGATATGATGGTAAAGAATGCCTTCCTGCAACGGTGCCAGCGGGTAGATGTCCTGCACGTTCGCTGCGCCACCGGGAGCGCCGGCGACAATACGCTCGATACTCGCCTGGTCCAGCGTGGTGAGGGTCAGCATGTCGGGGGTGATGTGTTTGCAGCCCTCGGGGATGCCGTTGGCGGGCACCTCGATCTCGATGCCGCCGCCCACCGCTGCCGCCAGTGCGGCAAGGGTGGGCTGGCCGAACAGCACGCGCACATCGGCACTCAGGCCAGCCTGGCGCATGCGCTCGATCAGCTTCACCGCCAGCAGCGAATGACCGCCCAGCTCGAAGAAATGGTCCTGCCGTCCGACCCGCTCCACACTCAGTACTTCGCACCAGAGCGCGGCCAGTGTGGTTTCGGTATCGCCGAGTGGCGCCTGATAGTCGCGACTGACGAAGGCATCGGCAGAGGGCTGCGGCAACGCGCGACGATCCAGTTTGCCATTGGGCGACACCGGCAGATTTTCCAGGTGTACATAGGCCGCCGGGATCATGTAATCAGGCAGCAACGCTTGTAAGTGCAGGCGCATCTGGTCGGCTTCGGGCGCAGCCTCGCCTTTCTGCACGCTGAAGTACGCCACCAGGCGCTTTTCACCGGGAAGGTCTTCGCGGGCCAGCACCGCTGTATCGCGCAAGCCTGGATATTGACCAAGACGTGCCTCGATTTCCCCCAGCTCGATACGAAAACCACGGATTTTGATCTGGTCGTCGTTACGGCCCAGGTAGACGATCCTGCCGTCCGCCTGCCAGCAACCCAGGTCGCCGGTCTTGTACAGGCGCGCGTGTGGGTTGCCGACATCGCTGGCGGCAAACGGATCAGCGATAAAGCGTTCGTTGGTCAGTTCATCACGGTTCAAGTAGCCACGCGCGACACACGCGCCGCCGATGTACAGTTCACCCGCGACGCCCACCGGCACCGGGCGCATGTGTTCGTCGAGCAGGTAAATGCGGGTGTTGGCCACCGGCTGGCCGATGCTTGGCAAGGTCGGCCAGGCCTGCGGGTCGCCATCAAGGGTCAGCGCCGTGACCACATGGGACTCGGTCGGACCGTAGTGGTTATGCAGCCGGGCATCCTTCAGACGCGCGAAGAACTGGCGCATCGGCTCGGTGATTCGCAACTGTTCGCCCGCAGTGATCACGTCCTGCAACAGGCACTCAGGCTGTTCGGGCTCGGCGACCATGGCCTCGGCCAATGCCTGCAGGGCAATGCACGGCATGTACAGGCGTTCGATACGCTGTTCGCAGATATGCTCGAACAGGCGGCGGAAATTCAGACGGGTATCGCTGTGGATCAGCGACAACTCACCACCTGCACACAAGGTGCTGAAGATTTCCTGAAAAGCCACATCAAAACCCAGTGCTGCGAATTGCAAGGTGCGTTGTCTCGGGCGACGGTCCTCAGCAGTCTGGGCGATCTGCCAATGCATCAGGTTGACCAGCGGCGCATGGGGCATGGCCACGCCTTTGGGCTGACCGGTAGAGCCGGAGGTGTAGATCAGGTACGCCAGGTGCTGTGCATCAAGCCCCGCGAGCTGCGGATTGGTCACCGGCGCGCGGCCGATACCGTTCTCGGCGCGGGCGTCAGCTTCCAGCAGCAACACCGGCATGGCGGTCTGCGCGAAGCGCTCGCGCAATCCACGTTGGGTCAGCAGCATTTTCGGTGCGCTGTCCTCGAGCATGTAGGCCAGGCGTTCTTCAGGGTAAGAAGGGTCGAGTGGCACGTAGCCTGCACCTGCCTTGAGAATGCCCACCAGGCCGGCGATCATTTCCAGACTGCGTTCCACACAGATTGCCACCCGGTCGTCGGCACTAATGCCTTGGGCGATCAACCGATGGGCAATCTGGTTGGCCCACTGATTGAGCTCGGCGTAACTCAGGCGCTGGCCTTCGTAGGTCACCGCCACCGAATCCGGTTGCGCAGCCGCCTGTGCTTCGAACAGTTGGTGCAGCAAAAGGTCTTGCGGGTAGGCGCGATCGAATGCGTTGAAGTCTTCCAGCAATTGGCGGCGCTCGTGCACGGGCAACCAATCGAGGCTGTGCAAGGGTGCATCGGGCCGGCTGTCCAGCGCGTCGGCCAGTTGCTCCAGGACGGTGTGCATGTAACCGCAAATGCGCCGGGCATCGATTCCGGTCACCGCCTGAACGGTCAGGCCGAAGGATTCGCCGAGGTCGTCCACTGATAACGACAACGGATAGTTGGTGCGCTCTTCACCGCCGAGTACCTCAACACCGGCCCAGGTTCTGGTCTGTCCCGCCTTCTGAGGTGTCTGGGCGCCGACCGCAACATGGCGGTAGTTCATCAGTGCACTGAATAACGGTGTCGGTGCTGCCACGCCGCTGCATCCCTGGGCCAGGGACAACGGTGCATGCTCATGACTGACCAGCGCCGCCAACCGTGCGTGCGTGGTGCGCACTGCAGCCTCGATGCCCTGCTCTCCGGCAGCGACGCGCAATGGCAAGGTATTGATAAACATGCCCAAGGCCCGCTCGGCGCCTTGACCACTGAGCAGGCGGCCCATCAGCACAGTACCGAAGACCACATCCTGACGCCCTGACAGGCGCCCGATCACCTGAGCCCACGCAAGGTGATGCAGGCTGGCATTGCTGACGCCGAGGCGCCGGGCATGGGCGCGCAGACGTTCGGCCAGCTCCGGGTCAACCGGTAGCAGGGCTTCGTCCACTCCGCTGCCATCGCCTTGCACGTCTTGCAGGCCGAACGGCAGGGTCGGCTCGTCAACATCGGCGAGCATGTCGCGGAAGAACGCTTCGTGCTCCTCGCGGCTCATGCTCAATCGCGCCTGAGCCACATGATTGCGATACGGTACCGACGCTGGCAGATGGTTGCCGCGCCCTTGTCTGAACGCCTCGATCTCTGCGCCCAGCAGGGCCAGCGAGGTGGCGTCATCGATCAGGTGATGGAACAGCAACACCGCCACCCAGCTTTGGTTGACGGGATCCTCTGCGTAATGCAGGCGCATCATCGGTGCCTGATGCAGATCCATGCGTATCCGTCGTGGATCGAACTGTGCCTGCAATTGGGCCGCGACATCACCCTGCTCCGGATACGGCAAAAACGCCTCGACGCGCAGCCGTGCCTGACGCCAGACCACCTGCACTGGCTCGTCGAGCTCTTCCCAGGCTACCGCCGTGCGCAGAATGTCGTGACGGTCAATGACTTGCTGCAAGGCCTCCGTGAAGTCCAGCAGTTGCTCGAAGCTATTGACCCGCAACAACGCCTGCAACAGGTACGGATCACCCTCCTCACTGGACAAATGGTGATAGAGGATGCCTTCCTGCAACGGCACCAGCCCGTAGATATCCTGCACGTTGCTCACCCCGCCCGGCACTGCGGCGACCACACGGTCGATCTGTGCCTGGGTGAGTCGGGCCAGAGGCAGCATGTCCGGCGTTATGAGCCGGCAGTCGGCGGAAATCCTGGTGGCGGGCACCTGCACGTCTGTGGTCTTGCCGCTGGCGGCCGCCAACGAGGCCAGGGTCGGCTGGCCGAACAGTACGCGCACGTCGGCATTCAGACCGATGTCGCGCATGCGCTCGATCAGTTTTACCGCCAGCATCGAATGCCCACCCAGTTCGAAGAACTGGTCATGACGGCCTACCCGCTCGACGCCCAGCAGCTCTACCCACAATTTGGCCAGCCTGGTTTCCACCAGGCCCTCCGGCGCCTCATATTGACGCCGGGCAAAGGCCTCGGCAGTTGGCACCGGCAGAGCCTTGCGGTCGAGCTTGCCGTTGGCGGTCAGCGGGAAAGCCTCCAGGCTGACAAAAGCGCTCGGCAGCATGTGCTCGGCCAGCGACAGGCGCAGCTGTTCACGCAAGTACGTAGCGTCCGGATCCCGGTTTGTTGTGCCGGTGACATAGGCCACCAGACGCTTGTCGCCCGGTTCGTCTTCACGTACCACAACCACGGCGTCACGCACGCCTTCGCAGGCGCTCAATTGGGCTTCGATCTCGCCCAGTTCGATACGGAAACCGCGGATTTTGACCTGTTCATCGTTACGGCCCAGGTATTCCAGGCTGCCGTCCGGCAACCAGCGACCCAGATCACCAGAGCGGTACATCCGCGCGCCGGGCGCCGAGGCAAATGGATCGTCGAGAAAGCGCGTCGCATTCAATTCGTCGCGATTGAGGTAGCCACGGGCCACACCCGCCCCGCCGACGTACAACTCGCCCACCGCACCCGGTGGCAGCGGATGGCCGTAGGTATCCAGCAGGTACAGCTGAAGGTCAGGAATGCGCTTGCCGATCGGGCTCGCGCCGACGCGCTGCGCGTCCTCAGGCTGTAACGGGTAATAGGTCACATGCACCGTGGTTTCGGTGATGCCATACATATTTACCAGTTGTGTTGAGGCGTTGACTTTGCGGGCATACCACGGCTTGAGCATCGCTGTTTCCAGCGCTTCACCGCCGAAAATCACCTGGCGCAGCGAATGTGCCTGCTCTTTGTCGCCTTGGGCCGCGATCAGTTGGCGGAATGCACTCGGCGTCTGGTTGAGCACCGTGACCCCGGCACTGCACAGCAGGTCGTGGAAGTCTTCAGGCGAACGGCTGACCAATTGCGGCACGATCAGCAGACGCCCGCCGTGCAGCAGCGCGCCCCAGATTTCCCAGACCGAGAAGTCGAAGGCAAACGAGTGGAACAGCGCCCAGATATCCTGTTCATTGAAACCGAACCAGTCCTCGGTGGCCGAGAACAGCCGTGCAACGTTGCGATGCTCGACCATCACGCCCTTGGGCAGGCCGGTGGAACCGGAGGTGTAGATCACGTAGGCAAGGTCGCTGGGCCTGACCGATACCTGCGGATTGCAGGCGCGCTCGTCCTGCAGGTCGACATCGTCGAGATAGATCAGCGGCACATCCGACACCGGCAATGCCGGCTGTACTGACTGCTGGCTCAACAATGCTACCGGCGCACTGTCGCCGAGCGTGTAGGCCAGGCGCTCAAGCGGGTAAGCCGGGTCCAGCGGCACATAACCGGCGCCGGCTTTGAGGATGCCCAGCAAGCCGATAATCATCGCCGGGCCGCGTTCGACGCAAATGGCCACGCGATCGTCAGGACGTACACCCAGGGCCAAGAGACGATGGGCGACCTGATTGGCACGCGCGTTGAGTTCGCCGTAGCTCAGGGTCTGCTCTTCGAACATCAGCGCGACGGCGTCTGGTCGCTCTGCGGCGCGGGCTTCAAACTGCTGGTGAATCGTCAGGTCATTGGCGAAAGGTGGCTGACCGGCATTCCACGCCTGCATCTGCAAAGTGTCGGTCTTGCCGATCAGCGAGAACCCGTGTACAGGCAGGTGCGGGTTCGCCAGCCCCTGCTCTATGACATGCTGCAAGCGCTCGGCAAGGGGGGCGATTTCGTCGTGCTGAAAATACCCATCGTTGTAGATGTAGTGCAGTCGCGATTCAGTCTCGTAAGCGTTGGTGCGCAGGTGTATGGCCAGCGGTGTCTGTTCGTGATTGTTCGAAGATTTGACGGCGTGGGCGGTTGCCTGGCCGAAGCGCAGCAGGTGATCGTTGCGCTCATAGGAGAACGTCAGATCGAACAGTTGGGTGCGCTCGGCACGGCGTAACTCAAGCAAACGGTTGAGGTCGCTGACGGGAAAGCGCTGGCTGCGGTAATCCTGCTTGACCGCCCGGCAGATGCCCTGGACCAGCTCGCCGAACGGCAGGTCGGCGCTGAATTTCAGACGCACTGAACTGAGCTGGGTAAAGAGCCCAAGGGTCTTTTTGTAGCTGGCATTGGGGCGATTGAGGATCGGCAAGCCGATAACCAGTTCATCACGCTGATAGGCGCGGGTGAAGTACACGTAAAGCACGGCCAGCAAAACATGGAACGACGAGGCTTTCAGTCCCAGCGCCAGGTCGTCGATCTGCTGTTCCAGGTCACGGGCCAGACCGTAGCTGAGGTGGCCGCTGCGGCTTGGTGCTTCGTTCTGAATCTGAGCCGGACGCGGGCGTGGCACCAGCAAGGGCTCGGGAATGTCGCGGTACTTGTCCAGCCAGTAGGCCTGATCGAGGGCAAACCGTCGCGATCCGCGATACTGGCTGTCGTTCTTGATGAAGTCGACATAGGACGGTGCTGTCAGATCGGGTGTTTGCTGATCGTGCAGCGCATTGTAAAGCTCACTGAGCGACGCGCAGAGCCCGTCGATGCCCCAGCCATCGAGTGCAATGTGGTGCGCGTAAATCATGCAGTAGAAGCGCTGTGCTTCGAGCTTGAGCAAATGTATACGGAACAGCGGTTCGCCATCGAGCCGGAACGCACGCTCGAGCTGACGCTGCATCCAGCATTCGGCAGCCTGAAACGGATCGTCCTGCCCTTGCAGGTCAATCGGTGTTACCGGCATCGGCATGCTCGTGGCGAAGGCCTGCAGCGGCACGCCCTCCTCGTCACGCTGGTCGAGCAGGACCATGCGCAGAGCGTCGTGTTTTGCAATCAACAGGTCCACGGCCCGCTGGAACAACTCGTAATCGAGGGCGCCGTCGATCTCCAGATGGCCGCCGATGTTGTATAACGGCGAGTCGCCCTGGGTCATCTGATCCAGCCAGATATTGCGTTGGGCAGCGGTCAGGGCAAGTGCCATACATTTCTTCTCGCAAAGGGTCGGCCTCGCCGCGCGCAAAAGGCGGCGGCAGCCGGTAGTCAGGTCGTGGCCAGGGAGCAACCGGCTTCATGCAACTTCATGAAGGATCGTCCCTGGAAAGTTGAACAGCGCTTCAGATCAGGCGCGTTTGCCCTCAACCGCGCACTTCACGTCGGAGACGATGCAACCGTCCGCCAACTTGATGATGCGGTCGGCCAACTGGAAGTACTGATCGTCGTGAGTAATGATCAGGATCGTCTTGCCGCGACGCTTGAGGTCCGGCAGCAGTTCCTCGTAAAAGAAACGCTTGAACGGCGGGTCCTGGTCGGCGGCCCACTCGTCCAGCAGGTAAATCGGACGGTCTTCCAGGTAGGCGCAAACCAGTGCCAGGCGTTTCTGCTGGCCGTATGACAAGGCCGTGGTGGTCGAGTAACCCAGTCCCTCGATCTGAACCTTGTCTTCCAGGCCCAGAGTCGACAGGTATGTCTGCGCCTGATCGGTGCTGGGATGCTCTTTCTCGTCAGGACCTATCAATCGGTTGAACAGATGGAAGTCAGAGAACACCGCCGAGAACAGATCGCGATAGTCGCCGCGCGAGTCGTCTGTGACCGCCGCACCGTCGAGCAGTAGCTGACCTTCTTGCGGGATGTACAGGCCGCAGAACACTTTGGCCAGGGTGCTTTTGCCACAACCGTTGCCGCCGACGATGTAGACCAGCTCACCGGAGTGGATCGTCAGGTCGATAGGTCCCAGGGCAAAACCGGAACTGCTCTGCGGGTCCTTGTAGTTCATGTGTACGTTCTTGAGCTGGATACTGCCCCAGGACTTCTTGTGATCGAGAAGCAGCACATTGTCTGCATCGCTGATTTCCGGCTCCGGATGCGGTTCGTTGATGGAGAATCCGAAATCCGCCAGTCGCGTGCAGGCAATACGTCCCTGTGCCAGCATCGGCATGGCGCTGACCAGCATCACCAGCGGGCCCATGATGTACAGCACCGCCAGCACACTGGCGCTCATGGTCTTGGCATCGATGACAGCGAACATCGGCGCAGCGAACAGCAGGCAGCCGACCAGCAACGACAGGGTCAACTGGCCAACGTTTTCGGCGGCAGTGAACCAGAGCCGTTCGATGTAGTTGTACTTCGCGACCCGGATCGAAGACTCCTGGATCGCCGAGCGGCTGAACCAGCGGCGGCGAATACCGTTGAGTTTCAGTT
>LIDZ01004200.1_pt5 | contig 38183 bp, 31 predicted proteins | sample 644651 | NCBI WGS metagenome assembly LIDZ01 (sample SAMN03856242, study PRJNA289617) | food metagenome | isolation source: wine grapes on drying loft during traditional withering process | host: Vitis vinifera cv. Corvina | place: Italy: Gargagnago di S. Ambrogio di Valpolicella | collected 2014-01 | reverse complement strand
TTTTGAATTCACATTTTTACTTTTACAACAAAAAGGCTATTGCATTTTGCAACAGCCCCTTAGTTCTTTACTTATAAGAAGGCACAATCAAAAAAGTAACAAAGTCAATCCGCCTAATTAATCTTGAACTTCATATGAATCTGTATACTTATGAAGTAAGGAATGCTTTAAAGACCATAGATTTTGTGATAGATCTACATAATAGGTATGAGGATTTTCAAATCTGAGCACTTCAGCCCATAGCTTATCAGTTTCAATTTTTGAAAACTGTTTGATATCTAAAACACTAGGAGATTCATATATACATTCTCCATTTTTAAATATTTGTACTTGAAGTTCTTTAATATAATAATTTCTAATCTTTTTTCGCTTCCAAGTATGAACAGGATTGAATAAAACTAAAGGTTCAGCTTCATTAATGGTTTCATCTCTTAATGCAATTAAATCAGCTAATGCTTTGTGTGAATTTTTATCAAAAATCCTAATTATTTTTTTAAAGCCAGGATTAGTTATTTTTTCATCATTTTCACTTATTTTAATTTTAGGAATTATTTCATTATTATTCTCTAATGCAACTAATTTATAAACACCACCAAAAACGGGTTCAGATCTTGCAGTTATAAGTCTTTCACCAACTCCAAATGAATTTATGCAAGCACCTTGATCTAAAACATCTTTTATAATATGCTCATCGAGAGAATTAGAAATTACTATATTACAATCTTGATATCCAGCAGCATCTAACATTTCTCTACACTTAATTGTTAAATAAGTAATATCACCAGAATCTATTCGAACACCGCGAGGTCTTTTGCCAAGTGGTTTCAAAACTTCATTGAATATTTTTATTGCATTTGGAATACCTGACTTTATAACATTATAAGTATCTATTAAAAGTAAACAATCATCTGGATAGATTTCAGCCCAAGATTTAAAAGCATCATATTCGGTATCATAGAGTTGTACCCAACTATGGGCCATTGTACCTACGACAGGAATATTAAACATCCTGTCTGATATGGTACAAGCTGTTGAGCTACATCCACCAATAATGGCAGCTCTGGCACCATAGATTGCACCATCATATCCTTGAGCTCTTCTTGAACCGAATTCCATTACAGAACGACCTTCAGCAGCCCTACAAATCCTGTTAGCTTTTGTAGCGATTAAAGTTTGATGATTTATAGTTAGAAGCACCATTGTTTCAAGAAATTGTGCTTGAATTACAGGACCACGAACAGTCACAAGTGGTTCATGTGGAAATACTGGATTTCCTTCGGGAACTGCCCAAACATCGCAACTAAATTTAAAGGTCTTTAAATAGTTGAGGAATTCTTCAGAAAAGGCATTTTTATTTCTTAAATAAGTAATATCATCATCTGTAAATTTTAATGCTTTTAAATACTCTATTAATTGTTCAACACCAGCCATTATACAATATCCACCAGCATCCGGAATTTTTCTAAAAAACATTTCAAAATAAGCTATTTTGTCTTTAAGTCCTTTAGCAAAATAGCCATTACCCATAGTCAATTCATAAAAATCAACGAGCATTGTTAGATTTCTTTCATCTTTTACATTGAAACTAGATCTATTATTCATAATACTCTCCTTTAAATTAGGCATAACAAAGAAAATAATCAGTTAAAACAGACTAGCATACTGATTTAGTATTTTTTTGAATAGGCCTTAAATATATAAATAAGTTCTGTTTAATAGTTGTTATATAAGTTTACTAGAAATAAAAATATATAAAACTATTGTACATCTATAGCACTTTGATTACAATATAGTTGCTGTTTGTTCTAAAAATAGTAAATAGGGTTATAATTAAGGTAGATATAAATAATTTGAGGATAAATAAGAAATAAGGCACATTCATGAAAAATAAAAATTAGAATAATTAAAATGAAGATAAGCCAAAAGAAAGAAGGATTTGGATAGTGGGATACAATCTTGACAAATACCAGATGAGTGCAGTAAAAGCAGAAGAAAAGAATGCTTTAATAGTTGCAGCACCAGGTTCTGGAAAGACAACTGTTATAATAAATAAAGTTAATCATTTAGTAGAAAATAAAAAAGTTTCTAATGGGAATATAATAGTAATCACTTTTACAAAAGCAGCAGCGCAGAATATGAAAAAGAGATATCAAGATGCTTTTAATAAAAATATATCTCCATTCTTTGGGACATTCCATGGATTGTTTTATAAGATTCTTTTAAAACGTGGGGAAAGCATAGATATAATAGAAGGTGGTATTGCGCATAAAATAGTTAGTAATGTTTTAAGTAAATACTTTGATGAAGTTAATGAAGATAAAATAAAAGAAGCAATAAATAATATTTCTTTATATAAAACCTCTAGGGTAGCTTTAAATGAATTCAAACCAACTCTCACAAAAGAAATTTTTGAGGAAGCCCTAGAAAAATATGAGGAGTATAAAAAAGAACATAATAAAAGAGATTTTGATGATTTGGCTATAGAGGTATTGGAATTACTTAAAAGAGATGAAAATATGCTCTTAGCATATAGAAAAATATTTAAGTATGTATTAGTAGATGAATTCCAAGATTGCGATGAAATGCAAATTGACTTTTTAAAATTAATAAATGAGGGAGAAAATAATAGCTTTTTTGCAGTTGGAGATGAAGATCAGTGCATTTATTCGTTCAGAGGTTCAAAGCCAGAATATATGGTTAGCTTTGATAAAATATTTAAAGGCGGTAAAAAATATTACTTATCAATTAATTATAGAAGCAAAATGAATATAGTGGATAAATCAAAAGATGTAATAAGTTTTAATAAAAACCGAAACAATAAAGAAATAAAATGGAATAAAGAAAGCGAGGGCATTATTAAATGGTTAAGTCCATATGATGAAAAAATGCAGGCTGAAAGCTTAGCTAATATAATTTTAGAAAATAAAAAAAATGGTAGTTCTTATGAAGACAATGCAGTATTATATAGAACAAATATAGAGTCTATGACAATGATCGATATCTTAACCAAGAAGAAAATACCATTTACATTATTAGACAGAGAATATAATTTTTTTGAACATTTTATATGTAGGGATTTAATTGCATATCTAAGATTATCAATAAATCAATTTGATAGAAATAGCTTTTTGCAAATAATAAATAAGCCGTTTAGATATATAAGTAAAAGTAACTTTGCCTATATAAGGAATTATGTACAAGAAGAAAATCCATTTACTATGTTAATAGATAAACAAGATACACCACCTTTTCAAAAGAAAAAACTTGATGACTTAAGCAAAGATATTAATTACTTAAATAAAATTTCATTGTCAGGTGCAATTGCATATATAGTTATGAATTTAGGATATCTAGACCATTTAAAGGGATATGCTCAAAAATTTAACCAAAGCTGTGATGACTTCGAAGATATAATAGAGGAATTTAAATTAGCGGCAGAAGGCTATAAAACTATATTTGCATTTTTACAACATATAGAAGAAATAAAACAAAGCATAGAAGAAAGTAAGAAAAAAACAAAAAGAGAAGGAGTTATCTTAAGTACAATACATGGAGTAAAAGGCATGGAGTTTAAAAATGTATATATCATTAATGCCTGCGAGGAAACAATCCCCTACAGCTCTGGTATAAAAGATAATATAGAAGAGGAAAGAAGACTATTTTATGTTGGGATAACAAGGGCAATAGATAACCTTTATTTATTTTCACCAAGAAATAGGAAAGGGCAATTTAAAGATGTTTCAAGATTCATTGTTGAAGGAAAATTAAATGATATGCCTGTGGAGACCTATGGCTATGAGGTTGGGGATAGGGTAGATCATAAGGCTTATGGTATGGGAGAGATAGAAGAACTTAACGAAGATAAGATAACAATAAGTTTTGATAATACTATTAGGAGTTTTTCACTTAAGGTTTTGCTAGATAATAATTTGATTCAGAAGCTAGAATAGATTATTAAATGAGTTGATTATAGGGAGAAAGTTAAAAATGAAAGTGTGTTCGTTCCATACCTGTATATAGTTAATTTTTAATATAAGGGATGGAATGATTAGTATGGCAAAATTACGATTGAAAACACTAAAAATTAACAATAATTCAAGTAAAATAATAGAGGAATGTTACAGTGAATACATGGATTATTGTAAGTCTATTGGTATAAGAGAAATACCTATCAAACTTTTGTTATTAAATTAAAAGCATTTCTTACTTATTGCTTTACAAGAGAATATTTAAAGGAATATGAAGTTAAGATCCCGAATGTTGTTTTAATGTTTATCAGAAATGGCGGAGATATTTACAGACTCAGATTATTACTCAATCATAGTAATATTAAAACTACTGAGAGATATGTTAATTTATTGCCAATAGATTTTAAAGATGATTTATTGCAATATAATCCACTAGACGTATTAAATAAGAATGAGAATAGCAAAATGAAAATTAAGAAGAAATAAAGTTTATAATTTTGTGAAGAGATTAAATTTGTAAAACTTAATACACATTATAGAGGGCATATACAGAGCGTATGTATCTTTTTTGTATGTATTAAAATAAGTATAACATCGCTTATATTTTTGTGCTATAATAAAATTACTCAGAAATATTAAACGAGGTGAAATTAGTGGATGATAAAATTTTAGAAATATTAAAAAATATTCAATCCGATATGCTTGAAATGAAAAATGATATTAGTAGTATAAAAATACAAACAACAGAAAACACACAAATACTTAAAGCATTAGAACATTCAGCAGAAGTAAATAAGGCAGAACATGATAAAATTATAAATGATGTTGCTAAGGTTCAAGGAGATACATCTAAAATTAGAAAAGATTTATCATTTGTAGAACAAGCGACTGCTAAGAATTGGAAAGATATTGCAGAATTAAAAATAGTTAAATAAAGGTTTATATAGGTTGGTGAGTTTTGTTACTCGCTAGCCTTATTTTTTTCGATTTTATAAATATTATTTTAACGAAAAAAGAATGACTGCTTAGGGGAAGCAAGTCATTCATATATTAAGGGTAAATAATATGAAAAAAAGTAAATCTCTATGTTTTAACTACTCTATATTATTAGTATAAGGGACTAATGTGTCAGGATAATGGCAAATTTATAACGATTTTATTAAGTTAACATAAACTATAATGAAAATTTGTACAAAAGAATGTCTTAAACACACGCTTTATTCAAATATACGGTTTTAACAATTATATCTAGTTGGTTGATTAAAGAAGAAAATATTAAGAAATATAGTGATATAGGTAAGTAATAATGCCAAATTAGTGATTTTGATATGAAAAATTAAATAAATTAAAAACAAAAGATAATTGGAGAAATACTTAATAAATTAAAGAGATTTGGAGTATAATAAATATAATTTAGCGTGGAATATAAATATAGCTGAACTACATAAAATAAGAAGAATAAAAGAAAATATTTTGAGGAGGTCTTATATTATGAGAAGTAATTATGATAGAAAAGTAGTAACTGTAGTTTGGAATAATTTACTAAAAGAAGTTTCTATTCCCCTCAGACTTGTTTCAAATGCAAGAAGCAGAATGGCATTATCACGAATTCCAATCTAAGTTTCAAGATCAATATCAGACACTATGTCTGATATTTCTTCTTGTGAGTATGTGGGAAATGCTATTGAAAACGAGATGGACAAGTTAAAGTACACAAACCTCTATGAATTATGAAAATATATAAATATTTAAATAGAAAAATATGTAAATATGTAAATATTTATAGGAAACATCAAGGCTGATGAGAGTTTTATTACTCTTTAGCCTTATTTTTTTTGCTTCATAAACAAATTATAAGGTGAATAAAAAATATAGAACGGCGTATTTACTAGTTAAATTTAAAAGTTATATTAATTTATTATTTATTTTGTCAGATTTTCTAATAGAAGGACGAACTGTAGTATGTAAAGTAAATTAAGGCATAAACGATAATATGCACTGCCAATATATGTTGTTAATTTTTCAACTATAGCTATAGGATACAATATATTAAAATTAGAGAAGGAGAAGATATATATGAATAAAAATATTAAACGTACAATTGCAATGGCGCTTACAATAGGAGCATTTTCAGTAGTAGGTCAAACAAACTCTGGCATGTTTACAACAGAGGCTAATGCTTCAATGTTGGATTCATCAGCTGCAAATGAATTAACAGACTTAGAATTAACTAATTCAAGTGGAAGTAGTTTAGATCTTTATAAAGACAGTGATTATAATGATGAATTATCAGATGTTTTAGAAGTTGGTGAAACATATTATGCAACGACTACATCAAGTAGTGTGGTAATAGATAATATAGATGGAGCTGATATAGATAATGTAAGGATATTTAAAGAAAATTCTGATACTACATATAAAGTAGATGAGTCTATTAGTCTTTCGCCAAACACAACAACTATACTTAACGTAAGAGTATATGAAAATGAGTATGATAAAGACAAAGACTATTCTATCTCTGATTACAATCAATATATAATTAATGTAGAAAATACTGAAGAGGCTAACGATAATGTTAATGGAAATAAAGGGCTTCATAAAGGTTTGAGAGATAAAAATGATGTAGGAAATAATGGACTCCATAAAGGTTGGAACAATGAAAAGGGCGCATGGCACTATTTAGATAACGATGGAAAAATAAAAAAAGGTTGGCTTAAAGATACAGATCAAAGCTGGTATTACTTAGATAACGACGGGAACATGAAAACAAGTTGGCTTAAAGATGCAGCTGGAAACTGGTATTACTTAGATAAAAATGGAAAAATGAAAACAAGTTGGCTTAAAGATGCAGACGGAGAATGGTATTATTTAGAGAACAACGGAAAGATGAAAACAAATTGGCTTAAAGATACAGATGGAAACTGGTATTACTTACAATCATCAGGAAAGATGGCTAAAAATACAACAATAGATGGTTATAAACTAAACGTAAATGGTACTTGGATGAAATAGTAAGATATAAGGGACAGTACATAGTTTGGTGTAAAAGCAAAAACTATATACTGTCCTATTTTTTAACTCATTATTAAAATAAGTAGTTGTTCTAAATCAAATAGTTTGCTGGTATTAAACATGTCCTCAAGATCATAAAGTGTTTTTTCTGAATGCTCTATTTCTTTAGAATACATATGCATTATGTCTATCTGGTCATTTGTATCAAAATTATATTTATTATCAATCCATCTTACTACATCTAATTCTTTAATAATAAGATAGCTCATGACGGCTAATGTGACTTTAGAATATAATTCTTCATCAAAAACAGATTTCATAAAATATTGAAATACAAAATATACCATTAAATGTTCATATTCATAAGTTTTATTTTTATAATATTCATTAAAATCCTCATACTGTTTTTGATAAAAAGTATGATCATCTATTTTATGAAAACAGTTAATAGCATGTTCTATTATTTTAGGCCAGTTATCATTAATAGGATCAAGGTTTTTATAGACATTCATACATTTAAGCATGTTATCATATTTATCACATTGTTTTGTTCTATATTTATTAAATACATTAATAAGCTCTTTTTGATAATCTTCCCTAGAATATTTATTTATTATATCAGTAATCTTGGAGAACTTATTTTGATTTATTTTTTCCTGAATATCATGAGCAAAATTAATAAGTAGTGCAATTCTATGATTTAAGATTATAGAACGATTTTGTAATATATCTAAGGCTATCTTCCTAGATGATTTTATCTGTATGAAAAGATCAAAACTTATATCATCATATGTACTTACCATTTCATCATCTTCTGAAGTTTCAAAAATTACTGGTTCAGAATCTAGAAGAATCAATCGTGCAGCCTCAGGACATGATAGAGATATTCCTATTTCACGCAAATTACCATATTCCTCCGTGAACCTTGGGTATGTCTTGCATGTATAGCAAAGGCAATCTTCTCCAAGTTCAGTGTAGATGTCACAAAGGTTACTTTTATTTAGAAACGGACAATTATCATTTTGTAATATAAAACCAGGCTCATCATCTTCATATAATGTTAAGTTAGATTTTAATATTTTGCCAAATTTACCTGAAACACTATTATAATGATTATATGTTTCATCATCAATTATGATTTCCCACCCAGCGCAACAGGTATCAGTACATTTTGAAGCTATACATTTAAACTCTTTATAGTAATAGGGCACCATTGTTCTCATATAAATTACCTCTTATGTTTATTAATTTTTTAATTAAATTCACATCATAATATACCACTTAATAGAGCATTAGGAAAAGCATTTCTGGAAAAATAATATTTTTTTTATTAACTTTATCTAAACATCCCATTTATTTATTTGCTTAAAAATAATGTTACTAGTATATATATGGATGGTAAGGTAGTTTTATTATAACTCCTGAGTCATCAAACTTATAATCTGTACCTTCAAGAGGAGGTTTATTATAAATCAAATTAAGTCCAACGGTATAAAGGGCTCTAGCCATGGCCGGAGAATCTTGAACAACAGTACCTGTCATAAAACCTTCTTTTATTAAATCTTGAGCTTCTGGTATTCCATTAATTCCGAAAACAGAGATATAAGCTCGTTTATCACCATTGTTATAGTTGTTTTTTTGCAATGCACGAATAGCTCCTATTGCCATAGTATCGTCGTTTGCAATTATTGCTTCAATGCCGTTACCATAATTTGAAAGTGCTAATTGAATAACATCTTGAGCTGATTCTTGACTTCCGGCAGTGGGTAGTAATGCAAGTTCTTGTGTTTTTATTCCTGCATCATTAATTGTTGAAATAGAATATTTTGTTCTTGCAATTGATAGTGTATTAGTACGATCGCCTGTTAACATAATATATTGCAGTATGTTGTCTCCATTCTTATCAATATCTTTTTTGTTATTATTCCATGCATCAATAACAAGGTTTCCTTGTAAAATACCAGATTGTTCTACATCTGTTGCAATGACAATAACTTTTTTATAGGATTTAATAGAGTTCGTTACAAATGGTGCTATATTGAATAAAATTGCAGAAATATTTTGTTGCTTAATTTTATTCATAACAGATTCTACTGAATCTGTACTTATATCCACTAGGTTTACGAACAAAAGATCATAATTACTTTGAAGTGCTGAATCAAGAACTTCATTTTGAATAGCCTGATTTCCTTTGCCATCTAAATAAGTAAATTCAACTCTGTCACTGTTTTCTTGTTGAAGTTTTTCTAAGCTTTGACGAACTAAAGAAATATAAACATCATCAAAACTAGATAATACTACTCCTACTTTAACCAGTTGTTTTGAAGTAGCATTCGAATTAATGCTTTTATTATTTTGGACACTACCGACTAATGTTGTAGTTATAATAACTGCAACCATAATAAGTATAAATATTTTTTTAAATATTTTCATTAGCAATCCTCCAAATTATTGATTTAATCATAATAGTTAAGTTTAGGTTATGTCTTAATAAAGAATTTATTCTATATAAATTTCAGCACTAAGATAAAATTTCGGGATGTCTCAAGAAAATGGATAAAATAGAGTGTAAGACGAGACTTATATAAATTAGTACAAAATAAAGACCATGGTTAATTAATAAACTCAATATGTAATCGAAGAATTGATTAGTGAAGCCGTAGATTTGTAGAATTATGGTATACAACAAAATTTGATGAGGCGACTTTTTTTTATTTTTCTTTGATGTGTTTGCTTTATAACTATTTATGAGATAATCACAAAATGAAAAAACGAATGATTTATTGCATTAAATAAATCATTCGCTTTTTTATTATTAATTAAAGAATACAGGCACCATTTGAATCTAGAAGATACCCAGAAATAGTTATATTTTTAAGCATAACACCATATTCATTTAAGTAATACCAATTACCTCTGTCATTTATCCAACCAGTTTTCATTTGACCATTTGAATCTAAATAATACCAATAATCTTTAGTATATAACCAGCCTTTAAATGGATTTCCATCGCCATCTAAGTAAGACCAAGAATCAGTACTTTCATTTTTCAACCATGCATTCCTCACTTGGATTTTTGCTGAATTAGTAGAATGTTGATTATATACACGTACATAATCAACATACATTTTGGCAGGAAACTCAGTTGAAAAGTCAGGGCTCTTAGGCCAATTCCCGCCTACAGCCATATTTAAGACTATGAAGAACGGCTTATGAAATGGGGTAGTGCCATCAATACTATTTGTGATGTCATATTCAGCATATTTAGTATCATCTACAAACCATTTAATATAGCTTGGACTCCATTCAACGGAATAATTATGATATTTAGTAACATCAATTTCTGTTTGACCGCCTTCAGAGTGCATTCCATTTGAATCCCAATGCATAGTACCGCAAATATATTCAGAAGAATTTATATGCTCCATAATGTCGAGTTCACCACAATCAGGCCACTCACTAGAAGCCATATTTGATCCTAACATCCAAAATGCGGGCCAAATTCCTTGCCCTTCTGGAAGTTTAATCCTTGATTCGACTTTTCCATAAGTGAAATTTTGTAAACCTTCAGTTTTTAGACGAGCAGAAGTATACTGACTACCATTATAAGATTCATTTCTTGCTTCAATAAGAAGATTACCATCTTCAATTCTCGCATTTTCAGGCCTGTCAGTATAATATTCAAGCTCATTATTTCCCCAGCCATGTCCATCGATATCATAAGTCCAGTTTAAAGGATTAATTTTATCTTCAGTGAATTCATCACTCCATGTAAGATCCCATTTATCGTTGGTATTTATAGTAGTTGCAGCATCTGCTTCTAAAGAAACTAAAGTTATATTGCCTATTAGAATTAAGGTAGTTACAATTGCTATTAATTTAGATATTTTCATAAAGTCTCCTTTCTATTTTTATATGTTAATATATTTATTTTGGCGTAAATATAAATGAGCAACAGCAGGAGAGTGCATTATTAAATAGAGGCATCTATAAAACTAATTACTTTTTATAAATATAAATAAATCATACTTCTTTGAAAGTATTAAATAAGAAATTACTGCAATACCACACGTTAATAGAGATAATAACAGGCTAGTTGCAAATGATAAGGTCATACTTAATAAAATAAATTTATTTTTTAATAAAGACATTAATATAAATGGAAGTAATACAATTGCGAAAATTAAAATTGAACGTATTTTAGAATTAAAACCTTTTTTGTATCTCAAAATAGTATTTGCAATAAAATATCCTATAAATATTAATAAACAAGTTATCAATGTACTTATTAGTACTCCTTTTTCAAAGAATAGATCTAATAGAGTAAAAAAGAAAACTAATAATGAAAAAATAAATATTCCCTCAATAATTTGTTGCATGATTGAAACCGATTTATTATATTCATATAGTAAATCATCACAAAATTTATTTAAATCTTTATTACATTGTAGTTTTTTAGCTGGAACTTTTTGATTTTGAGCTGTAAGCATAATATCAAAAACTTGATTTTCTATTTTTCTTGATAATACAAGACTGAAATTATGTTGAATTAAACAAGTTTCTATATCATGATAAGAATCCAAATAAGTACCTTTTAATAAAGCTGTGTCAGGTCGATTTTGCATATTATCCCGCCTTTTTAGTTTTAAGTAAGTGTAGATAGTTTTATATATTTCAACAGCTAAATGCCTAACTATAGTTGCAAGCACTTGCCATATCTCATATCATTTTAGCAGAGGAGCGGAAATAAGTAAACAAGTTAACTTTATTTGGAAAAATATAAACAAATATTTTAAGTCATTGTATCAAGTTGGCTTATAATATATAATTTATAGTAGATATATGTAAGAACTTAAATGTATACATAAAGCAATAAAGGTTGTGTTTATATGGAATTAAAAAGATTTAATCAAAGAGATATAATTTTTGCCTTAGATATAGGAACAAGATCTATTATAGGAACAGTAGGTATCATAAAAGATAAAAAGTTCCAAGTAATATGTGAAAAATATTTAGAACATGAAGAGAGAGCTATGGTAGATGGTCAAATACATGATATTACTTTAGTTGCTTCTGTTGTTCAAAAAGTTAAGGCTTATCTTGAAGAAGAACTTCAAATACAATTAAATGAAGTATCTATAGCAGCTGCAGGGAGATTTTTAAGAACAGTTAATGTGAAGATAGATATTGAGCTTAATGAAGATGAAGAAGTAGATAAAGAGATAATAAGAGGTCTTGAATTAAGTGCTGTAAAAAAGGCAGAGGAAGAAATAGCAGCTACAACTGAAGGAAAATTATACTGCGTTGGATATTCAGTAAAAAGTTTTTATTTAAATGGTTTCTTAATATCTAATTTAATAGGGCATAAAGGTCAAAATATTGGAGCAGAAGTTATTGCAACATTTTTGCCACGGTCTGTAATTGATTCTCTTTATTCAGTAATGAATAAGGTTACTTTAAAAGTTATAAATTTAACATTAGAACCAATAGCAGCCATGGAAGCGGTTATACCAAAAAATCTAAGGCTCTTAAATATTGCTCTAGTAGACATAGGTGCTGGTACATCAGATATAGCTATAAGTTCTAAAGAAAGCATTTCAGCTTATGGAATGGTACCAATGGCAGGTGATGAAATTACAGAGACTATTGTTCAAGAATATTTAGTTGATTTTAATACTGCTGAAAATATAAAAAGATCTATGGGCAATGAAAAAGAAATAACATACACTGATATTTTGGGAATGGAAAACACAATATTATCAGAGGACGTATTTAAAGTAATTAATATTATTGTTACTAAGACAGCAGAAGAAATTTCTAAGAAAATTTTAGAATTAAATGGTGATAAACCACCAAGTGCTGTATTTCTAGTTGGAGGTGGTGCGCACACACCAGGCATATTAGAAGAAATTGCACATAATCTAAAGTTGCAACCCAAAAGAATTGCAATTAAAGATAGACAGGCGATAACAGAATGTGTTTCAGATAATAAATTAGGGTCAGCTGGAGTAACTGTTCTTGGGATAGCTTTAACTGCAATACGAAGCTTAGGAAATGATTTTATTGATGTTATCTTAAATAATGATCCGATTAGTTTATTTAATTCTCATAAGCATACTATAATGGATGTCTTACTTCAAGCTGGAATAAATCCTTCATTACTTATAAGTAAAAATGGAAAAAGTGTTAGATTTAATTATAATGGATGCAAAAGAATTGTTTTTGGCGAATATGGAATCACTCCTAAAATTATAATTAATGGAAAAGACGCTACACTAGAAACAGAAGTCACAGCAAATGATAATATAATATTAGAGTATGCACAAAATGGAGAAAATGCTGCGCCAAAATTATCAGAGCATATTAGAAATATTAATTCGATTTCAATCTACTTAGATGAGGAGATTATAAATATTGAGCCAGTAATACTTGTTAATGAAAAAATAGAAGAATTAGATTATAGTATAAGCAATGGTGATGAAATAAAGGTGTTTTTACCATGCAATGTGTTTGATTTCAAAAAATATGTCTTAAAAGAAGAAGTAAATCTATTAAAGGATGAAAGTCTATTAGGAGATACTTATGAACTTTCAGAAGGCGAGCATATTGGAAGAAAAACTAAAATACTAAAAGAAACTGAAATAAGAAAAGATATTAAGGACAAAGATGAGCCTATAGAAAATATAACAAAAGATTATAATTACTATAGCGAAAACATTGAATTTGATAATTTAGATGAAATTAAAGTAAAATCTCAAAATGAAGTAGCAGTTGATAAACAAAAATTCTCTAGTATAACAGTAAATATAAATGGAGAGAACACAGTACTAAAGGATAAATCAAAATATGTAATTGTAGATATATTTAATTATATAGATTTTGATTTAACAATAGCAAAAGGAATAATTAATTTGAATTTAAATGGAGAAAAATCATCATATACAGCAAACATAAAAGATGGAGATATAATAGAAGTCTTTTGGAGTGCTAATTAAATGGAATAAGGAGGAACTAAAAAGTGATAGATTTTAAGAAAGAAGCTAACCTTATAAAAGATGAACTTATAAAAATAAGAAGAGACTTACATGAAAATCCTGAACTTGGATTTGAAGAAATCAGAACATCTAAAACTATTAAAGAGTTCTTAAAAGCCAATGGAATTCCTTATATTGAAGTAGCAAAGACAGGAGTATGTGGAGTTATAAAAGGAACAAAAAAAGGCAATAATAAAACTATAGCTTTAAGGGGGGACATAGATGCACTTCCTATTAAAGACATGAAAAGTTGCAAATTTAAATCTAAAGTTGATGGAAAGATGCATGCATGCGGTCACGATGCCCATACAACAATACTTATGGGTGCAGGAAAATTATTAAATGATCATAAGGATGAATTTTCTGGAACTATAAAATTGTTATTTGAGCCAGCAGAAGAAACTACAGGTGGAGCGCCTCACATGATAACAGAGGGAGTTCTAGAAAATCCAAAAGTTGATTGTATTATTGGGCTTCACGTGGATGAAGAATCAGAAATTGGAACTATAAAGATAAAAAAAGGAGTGGTTAATGCTGCATCTAATCCATTTTCTATAAAAATAACAGGTCAAGGAGGACATGGAGCATCACCTCATACTACTGTTGACCCTATAGTTATTGCAAGTCATATTGTAATAGCACTCCAAATAGTAGTAAGCAGAGAGATATCACCTGTAAATCCAATTGTTATGACTGTTGGGACATTACATGCAGGAACAGCTCAAAATATCATTCCTGGAGAGGCTACTTTAAGTGGTATTATTAGGACTATGACTAAGGAAGACAGAATCTTTGCAATAAAAAGGTTAAATGAAATCGTGGATGGAATTGTAACTATGTCAAGAGCAAAGGCAGAAATAAAAGTAGAAGAAAGTTATCCTTGCCTTTATAATAGTGATGAAGTTGTAGATTTAATAAGTGATAGTGCAAGTGAAATATTAGGTAGAGAAAATGTTTTAGAGCAGAGAGTCCCTAAAATGGGAGTCGAAAGCTTTGCATACTTTGCCAATGAGAGACCTTCAGCATTTTATTTTTTAGGTTCAGGAAACAAAGAAAAGAAAACTACACAACCAGCTCATAGCAATTTATTTAATATAGATGAAGACTGCCTGCCACTTGGAGTGTGCATTCAAGCGTTAGCAGCATTCAACTATCTAACAAAATAGAGTTTATTTACGCACAGATGAAAGAAAATAAAGATGAAATCTATATTTTGAGGCAAACAATGAAGCATGTTTGAGTGTTACCTCATATGCTATTAGGTCAGCATGCCGAAGTAGTAAGGGACAAATAGACTTATATATCGACTTGTTATTTTTTGAATGTGCCTAAATACAATTGACAAGATAACAAAAAAATCAGATAATGCTAATGGCAATAAAATTAGGAGTGATTATATTTGAATATAGAAATAGGTCCAAACGAGGCAGGTCAAAGATTAGATAAATTTTTAAGAAAGCTATTAAAGGATGTACCTCTGAGTGCAATTTTTAAAGCTTTAAGAAAAAAAGATATAAGAGTTAATGGTGCAAAGCAAAGTGAAAATTATTTTTTACAAGAAAAAGATATAGTAGAAATAAAATACATAAAAACTAGTAATGAAGATAAATCAGAAAAATTCATTAAAGTTGATGCAAAAAGAATTAAAATTGCATATGAAGATGAACATATGTTAGTACTTGAGAAATGGACAAATGTATTAGTTCATTCAGATAGCAATACTAGTAAAGAACCAACACTTACAGATTATGTTCTTTCATACTTAAATGAAAAAGGAGATTATATTCCAGCAAATGAATTGACATTTATCCCAGCAGCATGTAATAGATTAGACAGAAATACAGCTGGAGTAATTATTTTCGGAAAGAGTTTTGAAGGGTTAAAGTGCATAAATGAAGCTATCAGAGAAGATGAAGTAAAAAAATATTACTTTACTTTAGCAAAAGGCAAGATAAGAGATGGACTTTATGAGGCATACATAGTAAAGAATCCTGAAACTAATATCTCAAAAATATATGACACTGAAGTTACGAATTCTAAAAAGATATCAATGGAAATAAATACAGTAGAAACTAATGGTGCATATTCACTTATAGATATTAACTTAATTACAGGAAGAAGTCATCAAATAAGAGCGCATTTAGCGCATTTAGGAAATCCAATAATTGGGGACAATAAATATGGAGATAAGAAATTAAATTCATTTTTTGAAAATAAATATGGTTTAGATCATCAATATTTATATGCTTATAAATTAATTTTTAGAAATATTAATGGCAAGCTAGATTATTTGAAAAATAAGACTATAGCAGTAGCATTACCTCCAATGTTTAAAAAAATAAAACAAGATGTGTTTAAGTTTTCACTTAGATAGGAGGTAAGTTATGGAAGAGAAATCAGCCAATAGTAGTAATAGAGGCTTTTTAATTCTTTCAATAGCAGGACTTGTAACTAAATTAATATCAGTGTTTTATATACCTCTACTTCAAAGGATAATAGGGCTTGACGGGTATGGAATATATCAGAATTGCTATGAGGTATTTTTATTTGTATATGCAGTGACAAATTTAGGAACTCAACCAGCTATTGCAAAAATGGTTGCTGAACTTACAGCACTAGGAAAACATGAGGATGCTATAAGGACTCTCAAAATATCGAGGACTATTTTAGCTTTAGCTGGAGCAACATTAACTATATTTTTAATGCTATTTGCATTTCCTATTGGAAATATAATCGGAAATCCAGCAGCATCTTATGGGATTCTAATGTTAGCACCAAGTATCTTTGTCACATCAATTTTATCATCTTATAGAGGCTATTTTCAAGGTAGGAGTAGCATGACGGCGATAGCTATATCTCAAGTACTAGAACAAGTTATAAATATTGCGATTAGCTTGTCTTGTGCATATTTTTTAGTGAAAATAAGTGTTGAATATGGTAGTGCGGGAGGTACTGTTGGTACTTCGATAGGTGCTTTTGTAGCATGCCTTTACATGGTTTATATTTATGGAAAGAAAAAATTCGAAAAAGATGCGATAGAAGCTCAAGGAGATAATAAAAGAGTAAGAACAAAATATATAATCAAGAAATTAGTAAAGTATGGTTTACCAATTACCTTAAGCGCAGGACTTCAAAATTTCGGTAGTCTTGTGGATATGGTAAATGTAAATAGCAGATTAGCATTTGCAGGATTTAGTTTACAACAATCGCAAATACTTTATGGAGTTCTTGGAAGATATAAGACTTTGTTATCTGTCCCACTTATAATTGTAACAGCACTTGGGATAACCATATTGCCAAAGGTGTCAGCAGCTATGGCATTAAGGGATAAAAAAGAAATAAGAAGAAATACGACTTTTGCATTTAGAATAATCTTAATAATAACGGTGCCAGCAGCAATAGGATTATCTTCTTTAAGTAAAGAAGTTTTTGAATTATTATATGGAACAAACCAAGGATTTGAATTAATGGTAATGGGTTCAGTAGTACTAATTCTTATGGCAGTGGTACAAATACAAGCGGTAATACTTCAAAGTATGAATAAACTTTATTTTGTGCTTGGCACGTTTAGTATAGGTATAATTGCTAAGATAATTGCTAATTACATATTAGTAGGAATGTCAGATATAAATATTTTAGGAGTAGTCGCAGGAAATTTTTTGTGGTTTGCAATACCTATGTTCTTAAATCAAAGAGCGTTAAGAAGAGTTCTTAGAGTTAGAATCCCAATGTTTACAAATCTAGCTAAACCACTTTTCGCATCGATGATAATGGCAGGGGTAATATTTATGCTAAAAGTACCTACATCAATTTTAATGACACTAACAAATTACAGCATTATATTAAAAGGAATTACAACTCTTTTAATGATTGTTATAGGTGGCTTTGTTTATTTATACTTAATGATGGTATTAAGTGGAATTAAAAAGAATGATATAGATAGCATATCTCCTAGGTTATTTAATTTACTACCTAGATTTGTAAGATTAAAACTTAAATAATGGGGCTGTTGCAAAATGATTAAAATTTAATCAGGAGCGACGCTCATTTTTGGTTCAAAGTAAAGAATCTCTAAATAATTGATATTTCATTTCAATTATTTAGAGATTTTTGCATTTTAGGCGCAATTAAATAAGCTACCTTAATATTTTCCATAATTAAGCAATTATCTTTAATTCATAAAGATGATTTTGAGTTCGGCCATTTTAAATTTTCGAATGCAATTTGCTGATATTGGAGCCAAAACAAAGCAAAATAAATTCAGTTTTAATACTGCTTTTTCCACGTGTAAAAAATCTATTGAATTTATAGTTGCTTTTTAGAACTCCTAATACACCTTCAACCTGAATAGCTCTGTTCATTCTTAATTTGACACCTTTTTTAGTTGAGATATTTTTATATGATACTTCCAGATTATTTTTTTATGTGCCTTAGTTCTCATTTTCGCCCAAAGTTCCAAGGTATGTGAAGATTAAGAATACAAGCCCAATCACCATGACATTATTTGCAATCAGAGAATTTGTGAACATGTACTTTGAAAATATTGTTACAATTATGAAAGTTAAAAGCCCAAGTAAAATATATATTACTATATTTAATTTGTTTAAATTAAGCTCAATATGTTTATTAACCTCATACATATTAAGGATAAGTCCAATTGAGCAAGCTATAAACATAGTCAAACTATATCCAAATATGTTAATTGATGGAATCGCAGTAAATATGTATAAACATACTAATTCAATTATAGCTTCAATTAAAGAATTTCTAAGAATTATACCTTGTCTATTAAGTCCATTTAATATTCCAAACATAGTTATTGCAGGAAATAATATTGGGGTAGCAAGTGAAGAAAATCTAATATATAGTCCTAAATCATATCTGCCATAAAACATAAGTCCTAAAGCATCTGGAATTATATTACAAATTATTGTAGTTGCAATACCAAGTAAAAATGCAAATTTAATTACTTTTTTTATTCTAATAGAAGCTTCATATTGTTTCCCTAAAACTAAAGTTTGAGAAAGATCTGGAATCAGAAGTGTATTAATCGTAGAAACTATGATTAACGGTATTGTTATCACACTAAGAGCCATACCAGTATATCTTCCTATCATGCTTAAAACATCGGTGTAGCTAAAGCCAGAAGTAAGTAATCGCCTAGGAACGATTAAAGTGGAAAGCGTTCCTAAAATATTAGTTAAAAAGCCATTCATACAAAGAGGCATTGATATAACTATTACATCAAAAAGAAGTTGGGATCTACGTTCAGGCTTTTCATAAGAAATGGGCATTTTATTTATTGAATATTTATAATAGATAAAAAGGAAAAACAGACTCTGAAATTCGCCTAAACATAATGCAATTGTAGCTAAAGTTACCATAGATTCAAGCGTTTGAGCTTGAGTTAGGAAAATAAGTAAACTTACAGTTATAATTCTCATAGCTTTTTCAAAAATATCAATTATAGCAGGTACTACAATTTTAGAAGTTCCATAAAAGTATCCTTTAAATATATTTGAAATTGCAATGCATACCATAGCTGGACAGATAACTTTGATAGCATTTACAGTTCGAACATCATTAATACCATATTTTCCGATTAATGGAGCAGAGAAAAATACTAAGACTGCTATTAAAAATGCCCAAGATATATTAAATAGCGAAACCACCCTAATGGTTTTAACTATATTATTATGTTCACCTTTTTGCGCATAAACAGCAGCTATTTTAGAAATAGATGCAACTATTCCAGCAGTCATAAGACATATGAATAAATTGTAAATAGGCATAACTAAATTATAAAGGCCCATTCCTTCTGCTCCTAAAATCTTGGAAATATATATAGAAAATATGAAGCCAAGTATACCTGTGGTTACATTAGAGGCTATAAGTAAAAAAGAATTCTTGAAAAAATTATCTTTATCCAAAGCTTATTCACTCCTTTAAATTAGCACAGAGAAGAAAATAATAGACCAAAGATGCGCAATATGGTGCAAAATAGGGAAGAATACTGGTCTGCCTTTTTTTAATGTGCCTTATTATAAAGCATATTCAAAATAAGTTTTAAATATGAATTTATGAATTTTGAGAGGGGACATGAATTTATTAAGGTTTCAGAGAATATAGCTGTGAACTTATCTTTAAGAGATATATAAAGCTAAAGTCTCTGTGAGAGCATTTAATAGAAGCATGCCTCTTATTTTCAGTTTCGAATATAGAGATTAAAAGCACTGGATAAGGTAAATCCATTGTACAAATACAAAGAAGATTTTTGAAGAAAGGTATTATTTTATTGTCTTTACAATATAAATTTAACATAGGCATTATATTTTATACATAGAGTATATTTTAGCAGTCATTTTTTCAGATGCCTAATTAAAGAAGAGAAGGGGGGAATGAAGTGAAAAGGTTTCTCAAATTTTTAATTATTTCAATTATAATAGTGGCTGGAGCATTTGGAGTGTTCAAATTTTCTAATCAATATAGAATGAGTATTTTAAAAAATAATATCAGCTGGAGTGTCGCATACAAAAATTGTAAGGATTCTATAGCTTTTGATAGAGATGAGAATAAAAATACGTATATAGCTTATGCGAATTACATTAAAGTTATTAAAGAAGATGGGAGAGAAGAGGTGCTTCTGAAAGATAAATCATTAAAAATAGAGAATATAATGTTTAATGATAATAAATTATATTTTATCTCTGAGGCTAATTTGTGGAAGTATGATTTAGAAGGTAAAGATTTAGAATTAATCTTAGGAAATATTCCTTGTGCAGGAAAATATATAGATAGAAATTTAATTATAAAAGATTCAAAGCTCCTTTTATCTATAGGTACAGCAACAAATTCGGGAGTAGCTTCTTATGACAATAACTATTCATCAAATGAAATTCCTTATGATAAAAGCTCTATAGATATAACACTAAATAAGTTTAATTATGGAGAAAATAAAACAGGTGCATTTATGCCATATGGAAATTCGTCTGAAGAAGGACAAAAAATAAAGGCACAAAATTTAGCAAATGCATGCGTAGTGCAAGTAAATTTGGATGATAACAAGACATCACTATATGCTTCTGGAATAAGAAATATCAAAGGTTGGGATTTAGATAGTGAAGGAAATTTGCTAGGAATTGTCGGAGGCATGGATAATACTGGAGAAAGACCAATAAATAGAGATTTTGATTATCTTTATAAAATAGAAAAAGGAGAATGGTATGGTTGGCCAGATTTTAGTGGTGGTGATCCCATAAGTTCACCTAGATTTAAAGGAGAGAATACAGTAGCACCAATCATTGCAAATCCTCCAAATAAAATTGTTTCTGCGCCTATCTACCAATATTCAGATGTCGGGGTAATAAAATATTTAGCTATAGACAAAGAAGGAAAAATATTAGATAAAAATACAAAAATATATTTTGACAGCAAAAAAAATATTATATCAGAGATAAATACAGATAGTATTATATGTGATTTATTAAAATTAAAAGATGAGAGTAAAATAAATGGAATAAGATATTCAGGAGGAGATATCTATATATTAGATAGCGGTATAGGATGTATTTATAAACTGCAATCTGATAATTTAAAATTAGCATTTAATCTACCAAAGTCAATTTGGATATTTGTAGGAGTACTTCTAGTTACATTAATATGTTTGATGATTTTCAAGTTATATCCAAAAAACATTAAAAAAAGAGATAATTCTTTATAATATTTTGAATATGAAAATAAAATAGAAAAATACCTTAAGGTGAAATTGCAATCACTTTGAGGTATTTTTTATCTTAATATATAGAATAAACAAATAAATTTTATATATTCAATATAATGGTAAAAATGTTAGAATATTATTATAAATATTATTGAGATGGAGGAAAGGTTATGGGGAAAACATTAGTAATTAATTTGGAGGATGTTAAATTAGAGGGAGATATATTAGATGTTGGAGAAAAAAATCTAGGAATTATATATAATATTTCAAAAGAAGCGAAGGATGAATTATCATTAGATTATGTATCTAATGATACTAAAATAGAATTAAAGGAGATAAAATATGATGCATGTACATTTTTCTTCGATTTAAATAAAATATGGACTAGTTTAGAAAAAGAAAAATTAATTAAAGAAGTAAGTGAATATATAAAAGAATATGGTGAAATATTTATTTGGGATATAAATAAGGAAAGAGGTAAAGTCTTTAATAATAAAATAAAGGTTATATTGCCTAATGGAAAGGTAAAAGAATTCATATTTAGAAATTTAAACATACTTTTAAGTTCAAATATTGAAGAAATAAAAAAAATCCTTGAAAAATACTTCGAAATAGAAGAAACTAAAGCATGGGAAGATGTTTTCTTCATAAAAGGAAAAAAAATAAAGACAAAAGCTAAAGTAGAGGAGAAATTTAAAAATGAAGGTACTAATTACAGCCGTTGACTCTAAATTCATTCATAGTAATTTAGCAGTTAGATATTTAAAAAATTTTACACGAGATATTGATTATGAAGGTAAGATAAAAGAATTTACTATAAATGAGAGAGAGGAAAAAATATTAGAAGGAATAATTATGGAAAAGCCAGATATAGTAGCATTTTCAACTTATATTTGGAATGTAGAAATCATTTCGAGGTTAGCTAATTTAATAAAAAAAGTAGATCCAAAGATAGAAATTCTTTATGGCGGGCCAGAAGTTTCTTTTGATTCAAGAACTTTTCTTCAAAATAATGTAGGAGAATATGTTATTGAGGGGGAAGGGGAAAAAACTTATAGAGACTTCATTTTATATAAATTAGGTAAAATAAAATTAGAAATGGTTAAAGGACTTCATTATAAGATTGGAGACACAGTTTATTCTAATGAAAAACGTCCACTTATGTCTATGGATGAGATCACATTTCCATATGAAGAAGATGAGGACTTAGATAACAAAATTGTATATTATGAGGCGTCAAGAGGTTGCCCTTTTAATTGTAAATATTGTCTTTCATCCACAAGCCATGGAGTTAGATTCTTGGATATTGATAGAATTTTAAATGAGTTAAAATATTTCATAAATAAAAAAGTTAGATTAGTTAAGTTTGTTGACCGTACGTTTAATTGCAATCATAAATTTTCTATGGCGATTTGGGAATCTTTAATAAATATAGATACAGAGACTCAATTTCATTTCGAAATATCAGCAGATATATTACAAGAAGAAGAAATAAAGCTATTATCAAATGCTCCAAAAGGAAGATTTCAATTTGAAGTTGGAGTCCAGACAACAAATGATGATGTTTTAAGAAATATAAATAGATTTGTTAATTTTAGTGATATAAAAGAAAAAGTTATGGAGCTTATGTCAATACAAAATATAAACCAACATTTAGATTTGATAGCAGGACTTCCAGGCGAGGATTATGATTCGTTCATAAGATCATTTAATGATGTTTATGAAATAAGACCAGAAGAAATACAACTCGGCTTTTTAAAGCTATTAAAGGGATCTTCAATGAGAGAAGATGCATATAAATACGAAATGGAATATTCATCATATCCACCATATGAAATTTTAAAAACAAATAAAATCTCGTATGAGGAAATTTTAAAATTAAAGAAAGTAGAAGAGATGGTTGATAAATATTATAATTCTCAAAAGTACAATTATATAATTAGATATTTTGAAAAAAAATTTAATTCTCCATTTGATTTTTACTATAGTTTAGGAATGTTTTTTGAAAATAAGGGATATTTCCATAAAAATATAGGAAACATAGAATATTACAAAGTATTTTTAGATTTTAATGAAGAAGTGTTAAAGGATGGTAATAAGTATGTAAATGATATAGTAAAATTTAATTATTTGATATATAACAAAAAACGGGGATTGCCAGACTTTTTAAGAAGCAATATATCTAAAGAAGAAGAGAAAAATATTAAAGATGTATTAAGAGAAAAATATTCGCTTAAAGAATATCATTTAGAAAAATTTAGTATGAATTTAGAAATATATATGTCAAATGATGAAATACTAGAAGAAGATTCATATTATATCTTTGATAATAATAATAACTACATTTATTTGAAAGATATGAAAAAGTAGAACTATTCGCAGGAAAGTAAATAGACCTCACCATAAGTATAAATGCACAAATTGTTTTTTGTGATAAATAATCATAAAAATTACTTGATTTATACATTAAAGTTAAAGATATTGAAAAAAATAAGTATAACGTGTATAATAATATGTATAAAGTAATCAATACTATATAAAGCATTGATGAATTTTACTTTGAGCTTTATATTTGTATTATTGAGCGATAAGGGGAGGTGATATTTTGGCATTAGAAGCAATAAAAGAAATTAAAATATCTGAGGCTGAGGCTGAAGAAATTATAAAAAGTGCAACATCTCAAGCTAAAGATGTTATTAAAAAAGCTATAGAAGAAGCACAAAATAATTATGATGATGTTTTAATTAAAGCAAAAAACAGAGCGGATGAAATTATTAAGAAAGCTATTGACATTGGAAATAAGCAAGCAAGTCCTATATTAGAAAAAGGTAAAAAAGAATCAAGAGATATACTCAATATATCGGATGACAAAAAAAATAATGCTGTTAAATTAGTGGTTGAGAGGATAGTGAAGATTCATGGCAATAGTTAAAATGAATAAATTCACCTTGCTAGCCTTTGAATCAAAGAAAGAAAAGCTACTTGAAAGACTCGAAGCTTTTTCAAATGCTGAGTTTATTAATCTACAAGATGAACATCTTTTAGAAAATAATGAAGTCCTTAAAGATTTAACTAAGGATCAAGTTGATCTTGATATAGCAAAGTGGGAAGAGGAATTATCAAAAGTTAAATTCGTAATGCAATTTTTAAAAACATATGTGCCTAAACAATCATTAATAAAGTCTTTACGTAAAGAAAAGATTTCTTTAACTATATCAGAGCTTCAAGATAAAGTTTTACATAGTGAATGGGAAAAAATATATAAGAAAGTAAAAGAAAAAGATGATGAATTAGCTAAATTAGAAAATGAAAAGACAAAGTTGCAAGGAAGTGTTGAAAATTTAAAGCCTTATGAAACTTTTGATGCGCCTTTATCTTGTTTAAAAGAGTTAAAACAAACTTCATATTTCTTAGGAAGTGTTGCACTTCAATATGAAGAAACACTTAAAAATGATTGCAATGATTGCTATCTAGAAATAATATCAAAAGATAATCAAGAACTATATTTCTTTGCATTAACTGATAAAGATAATTCAAAAGCAATAGATGAGTTGCTTAGAGGATATGGATTTAGTCCCTTTAAGTCTGATGAGGAAGATATACCTTTAAAATTAATTCATGAATATAATGAAAGAATATCACTTAATGACTCATATAGCTTCTTATTAAAAGAAGAACTAGCTGGATATGACGAGGAAATAGAGATAATAAATGTAGCTTATGAATATTATAACAATTTAGTATTTAGAAAGACTATTAGTAGTAACTTTCTAAAAACAGAAAGCACTACTCTAATACAAGGATGGGTGCCTGTTAAACAAAGTGAAAAATTTACACTAATAGCTAAAGAAGTATTAGGCGAAGATTACTACCTAAAGTTTGAAGATGTAAAAGAAGATGAAATTGATCAGGTTCCTATTAAACTGGAAAATAATGATTTGAATTCATCATTTGAAGCTGTAACTGAAATGTATAGCTTGCCTAAGTATAATGATATAGATCCAACACCATTTGTCACACCATTTTATTTGGTGTTCTTTGGAATGATGGTTGCAGATGCAGGGTATGGTTTATTAATGTTAATTGGAACACTTTTATCTCTTAAATTTTTTCATTTTGAACCAAAGATGAAGAAAATGGTTAAATTTTTCATGTATTTGAGTTTCCCAACAATTGTATTTGGGTTAATGTATGGATCATTTTTTGGTGATTTAATAAAATTTAAAGGGTTAATCGATACTAATAAAGATGTAATGACAATACTTGCCCTATCAGTTGTATTTGGAATAATTCAAATGTTTTTTGGATTAGGCATAAAAGCTGTAGTTTTAATCAAAATGGGGAAGCCGTTAGAAGCGTTTATGGATGTTGGATCATGGGTTATTACTTTGATTTCACTTGGAGGTCTTGGCGCAAGTATTGCTCTTAACATTCCATCTATAAAGACAGTTTCTACTGTTGGTGCAATTCTTGGATCAATAATTATTGTGTTAACTCAAGGAAGGCAAATGCAATCAAAAGGTGGCAAAATAGGTCAAGGATTGTATGCATTGTATGGCATTACGAGTTATGTGAGTGATTTAGTATCTTATACAAGACTTATGGCAATTGGTTTATCAGGTGGCTCTATAGCAGGAGCAATAAATATGATCATGAATATGATTCCAGGTGTTGGAGCAATAATTGCAGTACCATTAATATTCGTATTATTCCACACAATAAATTTATTATTATCACTATTAAGCGGATATGTTCATACATTAAGACTTACTTATGTAGAATATTTCTCGAAATTTTATGATGGTGGAGGAAAAGCCTTTAAGCCATTTAGATCAAAAAATGAATATATTATATTAAGAAGAGAGTAGGAGGAAATTTTAAATGGAAATGAGTTGGATTCAGTTCTTAACAGATAACAATGGAGGATTTATTTTTGGTGCATTAGGTGTTGCATTAGCAGTTGGAATGTCAGGTATAGGATCAGCAAAAGGTGTTGGTATAGTTGGTGAAGCAGCGGCTGGATTATTAGCTGAACAACCAGAAAAATTTGGTAAAGCATTGATTCTTCAATTACTACCAGGTACTCAAGGTCTTTATGGTTTTGTTATTGGATTACTTGTATTTCTTCAATTAAAACCAGAAACAACGCTTGCACAAGGCTTATACTTATTATGTGCATGTTTACCAATAGCTATAGCAGGATTATGGTCAGGGATAGCACAAGGTAAAACGGCTGCTGCTGGAATTCAAATATTAGCTAAAAATCCAGAACATAATTCTAAAGGTATGGTTTTAGCTGCCATGGTTGAAACATATGCATTATTAGGATTCGTTATATCATTCCTATTAGTAAATGGCATATTTAAATAAGAATAGGATGTGGAAGCAATGTCTAACATAAATAATTTAACTTCTAAAATCATAAATGATGCAGAAGACAAAAAAGAAGTTATACTATCAGAAGCTGAAGAAGAAAAAAATAAAATACTTAGTAAGAAGCGAGAGGAAGCTCTTGCAGCTGAAAATATTATTATAGAAAAAGCACAAAGAGAAGCTATTTCAAGAAAAGAAAGAATTATTTCAAGTGCAAATCTTGAAGCAAGAAATGAGAAATTAAAAGCAAAGCAAGAGGTTATAAGTGAAATTTTTATAACAAGTATAGAGGCTCTTTATAATATATCAGAAGATGATTTTAAAGAATTTGTTCGTTCATCAATATTAAATAGCAATATTGTAGGAAAACAAAAAATAATTTTAGATGATTTCGGAAATAAGATTATTAATGAAGTTTTTTTAGGTGGAATAAATAATGAACTTAAATCAAAAGCAAGTGTAACTCTAAGTAAAGAAACTAGAAAGTTCAAAGGTGGATTTATATTAGAGAAAGATAAAATAGAAATAAATAATACTTTTGAAGCTTTAGTCTATTCATTAAGAGATGATTTGAGCCTTGAAGTAGCAAGAATGCTGTTTAGTTAAGGAGGTTAACTAATGGATAAAATGAAATTTAGTCAAGTTATACCAAGAATTAGAGTATATGAGACAAAACTCCTTGATAAATCAAAAATTGACAGAATGATTGATTCAAATTCTGCAGATGAAGCTTTAAAAATTCTTCAAGAAACAGAGTATGTGAATATTATGAGCAATGTTAAAAAAGCAGAGGATTATGAAGTAATATTAAGTGAAGAATTAAAAAGAGTATTTTCTGTAATGTATGACATAAGTCCAGTGAAATCTCTTGTTGACTTAATGAGTATTAAGTATGATTATCAAAACATAAAAGTTGTATTAAAGGGGATGTTTCTCAAAAAAGATTTATCTTATTTATTAATACCTATTGGAACTGTTGAAGTTTCAAAACTGAAATATTTAATAGAAAACAATGAGATAGGAGATTTAGTTCCAATTATGAGAGAGGCAATTACGGGCGCTATGTATAGCTTCGAAAATACTAATGATCCACAAATGATTGATGTTATATTAGATAAATATATGTTTAAAGCATTAGTTGAAATTAAAAATGAAATAAAAGATGAGTTTGTTGATAAATATGTAATTGTACTTATTGACTCTACAAATTTAAAGACTCTTTTAAGAGTAAAAAAACAAAATAAAGAGAGAGAATTTTTTGATTCAGTTATAATTGAAGGAGGATCTCTAGATAAAGATAAGCTTTTAGGTATGCTAAATGATGAGGCACAAAACATAGCTACTAAACTTGTCTTTACTGATTATGCAGAATCTATAAAAAGTGGTATAGAATACTACATTAAAACAGGCTCAGCAAGTTTGTTTGAAAAGCTAATTGATAATTTTATAATGAATATGATGAAGAATGCTAAAATAATACCTTTTGGCGTTGAACCACTACTTGCGTATATTTATGCTAAGGAAACAGAAATAAAAGTTATTAGAATTATTATGGTTGGTAAACTTAATAGCATATCTACCGAAGTAGTAAGGGAAAGGCTGCGTGATATTTATGTTTAAGAAAATAGGTGTAGTTGGAGATAAGGATTCAGTTTTAGCATTTAAAGCTCTAGGAATAGACGTCTTTCCAGTAACTGATTATGATGAAGCTAGAAAAACTGTTGATAGATTAGCTATGACAGATTATGCAGTCATCTTTGTAACAGAACAAGTCGCACAAGGAATAGAGGAAACAATTGAAAGATATAATAAAAAAATGCTTCCTGCTGTAATATTAATTCCAAGCAATCAAGGAACATTAAATATAGGTATGCAAAAAATCAGCGATAATGTAGAAAAAGCTGTAGGTGTTAATATTTTATAGAAAGGTAGGAGTTGAAAAGGTGAAGACCGGAAAAATAATTAAAGTTTCAGGACCTTTAGTAGTAGCTGAAGGCATGGAAGAAGCTAATATATATGACGTTTGTAAGGTCGGACAAAGTGGACTTATCGGAGAAATTATCGAGATGAGAGGCAATAAGGCATCAATACAAGTATATGAAGAAACATCAGGAATAGGGCCTGGAGATCCAGTTGTTACAACTGGAGAGGCACTAAGCGTTGAACTTGGACCAGGGCTTATTGAATCAATGTTTGATGGAATACAAAGACCACTAGATGCACTTATGGAAGCATCTCAGTCTAGCTTCCTGAAAAAAGGTATCTCGGTACCATCGTTAAATAGAACGAAAAAATGGGACTTCAAAGTAACTGCAAAAGTTGGAGATGAAGTATCACAGGGATATGTTATAGGAACAGTGCAAGAAACAGCAGTTGTTGAGCAAAAAATAATGATACCAGCAGGTGTTAAAGGTAAGATCAAGGAAATTAAAGGTGGAGAATTTACGGTTACTGATACTATATGTATTGTTGAAACTGTAAGTGGAGATAAAGAAGTATATTTAATGCAAAAATGGCCAGTAAGAAAAGGTAGACCATATGCTGCAAAACTAAAGCCAGTTGAGCCAATGCTTACAGGACAAAGAGTTATAGATACTTTTTTTCCAGTTGCTAAAGGTGGAGCAGCTGCGATTCCAGGTCCATTTGGAGCTGGTAAAACAGTTACTCAACATCAAATCGCTAAGTGGGGAGATACTGAAATAGTTGTTTATGTTGGTTGCGGAGAACGTGGCAATGAAATGACTGATGTTTTAAATGAGTTTCCAGAACTTATTGATCCTAGTACTGGCGAAAGTTTAATGAAGAGAACAGTTCTTATAGCTAATACTTCAAACATGCCAGTTGCAGCTAGAGAAGCTTCAATATATACAGGTATCACAATTGCAGAGTATTTCAGAGATATGGGATATTCAGTATCAATTATGGCAGATTCAACTTCAAGATGGGCAGAAGCTTTAAGAGAAATGTCTGGTAGACTTGAAGAAATGCCAGGAGATGAAGGTTACCCAGCTTATCTTGGATCAAGACTTGCTGAGTATTATGAAAGAGCTGGTAGCGTTAAGTGCTTAGGCAATGATGGAAGAATAGGATCAATCACAGCAATTGGTGCAGTATCACCTGCAGGAGGAGATATTTCAGAACCAGTTTCACAATCCACTCTTAGAATTGTGAAAGTATTCTGGGGATTAGATGCTGGGCTTGCTTACCAAAGACATTTTCCAGCAATTGACTGGTTAAGTTCATATTCATTATATGCAGATACTGTAGATAAATGGATGAATGAAAATGTTGCAGAGGACTTTGGAGAGCTAAGAGTAGAAGCTATGATCTTACTTCAGGAAGAATCAAGTCTTCAAGAAATCGTAAGGCTTGTTGGTATTGATGCTCTTTCCGAACAAGATAGATTGAAACTTGATGTTGCTAAGTCTGTAAGAGAAGATTATCTACAACAAAACAGTTTTCATGAAATAGATACTTATACTTCATTAAATAAGCAATATAAGATGTTAAAGCTTATTATTGGATACAAGAGAGAAGCTCAAAAGGCCCTTGAAGCTGGAGTTTATTTAAAAGATATCTTGAATCTTGAAGAGTTAAAAGACAGGATTGCAAGAAGTAAATATATATATGAAGATGATTTGGATAAAATAGATCAAATTTCTGTAGATTTAAAAACTGCTCTTGAAGAGTTAATAACCAAAGGAGGGGTAACAAATGCTTAAAGAATATAGAACAGTTACTGAAGTTGTTGGCCCTTTGATGATCGTTGAAGGTGTTGAAGGTGTTAAATACGATGAACTCGTAGAAATAGAACTTCAAACTGGTGAAATGCGGCGTGGTAAGGTTCTTGAAATTAATGGATCAAAAGCAATGGTTCAAATATTTGAAGGATCTACTGGCATAAACTTAAAAGGAACTAAAGCTAGATTTTTAGGTAGGCCGCTTGAAATTGGTGTATCTGAAGACATGTTAGGTAGAGTTTTTGATGGTATGGGCAGATCAAATGATAAGGGTCCAGATATAATACCAGAAAAAAGATTAGATATAAATGGTGAAGTTATTAACCCAGTAGCTAGAGACTTTCCATCAGAATTTATTCAAACAGGAATATCAACTATTGATGGGCTTAATACATTAGTTAGAGGACAAAAATTACCTATTTTTTCGGGATCAGGACTTCCACATGCACAACTTGCAGCACAAATTGCAAGACAAGCAAAAGTTTTAAATTCAGAATCTAAGTTTGCAGTTGTATTTGCAGCTATAGGTATAACATTCGAAGAAGCTCAATTCTTCGTAGATGAATTCAAATCAACTGGTGCTATTGATAGATCAGTTTTATTTATGAATCTTGCATCTGACCCAGCAATAGAAAGAATAGCTACGCCTAGAATGGCCCTTACAACAGCTGAATATTTAGCTTATGAAAAAGGAATGCACGTTCTTGTTATAATGACTGATATTACAAATTATGCAGAAGCATTAAGAGAAATTTCAGCGGCCAGAAAAGAAGTTCCAGGAAGACGAGGATATCCTGGTTATCTTTATACTGACCTTTCTACATTATATGAAAGAGCAGGAAGATTAAAAGGAAAAGAAGGTTCAATAACGCAAATACCAATACTAACTATGCCAGAAGATGATAAAACTCATCCAATTCCAGATTTAACTGGATATATTACAGAAGGTCAAATTATACTTTCAAGAGAGCTATATAAGAAGGGTATAATGCCTCCTATTGATGTTTTACCATCACTTTCAAGACTTAAAGATAAGGGAATCGGTAAAGGAAAGACTAGAGAAGATCATGCTGATACTATGAATCAATTATTTGCAGCGTATTCTCAAGGTAAACAAGCAAAAGAGCTATCAGCAATACTCGGAGAATCTGCTCTATCAGATACTGATAAGAAGCTTGCTAAATTTGCAGAAGCTTTTGAATCAGAATATGTATCACAAGGTTTTAATGAAAATAGAACAATTGAAGAAACTCTAGACTTAGGATGGAAATTGTTAAAGATGATTCCAAGATCTGAAATGAAGAGAATCAGAGATGAATATCTTGAGAAATATATGCCGAGAGAGGAAGAATAGTCTATGGCAAAGTTAAACGTCAATCCTACTCGAATGGAACTATCTAAACTCAAAAAGACATTAGCAATATCAACTAGAAGTCATAAGCTCTTAAAAGATAAACAAGATGAGTTAATGAGACAATTTATTAATCTTGTTAAATATAACAATAAACTAAGAAAAGAAGTTGAAGAAAAATTGCAGGGCGCACTTAAAGATTTTGTTATGGCGAGAGCTATAATGAGTTCAGAATTCTTAGAAGAAGCTATTGTTTATCCGAAAGAGCATATTTCGGTTGAAGTTACTGAAAAAAATATAATGAGTGTATCTGTTCCAGTAATGAATTTCAAAAGAGAACTTGAAGGAGATGAAGGAAGTATATATCCTTACGGATTTGCAAATACTTCTTCAGAACTTGACGATACACTTTCTAAACTTTATGAAATTATTCCACAGTTACTAGAACTTTCGGGAGTGGAAAAATCTTGCCAGCTTATGGCTGATGAAATTGAGAAAACTAGAAGAAGAGTTAATGCTCTTGAATACAGAACAATTCCTAATTATCAAGAGACAATAAAGTACATTAGAATGAGATTAGATGAAAATGAAAGAGCTGCAACAATTAGATTAATGAAAGTAAAGAGTATGATTGAACAAAGAGGATAAGGGACATATTAGGTATGTTACTGTATTCAATATACCTAATATTTAAAAACTCGAATCTCATAAAATTGTGAGATTCGAGTTTTATATTGTATTATTATGCAGTAACCTTAATAAATTTGTAATTGATATAAAATATCTTTAATAGTATAATCAAATAGGGCATAGGCCAAGATGGAATACTTGGATATAATTTACTGCCATAGAATTAACTAAGGAGTAACAAAAATGGATTATATATTAGCAATGGTAGTTTCTCTTTTAATTGCATTAATTACCATGCCATTTCTCATGAAAATAGCTAACAAATTACAATTTACAGATAAACCTAACAAAAGAAAACAACATAAGACGCCAACACCACTGTGTGGAGGAGTAGCTTTATATATTGGATTTTTTATTCCCTATTTTATATTTGTAAAGGATGATATGAAGCAACAGATAACTGTGTTTGTAGCCGCGACAATGATAGTAGTAATTGGACTAATAGATGACTTGTATAAGACAAAAGGAAAAGAGTTTCCTATATTTCCTAGACTAGTTATTCAATTATTATCAGCAATTTTAGTATTTAAAGCAGGAATCTTTTTTAGGGGATTTACAAATCCTATTACTGGTAGTTATATTGAGTTAAGCCAAACAATACAGTTTTTGCTTACCATAACTTGGATTTTCGGAGTAACTACTGTAATTAATTGGTCTGATGGGATGGATGGGCTAGCAGGAGGATTATCTTTAATATCTGCTATAACATTTTTTCTAGCAGCGATAATATTAACTCAAGGGGAATCAGCAATGGTATCAATAATATTAGTTGGAACTATTTTAGGATTTTTATATTATAATAAATTTCCAGCAAAAGTATTTATGGGAGATTCAGGAGCAAATCTTTTAGGATTCATTTTGAGTATTACAGCATTAGATGGTGCCTTTAAACAAGCAACAATATTGAGCCTTTTCATACCAATACTCGCTTTAGCAGTACCAATATTTGATAATTTATTTGTTATCTTTAAAAGATTTTCAGAAGGAAAACCTGTATATCAAGCAGATAGAAGTCAAATACATTTCAGATTAGAAGAAAAAGGATTTTCTACCGTCCAAGTTATAAATTACATAATGTTAATAAGTTTCACTTTTAGTGCGATTTCCATAGTTTTATTATTATTAAAAAGATAAGTAGATAAGTGAGAATCCAAATATTATATTTGTTTACTCGAACTTAGTTAACTAGCTATGCTGGTTAGCCTCCTTATTCAGTTAGTGCCTAGAACTTAATTTACTTATTTAAATGAGTTAATTTCATTTAAACTAAAAATAAAATCTTTACAAATAGAATCTTATAATATATAATAAATTAAAAATAAGAACTTATCAAGAGTGGTGGAGGGACTGGCCCTACGAAACCCAGCAACCGATGTATTTTTAATAAAATGCATATGGTGCTAAATCCTGCAGTGTAAGAGCTGGTAGATAAGGTATTTTAAGAGCTCGTAAGCCTAAAGGAATACCTTTAGGCTTTTTTGTCCTTTAGGAATATCAAAATATTAGAGTCTATATAATAGAAAAATTATCTGAATTATATAAATAGTATTTAAGACTTAGTAATTATTAATAAGGTGGTAAGCAATATATGGATGTTTTTGAACTAGAAATAAATAAAGAAGAAGTACTTAGATATCTTGGCTACAAAGGACAAGATATGAATGAAAATATGACTGCAATGATTGAAAACTGCAGAGTAGAAATAAAAACAATAATAATACCTAGAGTTGTTTATATTTATAAAGATATAAAGCTGAGCGATGATGGTGTAGAAGTTATTACTACAAATTTGATTTTAAAGGGTAAAGATATAAAAGAACATTTAAAGAATTCAAAGGAATGTGTATTAATGGCAGTAACATTGGGTAATGAGATTGAAAGAAAGACTAGATTATATGAAAAAAGTGATTTGACAAAAGCACTTATATTAGATGCCTGTGCCACAACAGCAGTAGAAGAAGTTTGTGATATCGTAGAAAATAGGATTAAAGAAAAAGCTAATTTAAGTGGTATGGATATAACCTTTAGATATAGTCCAGGTTATGGAGATTTACCGTTAGATGTACAAAATAATTTTTTAAGAGCATTAGATGCTCAAAAGAAAATAGGACTTACAGTATCAGAAAATAGTTTATTATTTCCTAGGAAATCTGTTACAGCAATAATAGGAATAGTAAATAGTGGAATAAAAAATAAAATAAAGAGCTGTGAAGAATGTAGTAATTATGAAAATTGCAGCTTTAGGAGAGAAGGAGAAAATTGTGGGGCTTAAGGAATATATAAAAGATAACATATTAATATTTGATGGAGCAATGGGGACTATGCTTCAAAAAAAAGGATTAAAGTTAGGCGAAAATCCAGAAATTCTAAATATAACAGAACCATCTATAATAGAAGAGATTCATAAGGAATATATAAAAAGTGGTGCAAATGTAATAACAACTAACACCTTTGGAGCTAATGAATTAAAATTAAAACTTTGCAATCTAGAAGTTGAGGCGGCAGTAGATGCAGCTATAAGGATTGCTAAAAAGGCAAGAGGAAATAGTGGAACATATATTGCATTAGATGTTGGACCTATAGGAGAACTCTTAGAACCTATGGGAACTTTAAGCTTTGATAGAGCTTATGAAATATTTAAACGTCAAATAGTTCAAGGTGTTAAATCTGGTGCTGATATAATTTTAGTTGAAACTATGACAGATTTATATGAGCTTAAGGCAGCAATACTTGCAGTAAAAGAAAATTGTGATTTACCTTTATTTTGTACTATGACATTTGAAGAAAATATGAGAACATTTACTGGTTGCTCTCCCGAGGCTATGGTACTGGTTCTTGAAGGATTGGGTGTAGATGCACTTGGAGTTAATTGTTCGCTTGGACCAAAGCAACTAAAGCCTGTAGTTGAAGAAATATGTAAGACAGCACATATTCCAGTAATGGTTCAACCTAATGCAGGTCTTCCAACATTATCTATAGAAAATGAAACAAAATTTGATGTTACAAAAGAAGAATTTGCAGATGCTTTATGTAGTTTTATAGATTTGGGAGTTAGAGTAATAGGTGGTTGTTGTGGAACAACTCCAGATTATATAAAGGAACTATGTCTTAGGGTAAAAGATAAAACACTTAAGGCAGTGGAAAATAAATATTATGCTGCAGTTTGTACACCTTCAAAAGTAGTAAAAATTGATGGAATAAGAATTATAGGAGAAAGAATTAATCCAACTGGTAAGAAACTATTTAAAGAAGCGTTAAAAAATGAAGATTTAGATTATATTTTAAAGCAAGCGATATCTCAAGTAGAAGCTGGAGCTCATATTTTAGATGTTAATGTGGGATTACCTGAAATTGATGAACCTAAGATGATGCATAAAATAGTTAAGGAAATACAGGGCATAATGGATATTCCTCTCCAAATAGATTCATCAGATATTGAAGCTATAGAAACTGGTCTTAGATATTATAATGGAAAACCTATATTAAATTCAGTAAATGGAGAAGATAAGGTTTTGGATAAAATACTTCCTTTAGTTAAGAAATATGGTGCCTGTGTTGTCGGACTAACATTAGATGATAAAGGGATTCCACCTAAAGCTAAAGAAAGATTTAATATAGCAGAGAAGATAGTAAAAAGGGCCGCTGAATATGGAATAAAAAAAGAGGATGTATTTATTGATTGTTTAGTACTTACAGTATCAGCGCAACAAGAAGAGGTTCAAGAAACACTAAAGGCCGTAAGAATGGTAAAAGAAAAATTGGGTGTTAAAACTTTGCTTGGAGTATCAAATATATCTTTTGGACTTCCTAATAGGGAATTAATAAATGAAACATTTTTAGCCTTAGCACTTGCAAATGGTTTAGATTTGCCTATAATGAATCCTAATGCAAGAGGTATGACTAGAGTTATAGATTCTTATAATGTTTTATATAATCATGATAAGGGTTCAGAAGTATACATTAAGAATTATGCTAATATTGACTTAAATAGAGATGCTGCTACTATAACTAATAGTAAGAGTTTGAATAATTTAGATGATTCAAATCTAGAACATGATTTGAAATATATAGTTATTAAAGGACTAAAAGAAGAATCAAAGCAAGCGACTATAGAACTTCTAAAAAAATATAAAGAACTTGAAATAGTTAATCAATATTTAATTCCGGCTTTAGATGAAGTAGGAGAAAAATATGAAAAAGGAGAGATTTTCTTACCTCAATTAATACAATCGGCTGAAACAGTAAAAAATGCTTTTACTGTGTTAAAAGCTGAAATAATGAAGAATAACTCTAAGACTATATCAAAAGGTAAGATAATAGTAGCTACCGTAAAAGGTGATATTCATGACATAGGAAAGAATATAGTAAAAGTTATTTTAGAAAACTATGGATATGAAATGATAGATTTGGGCAAAGATGTCCCTATTGAAACGGTTGTGATGGAAGCCAGAAAACATAAAGTATCTTTAATTGGATTAAGTGCACTTATGACAACAACTCTTAGAAGCATGGAAGCAACTATAAAAGCTTTAAGAGAAGATGGTTATACTGGAAAAGTATTTGTTGGTGGCGCGGTACTTACAGCCGATTATGCAGAAAAAATAGGCGCTGATTTCTATGCAAAAGATGCGAAACAATCAGTAGAAATAGCAAAAAAAGTATTAACTTAATATTATATTAAATATTTAGAAGCTGTAAATGAGCAGCCGGAAGAGAGCACATATATTTCCCAGGAATGGAATAACTCCGCTGGTATATTTGAATGGAAAGCTTAACCATTTGAGATTATTATAAAAGCTTATTTTTTAAGCGCCTGATTCATATATATGTATTCTCTTTCTTTATATTTCAATAATCTATTTTATGTGATTTATTGTATTTTGATTAGTGCAGTATTAAAAAAATACGATTATATATAAAGTGAAGTAGTTAATAAAATATGTTTGTGAAAATTGAATAATGATATGCTTACAAAATATGTTATAATAAGAACATATTTATAGAAATTAAGTAATAATAGTAGAATACGGTATGTAAATAATGTTGATTTTGAATGGAAAAAAGTAAACTGAAAGGGGGATGTCTATGAACAATAATTTTTACAAGCATGTAGTTGTAGAGTTGCCGATAGATGGACTTGATGAAACAAGGATTAAAGAGAATGATGACAAAGCAGAATGGGTAGCAGAGTTACTTATTGCAAATAGAGAGCTTGAGTTTCAAAGCGAAGAGAAAGGTAAATGGGCAGCAGAGTTACTTATTGCAAATAAAGAGATTGCCTTTCAAAGTGAAGAG
>LIDZ01015388.1_pt20 | contig 38394 bp, 31 predicted proteins | sample 644651 | NCBI WGS metagenome assembly LIDZ01 (sample SAMN03856242, study PRJNA289617) | food metagenome | isolation source: wine grapes on drying loft during traditional withering process | host: Vitis vinifera cv. Corvina | place: Italy: Gargagnago di S. Ambrogio di Valpolicella | collected 2014-01 | reverse complement strand
TGTCTGCCCGGCCGGCGCCGTAAAAGTTGTCCCCCGCCCGCCTGTGCGTGGCGATTATGCGGTGCCAGCGTCTAGTTCGGCCAGCAATCGAGCGGCCGTGGCGCCGACCGTCCTGACGGCCGCTTCGATACGCGCATCCGGGCGCGAGGCGAAGTTCATGCGCAGGCAGTTGCGGTATTTGCCAGAGGCCGAAAAGATACTGCCTACGGCAATCTGCACGTTTTGCTCGAGCAATTCGCGGTTGAGCTTGAGCGTGTCGAAATGCTCGGGCAGCTCGATCCACAGCATGAAGCCGCCTTGCGGGCGGCTGACCCTGGTGCCCAATGGGAACGCCTGCATGACCCAGTCGATCATGGTGTCGCGGTTGCGTTGGTACTGGCTGCGCATGCGCCGCAGGTGTGGCTCGAAGTGGCCGCCGGCAATAAAGTCGGCAATGGCCAGCTGCGGCTGAGTGGCGGTACTGCCGGTGCCGATGTATTTCATGTGCAGCACCCGCTCCAGGTAGCGGCCCGGCGCGACCCAGCCAATGCGCAAGCCGGGCGCCAGGGTTTTGGAGAATGAACTGCACAGCAGCACGCGCCCGTCTTCGTCGAACGATTTGATGGTGCGCGGCCGCGGATAACTGAAGGCCAGATCACCGTAGACGTCGTCTTCGATGATTGCCACATCGAAGCGTTGGGCCAGGGTCAGCAGCGCCCGCTTGCGCGGCTCGGGCATCACGTAGCCAAACGGGTTGTTGCAGTTGGGCGTCAGCTGGATGGCTTTGATAGGCCATTGTTCCAAGGCCAGCTCAAGGGCTTCGATACTGATGCCGGTGATGGGGTCGGTGGGGATTTCCAAGGCTTTCATGCCCAGACCTTTGAGGGTCTGCATGGCGCCGAAAAAGCTCGGTGAATCGACCGCGACGATATCTCCCGGCTCGCACACCGCGCGGATGCTGCTCGACAGCGCCTCGTGGCAACCGGTGGTGATCACCAGGTCACTGGCGCTCAGGCGGCAACCGGAGTCGACCAGCAACCGTGCGACCTGATCGCGCAGCGCCTGGGTGCCGTAGATGGTGTCGTAATACAGACCGGGCATGTCCTGGTCGCGGCTCAATTGTGCCAGCGAGCGCATCAGTGGCTTTAGTGTCGGGCTGCTCAGGTCGGGCATGCCACGGCCCAGTTGCACGACTTCTTTGCGCGGCACGGCGCGCATCAGTTCGACCACCTGATCCCACTGGGATATTTCCACCGGGCGCTGCATGGGCCGGCCAGTGGCGGGCAACGCTGGCAGGGCGCGTGTCTGATTGACGAAGTAACCGGACTTGGGCCTTGGCGCCGCCATGCCGTTGTCTTCGAGCAAGCGGTAGGCCTGCTGCACGGTGCTGAGGCTGACGCCATGCTCGATGCTCAGTGCCCGTACCGAAGGCAAGCGATCACCCGGCCGGTAAAAACCCTGCTCGATTCGCGCGCCCAGCAGTTCGGCGAGATTGACATACAGTGTCATGTTGGCTCCGGGGACGTTTCACGTTTACCAGTACAGATTGGGCACTAATGTTCCATTCAGTGAAAATAATGGCTGATCTGTATGGTTGTAAATAGTTATTTCTGAATCTGTAACGTAATTGCGATGGGCCGCATGATTCTTCCTACGGCAATACCACCGAGGAGAAAGGCAAAATGAGCGGTTTGAGCGATGTGCGTGTTGTACTTCATAGTCATGACTTGCAGGTGCAGCACCGTGGCACGCGTCTGAAGAACTGCGCCATGCCTGCAGGTTTCACCCGGTGGCAGTGGTTCTGGCACTGCCAGCGAACCCGCAGGCAGCTGCAGGAGTTGAGTACCGAGCAACTGCGCGATATAGGCTTGAGCACCCAACAGGCTCACAACGAGGCCATGAAGTCGTTCTGGCAGCGTTGAGATGTGGGAGCGGGCTCTGCCCGCGAAAGCGCCAGTAGCCTTGCTGCGAGATCTGCAGGGTAGCCACGGACGCTTTCAGCGCCCAACGCGTAGGGGATTGTTGCGTTGCGGCTGATGCCTTCGCGGGCAGAGCCCGCTCCCACAGTGGGGTCAGCCCAGCTCTTTGAACCGGTGCCACAGCATTCCAAGTGCCAGCAAGGGCGAGCGCAGGAGCTTGCCGCCCGGGAAGGTCATGTGCGGTACCTTGGCGAACAGTTCGAAACGCCCCTGGGCCTGCCCGCTGATGGCTTCGGCCAGCAGTCGTCCGGCCAGGTGAGTGGCGTTCAAGCCGTGGCCCGAGTAGGCCTGGGCATAAAAGACGTTGGGCTGGCTGTTCAGTCGGCCGATTTGCGGCAAGCGGTTGGCGCCGATACCGATCATGCCGCCCCATTGGTAATCGATTTTGACATCAGCAAGCTGTGGGAAAACACCCAGCATCTTTGGCCGCATGTACCCGGCGATATCCTTGGGGTCGCGCCCGGAGTAGTGGCAGGCACCGCCAAACAGCAGACGTCGATCGGCCGACAATCGATAGTAATCCACCGTTACGCGCTGATCACACACCGCGAAGTTCTGCGGTAGCAATTGCTGCGCGGTGGCTTCATCCAGCGGTTCGGTAGCGATGATATAGCTACCTGCCGGTAATACCTTGCCGCTCAGCTCGGTGTTCAGGTCGTTGAGGTAGGCGTTGCAGGCCAGCACCAAAGTGTTGGCAGTCACACAGCCAGTGGCAGTATGCACTTTGACCTGCGGGCCGTAGTCGATGCGAGTCACCATGGCGTTTTCGAACAGCCGCACGCCCAGTTGCTGGGCCGCCCGCGCCTCGCCAAGGGCCAGATTCAAGGGGTGCAGATGCCCCGAGCCCATGTCGACCATGCCCCCTACGTACTGATTGGAGCCCACCACGGTGTGCACCTGATCAGCGCTCAGCATCCGCACCTCGTGGCGATAGCCCAGGCTTTGCAAGGTCAGGGCTTCAGCTCTGAGATGCTCCAGGTCGCGGGGCTTGTTGGCCAGATCGCAGTAGCCCCAGGTCAGGTCGCAATCGATGTCGTATTTCTCGATGCGCTGGCGGGCGATCTCCACCGCTTCCAAGCCCATCTCGGTCATGGTGCGTACGCCCTCGGTGCCGATTACCGAGCTGAATTGCTCCAGGCCATGGCCGACGCCGCGAATCAGCTGCCCACCGTTGCGGCCGCTGGCGCCCCAGCCGATGCGTCGGCCTTCAAGCACTGCCACCGAGAACCCGCGCTCCGCCAGTTCGATGGCGGTGTTGAGCCCTGAAAAGCCCCCGCCGACCACACACACATCAACCGTCAGTTGTTCTTGCAGCGGCGGATGGTCCGGTTGTGGAGCGCTACTGGCGGCGTAATAAGAGGCCGCATGGGCGGGGCGCTGATCCGTCGGCTGGGCTAGGGCATTCATCTCGATAATCCTGATAGCTGTGTTCGCTAAATTTTACGGCAGCATATGCCGGGCGATGATCGGCAAGCAACTCGCGGCCCGAGGGTGCAAAATAGCGCACTCGATATGCGGGAATGAGCATCATGAGCAGTAATCTTCACAAGATCCGCTTTTTACGCGAGCAGATTCCGGGCTTCGAGTGTGTGCCTGGCTGCCATGACTGCTGCGGTCCGGTGACTACCTCCGCCGAAGAAATGGCCCGCTTGCCGCGCAAGACCGCCGCCGAGCAGGAGGCCGCGCTGGCACACCTGGACTGCGTGCACCTGGGCCCTCAAGGGTGCACGGTGTATGACGAGCGGCCGTTGATCTGCCGACTGTTCGGTACAACTCCGCGCCTGCCATGCCCTCAGGGGCGTGGCCCTGCTGAGCCGATCAATCCTCTGGCGGAGGAGTTGATTCACCGGTTGATCGCTACGACTCGGCAGGTATTGGTGTGAGGTTTGCGTCAAGGCGAGAGGCCCTTTCGCCAGCAAACTGTGCTCCTGCAGGGGCGGGGTTCAATGCTCGAATACATCGTGGGCGAAGGGCTTAATCCGCAATCGGCAGATTAAGGCTCTCCTTTACTTCTTCCATCACGATATAGCTCTTTGATTCGCGCACATGGGGGAGTTTGAGCAGGATATCGCCGAGCAGCTTGCGGTAGGAGGCCATTTCCGAGATCCGCGCCTTGACCAGGTAATCGAAGTCCCCCGATACCAGGTGGCACTCCAGCACATGGGGCAACTTGAGCACCGCTCGGCGAAATTCATCGAAAGTATCCCCCGATTTGTAGTCCAGGCTGATCTCGACGAACACCAGTAGGCTACCCTTCAGATGTTGCGGGTTGAGCCGGGCGTAATAGCCCATGATGATCCCCTCGCGCTCAAGGCGCCTTACGCGCTCGGTGCACGGGGTAGTGGACAGGCCGACCTTCTCCCCTAATTCAGTGAACGACAGCCGCCCATCGGCCTGCAGCAGGCGCAGGATATTGCGGTCGATCTTGTCTAGTTCGCGCTTGCTTTGATGCTGGGTACGCATAGGCGATGCCCCTCCGTAAAAGCGGTTTTTGCCGAGAATTCTCGCCAAATATAGCCGCGTATATAGTGAAAAGCACTGGCTGTACCTTTTTATACTGCCCATAACTTCACTTATTACAGCTTACGTCAGCGGATTTCCGCGTTGAGGGTTCGAACATGCGAGTTCTGGTGCTTGGCAGCGGTGTAATCGGTACGGTCAGTGCCTATTATCTGGCCCGTGAAGGGTTCGACGTCGTCGTGGTCGACCGTCAGCCTGCCGTTGCCATGGAAACCAGCTTTGCCAACGCGGGGCAGGTGTCCCCAGGCTATGCCTCACCCTGGGCTGCACCCGGTGTGCCGCTCAAGGCCATTAAATGGCTGCTGGAGCGCCATGCTCCCTTGGCGATCAAGGCCACCGCTGACATCGACCAGTACCTGTGGATGGCGCAGATGCTGCGCAATTGCACCGCCAGCCGCTATGCAGTGAACAAAGAGCGCATGGTGCGCCTGTCCGAATACAGTCGCGATTGCCTTGACGAGCTGCGCGCCGAAACCGGCATTGCCTACGAAGGGCGTACCCTGGGGACCACGCAGCTGTTCCGCACCCAGGCGCAGCTCGACAACGCCGCCAAGGACATCTCTGTACTGCAGCAATCCGGCGTGCCCTATGAGCTGCTGGACCGTGCGGGCATCGCCCGAGTCGAACCCGCCCTCGCAGGCGTCACAGACATCCTGGCAGGTGCGTTGCGCTTGCCGAACGACCAGACCGGCGACTGCCAGATGTTCACCACCCGCTTGGCCGAGATGGCCAAGGCCTTGGGCGTGCAGTTCCGTTTTGGCCAGAAGATCGAGCGCCTGGACTTTGCCGGTGATCGGGTCAACGGCGTGATCATCGACGGCAAGCTTGAAACTGCCGACCGCTATGTCCTGGCGCTCGGCAGCTACTCGCCGCAGTTGCTAAAGCCGCTGGGCATTCGCGCCCCGGTGTATCCACTCAAGGGCTATTCGCTGACAGTACCGATCACCGATCCGGCCATGGCGCCCACCTCGACCATTCTCGATGAAACCTACAAGGTGGCGATTACCCGCTTCGATAACCGTATTCGCGTAGGCGGTATGGCCGAGATCGCCGGTTTTGATCTCTCGCTCAATCCACGCCGCCGAGAAACGCTGGAGATGATCGTCAACGACCTTTATCCTCGTGGCGGCGACCTGGCCCAGGCCAGCTTCTGGACCGGGCTGCGCCCGACCACCCCCGATGGCACGCCTATCGTGGGTGCCACGCCGATGAAAAACCTGTTTCTCAATACGGGTCACGGCACCTTGGGGTGGACCATGGCCTGCGGTTCCGGTCGTCTGCTGGCCGATCTGATTGCCAGCAAAAAACCGCAAATCAGCGCCCGTGGCCTCGATATTTCTCGTTACAGCAAACACCAGGAGACTGCAGAACATGTCAATCCAGCGCCAGCTCACCAATGAGCGCATGAGCCAGATCGTCACCCATAACGGCACGTTGTATCTGGCCGGTCAGGTCGGGGACGACATGAGCGCCGGCATTGAACAGCAAACCCGCGAGACCTTGGCCAACATCGAACGCTTGCTTGACCTGGCAGGTACCGACAAGACCCGCTTGCTGTCGGTGACCATTTATCTGAAAGATATCGATGCTGATTTCGCTGGCATGAACGCGGTGTGGGACAAATGGTTGCCCAAGGGGGTTGCCCCGGCCCGCGCAACCGTCGAATCCAAGCTCTGCGAGCCGGAAATCCTGGTCGAACTGTCGGTTGTGGCGGCTTTGCCGTAAGCCTTGGCAATTCTATTGGATTAAAGGGCCCCCTCGCCGGCAAGCCGTGCTCCTACGGATTTGTGGGCCCGCCACATCACCCAAACACCCAGCCCCCCAAGAAGACCCGTCCATGCGTCCCGCCCGTGCCCTTATCGATCTGCAGGCCCTGCGCCACAACTACCAACTGGCCCGTGAAATCAGCGGTGGCGCACGCGCGCTGGCGGTGATCAAGGCTGACGCCTATGGCCATGGCGCCGTGCGCTGTGCCCAAGCGCTGCAAGCCGAGGCCGACGGTTTTGCCGTCGCCTGCATCGAAGAGGCCCTGGAGTTGCGCGCGGCCGGTATCACTGCGCCCATCTTGTTGCTGGAAGGTTTTTTTGAAGCCAGCGAGCTGGCGCTGATCGTCGAGCACGATCTCTGGTGCGTGGTGCATTCGCTGTGGCAACTCGAGGCCATCGAACAGACCGCCATGGCCCAGCAGGTGGTCGTGTGGCTCAAGCTGGATTCGGGCATGCACCGCGTTGGTCTGCACCCCAAGGATTACCGCAGCGCCTACGCGCGCCTGCTGGCCAGCGGCAAGGTCTCACGTATCGTGCTGATGAGCCATTTTGCCCGCGCCGACGAGTTGCACAGCGATGCCAGCACCCGGCAGGTCGCGGTGTTCCAGGCAGCGCGCGAAGGTTTGGACGCCGAGGTCAGCCTGCGCAATTCCCCAGCCGTGCTTGGCTGGCCCCAGGCGCCCAGCGACTGGGTACGCCCGGGCATCATGCTGTACGGCGCCACCCCCTTTGAAGAGGCGCAGAGCCAGGCCGCACGATTGCAGCCGGTGATGACTCTGCAGTCCAAGGTCATTTGTGTACGTGAGCTGCCTGCCGGCGAGCCGATCGGCTATGGCGCCGGGTTTGTCACCGACCGGCCAATGCGCGTCGGCGTCGTGGCCATGGGTTACGCCGATGGCTACCCGCGCCTGGCGCCCACGGGCACCCCGGTGCTGGTGGCTGGCCAGCGCAGCCGCTTGCTTGGCCGGGTCTCGATGGACATGCTGTGCGTCGACCTCACCGATGTGCCTGCTGCCGGGCTGGGCAGCGAGGTGGAGTTATGGGGCAAGCACGTGCTGGCCAGCGATGTCGCCTTGCAGGCCGGCACCATCGCTTACCAGATTTTCTGCAATTTGCGCCGCGTGCCGTTGATCTACTCGGGCGCTTGAGGGGCGGGGAGCCGTCCCGACGATTCAATAAAGTCGACATGTTGTAAATATTGAACGCTGTTGCGATGATGGCCATTCAATCGACTTTTTTGAATCCTCCGGAGGACTCCCGCATTGGACGTCGGTGAACGACTGCAAGCCATTCGCAAACTCAAGGGTCTGTCTCAGCGTGAGCTCGCCAAGCGTGCGGGCGTCACCAACAGCACCATCTCGATGATCGAGAAAAACAGCGTCAGCCCCTCGATCAGCTCGTTGAGAAAGGTGCTCAGTGGTATTCCGATGTCCATGGTGGAGTTCTTTTCCGAAGAGCTGCAGCCCGAAAACCCCACGCAAGTGGTGTACAAAGCCAGCGAGCTGATCGACATATCAGATGGCGCGGTGACCATGAAACTGGTCGGCCGCGCCCATCCCAGCCGCGCCATTGCCTTTCTCAACGAGACTTACCCGCCCGGTGCCGACACCGGTGACGAGATGCTCACCCACGAGGGCGAGGAGACCGGCATTCTGGTCGAGGGGCGTCTGGAGTTGGTGGTCGGCCTGGAAACCTTCTTGCTCGAAGTGGGCGACAGCTATTACTTCGAAAGCAGCCGGCCGCACCGCTTTCGCAATCCATTCGACACCCCCGCACGGTTGATCAGCGCGGCCACGCCGGCAAATTTCTAGCCCTGCACAGACTACGCCCGGCGGCTGCGATGCAATTTCCTGCAACAATCGGCCCGAGCAATCGCCAGGCGGTGAGTCGCATTCCCTTGCAAGCGGTCCTAAGCTGAGTCAGTCGCCCAGGGAAACGTCGCGCATGCCAACCATCTGCTCCATCGACCTCGCCGTCGAGCATGTGCTCGAGCGGTTGCCCGCCCATATCCATATGGGCATGCCCCTGGGGCTGGGTAAGGCCAGCCGCTTCGTCAACGCGCTTTACGCGCGAATTCAGCAATTGCCGGACCGCCAGTTGACCATTTATACCGCCTTGACCCTGGGTCGGCCGGCATTGGGCGATGGCCTGCAAAAGCGCTTTCTCGAGCCCTTTGTCGAGCGGGTGTACGGTGACTACCTCGAGCTGGACTTCCTCCAGGCTTTGCGCGCCGATGCCCTGCCGGCGAATGTGCGTGTCGAGCAGTTTTTCATGCAGCCCGGCAGCCTGCTGCACAGCCATGAGGCTCAGCAACATTACGTCAGCAGCAATTACAGCCACGCCGCGCGGGATATCAATGCCAAGGGCCTGAACCTCGTCGCGCAACTGGTGGCTCAGGATCAAGACAACCCCTCCAGGCTCAGCCTGAGCTGCAACCCGGATATCACCCTCGACCTGTTGCCAATGATCGCCAAGCGCCGCGCCGCCGGCGATACCGTGCTGATGCTCGGGCAGATCCACGATCAGTTGCCCTACATGGACGGTGGCGCCGAGGTGCCCGCCGATACCTTCGACCTGCTGATCGATGTGTCCGAATACACCCGGTTGTTCTCCACACCAAACATGCCGGTGACCTCTCAGGACCATTTCATCGGCCTGCATACCAGTACCTTGGTGCGCGACGGCGGCACCCTGCAGATCGGTATCGGTGCCATGGGCGATGCGCTGACGGCGGCGCTGCTGGCGCGTCAGGCAGACAACAGCGGTTACCAGGCGGTGCTGGACGAGCTGGATATGCGCCCATGGCAGGCATTGATCGACCGTGAAGGCGGTTCTCAGCCCTTCGCCACGGGCCTGTATGGCTGCAGCGAGATGTTCGTCAACGGTTTGCTGGTGCTGGCCGAGGCCGGAATACTGCGGCGCAAGGTCTACCCGGATATACAGCAACAAACCCTGGCCAATCTGGGCACCCTGGAGGAGTCCACCCCGGGCGGGGTGGTGCTGCATGGTGGGTTCTTTCTGGGGCCGCAGAGTTTTTACCAGCGGTTGCGCGAGTTGCCCAAGGAGGTGCTGTCGGGTTTCGACATGACCGCCATCAGCTTTATCAACGAGCTTTACGGCGATGAGGCGCTCAAACGTCTGCAGCGTCGGGATGCGCGATTCATCAATACGGTGTTTACCGCCACCCTGATGGGCGCTGCGGTGTCCGATCAGCTTGAGGACGGGCGCGTGTTGAGCGGTGTGGGCGGGCAGTACAACTTTGTCGTGCAGGGCCATGCCCTGGAGGGCGCGCGCTCGGTACTGATTTTGCGCAGCTGGCGCGAGTCGGGTGGGGTGGTCAGTTCCAATGTGCTCTGGGATTACGGACACTGCACCATCCCGCGGCACCTGCGCGACATTGTCGTGACCGAGTATGGCATCGCCGATTTGCGCGGCCAGACAGACGCAGTGGTGGTCGAGCGGCTGATCAATATTGCCGACTCGCGCTTTCAGGCGAGCTTGATTGCCCAAGCGCAGATTGCCGGCAAGCTGGCCAAGGATTTTCAGCTAGACCCACGCTTTGCCGATAACACGCCCGAACGCTTGCAAGGCATTCGCGGGCGCCATCCACGGCTGTTTGCCGAGTACCCGTTAGGCTGCGATTTTACTGACGTCGAACGAGACTTGTTGCGGGCGTTGAACTGGCTCAAAAGCAAGTTCCACCTCACCGAGCTCATCGAGTTGGGCAAGGCTGCGTTGGATGCCCCCGAGCCGGCCCACTATCCACAGCACTTGGCGCGCATGCAACTGAGCGAGCCACACGGCCTGCGCGAAGACCTCTATCAGCGGCTGCTGCTAGCGGCCCTGCACGCCACCCACCACTGATGCTGATGTCAGCCCTGACCCTGCGGCGAGGGTGCATGCCGCTGATAGGCCGTTGCTGATACGCCTCGGTGCGTCGGCTACGGCCCATGGGCCGCAAGCCGCCTCACCACAGGGATGGGGATTACAGAAACGTAACCTGCCCACCTGCCAGGGATGTGACCCGCGCCAGCGATTCCACTCGATAGCCTTGGGCATCCAGCTCGGCACGCCCTGGCTGGAAGGATTTCTCGATGACGATACCCAACCCGGCCACGCTGGCGCCCGCCTGCTTGATGATCGAGATCAGCGCTTGCGAAGCTTTGCCATTGGCCAAAAAGTCATCGATGATCAATACCCGGTCACTGCTGTTCAGGTGCCGTGGCGAAATGGCCACGGTGCTGTCGGTCTGTTTGGTAAACGAGTGCACGGTTGCGGTCAGCAGATTCTCGGTCAGCGTCAGCGATTGATGCTTGCGGGCAAAAATCACCGGTACGCCGAGCTTGAGCCCGGTCATCACCGCCGGGGCAATACCCGAGGCCTCGATGGTAACGATCTTGCTGATGCCCGAATCAGCGAACAAACGGGCGAATTCTTCGCCGATCTGCATCATCAATACGGGATCGATCTGGTGGTTCAAGAAGGCATCTACCTTCAGGACCTGGTCTGAAAGCACGATGCCTTCGTCACGAATCTTTTTATGCAGGGCTTCCACGTCGGGTCCTCGGTATGAATCAGCGTTTGAGCATGGCGCGGATATCCGCCAATGCAGTATTCCCACGGACGGCCTTGACCTCGACCGGTGTGTCATCGTTGCCTTCCCAGGCCAGATCGTCCGGCGGCAACTCATCGAGAAAACGGCTGGGCGCGCAGTCGATGATCTCGCCGTATTGCTTGCGCTTGGCCGCGAAGGTAAAGGCGAGTGTCTGCCTCGCGCGGGTGATGCCCACGTAGGCCAGGCGCCGCTCCTCTTCGATGGTATCGGCTTCGATGCTCGAACGGTGAGGGAGGATTTCCTCCTCCATGCCCATGATGAACACGTAGGGGAATTCCAGGCCCTTGGAGGCATGCAGAGTCATCATCTGAACGCCCTCGGCACCGTCTTCTTCTTCCTGTTGACGCTCGAGCATGTCGCGCAGTACCAGCTTGCCGATGGCTTCTTCGATGGTCATGCCACCGTCCTCGTCTTTCTCGAGGGTGTTCTTCAACGCTTCGATCAAGAACCACACGTTACCCATGCGGTAGTCGGCGGCCTTGTCACTGGAGCTGTTGGTACGGATCCAGTTCTCGTAGTCGATATCCATGACCATACTGCGCAGCGCACCGATCGGGTCTTCGCCCGCGCATTGCTCGCGGACCTTGTCCATATAGCGTTTGAAGCGCGCCAGGCGATCAGTGAAGCGGCTGTCCAGATGCTCGCCCAGGCCCAGTTCATCGGTGGCGGAATACATCGAGATCTTGCGCTCGGTGGAATAGTTGCCGAGTTTTTCGAGGGTCGTCGAGCCGATTTCGCGGCGCGGCACGTTGATCACGCGCAAAAACGCGTTGTCGTCATCGGGGTTCACGATCAGGCGGAAGTAGGCCATGAGGTCCTTGACCTCCTGGCGCCCGAAGAAGCTGTTGCCACCAGACAGGCGATAAGGCACCTGGTGATGCTGCAGCTTGAGCTCGATCAGTTTTGCCTGATAGTTGCCGCGGTAAAGAATGGCGAAGTCGCTATAGGGGCGATCGGTGCGCAGGTGCAGGCTGAGGATCTCGATCGCCACGCGCTCGGCTTCGGCGTCTTCGTTCTTGCAGCGGATCACGCGTATTTCGTCACCGTGGCCCATCTCGCTCCACAGTTGTTTTTCGAACTCGTGGGGGTTGTTGGAGATGAGCACGTTGGCGCAGCGCAGAATGCGGCTGGTGGAGCGATAGTTCTGCTCGAGCATGACCACTTTCAGGGACGGGTAGTCGTCCTTGAGCAGCATGAGGTTTTCGGGACGGGCGCCGCGCCAGGCATAGATCGATTGGTCATCATCGCCGACCACAGTGAACTGGCACCGCGTGCCGATCAGCAGTTTGACCATCAGGTACTGGCTGGCGTTGGTGTCCTGATATTCGTCTACCAGCAGGTAGCGAACCTTGTTCTGCCACTTCTCGAGAATGTCGGGGTGGTCCTGGAACAGTTTGACCGGCTGCAGGATCAGGTCGTCGAAATCCACCGCATTGAACGCCCGCAGCGTGCGCTGGTAATGGGTATAGACGATTGCTGCGGTCTGTTCTTTAGGGTTGCGGGCGTTTTCCAAGGCTTCAGGGGGCAAGATCAGGTCGTTTTTCCAGGAACCGATCATGTTTTTTATCTCGTCGACACCGTCGTCGCCCGAGTACTCCTTTTGCATGATATCGGTCATCAAGGCTTTGACGTCGGTTTCGTCAAAAATCGAGAAGCCTGGCTTGTAACCCAGCCGCGTGTGCTCTTTGCGGATGATGTTCAGGCCCAGGTTGTGGAACGTCGACACGGTCAGGCCGCGGCCCTCGCCGCCGCGCAGCAGGGTCCCCACGCGCTCTTTCATTTCGCGCGCGGCCTTGTTGGTAAAGGTCATGGCGACGATGTACTGAGCACGGATGCCGCAATTCTGGATCAGATGCGCGATCTTGCGGGTGATCACGCTGGTCTTGCCGGAACCGGCACCGGCGAGCACCAAAAGAGGGCCGCCGACGTAGTTCACGGCTTCTTGTTGCCGGGGGTTGAGTCGGGACATTTAGAATAAACGGATCAGAGAAATAGCCGCGCATTTTAGCAGGCTCTGCGCCTTGTGCCGCGACCGTCTGCCGTTGGGGAGCAATTTGTACCATCTAAATTTGCCGGTTCTGATACTTTCGCGCAGGATGTGGATATAAATGCGAGAAACCTTCAAATGAATGGTCGTAGCTGATACTGTGAATCGTTACGATTCATACTGCTGGCTGCGTGTTGATCCCTCTTTGGTCTGTGAACGCGTGTTAAGGAGTCTGCTTGTCTACGCCCGTCGAAACCGTGCGCCTCTTGCTCCTGGCCGATCAAGCAGAATGGGCAGTAACCTTGCACCAATGCCTGGCGCCGTTGGGCGATGGCTTCGTGCTGGTGTCGGCAAGTAGCTGGGAATCAGCCAGTAGCCTGTTCGAGGGGGACACCCGTGCCATCTTGCTGGCAACCCCCGCTTTGCAGCCTGGGGCCGGCCAATGCGTACTGCCACAGATACTGCTGCTTGAGGCCGAGCCTGAAACCGCGCCCTTGGGCGTGAGCGACTGGCTGGTACGCGAGCATCTGGTCACCGACACCTTGCGTCGTTGCCTGCGCCATGTCCGCGAACGCGGCGCCCTGGAAACCACCCTGCAACGTCTCGCCGAGCAGGACCCTCTGACCGGCATAGCCAATCGTCAGGGCTTTCAGACCCTGTTGGCCGCGCGCCTGGCCATCAACGAAGGTCGCGGCATCGCCTTGGGTCACTTCGACCTGGACAACTTTCGCTCCGCTAACGATGCCCTTGGCCACCAGGCTGGGGACCGCCTGATCCTGCAAGTGGTGGCGCGGCTCAAGGGCGAGCTTGAGCCTGGCGATCAACTGTCACGCTTGGGTAGCGACGAATTCGCCTTGTTGATCGACACCCGTCGCGACGCTCTGCGGGCCGAGGCGCTGGCCGAACGCATCGTCGAGGCCATGGCCGAGCCCTACTGGATCGATGGCGAAAGCCTGCTGCTCGGCTGCAGCCTGGGCATCGCCCATGCCCGCGCCAAGGCCGGTGCCGACCCGTTGATGTGGCATGCCCACATAGCCATGCAGCAGGCCAAGAGCATCCAGGGCTGCACCTTTCACGTCTTCAACGAACGCATCAACCGCAACGCACGCAGCCTTGCCGATCTCGAAAGCGAGCTGCGTCGGGCCCTGCGCCGCGACGAACTCGAACTGCATTACCAGCCGCGCCTCAACCTGCATTCCGGCCAGATCGTTGGCGTTGAAGCACTGGTGCGCTGGCGCCACACCGAGCGTGGCCTCCTGCCACCCAGCGAATTCGTGCCGCTGGCAGAGCAGAGCGGCCTGATCGTGCCCTTGGGTTATTGGGTAATTTCCCGCGCGCTGCGCGACATGCAAGACTTGCGCGAACGCGGCATGGAGCCGCTGCACATGGCGATCAATCTGTCGTTTCGCCAGTTCCAGGACAGCCAGCTGCTGGTGACCCTCGGGCGCTTGATCAGCGAGCGCGGCGTCGATGCCCGCTGGCTGGAGTTCGAGCTGACCGAGACGGCAGTCATGCGCCGCAACGATCAGGTCAAGCAGACCATGGATGCACTGGGGCAGTTGGGCGTGCGGTTTTCGCTGGACGACTTTGGTACCGGGTTTTCGTCGTTCGTGCACCTCAACAGCCTGCCCATCGCGCTGCTCAAGATCGACAAGAGCTTTGTCGCCGGCATGGAAACCCGCGAAGAGAACCGCCAGTTGGTGCATGCCATGATTCACCTGGCACACAACCTCAACCTGCAGGTGGTGGCCGAAGGTGTCGAAACCGCCGAGCAACTGGAGTTGCTGCGCGGTTTCGGCTGCGACCAGGTGCAGGGTTACCTGATCAGTAAGGCGCTGCCTCTGGACGCTTTTGCGGCTTTTTTGCAACAGGCCCCGGCGCAGCGACGGGCGCAGGAATAGCACCAGAGCGTTTGATCAGCCGGCGCATTTTCCACTCGAAGGTGCTGGTCAGAATGATCGCCGAGCAGCCCAGCCCCATCGCCAACCCCCACCAGATACCCTCCGGCCCCCATCCGGCATGGAAAGCGAGCAGCCAGGCTGCCGGCGCACCGATCACCCAGTAGCAGAACAGTCCCACTACAAAAGTTGTGCGCGCATCCTTGAGCCCGCGGATGGCGCCCATGGCGATGGTCTGCACGCCGTCGAACAGCTCGAACCAGGCCGCCACGGCCAACAGGCTCAGGGCCACCTGCACCACCGGTGCGAAGGCTGGGTCCTGTTCGTTGAGCATCAGCCCCACCAGAGCATCAGGCACGAGCCAGAACAACAGCGAGAAGCCCAGCATGATCAACGCGCCTACACCAATGCCCAGGCGCCCGGCCAGTCGCGCCGTGCCCAGTTGGTCGGCGCCATAGTGGCGGCCGATGCGCAACGTCACCGCATAAGACATGCCGGCCGGTACCATAAAGGCGACCGAGACGATCTGCAGGGCAATCTGATGCGCTGCCAGCGGCACACTGCCCAGCAGGCCCATGCACAGGGCGGCAAAGGCAAACACCCCGACCTCAACGGCGTAAGTGCCACCAATCGGCAAACCCAGACGCCATAGCTCGCGGATAGCCGCCATGGACGGGCGCATCAGGCTTTTGCGAATGGGGTAGCTGGCATAGGCGCTGTGGCGGCCGATGTGCACGGCCAGCATGATGGCCATGCCCGTACTGACGATGGCCGTAACCAGGCCGATACCGGTCAGGCCCAGGTGCGGCAGGCCGAACCAGCCCTCGATCAAGGCGTGGTTGAGCAGGTAGTTGACCACCGTGCCGCCGATGCTGATGACCATTACCGGCCCGGGCCGCCCCACCGCGCTGGTAAAGCCGCGCAAGGCCATGAAGCTCAGGGTGCCCGGCAGCGCCAGCGGCAATAGCAGTAAAAACTGGCTGGCAAACGCGACATTGCCGGGGGTCTGGCCCAGCAGCAACAGGATAGGCCCCAGGTTCCACAGCAACACGGCGCCCAGTACCGCCAGCATCCAGGCCAACCATAAGCCCGCTTGGGTCAGGCGAGCAGCCCCGGCATGATCACCGGCGCCGTGGCGCATCGACACCAGGGTGCCGATGGCGGCCATCACGCCGATGCAAAAGATCGACACGAAAGAATACGTCGCCGCACCCAAGCCGCCGCCGGCCAAGGCTTCAGGGCTAAGGCGGGCCATCATCAGGGTGTCGGTCAGCAACATCAGCATATGCGCAAGTTGCGAGGCGATCAGCGGCCCTGCCAGGCGCAGCAGGGCTTTGAGTTCAACGCGAAGGGGCGAAGGCATGGCAGGTCACGATAGGCAGGGGCAAGTCAGTCTATTGTCCCGTCTGCGGGCCGCGCGCACAAAAGGATAAAAAAGATGGCTGGCATGAGTTTTAATCATGGATCGGCTATCCTGCCGACCCGCCCAGGAGCGCTGTCCATGTCCCGTCGCCTACCGCCTCTTTATGCTCTGCGCGCATTCGATGCGGCCGCGCGGCACTGTTCGTTCACCCGGGCGGCGGATGAGTTATCGATCACCCAAAGCGCGGTCAGCCGGCACATGCGTACGCTTGAGGGCTACTTTGGCTGCCGACTGTTCGTGCGCAGTGGCCGCGCCTTGCAGCTCAGCGAGTCGGGGCGGCTGCTGTTGCCGGGTATCCGCGAGGGCTTCGTTGCGCTAGAGCGAGCCTGCCACACGCTGCAGACCGAAGACGACGTTATCCGTATGAAAGCGCCTTCCACACTGACCATGCGCTGGCTGCTGGCGCGCCTGAGCCGCTTTCGTCATGTGCAGGCGGGCAACGAGGTGCAACTGACCAGCGCCTGGATGGACATCGATCACGTCGATTTCAACCACGAGCCGTTCGACTGTGCTGTGCTGTTGTCGGCCGGCAATTTCCCTGCCGACTGGGAGGCCGCGCATTTGTTTCCCGAGTTGCTGATACCCGTCGGCTCGCCTGCGTTGATCAATGATGAGCCCTGGGATGCCGCGCGCTTGGCCAGTACCGAGTTGCTGCACCCCACACCGGATCGCCGTGACTGGCGCAGCTGGCTACAGCGCATGAACCTCACCGAGCAGGTGTCGATCAGAGGGGGCCAGGCTTTCGATACCTTGGAGCTGGGCATGATCGCCGCTGCGCGCGGTTACGGTGTGGCAATCGGCGATCTGCTGATGGTGGCCGAGGACGTTGCCCAGCAGCGCTTGAGCCTGCCATGGCCGACGGCAGTGGCCAGTGGCGAGAGTTATTACCTGGTGTGGCCCAAGACCCGCCCCGGTGGCGAGCGTTTGCGGCGCTTGAGCCAGTTCTTGCAGGCCGAGGTGGCGGCCATGCGGATTCCGGCCGTGGAAGTGCTGCGCTAGGGGCGTGCCCTAAATAACCAGGCTTATGACTAAAGTATCGTGCTGTCGCGCCGATGCCTAAAACACAAAGCCCCGCCTCGATGGGCTCGCATGCCTGCTAAAACACAGCGATGGTGCAGTTTGGTCCCTATCGGACCGTACTGCGCCCAGGAGTTTTTATGTCTCAACCTCGTGTCCGAATTGCCTCGCAACTCGGCGTTGCCCTTGCGCTCATCCTTGTTGTGGTGATCAGCGCCAGTACCCTGTTCGCCCTGCGTTCGCTGGATACCGCCACCCTGCATACGCGCGAAGCGCATATGGGCAGCGAGGCGCGCCTGCTGGCTGATCAATTGCTGACATTCCACTCGACTCTGCGTGACAGCACCCAGCGGCTCAGTGGCTTGTTCGAGTCGCGCTTCACCCGCGGCCTGGTGCTCAGGCCCGAGCAGTCGATCGCAGTGGCCGGCGTGCAGACCCCCAGCCTATTGCTGGGTGATGACGATCCGCTCAACAATGATTTTCGCGAAGTCGATGATTTCCGCCGGATGACGGCTGGGGTAGCCACGGTGTTCGTGCGCAGTGGCAGTGATTTCATCCGCATCAGCACATCGCTGACCAAGCAGGACGGCAGCCGTGCGATCGGCACGATGCTCGATCACGCTCACCCTGCCTATGCGCTGTTACTGGCTGGCCAGAGCTACGTGGGTCGCGCAGTGTTGTTCGAGCGTTCATACATGACCCAGTACACCCCGGTGCGCGATGCCAGCGGCCAGGTGATCGCGGTATTGTTCGTGGGTTTCGACTACACCGACGCGCAAAAAACCCAGTTCGACAACCTCAAGCAGTTTCGTATCGGCAAGACCGGTTCCCTGGCGCTGCTGGACGAGAAGGGCAAGTGGCTGGTGCCGCCGTCGGGGGTCAAAGACCTCGACAAAGCCGCCAAGGACCTTATCGATCTGGGTAAAACCCCAGGCAAGTTAATGGTGTGGAGCGACGCGAGCAGCGATTTCTATTCGGTGGCCATGCCGTTCAGCGGCGGGCCTTGGAGCGTGATCGCCAGCATGCCTGAAGAAGAACTGCGTGCCGTGACCTGGTCGGTAGGTACGCAGTTGGTAATTGGCAGCCTGCTGGCCACCTTGATCGCCGTGGCGGCGATCATGTGGATGCTGCGGCGCAAGCTCAAGCCTCTGAGCGATCTGGTGACCCAGGCTGAGGCCATGGGGGCGGGCGACTTGAGCGTGCGTATGGCCGTGGTGAGCAACGACGAGATCGGCCAGCTGGCACGCAGCTTCAACCAGATGGGTGATGCCCTGGGCAGCACCGTCACGCACATCCGCGACGCGGCGCAGCAGGTCAGCAGCCGGGCCAAAGCGCTGTCGGGGCTGTCCAGCGGTGCCTACGAAGGCATGGAACAGCAATCGGGCGAGATCACCAGCATGGCGGGCGCGGTGGAGGAGTTCAGCGCGACTTCATTGAACATTGCCGACAACATGGGTAACACCGAGCGCATGGCGCGCACCAACGCCGAGCAGACACGTATCGGGCGCAGCTCCATGACCGAAGCGTCATCGTCGTTGCAGCATATTGCCCAGGCTTTGAGCAGCACGGCCGTCGTAGTCAACACCCTGGGCCAGCGCTCTCAGGAAATCGGCGGCATCGTCGGGGTGATTACCTCGATTGCCGAGCAGACCAACCTGCTGGCACTCAACGCCGCCATCGAGGCCGCACGGGCAGGCGAGCAGGGCCGCGGCTTTGCCGTGGTCGCTGACGAGGTGCGCAGCCTGGCGTCGCGCACCCGCCAGGCCACGGACGAAATTTCCAGCATGATCAACAGTATTCAGCAGGAAACCGGCAACGCCATTCAGACCATGGAGCAGGGCAGCAGCTTGATGACCGAAGGCCTGTCCCTCAATGCCAAGGTCGCCGAGGCGTTGGCGCAGATCGACGAGCAGAGCCGCTCGGCGGGCCATCAGTTTGCGGCGATTTCTACCGCGACTCAGGAGCAGAGCAGCACTGCAACGTTGCTGAGCAGCAATCTGCAGAGCATTGCCCTGGCCAACAGCGAGCAGCGCGAGGTAGTGTCCAACCTTGCCGAAACCGCACGAGAACTTGAAGTCCTGGCGGCCGATCTGCGCCAAGAGGTTGATCGCTTTCGGGTTGGGCATTGATTTAGGCTGCTGGTCCCTTCGCGGGCGGAGCCCGGTTCCCACAGGTTGTAGCGAATTCCTCTGTGTGCGCCGGGCTCTGCCCGCGAAAAGGCTTAGCCTAAATCAAGCTGCTCGATCGAACGCCGCTCTGTCGCGGCATACAAAGCCAATTCGTCGATCACTCTCGCTCCAAGCGCCAGCTCAAAATCAGCTTGATTGGACTGCGTGCCGTAATCGGCCTGGGTGTTGTCCCCTAGATTCGACTGAAAGATTCCCGCCGCACTCACCGGCAAAAAGTCCTCATACACCAACGGCTCGAAACGTACTTTCCCGGCTGCGATCAATGCTTCCAGATCACCCGCCAGCGCTTCCCCCGGCAGCGTCTTGAAATAGCGGAAAAACGCCAGACCCTGTTCGCGCATCTGCGCCAGGTCATCGGGAAACTCGGCGAACTGCTCCCCCAGCAGCGCCATGTATTCGGTGGCGTTGGCTTCGGCCGCAAACCCGGAAAGCGCCTGGCGGGATGCATTGAGCAAACGGTCGTAAAGCGCGCGGCCCTTGGCGGTCAACGCTGCACCACGTTGTTCTATCTCACCGAACCGCGCGGTATGGCTGCCCAGCGTTTCGCTGTGCTGATCGGTAAACGCGACCTTTTCCTGGAGCGCCTTGAAGCTGGTCTGGCGCAGCAAGATCGGATGGCGCCGAGTGGGTGGCCCCTCGATCACCGCCTTGGGCGTGATGCCCTTGCCCGGCATGCCCGCCTGGACCTTGTCGATGTCCAGGGTGCGTGGCGTCAGGTGGTTGATGTGCGGCCCCTTGAAGGCCACCACGTCGGCAATCAGACGATGCTCGTCGTGCAGCGCTTGATACTCGGCAGCAGTGACCGTGGCATCACGGTGCCAGCGAAACGTCTCCAGGGCCTGTTCGACAAAGGTCTCGCCGTCGGCTGCCGACAACCCGCCCTGTTGCTCGAAACGCTCGATCAAGCGCAAGGCCAACGGCGTGAAGATCTGTCGCTGCTGCAAGATCGCTTCGGCGCGCTGGCGTAGTGTGGGGTTATCGATCAACTCCAGGCGCAGCAATGAGGTAAACACTCGAAACGGGCAGGCCTGCAGCGCTTGCTCGTGCACCGCCCGAAACGCTGTGGAGTGCACCGGCACGCCCGCCGAGCTCAGGTCGTAATAACCCACTGGCTGCATGCCCAGCACCGCAAACAGTCGCCGAATGGTTGCGAGTTCGGCCGCCCTGCCCAGGCGAATTGCGCCATGGCGCTCCATGTCCAGGCGCTCCAGTTCACCCGTACGCAGCAGTGTTTCGGCTACCGTCGGTTGCTCGGCCAGCACTTGGTGGTTGACCTCGCCGACCAACATCAGCAGATCGCCGTACAGCGGTACTTCCTGTTTGTACATGTCGGACATCGCGCGCGAAAAATGGCTACGCAAGATGTCTGGGCTGACGAAGGCATTGGCGGGCATGGGGGGCACTCCGAGGTGGGCCGCAAGGCATAGGCCTATGAAACCGATTCGGCGGGCCCCCGCGCAAGCGAAATAAACTCAGCCCGTCATTCCATAAAGTTGCGATGCGCGAGGGCGCAGCCATAGGTCTGGCTGTTTTAAGTGGGTCATTCCGCGAGGGAATGATAAACGGAAGATTGCTCGCTTGTGAGCGGCCGCGCACCGGGTCGATACTCCAGCTATCTTGTTACCTTCCCGTTTAGCCGATATGCCGGAGACCGCACATGATTGATGGATTGCTCGAGAGCCTGGGCGTTGCTCACAGCGCGTTCAAAGGCGGTAACCACGCCGTGTACACGCCTATCGACGGTAGTCAGATCGGTGCAGTGACTCTGGAAAGCAAAGCCCAGGTGTTGAGCAAGATCGACACTGCCGCCCAGGCATTCCAGCACTGGCGCAACGTGCCAGCCCCGCGTCGCGGCGAGCTGGTGCGGTTGTTCGGCGACGTATTACGGGCTCACAAGGCTCAGCTCGGCGAACTGGTGTCGATCGAGGCAGGCAAGATCACCCAGGAAGGCTTGGGCGAGGTGCAGGAAATGATCGACATCTGCGACTTCGCCGTGGGCCTGTCCCGCCAGTTGTACGGCTTGACCATCGCCTCCGAACGCCCTGGCCACCACATGCGCGAAACCTGGCACCCGCTGGGCGTCGTCGGGGTAATCAGTGCGTTCAACTTTCCCGTGGCGGTTTGGTCGTGGAACACTGCGCTGGCCTTGGTCGCGGGCAACACCGTGCTGTGGAAACCGTCGGAAAAGACCCCGCTGACTGCTCTGGCCTGCCAGGCCTTGTTTGAAAAAGCCCTGCAAGCCTTTGGCAGCGATGCCCCGGCCGGGCTTTGCCAGCTGATTATCGGTGACCGCGAGGCCGGTGAAGCCTTGGTCGATGACCCCCGTGTGCCGCTGGTCAGTGCCACGGGCAGCACGCGTATGGGTCGGGAAGTCGGCCCGCGCATTGCGGCCCGCTTTGGCCGCAGCATTCTGGAACTCGGCGGCAACAACGCGATGATTGTCGCGCCAAGCGCCGACCTGGATCTGGCCGTGCGCGGCATTCTGTTTTCAGCAGTGGGGACCGCTGGCCAGCGCTGTACCTCGCTGCGTCGGGTAATCGTGCATTCGTCGATCAAGGACGAAGTGCTGGCGCGGGTCAAGGCCGCTTACGCCAAGGTGCGTATCGGTGACCCACGCGACAATAACTTGGTGGGCCCGCTGATCGACAAGGGCGCCTATCAGGCCATGCAGGATGCGCTGACCCAGGCCCGCGACGAAGGCGGTACGGTGTTTGGCGGCGAGCGCCAGTTGCAGGACCAATACCCGAATGGCTACTACGTGGCGCCGGCGATTGTCGAGATGGCGGGCCAGAGCGCCGTGGTGCGCCACGAAACCTTTGCGCCGATTCTGTACGTGCTTGGCTATGAGGATTTCGACGAGGCCTTGCGCCTGAACAACGAAGTGCCCCAAGGCTTGTCGTCGTGCATCTTCACCACCGACCTGCGCGAAGCCGAACGCTTCCAGAGCGCTGCGGGCAGTGACTGCGGGATTGCCAACGTCAACATCGGTACCAGCGGTGCCGAAATCGGCGGCGCGTTTGGCGGCGAAAAAGAAACCGGCGGTGGCCGCGAATCCGGCTCCGATGCCTGGAAAGGCTACATGCGCCGCCAGACCAACACCGTCAACTACTCGCGCGAATTGCCGCTGGCACAGGGTGTAGTGTTCGATTGAATGTGAGAAGGCCTCTTCGCGGGCGGGGTCAGCTCCCACATTCCCTGTGGGAGCGGGCTCTGCCCGCGCAGAGGCCCGGCGAGCCACCGAAAATCCTTATCCAGGGCCAGCCATGAGCAGATTGCGTCAACAGTGTCTGTGGGAACACATCACCCCGCCAGCCTCAGCGGCTGTAATGCTCAGCGGCGAAGCCCGCGCCGAGGTGTGCATCATCGGCGCTGGCATCACCGGTTTGTGCGCCGCGCTGCACTTGCTGGAAAACGGTAAATCCGTGGTCATCCTCGACGCACATGAGGTTGGCCACGGCGGCTCTGGGCGTAATGTCGGGCTGGTCAACGCGGGCACCTGGGTCGCGCCTGACGACGTTGACAAGGCACTCGGCCATACCCGAGGCGAGCACCTCAACAAGGTGTTGGGTGGCGCCCCTGCCGAGGTCTTCGCCTTGATCGAGCGCTACAACATCGATTGCCAGGCCCGCAACGTCGGCAATCTGCACATGGCCCACAACAGCAAGGGCGTGGCCGACCTGCAGTCGCGCTACGAACAATGGTCGCGCCGCGGCGCCCAGCTCGAACTCCTCACCGGCGCCCGCTGCCACGAATACTGCGGCACCACCCAAGTCGAGGCTGCACTGCTCGACCACCGCGCCGGCACCCTCAACCCCATGGCCTACGCCCGTGGCCTGGCCGCGGCCGTCGAGCGCCTGGGCGGGCGTATCTACAGCCGCAGCGCCGTGCAGCAACTGCGGCGCGAAGGCTTTGGCTGGCGCGTGGCGACGGGTGCGGGCCAAGTGGTTGCCGACAAGGTCATCATCTCCACCGGCGCCTATACCGAAGGTGAGTGGACCGACCTGCAGCGCAATTTCTTCTGCGGCTATTACCTGCAGGTAGCCTCGGTGCCGCTCAGCGGCCCGGCCGCCGATAGCATCCTGCCCCACGGCCAAGGCTCATGGGATACGCGCACCGTGCTCAGCAGCATCCGCCGTGATGCCTATGGCCGCCTGTTGTTGGGCAGTTTGGGGCGATTCGACAACAAGCCGGCGGCGTTCATCCGCAGTTGGGCCGACCGTATCCAGCGCCATTATTTTGCGCAACTGGGCAAGGTCGAGTGGGAAATGCACTGGACCGGCTGCATCGATTTCACCCCCGATCACCTGATGCGTCTGTTCGAGCCGGCTGCGGGGCTGGTGTCCACCTGTGGCTACAACGGCCGAGGCAACACCACCGGGACAGTGGTCGGCAAGGCGCTGGCGCAATTCGTGCTCAAGGACGATCCGGCAGATTTGCCCCTGCCGTTTTCGCGTGCGCGACCAGTGGCTGCGCGTGGCATACGCACGGCGCTGTATGAAACCGGCTTTAGCCTCTATCACGCCGGCCAGTGCCTGCGCGTGGTGCTTTGATACGTACAGGGCATTCACTGCGTGGCGGGCCGATACTGCAGCGCCTCGGCGATGTGGCGGCGCTGGATCGCGTCCACGCACTCCAGATCGGCCAGCGTGCGCGCAACCTTGAGCAGGCGGTGAGCCGAGCGCAACGATAGCGTCAGGCGCTCACAGGCAGTCTCCAGCCATTGCTCGTCTGCCTTGCTCAGCGGGCAGTGCTGGCGTAGTCCCGGCAGGTCGAGAAACGCATTGGCGCAGCCCTGCCGGCGGTTCTGCCGGTCCCGGGCCTCGGCCACTTGCTGTGCCGCGCCGCAGCTGTCTTCTCCGGGTGTGGGCTGGTGGGCCAGGGCAGTGGCTTCGCGGGCAACGGTCAGGTGCAGATCGATGCGATCCAGCAAAGGGCCCGAGAGTTTGTTGCGATAGCGCTGAATCTGGTCCGTGCTGCACTGGCAGCGTCCGGTGCTTTCGCCAAGATATCCACAGGGGCAAGGGTTCATCGCCGCCACGAGTTGGAAGCGTGCTGGAAAGCGGATCCGGTCGCGGGCCCGGGCGATGACGATCTCGCCGCTCTCGAGGGGCTCACGCAATACTTCCAGTACCTTGCGATCGAATTCAGGCAGCTCATCCAGGAACAGCACGCCGTGGTGGGCCAAGGTGATCTCACCCGGTTGCGGGCGACTGCCCCCGCCCACCAACGCAGCCCCGGAAGCCGAGTGATGGGGGTGGCGGAATGGCCGTTGCGGCCAGTGCTTGAGCGGTACGTGGCTCGCCACCGACTGAATCGCCGCCACCTCCAGCGCCTCGCGTTCATCCAGCGGGGGCAGCAGCCCCGGCAAGCGGCTGGCGAGCAACGTCTTGCCGGTGCCGGGCGGTCCGCTGAACAACAGGTTATGGGCGCCAGCGGCAGCGATCAGCAGCGCGCGCTTGGCCGCGATCTGGCCCTGCAGCTCGCTGAGGTCAGGGTAGGGCTTGTTGACCAACAACAGGCCATTGGCCCGAAACGGCCCGATCTGCGCCTTGCCGTTGAAGTGCGCCACCAGCCCTTGCAAGGTATCGGCCGCCAGTACCACAAGGCCGCCAGCCAGCGCGGCCTCTTCGGCATTTTCACGGGGCACCACCAACGCCCTGCCAGCGTCACGGGCGGCCAGGGCAGCGGGCAGCACACCTTGCACCGGCCGCACCGCTCCAGACAACGCCAGCTCGCCCAGGCACTCGATATCGCGCAAGGCGGCGATGGGAAGCTGCCCACTGCCCGCCAGAATGCCGAGCGCGATGGCCAGGTCGAAGCGCCCGCCGTCCTTGGGCAAGTCGGCCGGGGCGAGATTCAGGGTGATGCGCCGCGCCGGAAAATCCAGCCCGGAATTGAGGATGGCGCTGCGCACGCGGTCTTTGCTCTCCTTGACCGAGGCTTCGGGCAGGCCAACCAACGTGAGGGCGGGCAGCCCGTTGGCCAGGTGAGCCTCGACGGTGACGGCAGGTGCACCCACCCCGACCTGAGCGCGGCTGTGAACGATGGCGAGGGACATGGTGATGCTCCGTGCGGGGTGGAGGAACCGCTTCCTGCGGTAGTGGGGGTAGGGTAGTAGGGATTGCACACGGGGTGATGAGGAGTTTGATGCGCGGTGTTGCGACATCAAGGTTATTGCTCACTCCCCCGCACGCCTGCGCTGTAGACAGGCAATTTATCCAAAAAAACGATCCAGCCGTTCCAGATCGCTGCTCTCCAGCTGCCCGGCCAGCACGCGCAACTGCAGCCAGGCGAGCAAGTAGGCGTGCCGCGCGCCAGCCAGATCGCGTTGCGCGCTGTAGTGCTGTTGCTCGGCGTTCAAGACGTCGAGATTGACTCGCTCGCCGCCCGCGACACTTTTGCGCGTGGCAGCGATCAGCAGGCGGGCTGACGCCGAGGCGATTTCCAGCGCGTCGATACGCGCTTCGCTGCTGACGCTGCGGTTGAATTGCTCGCGCAGTTGGATGATGAGTGCGCTGCGGGCGGCGTCGAATTCAAAGCTGGCTTGGCGATGGGTCGCCACCGCTTGGCGTGTCGCTGCCGCAACGCGGCCACCGGCGTATAGAGGCAGATGCAGGCGCAGGCCGACGCTGTCGGTGTTGTGCTGCTGGTTGTAGTTGCTCTGCGAGTCAGAGCGCGAGGTGCGCGAATTGGCGTACAGCGCGAGGGTAGGCAAGTGCCCGGCACGTTGGCGTTGAATCTCCAGCTCTGCCGCTTGCACGCCGTGTTGCTGGCCGCTGAGGGCAGGGCTGTGGCGCATGGCCAAGTCGCGCCAGTGCTCAAAGGGTGCGTTCGGTTGCGTCGGCACGCTGAAGTCGTCGCGTAGTGGAGCAAGGTCTTCGATGCGCACTGGCTCCCCCAGCATGGCCTGCAGGTGTTGCAGGGCAGCCTGGAGGCTGTCTTGCGCTTCTATGGTTTCGGCCTGTGCCAGGCTGTGTCGCGCTTGGGTCTCGAGCACGTCGGTGCGAGTACCTTCACCTGCTGCGAGCAGGCGCTTGTTGCGGTGCAATTGTTGCTCATGGCTGCGGCTGCGGGCCTGCGCGAGCCTCAGGTGTTCGGTACTCAACAAGGCTTGGCTGTAGGCGCCGAACACACGGGCGGCCAGTTCATGGCTACGTGCGCGCAAGCGTTGATCGGCCATCAGCGAGCGGGTCACGCCTTGGCGCCAGGTCACCCAGGCGGCGTAGTCGAACAAGGGCTGCTGCACGCTGAGATGCGAGTTATAGCTACGGTAGTCGCGGCTGGCACGAGTCGCGTCGGCGCTCACCTCGGATTGGTTGCTTGCATTGTTATAGCTGTAGGACAGCGCTGGCAGCAGCCCGGCCTGGGCAATGTCCTTTGCCTGTTGACCAGCGCTATGCTCGCTGATGGCGGCCTGAAAGGTCGGGTCGTTGCGCAGCGCCAATGCGTAGGCATCCAACAGCCCCAAAGCCTGCGTGGATGCGCTGCCGAGCAGCAAGGTGAGGCAGAGCAGTGCTTTTATCATTCTTCCACCAACGCCAGATGCAGGCGATCGCCCAAGGGTTTGAACAAGTAATTGAGCAGCGAGCGCTCGCCAGTGCGTACCAGAGCCTGGACCGGCATGCCGGGCCGTATGTGTTGGCCGGCAAGCTGGCGCAGGCCGTCTTCGGTCACGCGCACGCGAATCCGGTAGTAGGGCTGGGCGGTGGTCTCGTCGATCAGCCGATCGGCAGATACCAACAGTAATTCACCTGCGATCCGTGGGGTGCGGCTCTGATTGAACGCGGTGAACATCAGCTCGACCGGCAAGCCAGGCCGCAGCTTGTCCACCAGCTCTACGGGGGCCTGAGCGTCGACCAACAGCGGCTGGTCCTGGGGGACAATCTCCATGAGCGGTTGCCCAGGGTTGATCACGCCGCCTTTGGTGAACACGCGCAGGTCCACCACAATGCCGCTGGCGGGCGCGACGATACGAGTGTGGGCCAGTTCGTAGTCGGCGCTGCGCAGGCGGTTGGCCAGCTCTTCGGCCAGGGCGTGATGCTCGCTCGACTGGTGGCTGAGGTCGCGGCGGTATTCGGCTTGGCGTTGATCGATACGCAGCTGGAGCTCCAGCATTTGGCGAGCGGTAACGGCGAGGTTGCCTTCGGCCTGGGCCAGGTTGGCGCCGAGTTGGGAGTAGGTGCGCTCGTGCTCGAGCAGGCGGTTGTGGGCTACATAGCCTTCCTGAGCCAATTCGCGCAGGCCTTGCAGTTGTTCAGCCAGGGCCGCGCGCTCAGCCTTCAGATGGACCAGGCTGCGGCGCTGGCCGCTCAGCGCCGCCTGCACGGCTGCGAGGTTCTGGCGTTGTGCGGCCTGTTCCAAACGTAGCGCCTGCTGGCGCTGGATCAGCAGTTGACGTTGTTGCTGCAGGGTCTCGCGGGCCCAGGGGCTGGTGGCTTCATCGAGCAATGCTGGGTCGAAGTCGATATCTGCGCGGCCTTGCAGTTCGGCCTGTAATCGCGCGGCATTGGCCCGTGTGTTGACGTGTTGCACATACAGCATCTGCCGCTGGGCTTGTGTTTGAGTGGCATCGAGTTGCAGCAGCAATTGCCCCGCGTCCACCAGGTCACCCTCGCGCACCGCAATTCGTTCTATGACGCCGCCCGTGGGGTGCTGGACGGCCTGTCGGTGGCCGGCGACCACGACTTTGCCCACTACAGACACGCCTTGATCCAGCGGCGCCAGGCTCGCCCATGCGAGCAGCCCCGCCAGCCCGGCAACTATCAGCCAAGCGCCGAATCGTGCATGGCGATGGGCGTCGATGGTCAGTGGCGAGTGCGACTTGCCGGGTGCTTGCGCGACGGTCATGGGCGCGGCCCCGCCGTGTAGAGGGTGCGGTAGCCAGGGTTGACTGTGGTAGTTGGCGGCTGCAGCTCGCGCAAAACGTCGGCCGGGGGGCCGAAGGCCTTCATTCGGCCGCCATGCAGCACCAGCAACAAGTTGACGTCATTCAGCAGTGTCACCTTGTGGGTGATGACCACCAACGTGCGCTGCAGGGCGCGCAGGCGTGCGATGGCACTCAGGAGCGCGCGCTCGCCCGTGTCGTCGAGGTTGGCGTCTGGCTCGTCGAGCACGATCAACGCGGGCAGCCCGTAAAAAGCGCGGGCCAGGCCTATGCGCTGTTTTTGCCCGCCGGAGAGGCCGGTGCCTGCGTCACCCAATAACGTGTCGTAGCCCTGCGGCAATTGCAGAATCAGTTCGTGCACACCTGCCAATCGAGCGGCCTCGACCACTGCCGGAGGGTCTGCTGCGGCGAACCGCGCGATGTTCTGCGCGACGCTGCCGGCAAACAGTTGTACGTCCTGGGGCAGGTAGCCGAGGTGGGGGCCGAGCGCGGCTTTGTCCCACTGCTGCAGGTCGGCGCCGTCGAGTCGAACCTTGCCGGCCTGCGGAGCGACCACGCCGACCAGCAGTCGGGCCAAGGTGGATTTACCCGAGCCGGAGGCGCCCAGCACACCCAGCATCTGCCCGGCTGGCACGCTGAAAGTCAGCTCGGCCAGGCAGGGTATGCGCGAACCAGGGGCGCAGGCACCGAGACGTTCCACCGCGACAGCGCCGGTTGGCGGCGGCAGTGGCATGGCCAGTGGGCGGGCCGGATAGGCCTCCAGCAGCGTGCGCAGACGCTCATAGGCCTGGCGAGCGCTGTTCCACTGCGGCCACACGCCAAGCAACTGGTCGATGGGTGCCAACACCCGGCCCATCAGCAGCGAGCCGGCGATCATCATCCCGGCGCTGATCTGCGCGTCCAGTACCAGCCACGCGCCTAGTCCCAGCACCAGCGATTGCAGGCCCAGCCGCACATAGCGCGACCAGGCGCTGAATACCGCAGCGCGCTCGCTGCCCAGGTTGTGCTGGCGCAAGAAACCGCGATGTACTTCCAGCCAACGTGCCTGCAGCGCGCCAAGCATGCCCATGGACTCGATGGCATCGGCCTGACGCAGATTGGCACCGGCCTGGTCACTGGCAAGGATTGCCAAGCGGCCGGCCTCGCCCAGCGGCGCACTGCACAGGCGCCGATTGAGCCACGCCAGGGTTAGCAGCACAGCCGCCCCCGCCAGGGCCAGCAGGCCTAACCACGGGCTGAACCCAAAGATCACCGCCAGGTACAGCGGGAACCACGGGGCATCGAACAAGGCGAACAGGCCACTGCCGGTCGCGAACTGGCGCAGGCTGGTCAGGTCGTTGAGGGGCTGTACGTTGCGCTGCAACGGGTCGCGCAGGTTGGCCTCGAAGGTTGCGTTGAACACCCGGGTGCTGAGGTGCACATCCAGCTGCGCGCCGAGGCGAATCAGCATCAGGCTGCGCACCCAGTCGAGGATGCCCATCAAGGCCAGCAGGCCGACGATCATCAGGGTCAGCATCAGCAGGGTCATGGCGTTGCCCGAGCCGAGCACCCGGTCGTAGACCTGCAGCATGTACAGCGCCGGGGCGAGCATCAGCAGGTTGATCACCGCCGAGAACACCCCGACGTGCACGAAGCCGGAGCGAAAGCGACGCAAGGCGCGGAGGATTTCGTTGCTGGAGCTGGGCACTGAGGCTTTCACGCTTTCGTCCTGCACGGAGCGCAGGGCGTTGACGAGGTCAGCCATGCGGTAAAGAATAGGTCCGTCGCGGCCTGGGCCTGAGAAACTTTGGCCGCGACGGTGCTGTTGCAGAGCGGGCAAGGAGCAATCCTCGTCCGCTTTTTATTGCCTGAAGATCAGGCTGCCATGAGCATTTCCGAGTCGCTGATCAGTGCACTGGCGATCGGGGTCAGCTCGGCGGCGTTGACCACCGCGAGTTGCTCGAGGGTGATGGTGTCGAAGGTGTAGATCGGATCGTCGGTGTAGAGGTTGTTGTAGTCGCCGATGGCGCCGGCGAACGAGGATTCCAGGCCGGCAAGCAGGTCGCTGATTTGCTCGAGGACTGGGGCGGGTTTGCTGGCGTTGACGGTTTGCAGGTCAGCCAGGGCCGAGTTGGTGGTGTCGCTGTTCCAGTTGAGGTCTGAGAAGGTAAGGTCGGTGCTGCCAAGGGTGTAGTTGCCAGTGGGGGTGTGGATGTCGGCACCAGCCAGCTTTGCGCCAAAGGTGAGACTGTCCAATTCACCTTTGACGACGTGCTTCTGGAAGTCGTAGGTGAGCCCGGTATCGCTCTTGGCGATGAAGGCATAGTCGCCGGCAGTGTTATTGGCCGAGTATTGGGTACCTGCCAACTTGCCCAGATTGAAGCCGCCGGTATTGGCAGCGCCATGGGCCGAGCCGCCGAAGTCACTAACCCAGTTGCCAAGTACTTCGGCAATGGTGGCGTTGGCGTTAGTTGCGGAAGTAGTAATCGAAGTGCTCATTGCATTTACCTTATTGGTGTACTGGCACACGGTCCGGTGTGCCGCGGTTTTCCCCTGGGAAAATCTTGTTGGCGCCAGTTAAAAGCTGAGAATTTTCTATTAAAAACGATATTCCATAGATCCTGTAAGGGTTCGGCCACGGGCAAGTGTCTGATTATTCAGATCGGCCATGGCGGGGATATAGGCGACATCGGTAAAGTTGTCGAGTAACAAGCCTACGTTAATATTCTTGCTTGCTGCGTAACTTACATAGGCATCGAAGACCTTGTAGCGGGGCCATAGCGATTGATCGATAGTGTTGTAGTTGGCTCTGGCATGGCTAATGGAACGCCCTCGGCTATAGCGAAGGCGCAGGCCCATGTCCAGTTTGCTGTTAAAAGCCCTAGTGCCCAGCGTCAGTGAACCTTTGTCCGCGGGGGTGTAGCTGGAGTTACCTATAATGCCCCCGCAAGTTACCTGTTTGTTGGTAGCAGGATCGGGTACGGTTTTCCAGAGTTTTCGAACCCGTGGTTGTCCTCTGCTATTCACCCAATTTTCAGTAATAAATTCATCACCTTCGAGTAATGCCCCGCCCATCCACGCCACCGGTGAGCAGAATTTATTGCTGCCGATCATGTGCGTATAAGTAAGGTCGGCATAATGGCGGCCGGTGTCATAGGCCAGCTTGTAATCCAGACCGCGAAAACGGGTCGTTTCGATATTGTTGACATAGGCCAGCCGAGTTGTGCCGAATCGGGTTGTCGATCCAGGGACTTCCAGTCCCATGTTCATGAAGGTGTAGTCATCGACACGGGTATTGAAATAAGCAACTTTCGCGGTCAGGCGGTCGTCCTTCAGCATGAACGAGTCTTTGACTATGTTCAGGCCCACCTCCCAGTCGCGGGACTTTTCCGGCTTGAGGATAGGGTTGGGATACACTCGCTGGGCGCCGCCAGCATGGGGGCGGCCGCTGCTGAACACCTCGCTTACCGAAGGCGCGCGCCAGGCCTTGCCATAGTTGCTGTAAATCTGCAGCCAATCGGGGCCGGGCTTGATCGCGATGCCAAAGGTCGGTGAAAAAGCTCCTTTGTTGCGGTTAATGTCATAAGACCGCGTAAGCTTCCGATATCCGCCGTACTCGCCCTCAACCCCGCCCTTGAAGCTGTACCCAGCGGTACCGCGCATCTGGTAGTGGTCGTAGCGCAACCCAGCCGTAGTCACCAGCCAGTCTTGGTAATTCCAGGTCAGGTTGTTGAACAGGCCCCCCGACAGCCGTTCGCCCCGAGCATTAAGGCCGTCGATATAAGGTTTGTCGGTTTCTCCATCGAGATCGCCAAAGGCTTTTGGCCTGAACCGATCCTGCACCAGTTCAGCGCCATAGTTGTAACTCAACTCGCCAGCCCGCCCGAGCAACCACAGCGAAGTGTTTTGCAGCATCAGCCCTGCCGTGTGCGTGCGGAAATGGTTGGCGCTGGGCGCGAAGTCCCTGTAGGCGGCGTTCTCCTGGAAATTGCTCGTGCGCGTGTAGTAGGCCTTGCCCTTGATGTTGATCAGATCGTTGTCGGGGTTGAGGCTGTAATCCAGTGCGGTGGTGGTGCTCTCCACCTGATTGGTGCCTCTGAGCTCATACAGGGTTTTGCCTGCCGCAGTGGATTTGTTCACGTTCCAGGTCGAATCGTTGTAGCCGACCCGTGTGTTGATCTGGCTGAACTGAACGCGCTGGTCGTTGGGCAGATTGAGGCCGAATTTTGTCAGGTACGAGCGTTGCACCGTGTCGGTGTATTTGGCTTTGTCCTTGAGCCACTGCTTGCCGGGCGCCGGGTCGTAAAAATCGAGCAAGTCTTGCAGCCCTTCGGTCTTGCTGCGGCCCGCGCGAAACTCGCCCAGATGCCGCTCGCTGTACACCACCAGGCCATCCCAGACCTCGGTGCGTACGCCAAACGCCGAGCTACCGGAAAAGTGCATGCCGTTACCCAGGCGACCTATACCGTGGCTGGCACGCAGGCGCCCGCCCACCTCATCGCCCGGGAACAGGACGTCGTCCACGCCCAGGGTGCGGAAGGTGGCAATACCACCGGATGCCCCGGTGCCGCCCTGGCCGCTGGAACTGCCCTTGCTGATATCGATGCCGCTGAGCAGTTGCGGGTCGATGTGCATCGTGCCGTTGCGCTGCTGGTGGCCCATCTGGATGTAATTCTGGCGGGCGCCGTCGATGTTCATGTTGACGCGACCGTAGTCCTGCATGCCGCGGATGTTCACCGACAACCCCGGATCCCGCTCCGACATGGCGCTGTAGACGCCTTCGGTCTCTTCGAGCAAGTCCGCCACGTTGCGCACGATACGCCGGTCGATCTGCTCGCCAGTGACAGTGCTGGCCGAGCGCGGCAACTCGAATACCTTGTCGCTTTCACGAAGGCTGCGGATGTGCAGGTCGTCCAATACCAATCCGGGCAGCGGATCTTCGTGAGTTGCCTGCGTCACGTCCGCATCTGCAGTGGCGTGCTCTTGGGCGGCCAGGGGCACCGCCCACAAGCTGAACACCCACCCTATTGTCATGACGCAAGCCAGTCCTTGCTCCGGCTTGTTCCTGCCTGCCCCAATCTGCATCGTGTTTTCCCGTCGCTGTTGTTATAGAAGGAAATGAGAATCACTCTTGGTATAGGGACGCTGCAGGCAGGAAAACCTAGTAAAAAGAATTACGGATTTGAATGGGGTTTACACGTCTTCGCACAACCGCGAACGCAGGTATTCCAATGCCACATTCAGGTGCTTTTGCACCGAGCTGGGGCTTATGGCCAGCCTTAGGGCGACCTCGGCGTGTGTCAGGCCCTCAAAGCGATTGAGGCGCAGCACCGCCTGTGTGCGAGCGGGCAGTTCTGCCGCGGCTCGCCCAATGTGTTGCAACTTTTGGATACGGATCCACTGGGCTTCTGGACCCGGGCGTGGCTCGACGATCTGGTGCAGGAGCTCATCAGTCACCGTATCGGTCTTGTGGCGCTGTTCGCGCCGATAGTGATCGATCAACAGGTTGTTTGCGGTTCGGTGCAGCCAGCCCGGCAGATTGTCGATGGGCTCGACACTGGAGCGCTGGGCCAAGCGCAAAAAACTTTCTTGGGTGAGGTCAGCGGCCAGCTGTACGTCGCCGGTTTTACGCAGCAGATGACTCTGCAGCGGCTTGGCGTGGATGGCGAACATGCGCTCCAACACGGGCGTACCTGCCAGGGGGAGGTGAGGGGGGCGCCATGATTGGTTGGAGCAGGATGTGGTTCAATGGGAACCATTTCCCCTTTGTGTTGCAGCACAATTCACTGCTGGCCGGCTAGGGGGTGTATGTCTGATTTTCAAGGCTACAGCGCCAGCCCTGCCCGATCGCCCATATACATTTCCAGCCGCGAGCGCAGCCAGCGCTCGGCCGGATCGGTGTCCATCACGCTCAACCACACCATCGACAAATCCAGCGGTGGTGTGTCGAACGGCAGTGGCTCGTCGAACAGGTTGCCCCACTGTGCCATGGCCGTTGCGGCGTAGTCAGGCAGGCCGGCGAGCAGGTCCGTGCCTGCGAGCAGGGCAGGCAGGGAGCTGAACTGTGGTACCGAGAGCACGACCCGGCGCTTGCGGCCGATCTCTTCAAGCCATTCATCCGCGATACCGGCGGTATTGGCCGTATGGGAGACCAGCACATGGGGGCGCGTGCAATATTCGTCCAGGGTCAGCGGCCGGTCGGAGGCGTCGGCGCGCAGCACTCGCGCTTGCATGCGCCGCAGTAACTTGCGTTTGGCGTTGGCGGGCAGGCCGCGGGTTTGGCTGATGCCGACAGTGATGTCGCCGCTGGCCAGCAGATCGGGGATACGCCAGTAGTCGACATGCTGCACGACCACGACGATATTGGGAGCCTCTGCGCGCATTGCCCGCAAAAACGGCGGCAACAGGCCGAACTCTACATCGTCCGACAGCCCGACCCGAAAGGTCATGGTGCTGGTGCCGGGGTCGAAGTCGTGGCTCAGGCTCAGGGCGATCGACATCGCGTCCAGGGCCGGAGACAAGTGGGTGATGAGTTCTTCGGCGCGGGCCGTGGGCTCCATGCGATGGCCCACGCGCACGAACAGCGGATCGTTGAACAAGGTGCGCAGGCGATTGAGCGCTGCACTGATTGTGGGCTGCCCGAGAAACAGCTTTTCGGCAGCGCGGGTCACGTTGCGCTCCTGCATGAGGGTCTCGAACACCACCATCAGGTTGATATCGGCCTTGCGCAATTCATTGCGGTTCATCAGCACCGTTCCGCTTGTCCAGTTGGGTATGGAGTGTAGGAACTGGGCGGGGGTTGTCGCAATAGGATCTTTGGTGGGGCTGTGCTGGCCTCTTCGCCAGCAAGCTGTGCTCCTACGGAAGTAGGGCTTTGTGGCGCGGGCGGGTATTCAGGGCTGCGCAGGCAGGCGGGCTTCGAGTTCGGCGACTTTGGCTTCGAGGCTTTCGAGGCGGGCGCGGGTACGGGCCAGAACGACCATCTGGCTGTCGAATTCTTCGCGGCTGACCAGGTCGAGCTTGCTGAAGCCGCTTTGCAGCAACACCTTGAACTGGCTCTCGAGCTCGGCCCTGGGCTGCGCCGTATCGCCGCTGAACAGTTTCGAGGCGTGATCGCTCAGTGCGTCGAGAAAAGCTTTAGGGGCGAGCATGGCGGATTTCCTGAGGACAAGGCCGGGCAGTGTATCACGCAGTGTCTATAGTCAATCAGTGCGGCCCTGCGCACGGTTTTGGCGCATGGCGCGGACAGGACGTGCACCATCGGCGTGCGCAGGGGGCGCAACGGCGCGCCTGCGGTACCGGGCAGTGCAGTCAAACCACCCGAAACGCCGGGGTTTAGAAGAGATGGCAAGGTTTCTGCTTAGTCGCAAGTGAACCATGCACTGATGCAGTCGCTGTGACGATGCAGTGCGCAGGCGGAAAGGGAAATGTTTCGTCAGGAGCAGTTTCTGGTGCCGGTCCGGGGATGCAAGGGCGGCAACGCGTTACAAAGCCAGACACTGAGCTTAGACTTGAGCTGGGTTTGTTTTCCTGGGGCAAGTCCACCAATTCGGGAGAGAGTTTCATGAAGCTAGTCACTGCCATCATCAAGCCATTCAAGCTGGACGACGTCCGCGAATCGCTGTCGGAAATCGGCGTGCAGGGTATTACTGTCACAGAGGTCAAGGGCTTCGGTCGCCAAAAGGGTCACACCGAGCTGTACCGTGGCGCGGAGTATGTTGTTGATTTCCTGCCCAAGGTGAAGATCGATGTAGCCATCGACGACAAGGATCTGGACCGGGTAATCGAGGCGATCACCAAGGCAGCCAACACCGGCAAGATTGGTGACGGCAAGATCTTCGTGGTCAATCTGGAACAGGCTATTCGGATCCGTACCGGCGAAACCGATACAGACGCAATCTAAAGCCGCTTCATAATAAAGCCCCAGGAGTAAACAATATGACTCTGCGTCAATTCGCAGGGCTAGGAGCCCTGTTGTCCCTCGTAATGCCAGGCCTGGCCATGGCAGACGAGGCGGCAGCCCCCGTCCTCAACTCTGGTGACACCGCCTGGATGCTTACATCCACCGCGTTGGTACTGTTCATGACCATTCCTGGTCTGGCGCTGTTTTACGGCGGCATGGTGCGCTCCAAGAATATTCTCTCGGTGATGATGCAGTGTTTCGCCATCACCGGCCTGATCAGCATCCTGTGGATGGTCTACGGCTACAGCATGGCCTTTGACACCACCGGGATGGAACAGGGCGTCGTCAACTTCAACTCCTTTGTGGGCGGCATGTCCAAGGCCTTTCTGAGCGGCGTCACGCCGGCCAGCCTGACCGGCCCTGCGGCTTTGTTCCCTGAAGCGGTGTTCGTTACCTTCCAGATGACCTTTGCCATCATCACTCCAGCGCTGATCGTCGGTGCGTTCGCCGAGCGGATGAAGTTCTCCGCCATGCTGGTGTTCATGGGCATCTGGTTCACCCTGGTCTATGCGCCGATTGCGCACATGGTGTGGAGTGGCAACGGTGGCCTGCTGTGGGACTGGGGCGTGCTGGACTTCGCCGGCGGCACTGTCGTACACATCAACGCCGGTGTGGCTGGCCTGGTAGCTGCCTTGGTACTAGGCAAGCGCAAAGGCTACCCCACCACCCCGATGGCCCCGCACAACCTGGGCTACACCCTGATTGGCGCGGCCATGCTGTGGGTCGGCTGGTTCGGCTTCAACGCCGGCTCCGCAGCTGCGGCCAACGGCACGGCCGGTATGGCCATGCTGGTCACCCAGATCGCGACTGCCGCCGCTGCGCTGGGCTGGATGTTCGCCGAGTGGCTGACCCACGGCAAACCAAGCGCACTGGGCATCGCCTCGGGTGTGGTAGCGGGCTTGGTGGCCATTACCCCAGCCGCCGGTACCGTCGGCCCGATGGGCTCGCTGGTCATCGGCTTGGTGGCCGGTGTGGTGTGCTTCTTCTGCGCCACCAGCCTCAAGCGCAAGCTGGGCTACGATGACTCGCTGGACGCCTTTGGTGTCCACGGCATCGGCGGTATCATCGGCGCGATCCTGACTGGTGTGTTCGCTGCACCTGCACTGGGCGGCTTTGGTACCGTGCAAGACATCGCTGCACAAGTCTGGATCCAGTGCAAAGGTGTCGGCTTCACCGTTATCTACACCGCCATCGTCACGTTCATCATCCTCAAGGTGCTGGACGTGGTCATGGGACTGCGTGTCAACGATGAGGAAGAGTCCGTAGGTCTCGACCTGGCACAGCACAACGAACGTGGTTACAACCTGTAAACCGTTTGTAGAAAAATGCCCGGCTTGCCGGGCATTTTTTTGCCTGGCGTTTGTCATCTGTAACGCTACGGCACGCTTTGCAGAATGAAGCGGTCGTTACCCCCTTTGTTTTTTTGTGCGGCGCGCTAGAATGCGCCCCGAATGTGTGGAGAAGCCTATGTGGCAGCAGACCACGATTACCCTGCGGGCGCGCCCGCGAGGCTTTCATCTGGTGACCGACGAGTTGCTGGCAGGCTTGCCGCAACTGCGCGGTTGCCGGACCGGGCTGGTGCACTTTTTGCTGCAACACACATCGGCGTCACTGACCGTCAATGAAAACGCCGACCCGGCGGTGCGCCGAGATTTCGAACGTTTCTTCAATCGGTTGATCCCAGAGGGGGCGACCGGGTTCGAGCACAACGACGAAGGCGATGACGACCTGCCGGCGCACTTCAAGGCCAGTCTGCTGGGCTGTCAGTTGACGTTGCCGGTAACTGAGGGGCGCTTGGCGCTGGGTACATGGCAAGGTATCTACCTAGGCGAACACCGTGATCATGGCGGTGCGCGCAAGGTCGTTGCCACGTTGTATGGCGAGGACGTTTGACCGCTGGTTAGCAGCGGATATGAATTTTTCCGGGTGGGGGGGTCGACAGCCAACGCCACTGGGCTATAAATAATCTGCTTTCGCAAGTCATGAGGTAGAGCAATGAGCGACGACGATCTGGAAAACGACGAACTGGAAGCTGGCGACGAGGAAGACACCGAGGAAGGCCTGGAAGCGGCCGCCGAGGATGTCGCTGAAGACGATGGTGGTGATTCTCCTGCGCCGGCAGCCAAGGGTAAGTCCAAGGCTGCGGTGTCGGTAGACGAGTTGCCGAGCATCGAAGCCAAGAACAAAGAGCGCGA
>LIDZ01009931.1_pt10 | contig 38447 bp, 35 predicted proteins | sample 644651 | NCBI WGS metagenome assembly LIDZ01 (sample SAMN03856242, study PRJNA289617) | food metagenome | isolation source: wine grapes on drying loft during traditional withering process | host: Vitis vinifera cv. Corvina | place: Italy: Gargagnago di S. Ambrogio di Valpolicella | collected 2014-01 | reverse complement strand
AGGATATCGCGCACGGTATTGTCGACCGGGCCACGGAAGGGGATCTTAACGGTTTTACCTTCTGCAGCGCGATACCCCGCCACGCCACCAACATGGCGCTTCATCGCAGATTCGGAGCTCATGCCGTAGAACAGCATAAAGGCTTCTCCCTCTTCTTCCACCAGCGTGCCTTCGCACTCTTCATGGGCTGCCAGCATACCGCCAAGCATGACAAAATCAGCGCCGCCGCCGAAAGCCTTGGCCACATCGCCCGGCATTGAACAGCCACCATCGCTGACAATCTGCCCGCCGAGGCCATGCGCCGCATCGGCACATTCAATCACCGCGGAAAGCTGCGGATAGCCCACGCCCGTTTTAACCCTGGTGGTACAGACCGATCCCGGACCAATGCCCACTTTGACAATATCTGCGCCTGACAGGATCAGTTCTTCCACCATTTCGCCGGTGACCACGTTGCCCGCACAGATGGTTTTACCCGGACAGGCTTCACGGGCACGCTGCAGGAACTCAACGAAATGTTCGGAGTAGCCGTTGGCCACATCAATACAGATGAAATTCAGCAGCGGCGAAAGCGCCAGAATCTGCTTCATCTTGATAAAGTCGGCATCGGAAGTGCCGGTAGAGACCATCACATGCTTCAGCACATTTTCAGGCACACGCGAGACGAACTGCTGCCATTGCTCAACGCTGTAATGTTTATGCACCGCAGTCAGCATATCAAAGGACGCCAGCGCTTCGGCCATGGTAAAGGTGCCCACGGTATCCATATTGGCAGCAATGATCGGCACACCTGACCAGGCAACACCGGAATGTTTGAAGGTAAATTGACGGGTAAGTTCTACCTGAGAGCGGCTTTTCAGCGTGGAACGCTTTGGCCGGATAAGGACATCTTTAAAGCCTAATTTAATATCTTCTTCAATACGCATGATAGATTTCCTGGTTGATGGCGCGAAAGTCAGCAATTGCCAGCTCCAGTGACGCTATCATACGCGCTAAAATCGTGCGGACAAGACTGCGAAAGCAGGTTTATTTACGCTACAATCTCATAAATTTATCTGCTATCCGCTCGTGTGACCGGTGCCTCATTTTTAAGCCAGTAGCCGCCTTGTTAATCCTCCGCGATACCGACTGCCCACACTCAGAGCCAGGAGAGAAGAGGCTTATGCGCTATACTGTTGCGCTGACCGGTGGCATCGGCAGCGGAAAAACCACCATTGCCAACGCCTTTGCCGACAGAGGTGTGGATATCGTCGATGCTGATGTGATTGCCCGTCAGGTCGTCGAGCCAGGCCAGCCAGCGCTTGCCGCGATCCGCCAGCGATTTGGCGCAGAAGTGATGCAGCATGATGGCAGCCTCGATCGTAAAGCGCTGCGTCAGCGCATTTTCACCTCGGGGGAGGATAAAACCTGGCTCAACGCCCTGCTCCATCCCCTTATCCAGGCAGAAACACGTCGCCAGCTCGCGCTAACTCATTCCGTATGGTGTTTGTGGGTCGTGCCGCTTCTGGTTGAAAATAATCTTCATCATCTGGCGAACCGGGTGCTGGTGGTCGACGTGGATCGCGAGACCCAGTTAAGACGGACCATCGCCAGGGATGGTATCAGCCGCGAACAGGCGGAACATATTCTGGCTGCCCAGGTATCGCGCGAACAGCGCCTTGCGGTAGCAGACGACATTATTGATAACGGCGGGTCACCCGAGTCCGTGACCGCGCGCGTTGCCCTGCTTGACCAGCACTATCGCCAACTGGCCGGGGCCATTGACCAGGATTAACAGCATGAGCACAACGATTCTATTTGAGTACCCACTGAACGAAAAAATGCGCACCTGGCTGAGAATCGAGTTTTTAATCAGCCAGCTCGAGAGCAGCAGAACCATCACCGATCCACTGGGAGCACTGACCTTCTTCCGTAACGCGGCCGAACTGCTTGATGTGTTTGAACGCGGCGAATTACGCACAGAGATTGTGAAAGAGCTGGAAAAGCAGCAGCAGAAATTACTCGCCTGGGCGGATGTGCCGGGTGTGGATATGGAACTGATCGATACGCTGCGCGACAAGCTTAAAGCCTGTTCCGGCACGCTGATGGCCGCCCCAAGAATGGGTCAGCTGATGCGTGAAGATCGTCTGATTGGCCTGGTCCGTCAGCGGCTGAGTATTCCCGGCGGCTGTTGCAGCTTCGATCTGCCGACGCTGCATATCTGGCTACATGTCGGACAGGAACAGCGTGATGCTCAGGTTGCGGTCTGGATGGAGTCGCTGATGCCGATCCGCGAAGCCCTGACCCAAATTCTGGGGTTAATCCGTCAGTCTGGTGAGTTCCGTAATCAAACCAGTGTGAACGGTTTTTTCCAGGACAACGGCGAAGGTGCCGAGCTCCTTCGGCTTCAGCTTTCGCTGGATGATTCCCTATACCCGCAGGTTTCCGGTCACAAGAGCCGCTATGCAATTCGTTTTCTGCCGTTAGACAGTGAACGCGGTGAAGTGCCGGCACGCCTCGATTTTGAACTTGCCTGTTGTTAAGGTTTTACCTGATGAATAAAGATGATGTGATAGTTGTTAACTGCCCGACCTGTGCGAAAGAGGTGATTTGGGATGAACTGAGTCCGTGGCGGCCATTTTGCTGCAAACGCTGCCAGTTAATCGACCTTGGAGAATGGGCTGCGGAAGAAAAGCGTATTGCCAGTAATGACCAGCATTCTGAAAGCGAAGGCTGGAGCGAGCACGACCCAAACCACGATTAAAATACTCCCGCCATCGCTGGCGGGAAGGTGGTTAAAGCACTTCGGCCAGCAGTCGACGAACAATTACGGCATTGGCGGGAGGGAACTCGTCAGCCACTAATTCCCGTTGCGGTACCCAGCGCTGCGGTTGCCCTTCCCGGCCATAGGGTTCACCCTGCCAGCGGTCGACAATAAAGAAGTGCAGCGTCACGTGGAAACTGCTGTCGCCATGCTCCCCTGAGCCATACGCGACGGCGTTTTCAACTTCAATTCCTGTCTCTTCGTGCAGCTCACGCTTCAGCGCCTCTTCAGGCGTTTCACCCGCTTCAATTTTGCCACCCGGGAACTCCCACATGTTCGCCATATGCGAGCTGGCTGAACGCCGTGCGAGGAAAATATTCTGGTTTTGATCGCGGATTATACCTACCGCCACTTGCAGCTGCTTCATTCACTTTCACTCTGAGAAACTTTACACCTCGCCACTATTCCAGCGTTAACGGGGAATGGCAAGCCAGAATCCGCCTCTTTCGAGCCCGCCCGAAAATCTGCTTTGCAAGGCAATGTAATCATGGCGTGCACGTTCTGTAACCTGAACTCGGGCGTATAGTACCGGCAGAGGCAACAGACGCATGGAGACCAGGGAGGGGAGATAATGGCGCAGGCATTGCAGGGATCGGGGGTGTTATGGGCAAGTGGCGTCTGGCTAATGACTGGGCTGATCGGGACGATGATGGGCAGTCTGGTCTGGCTGCTGAGTGAATGGTTGCCCGCTAATATACGGGGTGTGTCCTTCGAGATCAGCCGTGAAAGTGTTCCCGGCTTCAGGCTACTGCCGATGGTCTGTTGTGGCATTTCACTGCTGGTTGCCGCAATCCTCCCCGCCCGGCTGCTGCCCGCTTCACTGTTGTTAAGCTGGATACTGCTGGCGTTGATCGTTATCGACCTGCGCTATCTACTGCTTCCCGATGTACTGACCCTCTCGCTGCTGTGGCTGGGATTGCTGGGTAACGTCGCAGGCGTGATTTCCTCACCCCTCCTCACTGAGGCGTTGGTTGGCGCGGCGGCAGGCTTTACGGTATTGGCACTACTTTCATACGGCTATCGGATGCTCTGCGGGAAGGAAGGACTGGGATTAGGAGATGCGAAGTTGCTCGCTGCACTGGGTGCCTGGCTCGGGGTGTTCCGGCTGCCCATACTGGTGCTAATGGCCTCGCTCGCCTCGCTTATTGCTTTAGGCATAATGCAGTGGGTATCAGGACATCCATTGCGCGATCCTTTTCCTTTCGGTGCAGCATTGGCATTGAGCGGCTGGTTATTGTTTATCTGTTCCTATTTCTCGGCATAAAAAAAGGGCCGGAGAATCATCTCCAGCCCTCTTATCGTCACCATCTGCCGTTAAGCAAGACGACCGTGACACTGCTTGTATTTTTTACCTGAACCACATGGGCAAAGATCGTTACGGCCAACTTTACGCTCACCGGTTTGATCTGCCATTTCGATAGCGGCTTCGGTTTCCACGTCGACGTGGCTCAGCTGCTGCTGGCGAGCCAGGCGTTCAGCTTCTTCACGGCGCTGCTCTTCCATCGCTTCCACTTCTTCAGGCATACGCACCTGAACTTTGCACAGCGTACTGATCACTTCGTATTTCAGTGACTCAAGCATCGCAGCAAACATGGCGAAGGATTCACGCTTATATTCCTGCTTCGGATCTTTCTGCGCATAACCACGCAGGTGGATACCCTGACGCAGGTAATCCATTGCAGCCAGGTGCTCTTTCCACAGGGAATCCAGCGTTTGCAGCATGACGCCTTTCTCGAAGTTACGCATCATCTCGATACCGACCACTTCTTCTTTGCGCAGATACTGCTCTTTGGCGTGTTGCATAATGCGCTCGCGCAGCGTCTCTTCATGCAGTTCTGGCTCTTTATCCAGCCATTCTGCCACTGGCATATCCAGATCGAAGTCGTTTTTCAGACGATCTTGCAGACCGTCCACATCCCACATTTCTTCCAGGGACTGTGGTGGAATGAAGGTGTCCAGCGTGGTTTTGAACACGTCTTCGCGGATGCTGCTGATGGTTTCTGAAACGTCAGATACGTCCAGCAGCTCGTTACGCTGGGAGTAGATTGCACGACGCTGATCGTTAGCAACATCATCGTATTCCAGCAGCTGCTTACGAATATCGAAGTTACGGCTTTCGACTTTACGCTGGGCGTTAGCGATCGCTTTGGTCACCCACGGGTGTTCAATCGCTTCGCCAGGCTTCATGCCCAGTTTACGCATCATATTAGACACGCGATCGGAGGCGAAAATACGCATCAGCGCATCCTCCATCGACAAGTAGAAACGGGATGAACCGTTATCACCCTGACGACCCGAACGGCCACGCAACTGGTTATCGATACGACGTGATTCATGACGCTCAGTACCAATGATGTGCAGACCACCCGATGCCAGTACCGCATCATGACGAATTTTCCAGGCGCTCTTGATCGCGTCAATCTGTTCTGCGGTTGGATTTTCCAGTTCAGCAATCTCTGCCTGCCAGCTGCCGCCCAGCACGATGTCCGTACCACGACCCGCCATGTTGGTGGCGATGGTGACGGCACCCGGCTGACCGGCCTGCGCCACGATATCTGCTTCGCGGGCGTGGAATTTGGCGTTCAGTACCGCGTGCTCGATCTTCGCAAGGGACAGCTGCTCAGAAACCACTTCGGATTTCTCAATGGAGATGGTACCCACCAGCACCGGCTGACCATTCGCGGTACGCTCGCGGATGTCTTCGATGATCGCGTCGATCTTCTCTTTCTCGGTCATGTAGACCAGATCGGCCAGATCTTTACGCACCATCGGACGGTTGGTTGGAACAACGATGGTTTCCAGCTTATAGATCGAGCTGAATTCGAACGCTTCGGTGTCCGCTGTACCGGTCATCCCGGCCAGTTTGTTGTAAAGACGGAAGTAGTTCTGGAAAGTGATGGAAGCCAGAGTCTGGTTCTCATTCTGAATTTCCACGCCTTCTTTCGCTTCAACCGCCTGATGCAGACCGTCAGACCAGCGACGGCCCTGCATGGTACGGCCGGTGTGCTCATCAACGATGATAACTTCGCCATCTTTAACAATGTAGTCAACGTCGCGGGTGAACAGCACATGAGAACGCAGAGCGGCGGTCACGTGGTGCATCATCATGATATTGCCTGGGGAGTACAGCGACTCGCCCTCTTCCATGATGCCTTCACTCACCATCAGCTCTTCAATCGCTACCAGACCGCGTTCGGTCAGGTGAACCTGGCGGGCTTTCTCATCTACCGAGAAGTGGCCTTCACCCTGGAAGCTGTCGGAATCTTCTTTTTCCTGACGGATCAGGCTTGGGATGATTTTGTTAACCTTGATGTACAGCTCAGAGCTGTCTTCCGCCGGACCCGAGATAATCAGTGGGGTACGGGCTTCATCGATCAGGATGGAGTCAACCTCATCCACCAGCGCATAGTTCAGCTTACGCTGTACGCGGTCTTCAGGGCTGAAGGCCATGTTGTCACGCAGGTAATCGAAGCCATATTCGTTGTTGGTGCCGTAGGTGATATCGGCCGCATACGCTTCACGCTTGGCGGGTGCTGGCATACCTGGCAGGTTGATACCAATACTCATGCCAAGGAACTCGAACAGCGCACGGTTGTTTTCCGCATCACGAGAGGCCAGATAGTCATTGACCGTGACCACGTGGACGCCTTCGCCGCTCAGGGCATTCAGGTAAGCTGGCAGCGTTGCGGTCAGGGTTTTACCCTCACCTGTACGCATTTCGGCGATGCAGCGTTCATTCAGTACCATACCGCCCAGCAGCTGTACGTCAAAGTGACGCATACCAAATACACGCTTACTGGCTTCACGAACGGTGGCAAAGGCTTCCGGGATCAGGCTTTCCAGCACTTCGCCTTTTGTCAGACGGGCGCGAAACTCAACGGTTTTTGCCTTCAGCTCATCATCAGAAAGCTTCTCAAAATCCGGTTCCATTTTGTTGATCTGATCGACGACTTTGCGCATACGGCGCAGGGTGCGGTCATTGCTACTGCCAAAAACTTTGGTTAATAATTTGATTAACATAGTAAATACTTTCTCTCAGCCACCACATGACGTGGTGAAGCGCTTAATTATAAGTTGGGTGTAATACACGTAGACGTTACGCGAGAGAGGCAGGTCCGGCACGAATGCCCTGGACCTGAGCAAGCCACAGGCCGGTCTGATAATGGGGTTTTGCTGCGCTCTGAGGCTCAGTGGTCTGACGAATGATCGTCGGCGGTCTGGCTTCGTGCGTCAGTAAGGCATTCAGCGTATCCAGCAGCGCCAGTTTCTGCACCTCGAGCGGCATAACCTGCTCGGCAGTGGGCTGACTGGCTGGTGTTAGCGTGAAGGAGAGATGACGAATAACGGTGCGGATGGCATGCTGATGCCAGTAATCCACGTTAAAATTAGGACGACGGACGCTTTCCTGCAGCAGTGCGAGGCTGTCGAAGCGCACCCCATTGCTGATATTCAGGCTTCGGGAGGCGGTTTCTGGTAAAGTTGTCCGGTCGCTGGCAGCGTGAGGCAGGCCAAGACCAGCCGCGACCATCCCCAACAGGAGATGCGGCCAGAAATAACGTCTGCCAAGTTGTCGCCAACGATTTAAAATCCCGATCACTGTTTCCGCCGGAGCTTGCTATGCGTGATAGTCGCCCGCATTCAATTGAAAATTTATTCGAAGTCACCGATGCCAAAGGTATGCTGCAGTCCATTCAGCAGCGCGCTATTGCGCTAAACAAACTGAACCGGGCCGTGCAGGGTATTCTTCCTTCACAGATGCATCCCTGGTGCCGCGTGGCCAATTTTCGCCAGGGCATTCTGGTGCTCGAAACCGCTAATGCCAGTTGGATGATGCGCTTACGCTATGAACAATCCAGCTTGCTGTCAGCTTTACGAGCGCAAATATTACCATCATTGACGGCAATCGACATCACGATAAATCCTTCACTGGCTGCAAAAGGGCAGGAAAGCGTGCAAAAAAACGGCAGTCGACCTGAAGCAGAAGAAAATTTGCCGGGACGTCAGCTGAGCGAACAGAGTGCGGAGATACTGCGGAGTGTGACGAGCCGGGGCTCAGAAAAACTGAAAAAGACGATAGAACGACTGGCCTCACTGGCCGGAGAGAGTACCAGCTCAACCAGTCGTAATAAGTAATGCTGACTTTATGCCAACACCAGATTTGGTGCCCTGAAGGTCACTGGCAACTCGGCTTCGTCCTCGAACGTTGCCCATTCCCAGGCTTCCTGCTTAGCCAGAACCGCCTGAAGCAGCTTGTTGTTTAAAGCATGACCCGATTTATAGGCAGTGAATGCACCGATAATGTTGTGGCCACACATAAACAGGTCACCAATGGCATCCAGCATTTTGTGACGGACGAATTCGTCTTCAAAGCGTAAACCATCTTCGTTCAATACGCGGTAATCATCCACCACGATTGCACAGTCAAAGCTGCCACCAAGGCACAGGCCACGGGACTGCAATGCTTCGATATCACGCATAAAGCCGAACGTACGAGCACGACTGATCTGACGTGCGAAGGCTTCAGCAGAGAAATCCATGCTGTAGCGCTGTGAACCTGCATCAATCGCCGGGTGGTTAAAGTCGATGGTGAAATCCAACTTGAAACCGTTATGCGGCGTAAATTCGGCCCATTTGTCGCCATCTTCAACCCGGACTGGCTGTTTGATGCGGACAAATTTCTTCGCAGAGTTCAGTTCTTCAATGCCTGCGTCCATCAGCAGATAAACAAAGGGGGCGGCGCTGCCATCCATAATAGGAATTTCAGGCGCGTTCACTTCCACCACGATGTTATCGATGCCCAGACCCGCAAGTGCTGCGTTCAGGTGTTCGACTGTCGAAATACGCACGTCATGCTCATTAACCAGGCAAGTACAGAGCATGGTATCACGCACGGATTTGGCATCAGCCGGGAAATCTACCGGTGGATTCAAGTCAGTGCGACGATAGATGACCCCGGTATTAGCCGACGCGGGGCGCAACGTCAGCGTGACTTTTTTGCCGGTATGTAAACCGACTCCAGTCGTCTGAACGATACGTTTTAATGTCCGTTGTTTGATCATCGTATTATCTCGCAAAATTACTCATCCGACCGCCAGTATAACTTACTGACGGGCGAACATTTTAACACAAAGAGCGGAGATTCCCAATTCTCAGGAAATTCCTAATCTGCCTGCTTACGCAGGAAGGCAGGAATATCAAGATAATCAGGCTCTTTGTTAGTTTGCGTGCTCGGATCGTTAACCACTTTAGCGGCTGGCTTCTGCTCCTGAGGAAGCGGTGCCATACCGTGCTGCTGGTAACGGTGATCCATAACAGGCTGAGTCTGCTGCTGCTTGTTGGTGACCAGGGTAATCTCTGGACGCTTGTCCATGCCAATACCGGTAGCCACTACAGTTACACGCAGTTCGTCGTTCATTTCTGGATCCAGCGAGGTACCGATAACTACGGTCGCATTGTCAGAAGCAAACGCACGGATGGTGTTACCCACCGTTTCAAACTCATCCAGACGCAGATCGAAGCCAGCGGTGATGTTAACCAACACACCACGCGCGCCAGACAGATCGATATCTTCCAGCAGTGGGCTGGAAATCGCCATTTCGGCCGCTTCTTCTGCACGGTCTTCACCGCACGCCACGCCAGAACCCATCATCGCGTAGCCCATTTCGGACATCACGGTGCGCACGTCAGCAAAGTCAACGTTCATCAGACCAGGACGGGTAATCAGTTCGGCAATACCCTGTACCGCGCCTTTCAGCACGTCGTTCGCTGCGCCAAACGCGTCCAGCAGTGAGATACCACGGCCGAGCACTTTCAGCAGCTTGTCGTTTGGAATAGTAATCAGTGAATCGACATGCTTCGACAGCTCAGCGATACCCTGCTCGGCGAATGCCATGCGCTTCTTGCCTTCAAAATTGAAAGGCTTGGTCACCACAGCAACCGTCAGGATACCCAATTCTTTTGCAACTTCAGCGACAACTGGCGCTGCACCGGTACCGGTACCGCCGCCCATGCCTGCAGCAATGAACACCATATCGGCACCATCAAGCGCCTGACGCAGTGCTTCACGGTCTTCTTCCGCCGAGTTACGACCCACTTCCGGGTTCGCGCCTGCACCCAGACCTTTGGTAATACCATTACCGATCTGGATAGTCTGGCCAACCGCAGTCTTACGTAACGCCTGCGCGTCCGTGTTTACTGCGAAGAACTCAACGCCTTCGATGCGCTCACGCACCATATGCTCTACAGCGTTGCCGCCGCCGCCGCCGACGCCGATGACTTTAATCACCGCGTCATTGGTTAATTCCATTGGTTCAAACATAATTTCTCTCCGTTATGTGCCTGTCGCCTGGAGATCATAAAAAGTCTAGCATGATCCCCTTTTCTCTAAATTAAAACTCTTTTCTCAGCCAGCTGTTGATTCGTTTGAACCAGTTGCCCACTGAGGCTCTTTTTTCTACATCCGCCTCACCGTTAAGGTGAGACTCTTTTCCGTAGTGCAGTAAGCCAACCGCTGTTGAGTAGTAAGGCTCCTGCGCGTAATCCGTTAATCCTGTGATGTTTAGAGGCTGTCCGATACGCACCTGCGTGTGGAATACACGCTGAGCGCAAGCCGCTAATCCTTCAATTTGTGCTGCACCACCGGTCAGGACGATACCCGCTGCCAGATGGTGCTTAACGCCCTGTTGGCGAAGCTGTTCTTGCAACTGCAGGATCTCGTCATTGACCAGATTCAGCAGTTCGGTGTAGCGAGGTTCAATCACCTCTGCCAGCGTCTGACGTTGCAGACTTCTCGGTGGACGTCCACCGACGCTTGGCACTTCGACGTTTTCGTCTTTACCGACGATGGAACCCAGCGCGCAACCGTGACGTACTTTAATCGCTTCCGCATCGGTCGGCGGTGTGCCAAACGCATAAGCGATGTCGCTGGTGACAACGTTACCAGCATATGGGATCACCTTGGTGTGACGCAGCGCGCCACCGGTGTAAACCGCGATATCCATGGTGCCGCCGCCAACGTCCACCACGCAGACGCCCAGCTCACGCTCATCTTCAGTTAGCACCGCAAAGCTGGACGCCAGACCGGCGAAAATCAATTGGTCAACTTTCAGGCCACATCGTTCAACGGCTTTTACAATGTTTTTCGCCATATCGTTGTGACAGGTGATCAAATGCACTTTTGCCTGCATTCTCACGCCGGACAAGCCGACCGGATTTTTGATCCCTTCCTGATAGTCGATCGCATATTCTTGCGGAATAACATGGAGGATGCGGTGCTCGTCACGAACACGGACGGATTTGGCGGTGTGTACCACGTTCTCCACATCTTCCTGTGTCACTTCCTCTTCGGAAATAGGAACCATCCCTATTTCGTTCTGGCAACTGATGTGTTTGCCCGATAATGCAAGGTAAACCGACGAAATCTGGCAATCAGCCATCAGCTCAGCCTGGTCAATCGCACGCTGAACACATTTGACCACGGATTCGAGGTCATTCACCCCGCCTTTATCCATCCCGCGGGAAGGACAGCTGCCCACGCCAATGATATTGACCATGCCATCGGGCAGAATTTCCCCTACCAAAGCGGCAACCTTCGCGGTGCCAATCTCGAGTCCAACTACCAGTTTTCTGTCCGTCGACTTGATCATTGTTGTTTAACCTGTGCCTGATTCTGTTGCTGATTATTGTCGGGGGTCTTAATTTCTGCCGGCGCCCATCCTACTGCCGCACCAGAGTCGTACCGCAGATCCACGTAAGTGATACGTTTGTTTTCTGCCTGTCCCTGCTGCTGCAGCGTGGGGTAGAGCTGAATGAAACGTTTCAGGCGCTTCATATCTTCGTTGCGTCCCAGTTCCAGACGGACATCATCGCTCAACACCAGTTGCCAGGACCGCCTTGCGGTCATCGACGCCACCTTCAATTTAAATTTGCTTGCCGCCAGCAGATCGCTCATCTGGTGATAGCCGGTCAGCACTTCTGTTTCGCTCCCTTCCGGGCCATACAGCATCGGCATCTCTTCCTTGCCAATGTGATTAGCCGGCACGGAGAATGACTTTCCGTCTGCATCAACCATATGCAGGTCGTTCCAGCGCGCGACGGGCACATACTCAACCAGATGGATCTTGAGCTCGTCGGGCCACTGCTTGCGCACGCTGACCTGCTGGATCCACGGCAGACGTTCAATCTGCTGCTGGATAATGTCGACATCCTGCGACATAAAGGTTCCCGGCGCACCCAGCGACAAAATCGCCTGGCGAATATCATCGTTGGTGGTGTAGTGGGTCTGCCCGGTTACCACCAGCTTTGACAGCGGCTGTCTGGAGGCATCATCCATCCACTTCACCACCACAAATCCGGCGGCGATCACCACGCCAAGTACGATCGTCAGAAAGATGATGCCTGCGAGTCTGGAGCCATTACTGCGCCCGGATCGCGCTTTTTCCTGCGCCTCGCGGTTTCGGACATTCAGAGCAGCCTGGGACATATCAGTCCGCCAGCTCCAGAATGCGCGCGACCAGCTGGGAGAAACTCAACCCCGCCTGCTTAGCCGCCATCGGCACCAGACTGTGCCCGGTCATGCCTGGGGAAGTGTTCACTTCCAGCAGGTAGAACTGACCGTCGCCGCCCATCATCACGTCAACACGTCCCCAGCCGCTACAGCCTAATGCGCGCCAGGCTTTAATCACGATATCGCTCAGTTCAGCTTCCTGTTCAGCAGACAATCCGCTTGGGCAGAAGTATTCAGTATCGTCAGAAAAGTATTTTGCTTCATAGTCATAGAACTCAGAAACCACCTTTATGCGTATTGAAGGCAATATTTCATCGCCAATCACCGCTACGGTGTATTCCGGCCCGCTTAAAAACGCTTCGACCAGTACATCGTCGTCATGACGGAACGCTTCAACCAGCGCAGCCTGAAGCGTGTCAGCGCTGTTCACCCGGCTGATGCCCACGCTGGAACCTTCGCAACTTGGTTTAACGAAAACCGGTAAGCCCAGCGCGGCAATTTTCGCTTCCGTTTCCGGCGTCAGTCCGGCGTCCATTTCCTTACGGGTCAACGCCACATAAGGCGACACCGGAAGGCCACAGCCTTGCCAGAGGAACTTGGTACGCAATTTGTCCATGGTAATGGCCGACGCCATTACGCCGCTGCCGGTATACGGGATGGACAAGAACTCAAGCACGCCCTGTAGCGTGCCATCTTCGCCACCGCGACCGTGCAGCGCGATAAAGGCTTTATCAAAGCCCTCTTCTTTCAGGCGCATCACCGGAAAATCACGGATATCTACCGCATGTGCATCGATACCGGCTTCAATCAGCCCGGCCAGCACTGCATTACCTGACATCAGCGAGACTTCTCGCTCCGCAGAGGTGCCACCCAGCAATACCGCTACTTTCTCAGCCATGATGTTCCCCTTCTTTATTCTGCAGTTGTAACTTTTGCTCTGACAGCGTGCGGGCGATACGGCCGACGTTGCCTGCACCCTGAATCAGGATTAAATCGTTGCCGGACAGTTTTGGTGCCAGCATATCGAGCACCGCATCGTGGTCAGAGACCAGGATTGGATCCACTTTGCCGCGACCACGGATGGTGCGACAGAGCGAGCGGCTATCTGCGCCTGGGATCGGTGCTTCACCGGCCGGATAGACATCCAGCATAAGCAGCACATCAACCTGAGACAGCACGTTAGCGAAATCGTCATACAAATCACGCGTACGTGAATAGCGGTGCGGCTGGAACACCATCACCAGCTGCTTATCCGGCCAGCCCGCGCGGGCGGCTTTAATGGTCACATCCACTTCGGTCGGATGGTGGCCGTAATCATCAACCAGCATCGCCGTGCCGGCAGAGCCGTTGGCCGCCTGCACCGGGTATTCCCCCAGGAAGTCAAAGCGGCGTCCGGTTCCCTGGAAGCTTTCCAGCGCACTGAGGATCTCTGCATCCTCAATGCCTTCTTCGGTCGCAACCGCAACCGCTGCCGCCGCATTCAGCGCGTTATGACGGCCCGGCGCATTCAGGGTCACGTGCATCAACGGCTTGTCGTGACGGACCAGGGTGAAATGTCCCTGAGCGCCATTCTGCTGATAATTCTCAACCCGCACGTCAGCATCTTCGCTGAAGCCATAGGTGGTGATGTGGCGGCTGATACGCGGGATCAACTCGCGGATCACCGCATCGTCAATGCACAACACCGCACGGCCATAAAACGGCAGATTGTGCAGGAAGTTCACGAACGTCTGTTTCAGGTTCTCAAAGTCGCCATGGTAAGTATCCATATGGTCGGCTTCGATATTGGTCACAATCGCCACCATCGGCTGCAAATGCAGGAAGGAGGCATCGCTCTCGTCGGCTTCAGCAATCAGATAACGGCTGCTTCCCAGACGGGCGTGTGTGCCGGCGGCTTTGACCAGGCCACCGTTGACGAAAGTCGGATCCAGTCCACCTTCCGCATAAATGCTTGAAACCATCGCGGTGGTGGTGGTTTTACCATGCGTGCCGGCAACGGCGATGCCGTGGCGGTAACGCATCAGTTCAGCCAGCATTTCTGCGCGGCGGATCACCGGGATACGCGCTTCACGCGCGGCAACGACTTCAGGGTTATCCTGAGACACCGCGGTAGACACCACCACTACACTGGCGTCACTGACGTTCTCAGGGCGATGGTTGAAATAAATGGTCGCACCGAGGTTGCTCAGATGCTGAGTCACCGCATTCGGTGCCAGGTCGGAACCACTGATTTCATACCCTTCATTGGCCAACACTTCGGCAATACCGCCCATGCCAGCACCACCGATGCCAACAAAGTGAATGTGCCGGACGCGACGCATCTCGGGCACTATGGAACGCAGTTTTGCCAGTTGTTGTGTATTCATCTCTTCTGCCTGTCGCTACCTTTCAGTATCGTGTTGCGGACCGGAACGCTCCGGGCCTGAAATTCTGTTAAAGCGCAGCTTTACTGACTTCCGCCGCAACCCGGTCGGTTGCATCGGGGATCGCTACGGCACGCGCTTTGTCTGCCATTTGCAGTAAAGTCGGTCGATCCCAACGGGCCAGCGTGTCTGCCACACCCTCCGCAGTAAACTGCGGCTGTTCGTATATTTTGGCGGCGCCCGCCTGTTCCAGCGGCAACGCATTCCAGTACTGCTGGCGGTCTTTATGCTGAAACGGTACAAAAATCGCCGGTAAGCCTGCGGCGGCGACTTCACTGACCGTCAGCGCACCTGAACGGCACACGACGACGTCTGCCCAGGCATAGGCCGCAGCCATATCGTCGATAAATTCAGTGACTTTATGCTGCGTCAGATTCAACTGCTCATAAACCTGATTCACGCCTTCCAGAGCGCCCTTCCCTACCTGGTGCCAGAGAGTGACTGAGTCACCCAACAGCGCAGCAACCTGAGGCATGGTCTGATTAAGCACCCGTGCTCCCTGGCTTCCGCCGATGATCAGCACGCGGATCGGGCCGCTGCGATTGGCCAGACGTTCAGCCGGTAACGGCAGCGCCAGCACATCGGTACGCACCGGGTTGCCAACAACGTCCGCATTCGGGAATGCCCCAGGGAATGCCTGCATCACCTTTTTGGCAATTTTCGCCAGCCATTTATTGGTCAGCCCGGCAATACCGTTTTGCTCATGCAGCACCACCGGGATGCCGCAGCTCCAGGCTGCTAAGCCACCCGGACCGGAAACGTAGCCGCCCATCCCCAGCACCACATCCGGCTTGTAGGCCTTCATGATGGCTCTGGCCTGACGCACCGCGTTGAAAATACGCAGTGGCGCGGTGAGCTGCGCCTTCAGGCCTTTACCGCGCAGGCCTGAAATACGGATAAAATCAATGTCGATGCCGTGCTTAGGAACCAAATCGGCTTCCATACGATCCGCCGTGCCCAACCAGCGAACCTGCCAGCCCTGATCCATCAGATGATGCGCAACCGCCAGCCCCGGGAATACGTGCCCACCGGTTCCGCCAGCCATGACCATCAGCCGCTTCCCTTTCATCGACTCCCCCGCGTAAACGCCTGGGCTTTTGCCAGACGCGTTTCATAATCAATACGTAACAAAAACACGATGGCGGTCGACATGATAATCAGACTCGAACCACCGTAACTGATCAGCGGCAACGTCAGACCTTTAGTCGGTAACATGCCCGCTGCAGCGCCAACGTTAACCAGCGCCTGAAAGCTGAACCACACGCCAATCGAGCACCCCAGGAAGCCGGAAAAACGCTGGTCGAGCTCAAGCGCACGACGACCAATGGACATCGCGCGAAAAGCGACGAAGAATACCATTAACAGGGCTAAAACCACACCGATATAACCCAGTTCCTCACCGATAATGGAGAAGATAAAATCGGTATGTGCTTCCGGCAGATATTCCAGTTTCTGCACTGAATTCCCCAGGCCCTGGCCCCAGAATTCTCCGCGACCAAAGGCCATCAGAGACTGGGTCAGCTGGTAGCCGCTGCCGAACGGATCTTCCCATGGATTCCAGAAGGAGGTGACGCGGCGCATACGGTACGGTTCGGCCACAATCAGCAGGCAAACGGCGAAAATACCGGAGCCGATAATTGCCAGAAACTGCCAGAGTTTGGCGCCGGCGAGGAACAGCATCGCCAGCGTGGTGACGAACAGCACCACCACCGTACCCAGGTCAGGCTGAGCCAGCAGTAACACCGCCAACACCACCATGACGCCCATCGGCTTACAGAAGCCCCAGAAGTTGTTACGCACCTCTTCCACCTTGCGCACCAGATAGCTCGCCAGGTAGCAGAACAACGACAGTTTGGAGAGCTCTGCCGGCTGGATACGCAGCGGACCCAGTGCAATCCAGCGTGAGGCGCCGTTGACCGAGCTGCCCACCACCAGCACCACTAACAGCATCACTACCGTCACCAGCAGCATGATGTTGCTGTAACGCTGCCAGAAATCCATCGGCACGCGCAACGTCACCAGCGCCATGCCCACCGCCAGCGCAATATAGAACGCATCACGCTTGGCAAAGTAGAACGGATCGTCAGATAAACGCTGACCGACCGGCATCGACGCGGAGGTCACCATCACAAATCCAATGATTGCCAGACCGATGGTCAGCCACAGCAGCGTGCGATCATAAAGAACCATCGAGCTGGCGTCGCTCTCACGTGGGCCCATCACCCAATCTTTCAGACGATTCGTGACGCCACCGGCAAGGCTTAATCCTGGTACACGCATCAGCCAAGCTCCTTTGCCAGTTCAGTGAACGCGTCGCCGCGCTGCTCGAAGTTTTTAAACTGGTCCAGGCTGGCGCAGGCGGGGGAAAGCAGCACCATATCGCCCGGCTTCACCTGCGTGGCGATCTGCTTCATCGCCTCTGCCAGCGTTTCTGTGCGTACGGCGATTTCGGGACGCAGCTCAGCCAGCGCTTGCGCATCACGACCAAAGCAGTAAGTGCGGACGTTATCGCCCTGCAGATAGCGGGTCAGCGGGCTGAAATCAGCCGACTTGCCATCGCCCCCCAACAGCAGCCACAGGGTGCCCTGCACCTGTAATCCGTTCAACGCCGCCTCGGTACTGCCGACGTTGGTGGCTTTAGAATCGTTAATCCAGCGCACGCCGTTACGATCCAGCGCAATCTGGAAGCGGTGCGCCAGGCCGCTAAAGGTGGTCAACGCCTTAAGACTTGATGTCAGCGGCAGGCCAACGGCCTCAGCCAGTGCCAGAGCAGCCAGCGCATTGGTCTGGTTATGCTGTCCAACCAGCGTCATGTCGCTGGTTTTCATCAGGTTGTCACCTTTAACGTTCAGCCAGCTCTCGCCAGATTCCGTTGCGAGGTGATAATCGCCGGAAGTGATGCCAAAGCTCACGCAGCGCGCATCCAGTCCACGTACCGGGAAGGTCATCGCGTCATCGGCGTTGACCACGCAGACGGCAGCGTTTTCATAGACGCGCAGTTTGGCGGCACGGTACTGCTGCATGCCTAACGGATAGCGATCCATATGATCTTCAGTAACATTGAGGATGGTTGCCGCGGCGGCCTTCAGGCTGGCGGTGGTTTCCAGCTGGAAGCTCGACAGCTCCAGCACATACAGTTGCGCCGGTTGCTCCAACAGCATCAGCGCAGGCAAACCGATATTGCCACCCACACCCACCTTCCATCCGGCAGCCTTCGCCATATCGCCCACTAAGGTGGTCACGGTGCTTTTGCCGTTGGAGCCGGTGATCGCCACTATCGGTGCCTGGGCTTCACGACAGAACAACTCGATATCACCGACGATTTCCACACCCGCTTCCGCAGCATCCATCAACGAGGGATGCGCCAGCGCCATACCCGGGCTGGCAACGATCAGATCCGCGGTCTGCAACCAGCTGTCATTCAGCGAGCCCAACCAGCGCTCAACGCTGGCGGGCAGTTTATCGAGGCCCGGCGGGGCGACACGGGTATCCATCACGCGTGGCGTCACGCCGCGTGCTAAAAAGAAATCAACACAGGAGAGCCCGGTCAGGCCCAACCCGATAATGACCACTTTTTTACCCTGATAGTCAGCCATTGTTACCGCACCTTCAGTGTTGCCAGGCCAATCAGCACCAGCATCAGAGAAATAATCCAGAAGCGCACGATGACGCGCGGTTCCGGCCAGCCTTTAAGTTCGTAATGGTGGTGGATCGGCGCCATACGGAAAATGCGCTGACCGCGTAATTTGAACGAACCCACCTGCAGGATCACTGACAGGGTTTCAACCACAAACACGCCGCCCATGATCACCAGCAGAAATTCCTGACGCAGCAGCACGGCAATGGTGCCCAGCGCGCCGCCCAGTGCCAGAGAGCCGACATCGCCCATAAAGACCTGAGCCGGGTAGGTGTTGAACCATAAGAAACCCAGACCGGCTCCGACAATCGCCGTACAGACGATGACCAGCTCGCCAGCATGGCGCAGATAAGGGATGTGCAGATACTCAGCAAACTTGACGTTACCCGTTGCCCAGGCGACCAGCGCAAAACCGGCGGCGACAAAAACGGTCGGCATAATGGCCAGGCCATCGAGGCCATCGGTCAGGTTAACGGCGTTGCCGGTACCGACAATCACGAAGTACGCCAGCACCACATAGAACAGGCCCAACTGCGGCATGATGTCTTTGAAGAACGGCACCACTAACTCCGTGGCTGGCGTCCCTTTCCCGGCGATGTACAACCCGAAGGCGACACCCAGCGAGATCACCGACATCCAGAAGTACTTCCAGCGGGCGATCAGACCCTTGGTGTCTTTACGTACCACTTTGCGGTAGTCGTCAACAAATCCGATGATGCCGAAGCCGACTAATACCACCAGCACGCACCACACGTACGGGTTAGAAGGATAAGCCCACATCAGCACGGATACGGTGATGGAGAACAGGATCATCACCCCGCCCATCGTCGGCGTGCCGCGTTTGCTGAAGTGAGATTCCGGACCGTCGTTACGGACGACCTGTCCAAAGGACATTTCCTGCAGACGGGCGATCATTTTCGGCCCCATCCACAAAGAGATAAACAGGGCGGTCAGCAGGCTGACAATGGCGCGAAACGTCAGATAGGAAAAGACGTTGAAGCCAGAATAAAAAGTGACCAAATGTTCGGCCAGCCAGACTAGCATGTTCCTTTCTCCTGTAAGCTCTGTACTACCTGCTCCATGGCGGCACTACGCGAACCTTTGACTAAAATAGTGATGACGTCATGCTCAGCGAGCAGCGTCTGCAGACGTGCCGTAACGGCCGCCTTGTCTTGTAAATGCTCTCCTGCCCCGCTGGCTTCACTGATAAGGTGACTCATCTTGCCAACGCTCAGAACTTTATCGATTCCTGCCAGCCGTGCGGCTTCGCCCACTTCGCGGTGGCACTCTTCTGCCTCATCGCCCAGCTCGCCCATATCGCCCACCACCATCACGCGGTATCCCGGCATCTCGGACAGCACCTGTGCAGCAGCCGTCATTGAACCGACGTTGGCGTTGTAGCTGTCATCCAGCAGCAGTTTGTTCTCTGCCAGCGGTACCGGATATAAACGACCCGGTACGGCCTGAAGTTGGCTTAATCCTTTCTGGATAGCGGTTAATGGCGCATCGACCGACAACGCCAGTGCCGCAGCGGCCAGCGCATTGGCAATATTGTGGCGTCCCGGCAGCGGGAGCTGAATGGCGATGCTGCCAGCAGGCGTGATCATCACGAAGTGCGTCCCGCTGCTGGTGATCTTAACGTCGATCGCGGAGAAGTCGCTGTCAGCTTGCGGCGCGGAGGAAAAACGCCAGACCGTTTTGCTGTGCAGGGAATGCTGCCAGTGCGGCCAGTCATTGCTGTCTGCATTGAGGATCGCCGTGCCGTTGATCGGCAATCCCTGGAAAATTTCGCCTTTGGCTTTTGCCACGCCGGCCAGCGATCCAAATCCTTCCAGATGCGCGGCCGCCAGGTTATTCACCAGCGCCGTTTCTGGACGGGTAATTTCTGTGGTGTAGGCAATTTCGCCTTGGTGGTTTGCACCCAGTTCCACGACTGCATATTGATGCGAGGCGTTCAGGCGCAACAGGGTCAGGGGCACCCCGATATCATTATTCAGGTTTCCTGCGGTATAGAGCGTCTCGCCACATTCACGAAGAATGGCGGCCGTCATCTCTTTCACGGAGGTTTTGCCTGAGGAGCCGGTCAGGGCCACCACGCGCGCGGTGGATTGCTGACGCACCCAGCCCGCCAGCTGTCCCAGCGCGATGCGGGTATCAGCCACCACGACCTGAGGCACGGCAACAGTTAAGTGCTTACTCACCAGAAGTGCGGAGGCACCGGCCGCCATCGCCTCACCAACAAAGTCATGGGCATCAAAGCGTTCACCTTGTAGGGCGATGAACAGGCAACCAGCGCTGACTTTGCGAGTATCGGTGGTGACTTCATCGACGGAGAGGTCACCACCGAACAGTTTGCCGCCAGTTAAGTCGGCCAGCTTTTGCAGAGTCAGTGTAATCATGCGATCACTCCCAGCAGACGGGCGACCGTAATACGGTCTGAGTAGTCCAGTCGGCGGTTGCCAACTATCTGATAGTCTTCGTGACCTTTACCGGCCACCAACACGATGTCGCCATCCTGCGCCTGCATCACCGTGTTAGTGACCGCTTCTGCACGTCCCGGCATAACGCGTGCGCGACCGGCATCCAGCAGCCCGCTCAGAATATCGGCGACGATAGCCGTCGGGTCTTCACTGCGCGGGTTGTCGTCGGTGATCACCACCACGTCAGAGAATTGCTCGGCGATAGCCCCCATGAGTGGGCGCTTACCTTTGTCACGATCGCCACCACAGCCAAAGACGCACCACAGTTTGCCTTTACAGTGCAGACGCGCGGCTTCCAGCGCTTTTTCCAGCGCATCCGGCGTGTGGGCATAATCCACCACCACTGTCGGCTTGCCTGGCGCACTGAACACTTCCATACGGCCCGTCACCGGTTGCAGTTGATTGCCGGTGGCAATCAGCGAATCCAGCGGATAGCCCAGCGCCAGCAGCGTGCCTAACGCCACCAGCAGGTTGCTGACGTTGAACGCGCCCATCAGGCGGCTTTCAATCTCGCCTTCGCCCCAGCTGGAGTCGAAGCGGATTTTAGCGCCGTTGTCGTGGTAATCGACTTCTGTCGCCTGTAGCCAGCGGCCATGGCAGCCAGGATCAATATTGTCTTCCATGGTGACGGCGACCGCGTCCGGCAGCTTTTGCAACCAGCGCCGACCGACTTCATCATCGGCATTGACGATGATCTGGCCGACCTGATGTTCAGAGAAAAGCAGCCATTTCGCGGCTTCGTAGCGCGCCATATCACCATGATAATCAAGGTGGTCACGGCTCAGATTGGTAAAGGCGGCTGCGGTGAAAGGCAGTGCCGCAACGCGATGCTGTACCAGACCGTGCGAAGAGATCTCCATCGCCGCCAGCGTCGCGCCCTGTTCAACCAGTGAGTGCAAGGTTTGCTGAACCTCAACCGCCGAACCGGTGGTGTTTTCTGCCGGGACAAGATGGCCGTAAAGGCCATTGCCCACCGTACCCATCACCGCGCCGGTTTCACCCAGTAACTGACCCCATTGCGCCAGTAGCTGCGTCGTCGTGGTCTTACCGTTAGTGCCGGTCACGCCAATCAGGCGGAGCTTATCGCCCGGCTGTTGGTAAAAGCGTCCGGCCAGCGCCGATAAACGCTGAGAAAGCTGGGCAAGATAAATCACCGGCACGCCGTGCATTTCGGTGATGTCGCCATCTTCCGCTTCACCCTCCGCATCAGCAATCACGGCGGCAACACCCTGGGCGATAGCTTGTGGAATAAAGCGGCGACCATCGGCCGCATGACCTTTAATCGCGACGAACAGATCGCCGGACGCAGCCTCGCGGCTGTCCAGGATCATTTCATGCAGCGCCCGCTCAGGTGCTCCAGGCACCCACGGGGCCAGTAAGTCGCGCAAACTACGATCGGTCACTGGATCCCTCTCTTCTGTTCTCTACCATCTCGGTTTTTTCCGTCGGTGCGGGTGGCAGCGCATCCGGCTCAATATTCATGGTGCGCAGTACGCCGCCCATGATTGCGCCAAACACCGGTGCAGAAACTGCACCACCGTAATATTTGCCACCCTGCGGATCGTTAATCACCACAACCAGCGCAAAACGAGGACGGCTTGCAGGTGCAACACCTGCGGTATAAGCGATGTACTTGTTAACGTATCCGCCATCCGGCCCGACTTTCTTCGCGGTACCCGTTTTAATGGCGATACGATAGCCCTTGATTGCGGCCTTCACGCCGCCGCCGCCCGGCAGAGCAACGCTCTCCATCATATGCATGACGGTACGTACCAGCTCTTCAGGGAAGACGCGTTCACCCGCCACCGGCGGATCAACTTTGGTAATGGACAGCGGACGCAGAACGCCATAACTGCCAATCGTTGAGTAGACTCGCGCTAACTGTAACGGCGTTACCATTAGCCCGTAGCCGAAAGAGAAGGTGGCCCTCTCTATGTCAGACCACCGTTGTTTTTGAGGATATAAGCCACTGCTTTCTCCGACCAACCCCAAATTGGTCGCCTTACCCAATCCAAAGCGTGCGTAAGTATCTACTAACGCTGAGGATGGCATCGCTAACGCCAGCTTTGAAACACCGACGTTACTCGATTTCTGCAGAACCCCGGTCAGGGTCAGTTCGTTGTAGCGCGCCACGTCTTTAATTTCATGGCCATTGACGCGGTACGGAACGGTATTCAGCACGCTGTTTTCTTTCACCACGCCACGTTGCAGCGCGGTCATCACCACCATCGGTTTCACGGTAGAACCCGGTTCAAAGATGTCGGTGATGGCGCGGTTACGCATCACGTCTTTGGTGGTGCCAGTGAGATTATTGGGGTTGTAAGCCGGGCTGTTGGCCATTGCCAGCACTTCGCCGGTGTTGACATCAACCAGCACTGCGGTGCCGGACTCGGCTTTGTTAAAGGCCACCGCGTTGTTGAGTTCGCGATAGACCAGCGCCTGTAAACGTTCGTCGATGCTCAGTGCGAGATTATGCGCAGCACGACTGTCGACCGAAGAGATGTCTTCTATCACGCGGCCGTGACGGTCTTTACGCACCGTTCGCTCACCGGGTTGGCCGGTCAGCCATTTATCGAAGCTTTTCTCAACGCCTTCAATCCCCTGCCCATCAATATTGGTAAAACCGATCAGGTGGGAGGTAACCTGGCCTGCCGGGTAATAACGGCGTGACTCTTCACGCAGGAAAATGCCGGGCAGCTTTAATTTTTTGATGTAATCGCCAATCGCTGGATTGACCTGGCGCGCCAGATAAACAAAGCGGCCTTTCGGATTGGCATTAACTCGGGCAGCAAGCTGGTCCAGCGGGATCGACAGGGCATCCGACAGCGCTTTCCAGCGGCTGTCGAGAGTAATACCGCCCTTATCGTGAAGTTCTTTCGGGTCAGCCCAGATAGCATTGACCGGCACGCTGACCGCCAGAGGGCGTCCGGCGCGGTCGGTAATCATGCCGCGAGACGTTGGCACCGCCTGAACGCGAAGAGAACGCATATCGCCTTCACGCACCAGTTTGTCCGGGTTGATCACCTGCAGATAAGCCACGCGGGAGAGCAGGAAGACCAGGCCAAGGAAAATACAGCCGCACAACAACGCAAAACGCCAGCTTACAAAGCTGGCCGTATTTTCGCTGCGTTTAACCTTCTTGTTGCTAGCGGCTTTCATTCATTCCCTTAAGGTTGTACCACGATGTTTTCCTGCGATGGATCGACATGCTGCATTTGCAGTTTTTCCGTTGCCGTCCTCTCAACCCGACTGTGATCGCCGAGGGCATTCTCTTCCAGGATCAGGTTGCGCCATTCAATATCCAGCGCATCCCGCTCCAGCACTAACTGTTCGCGCTGTGCGGTGAGCAGGCGCGTTTTATGCGCCGTGGTCACCACTAACACCGCCGAGATCAGCACAGCGACAGCGAGGATCACCGGGATTTTACCGTGGCGAAGGATATCGCCGCCGATCACGCCCGGTAAGCTGTGTCGCTCGTTGCCAATCATGACGCCGTCCTCTCTGCTACGCGTAATACTGAACTGCGGGCGCGTGGATTCTCTTTCACTTCCTCGTCACCCGGCATCATTTTGCCGAAGGCTTTAAGGTGGCGGCCACCCAGCTTAGCCAGCTGCGCTTCGGTCATCGGGATCCCGGCGGGGACCTGAGGTCCGCGACTCTGCTCGCGCATAAAGCGTTTAACGATGCGGTCTTCCAGTGAATGGAAGCTAATCACCGATAAACGACCTTCCGGTGCCAGAGCCGTCAGCGCGCCTTTCAAGGCCTGCTCAATCTCTTCCAGCTCGCTGTTGACCCAGATACGGATCGCCTGGAAACTGCGCGTTGCCGGGTGCTTAAACTTGTCTTTCACTGGCGTGGCGGCGTAGATCACATCCGCCAGCTCTTTGGTGCGCGTCATCGGCTGTTCGCGGTTGCGTTCAACGATGGCGCGGGCAATACGTTTGGCAAAACGTTCTTCGCCAAAGGTCTTCAGCACAAAAGCGATGTCGCTCTCTTCAGCCTGCAGTAACCACTGCGAAGCCGACTGTCCTTTGGTGGGATCCATGCGCATATCCAGCGGTCCATCACGCATAAAGGAGAACCCGCGTTCGGCGTCATCCAGCTGCGGCGATGACACGCCAAGATCCAGCAGAATACCGTCGATTTTGCCGGTCAGGCCGAGTTCGTCGGCATAGTCTGCCAGCGCGGAAAAAGGGCCATGAATGATCTGGAAACGCGGGTCAGCGATCTCTGCGGCGGCGGCAATCGCCTGCGGATCGCGGTCTATGGCGTAGAGACGGCCATGCTCTCCCAGTTGAGAGAGGATCAGGCGCGAATGTCCACCTCGTCCAAAGGTGCCATCGAGATAGATGCCGTCAGATTTAATGTTGAGGCCGTTTACCGCCTCATCTAACAGCACCGTGGTATGTTTGAAATTATCCTGCATAGCTATAGTGACAAATCCTGCAAACGCTCAGATAACGGTTCCTGAGTCGACTGCTCTGCGTCAATATCCTCCCTGACTTGTTGATACCAGGTCTGTTCATCCCACAGCTCAAACTTGTTGAACTGTCCAACCAGCATCACTTCTTTGGTCAAATTCGCATGCTGACGTAGCGTTGTGGCTACCAGCAAACGACCTGCATTATCCATCTGGCATTCGCTGGCATGTCCCAGTAACAGGCGCTGTACGCGGCGTTCTGCGGGGTTCATGCTCGACAGGCGGGCCAGTTTACGTTCAATAATTTCCCATTCGGGCAGGGTATAAAGCAGCAGGCATGCCTGGTGAAGGTCAATGGTACAAACCATTTGCCCTTGTGATTCCCCGATCAGCGTTTCGCGATAGCGCGTCGGCACGGCGAGCCGTCCCTTGCTGTCGAGATTGACTAACGTTGCCCCACGGAACATGCCAGCCTCACCCTCCAGTTACCCCTGTTCACCACTTTACACCACAAATTCCCACCGAAGGAGTTTACGGAGCGAAGGAAAACATTGTCAAGGCACAGCAGAGGCAGAAGAGAATTATTTCTGGGCCAGTTAAAACTGAAGGGAGTTAAAAAGAACGCGGGCTGGTCAGGAATTTAAAAATAAACTAATGAATAGTGACAGGAAATTCTGCGTTAAAATTAGATTGTTCAAAAATATGCCAGTTTTACGCCGTAAATTGCTCACCCTCAACTTTGCGACCTGGGCGGCATTTTAGGGTATATCTTAAGAGATTCCTACCTCAGTCGCGCTGCGCCTGAGCTTCTGCGAGCTGGTTTGTCCTAAATTTTTAATAATCAGACAGATTTAGATAAATGATCGGCAGCAGACAGATTCGCCTTTACTTTTATTTACGTGCGATCTGGTCTCCGGAAACTCCCGACAATTTATCGTTGGTTAATGCCGGCTGCTTTTTCCAAAGCGATCAAAAAGAAAAAAGGCAGCCGGGCTGCCTTTTTATGTGGAAATGTTAACTCGCTTTACGGCTTAACCTGCCGCGTCGATAAAGATTACGTCGGATTCGGGTTAATCCTGGCTTCGGTTTTCGCGGCTCATCCAGACTCGCCAGCACCAGTTCAAGCACACGTTCGGCTACGTCCCGATGACGCTGACCGACCGCCAACACCGGGCAGTCGAGGAAGTCCAACAGCTCATGATCGCCGAAGGTGGCAATCGCCAGATTACTCGGCAGACGCCCCTCACGTTTCAGCGTCACGTCCATCACGCCCTGCAGCAGGCCAAAGGAAGTGGTAAACAGCGCATCGGGCATATCGTGGGTTTCCAGCCACTTTTCGAATAGCGCGGCTGCCGCAGTACGTTCAAAGCTGTTGGCGTAGATAAAGTCGATGGTGCGTTCATCCCCTTTCCAGGCATCCCGGAACCCCATCTCGCGCAGGAAGCTGACGGATAATTCAGGCAAGGCGCCCATAAACAGAATCGATTCCACCGGCTGCTTACGCAGTTCAGCGGCCAGCATTTCGGCATCATCCTGATCGGCACCGACCACGCTGGTGAAGTGCTCGCGATCCAGCGCACGGTCAAGGGCGATGATCGGTAACGGATCGTTGATCCAGCGCTGATAGAAAGGATGTTCCGGTGGTAACGACGTTGACACGATGATCGCATCAACCTGCCGCTGCAACAGATGCTCCACGCAGCGCATTTCGTTATCGGGCTGATCTTCAGAACAGGCAATCAGCAGCTGGTAGCCGCGCTGACGGGCCTGTCGTTCAAGGTAATTCGCTATGCGGGTGTAACTGGTATTCTCCAAATCAGGAATAACCAGCCCTATTGACCGCGTACGTCCCGCGCGAAGCCCTGCAGCCACCGCGTTGGGATGGTAATTATGCTCGCGCACGACTGCCATGACCTTTTCGACGGTTTTGTCGCTGACACGATACTGCTTAGCTTTGCCGTTGATAACATAGCTGGCAGTCGTGCGCGAAACACCGGCCAGGCGCGCAATTTCATCCAGTTTCACAATAACCCCACGCTAGCACCGTGACGGCGCAGAAAATAGCCACGTCCCGGCTATGGATAAGAGATTTGTTACATCTAACAGCAGAACAGTTTAGCGAGCAACCGCTTTTACTTCTGTGCGTTAGCTTTCAGACAAAAAATAAAAAACCCAGCATTACGCTGGGTTAGCAGAAGAGAGCGATAATCACCTGAAGCAATTAACGCATAATGCGGTCACCGCGAGAAACGCCTACGATACCGGAACGGGCAACCTCAACAATTTCCGCTACTTCGCGCACGGTATTAAGGAATGCATCCAGCTTATCGCTGGTGCCGGTAAGCTGAACCGTATAAAGCGACGGTGTGACATCCACAATCTGACCACGGAAAATCTCCGCGCTACGTTTCACTTCTTCACGGCCGTAACCGGTAGCCTGAACTTTCACCAGCATCACTTCACGTTCAACGTAAGCGCCCTGGCCTAATTCCGTCACCCGCAGCACGTCCACCAGCTTGTGCAGCTGCTTTTCGATCTGCTCCAGCACCTTGGCATCGCCGACGGTCTGAATCGTCATGCGCGAAAGCGTTGGGTCATCTGTCGGGGCCACGGTCAGGCTTTCAATGTTATAGCCACGCTGAGAGAACAGCCCTACCACGCGGGACAATGCGCCGGATTCGTTTTCCAGCAGTACTGATAAAACACGACGCATAATTAAGTCCTCTCCGTTTTGCTAAGCCACATTTCGTCCATTCCCCCGCCGCGGATATGCATCGGGTAGACGTGCTCCGTGCCATCGACGTTAACATCGACAAACACCAGACGTCCTTTCCCTAACTCTTCCAGAGCCTGTGTCAGCCTGGCTTCCAGATCTTCCGGACGGCTGATATTGATGCCAACGTGGCCGTAAGCTTCTGCCAGTTTCACAAAGTCAGGCAAGGATTCCATATAAGACTGGGAGTGACGGCCAGAGTAAATCATGTCCTGCCACTGTTTCACCATGCCCAACACGCGGTTGTTCAGGCTCAGTACCAGCACGGGGAGACCGTACTGCAGCGCGGTTGAAAGCTCCTGAATATTCATCTGGATGCTGCCGTCGCCGGTGACGCACACCACCGTGGCATCCGGCACCGCCAGCTTGACCCCCAGCGCGGCGGGCAGGCCGAAGCCCATCGTGCCGAGGCCACCGGAGTTGATCCAGCGACGCGGTTTGTCGAACTGATAATAGAGCGCGGCAAACATCTGGTGCTGGCCAACATCGGAGGTGACATAGGCTTCGCCATGGGTCAGACGGCAGATGGTTTCAATAACCGCCTGCGGTTTGATCTGCTCACTCTTACGATCAAATTCCAGACAGTTTCGGGAACGCCATTGATCGATGCTCTGCCACCAGTCGCGAAGACTGTCGAAATCCTGCTGCTTGTCACCCTGCTCGAGCAACTCAAGCATTTGCGTCAGCACCTGCTTAGCATCGCCGACGATCGGCACATCTGCCGGCACGGTCTTGGAAATTGACGTCGGATCGATGTCGATATGCAGCACGGTGGCATTCGGGCAGTATTTCGCCAGATTATTGGTGGTGCGGTCATCAAAGCGCACGCCGACGGCGAAGATCACGTCCGCGTTATGCATGGTCATGTTGGCTTCATAGGTGCCGTGCATCCCCAACATGCCGACGCTCTGGCGATGGGTGCCGGGGAAGGCGCCGAGACCCATCAGCGAACAGGTTACCGGCAGGTTAAGTTTTTCGGCGATCTGACGAAGCTCATCATCACACGCGGAATTGATTACGCCGCCGCCGGCATAAATAACCGGCTGTTTTGCCGCCAGCAGGGTCTGTAAGGCGCGCTTAATCTGGCCTTTATGTCCCTGGGTGGTCGGGTTGTATGAGCGCATGCTGACTTCATCTGGCCAGACATACGGTAATTTATTCGCCGGATTCATCATGTCTTTCGGCAGATCGATCACCACCGGACCAGGACGTCCGCTGGCCGCCAGCCAGAATGCTTTTTTCATGATGGTCGGAATATCTTCAGCCGACTTCACCATAAAGCTGTGCTTCACCACCGGGCGGGAAATCCCGACCATGTCGCACTCCTGGAAAGCATCGTAACCAATCAGTGAGGAAGGCACCTGGCCGGAGAGCACGACTAAAGGGATTGAATCCATATAAGCCGTGGCGATGCCGGTGATGGCGTTAGTCGCACCTGGGCCGGAGGTGACCAGCACCACGCCCACTTCACCGGTGGAACGGGCGTAGCCGTCCGCCATATGCACCGCGCCCTGCTCGTGACGAACCAGTATATGATCGATCCCGCCGACGGTTTGTAGCGCATCATAGATATCAAGTACTGCCCCGCCGGGGTAGCCGAATACATGTTTAACGCCCTGATCGATCAACGATCGGACGACCATCTCGGCTCCTGACAACATCTCCATTTTTGCCTCCAGGCTCTTAAGGTGCTGAATTATCGTATAGGCAGATAAGGTCAAAACCTGTGTTTATGCAAAGACGCTGGAAATCATTTCCAGAATCCAGGTACAGGGTGAATCCCTGGCTATTTTTATGCGTTGATGGACGTACCATAACCGTAGAAAAGTTGGCAGGCAAACCTGCAAGCACGGCTTTTAGTGAATACCAGGTCCGCAAGGCACTACCGCTAATGGGGACTTGTCGACAAATACACTGACCAAAGGCAGAAAGAAAAGCGGTTTGTTCTGGTGACGAATTATTTTGCAGTGTGATCGCTTTGTTATCAAATCGTTCACAGGCTGAATTCAAGCTCACCTGTTCAAACATCGCGCCTAATTTAGTTTTATCTGCTGCCAGTATTTAATTATTAAACATATTTCTCTGACGAAAACTGGCATAAGTCTTAAGGCAAACCATAAGATTTTCCTATGCAACCCCTTGATTAACCGCTTTTTTAAATCCCAAATTGCCGCGAATAATCGAGCCGCAGTTCCCGCTGAAAAATATCCCTGTTTACCCCCCTTCCTTTTTGTTCTGCTCACGGGCTTCACCTCAGAATATCTTTCCTGAGCCGCGTTGGCCGCGGCGGTTATATCCTTACGGCTAAGGTTGACATCGCCCCCGCAAATCAAGTATCAATAAGGGAACAGCAAATTTATGAGGTCTGAATACATGATTCGTACCACTCGCCTACTCGGTCTACTACTAAACGCATCCCAATTGCGCGGTAGACTTGTGGGCGAAGAAATGAATCAGTGATTCAGGCTTACAAACCTAAAGAACCCGCGCCGATGCGCGGGTTTTTTTATGCTCGTAGCACTGGTAAAGCAAACACGACAAGGAATATCCCGATGAGCCAACAAGTTATTATTTTCGATACCACTCTGCGTGATGGTGAACAGGCCTTACAGGCCAGCCTGAGTGTGAAAGAAAAGCTGCAGATCGCCCTGGCGCTGGAGCGCATGGGTGTGGACGTGATGGAAGTGGGTTTCCCAATTTCTTCCCCCGGTGATTTTGAATCCGTCCAGACCATTGCGCGTCAGATCAAAAACAGTCGTGTTTGCGCCCTCGCCCGCTGTGTAGAAAAAGATATTGATGCCGCTTATGAAGCCCTGCGCGTGGCCGAGGCTTACCGTATCCATACCTTCCTGGCCACCTCGCCAATGCATATCGCCACCAAGCTGCGCAGCACGCTGCCAGAAGTGATTGAGCGTGCGGTGACCATGGTGAAACGCGCCCGTAACTACACCAACGACGTAGAATTCTCCTGTGAAGATGGCGGACGTACGCCGATTGATGATTTGTGCCGCGTCGTGGAAGCGGCGATCAACGCCGGTGCCACCACCATCAACATCCCGGACACCGTGGGCTACACGCTGCCGGAAGAATACAGCAACATCTTCGCGCAGCTGCGTAATCGCGTACCGAACATTGATAAAGCGATTCTGTCGGTTCATACCCATGACGATTTGGGTATGGCAACCGGCAACGCCATCGCCGCCATTCAGGCCGGTGCGCGTCAGGTTGAAGGAACCATCAACGGTTTGGGCGAACGTGCCGGTAACTGTGCGCTGGAAGAAGTGATCATGGCGATCAAAACCCGCAGCCAGTTGATGAATGTGAACACCAACATCCATCACCATGAGATTTACCGTACCAGTCAGCTGGTCAGCCAGATTTGTAATATGCCGATCCCGGCAAACAAAGCGGTAGTCGGCACCGGTGCCTTCGCTCACTCTTCCGGTATTCACCAGGATGGCGTACTGAAGAACCGCGAAAACTACGAAATCATGACCCCGGAATCTATCGGCCTGAATAAAATCCAGCTGAACCTGACCTCCCGTTCTGGCCGTGCCGCCGTGAAGCACCGCATGGATGAGATGGGCTATAAAGAAAATGATTACAGCCTGGATAACCTGTACGACGCGTTCCTGAAGCTGGCGGACAAGAAAGGTCAGGTCTTCGACTACGACTTGGAAGCGTTGGCCTTCATTAATAAGCAGAACGAAGAGCCGGAACATTTCCGTCTGGATTACTTCAGCGTGCAGTCAGGCTCCAGCGTGATGGCGACCGCGTCGGTCAAACTGGCCTGCGGTGAAGAAGTGAAGTCCGAAGCGGCAACCGGCAACGGCCCTGTCGATGCGGTTTACCAGGCCGTCAACCGAATTACCGATTTTGATGCCGAACTGGTTTCCTATCAGCTGACGGCCAAAGGCCACGGCAAAGATGCGCTGGGTCAGGTAGATATCGTGGTGAAATACAACGACCGCAAATTCCACGGCGTCGGGCTGGCAACGGATATCGTCGAATCTTCGGCGAAAGCGATGATCAATGCCCTGAACAACATCTGGCGCTCGCGTCAGGTTGAGCAAGAGTTGCAGCGCAAATCTCAAACAACCGATCATAAGGAAGTGGTGTAATCATGTCAGGCTCTTACCATATTGCAGTATTGCCCGGTGATGGCATCGGCCCGGAAGTGATGGCTCAGGCCAATAAAGTGCTGACTGCCGTTCGTGAGCGCTTCAATCTGCGTATCACCACCAGCGAATATGACGTTGGCGGGATTGCCATCGATCGCCACGGCGAGCCTCTGCCGGCGGCGACGGTAGCCGGTTGTGAACAGGCCGATGCGATCCTGTTCGGTTCTGTTGGTGGTCCAAAATGGGAACACCTTCCACCGGCTGAACAGCCAGAGCGAGGGGCGCTGCTGCCGCTACGTAAGCATTTCAAACTGTTCAGCAACCTGCGCCCGGCCAGCCTGCATAAAGAGCTGGAAGCCTTCTGCCCATTGCGCAGTGATATCGCCGCGAAAGGCTTTGATATCCTGGTGGTGCGTGAACTGACCGGCGGCATCTATTTTGGTCAGCCAAAAGGCCGCGAAGGCAGCGGCCAACACGAGCGCGCGTTCGATACCGAGGTGTATCACCGTTTTGAGATTGAGCGCATTGCCCGCATTGCCTTCGAGTCAGCGCGCAAACGTCGCAATAAAGTCACCTCAATCGATAAAGCCAACGTGCTGCAATCCTCAATCCTGTGGCGCCAGATTGTGAATGAAGTGGCGAAGGATTATCCGGACGTTGAACTGAGCCATATGTATATCGATAACGCCACCATGCAGCTGATCAAAGAGCCGTCACAGTTTGACGTGATGCTTTGTTCCAACCTGTTCGGCGATATCCTGTCTGATGAGTGTGCGATGATCACCGGTTCGATGGGCATGTTGCCTTCCGCCAGCCTGAACGAACAGGGTTTTGGCCTGTTTGAACCGGCAGGCGGATCGGCCCCGGATATCGCAGGCAAGAACATCGCCAACCCAATTGCCCAGATCCTGTCACTGTCGCTGCTGCTGCGTTTCAGCCTGAATGCCGCAGACGCCGCCGATGCCATTGACCAGGCCATCAGCCGTGCACTGGCTGAAGGTCACCGCACGGGCGATTTAGCCGGTGGCGGCCAGTCCGTCGGCACCGAGGAAATGGGGTCGATTATCGCCCGTTACATTCGCGAAGCCTGATTATGAAAACATTATACGAGAAGCTGTTTGATGCGCATCTGGTGCACGAAGCACCAGGCGAGACGCCACTGCTGTATATCGACCGTCACCTGGTGCATGAAGTGACTTCTGCACAGGCCTTTGATGGCCTGCGCGCGCACAATCGCCCGGTACGTCAGCCGTCAAAGACCTTCGCCACCATGGATCACAACGTCTCAACCCAGACGCGTGATATCAATGCCAGCGGTGAGATGGCGCGCATCCAGATGTCGATGCTGATCAAAAATTGTGAAGCCTTCGGCGTGCGTTTGTATGACCTCAAGCACCCTTTCCAGGGCATCGTACATGTGATCGGTCCTGAGCAGGGCCTGTCCCTGCCGGGTATGACCATCGTCTGTGGCGACTCGCATACCTCCACTCACGGTGCCTTTGGCGCGCTGGCGTTTGGTATCGGCACCTCAGAAGTTGAGCATGTGCTGGCCACCCAGACGCTGAAGCAGTCCCGCGCCAAAACCATGAAGATTGAAGTGGTGGGGCACACCGCACCGGGCATCACCGCCAAAGACATTGCGCTGGCGATCATTGGCAAAACCGGCAGCGGCGGCGGCAATGGCCATGTGGTTGAATTCTGTGGTCCGGCGGTAGAAGCCCTGAGCATGGAAGGCCGCATGACGCTGTGCAATATGGCGATTGAACTGGGCGCGAAAGCAGGCCTGGTTGCGCCTGATGACACCACCTTTGATTACGCCCGAGGCCGCCAGTTTGCGCCGAAAGGGGCGGAATGGGATGAAGCGGTCGACTACTGGCGGACGCTGAAATCCGACAGCGGTGCGCGCTTCGACAAGGTGGTGACCTTAAATGCGGCGGACATCGCACCACAGGTTACCTGGGGCACCAACCCCGGCCAGGTGATTGCCGTTAACGATTTCATTCCCGATCCGGCCTCGTTCAGCGATCCGGTTGAGCGCGCCTCCGCCGAGAAGGCGCTGGCCTATATGGATTTACAGCCGGGCATCCGCCTGACCGACGTCAAAATCGACAAAGTCTTTATCGGCTCCTGCACCAACTCACGTATTGAGGATTTGCGGGCGGCGGCATCGGTGGTGAAAGGCCACAAGATTGCGCCAGGCGTTCAGGCTTATGTCGTGCCGGGATCCGGTCCGGTCAAAGCGCAGGCGGAAGAGGAAGGTCTGGATAAAATCTTCCTTGATGCGGGTTTTGAATGGCGCTTACCCGGGTGCTCAATGTGTCTGGCAATGAATAACGACCGGCTGAATCCGGGTGAGCGTTGCGCATCCACCAGCAACCGTAACTTTGAAGGTCGTCAGGGCCGCGGTGGCCGCACGCATCTGCTGAGCCCGGCAATGGCTGCGGCTGCAGCGGTTGCAGGCCATTTTGCTGACATCCGCGAACTGATTTAAAGAGGCTGTATGGCGAAAAAATTTACTCAACATACCGGCATCGTGGTGCCGATGGATGCGGCAAACGTCGATACCGATGCGATTATCCCGAAGCAATTTTTGCAGATGGTGACGCGCACCGGTTTTGGCCGCAATCTGTTTTACGACTGGCGTTACAGCGATGCCGAAGGCCAGATCCCCAACCCGGACTTCGTGCTGAACAAGCCCGCGTTCCGTGGTGCCAGCATTATGCTGACGCGGGAAAACTTTGGCTGCGGCTCCTCCCGTGAGCATGCGCCCTGGGCGCTGACGGACTATGGCATTCAGGCGATTGTCGGCAGCGATTTTGCCGATATCTTTGCCAATAACTCGTTTAATAATCAGCTGCTGCTGGTGTCACTAAGCGAGGAAGAGGTGGACACGCTGTTCCAGCTGGTAGCCGCACAGCCAGGCGTGGAAATCACCGTCGATCTGGAAAAGCAGGAAGTCATCGCCGATGGTAAGCACTATGCGTTCAACATCGACAGCTTCCGCCGACACTGCCTGATCAACGGGCTGGATAACATTGGCCTGACGCTACAACATGACGCTGAGATTTCGGCGTATGAGAAAACGCAGCCGGCCTTTTTGCGTTAGTTGCCCCTACGGGCGGAAGCACTTCCGCCCGTATTCCCCTTACACATCCTTCACCTTTGCTGACATCACCAGCGCGCCAATCGACAGCACCAGTGCCGCCCAGTACACCGAATAATGGCCAAAGGTTTCCGCCAGCGCGCCCTGAATCACGCCCGCCAGAATCACGCCCGTCGAAATACTGTTGGTGAATAACGTGGTCGCCGCACCTGGTCTTCCCGGCATCAGGTCCTGGAAATAGAGCATGCCGATCCCGGCGACAATACCGATAAAGATGGCATTAAAGATCTGCAACGCCATCAGCGCCGCCTTGTCATGGAAAACCACCAGCCCCAGATAGAATATCGCTCCGGACGCCACCGCAAACAGCATCATTTTGCGTTTCCCGAAGCGCTTTACATAATGGCCAGCCAGCAGCATCGCCGGGATTTCCAGCCCGGCCGCTACACCCATCAACAACCCGGCCAGCTTATCCGGCAATCCCAACACGCTGCTGATATACAGCGGCATATCGATGATATACATGGTGTTGCAGGTCCACATCAGCAGTGACGCCATAAACAGCAGCCGCACATCTTTATTCTTCCACGCGCTGATTTGGGTGATCACCACTTCTGGCGGTTGTTCAACGCGCGGCACCGACGGCAGCGCAAACCAGATCAGCGCCACGCAGACCACAAACAGCCCGGCGGCGATCAAAAACATGGTGGTGAAACCGTAATTCAGCGCCAGCGCGAAGGACAACGGCGGACCAACAACCCAGGCCAGCGACAGCTGGGCACGCATCACCGAGCTGAACATCACCACCTCGCGGGCGGAGCTGTCAGCATATTCGCGGGCCAGGGCAAAGATTTGCGGCATCGACACGCTGGCCAGCGCGGAAAGCAGCACGCCAAAGGTTATCAGCGTCAGATAGTCACGATTGAAGGCAAAGATCAGCGCGTTGCCAATCGCCATCACGCAGCAAAACAGGATCAGCATGCGACGATCGCCGCGGTTGTCCGAGCGCTTTGCCAGCAGAATGCTTACCGCAATGCCGGCTATCGCATTGATGGTGTAGAACAGCCCGACCCAGAACGGACGAACGGCCACTTCACGGGTCAGAAACAGGCTAAGCGTCGGCGCCTGAAGCGCACCCGCCACGCCCACCATAAACGACACGGCCATAAAGGCGACGTAAACAGGATTGATACGGCGACGGCGCGTGAGGAGCGATTTCATGGCTGATCCTTCAAAAAAAGTCGCCACAGGTGTGGATCGACAAACAGCAAGCATAGAAGAAAACACGCAGCAGCGAAAAAAGCCAGCAAGGGATTAACCCGGCTGGCTGGTGAAAGGCACCATACTCAGAATCATCGATGTCAGAGCGCATTCCAGGAATGTCTCCCGCTCTTTCATCTGCGGGCATTATCGTCCTAATATAAGGAAGAAAAAACAGACTGCTTTCTGATAAAGGTTCCTCTTTTATGTCTTCTGCCCGCTTACAACAACAGTTTATCCGCCTGTGGCAGTGCTGCGAAGGCCAGCCGCAGGAGACCACGCTTAACGATCTGGCGGTGCAACTCAGCTGCTCGCGGCGGCATATACGCAATCTGCTCAATGCGATGCAGGACCAGGGCTGGCTTGAATGGCAGGCGGAAGCCGGGCGGGGAAAACGCTCCAGGCTCAGCTTTCATTACACCGGACTGGCATTGCAACAACAGCGGGCGGAAGAGCTGCTGGAGAACGATCGCATCGACCAACTGGTGCAGTTGGTGGGCGATAAAAATGCGGTCAGACAGATGCTGATCTCGCATCTTGGCCGCAGTTTCCGCCAGGGGAAACATATCCTGCGGGTGATGTACTATCGCTCGTTACTGAATCTGTTACCCGGTACGCCGCTGCGTCGTTCTGAAACGCACCTTGCCCGCCAGATTTTTAGCAGCCTGACGCGGATAAATGAGGAAAATGGGGAAATCGAAGCCGATATTGCCCACCACTGGCAGCAGCTTACTCCACTGCACTGGCGGTTTTATCTCCGCCCGGCGATCCACTTTCATCATGGTCGTGAGCTGGAGATGGCCGACATTATCAGCACCCTTGAGCGCCTGAAGCCCCAGCGCCTTTATGCCCATTTCGATCGCATCGAGTCTTCGGCGCCCTGGACGCTGGATATTCATCTGCATCAGCCCGATAGCTGGCTTCCCTGGCTGCTGGGCAGCGTCAGCACCATGATCCTGCCCAAAGAGTGGCCCTTCCTCGCGGACTTCGCCCGTCAACCGATTGGCACCGGCCCGTATGCGGTGGTGCGCAATCAGACCACCCAACTGAGGATCCAGGCGTTTGATGACTATTTTGGTTACCGCGCGCTGATTGATGAAGTGAATATCTGGGTGCTTCCGGAAATCAGTGATGAGCTGGTGTATGCCGGGGTGAAGCTGGAAGGCAAAGGGCTGGAAGAAAAATCGGAAGAGAGTCGTCTGGAAGAAGGCTGCTACTTCCTGCTGTTTGACCAGCGATCCGCACAGGGTCGCGATGAACACATCCGTCGCTGGGTCAGCACGCTGTTCAACCCGATCGCCCTGCTGAATCATGCCGGTATTGGCTATCAACGCTACTGGTTCCCGGCTTATGGCCTGCTGCCGCGCTGGCATCATCGCCGCGATATGGCCGCCAGCCAGAAACCCGACGGGCTGACCACCCTGACGCTGACCTGGTATAACGATCACGTTGAACATCAGGGCATCGCCAATGCGTTACGGCCGATTCTTGCCGAACAGGGCGTGGAGTTGATCACCCAACAGGTCGATTATGACGTCTGGCACCGAGGCGATGCCGAAAGCGATATCTGGCTCGGTAGCGCCAACTTCACCCTGCCGCTGGAATTTTCCGTGTTTGCGCTGCTGTACGAAATCCCGCTGGTGCATCATTGCGTCACGCTGGACTGGGAAAAGGATGCGCAACTCTGGCGCGAACAGAAGCTGCCGCTGGCCGACTGGGGTAAGCAGCTGATCAACACCTGGACGCTGCATCCGCTGTTCCATCACTGGCTGCTGCTGGAAGGTCAACGCAGCATGCGCGGGGTCAGAATGAACATGCTGGGCTGGTTTGATTTTAAATCGGCCTGGTTCGCCCCTGACGACGCATGATGCTTTCGTTACCCAGCGGAAATCACTAGAATAGGCCGTTCTCAACGGGGTGCG
>LIDZ01000673.1_pt1 | contig 38535 bp, 30 predicted proteins | sample 644651 | NCBI WGS metagenome assembly LIDZ01 (sample SAMN03856242, study PRJNA289617) | food metagenome | isolation source: wine grapes on drying loft during traditional withering process | host: Vitis vinifera cv. Corvina | place: Italy: Gargagnago di S. Ambrogio di Valpolicella | collected 2014-01 | reverse complement strand
GCTCCCTTTAACCGGGGAGCCGAGCCGTTAATCAATCAGGCAGGCTGAGCAGTCGACCGATGACCCTCTCCCCTTTTCTCAGGTGAAGATGTGTCCCGTAATTTTGCCAGGCAAAAGTGAACACGTAAGTGAAACTATGATGAACAATGAATTAACACTGGAACTGAGCTCGGTACTGAATGTCTCCTGCACCCGCAGCGGCGTCCATTGCCAGAGTAAGAAGCGGGCGCTGGAAATCATCAGCGAGCTGGCGGCTAAACAGCTTAACCTTCCGCACCAGACCATCTTCGAAGCGATTCTGACCCGTGAACGTATGGGCAGCACCGGGATTGGTAATGGTATCGCGATCCCGCATGGCAAGCTGGTAGAAGACACCCTGCGTGCGGTGGGCGTTTTTATTCGCCTCGATCAGCCGATCGCTTTTGATGCCATTGATAATCAACCGGTGGATCTGCTTTTTGCCCTGCTGGTGCCAGCCGATCAGTGCAAAACGCATTTGCATACGCTGTCGCTGGTTGCCAAACGTCTGGCGGATAAAACCGTGTGTCGCCGCCTGCGCGCTGCGCAGACTGATGAAGAGCTTTACGAGATCATGGCTGAGACTCCTGAGGAGAGCCACTGATCATACCGGGCGTGGAAGCCCCGGCTCATTTTAAGCATGTGGGTTATTCTGGCGGCCTTCGCAGCCAGGGCTGAATACCCTCAAACCGGCAAATTCAGGAGAACAAGTCATGGTGCTGATGATTGTCAGCGGTCGATCGGGATCGGGTAAGTCTGTCGCCTTGAGAGCACTGGAGGATATGGGCTTTTACTGCGTGGATAACTTACCCGTGGTTTTACTGCCTGAACTGGCTAATTCTCTGGCCGACCGCAACATGTCTGCTGCGGTCAGTATCGACGTGCGCAACATGCCTGAGTCACCGGAAGTGTTCGAAAAAGCCCTGACCAGCCTGCCGGACAGCTTTTCGCCTCAACTGCTGTTTCTTGATGCCGACCGCAATACGCTGATCCGTCGCTATAGCGATACGCGACGCCTGCACCCCCTTTCCAGCAAGAACTTGTCGTTGGAAAGCGCGATTGACGAAGAAAATGAGCTACTGGAGCCGCTACGCTCACGCGCTGACCTGATTGTTGATACCTCAGAGATGTCGGTACACGAGTTGGCCGAGATGCTGCGGACGCGCTTATTGGGTAAACGCGAGCGCGAGCTGACAATGGTTTTCGAATCCTTCGGCTACAAGCACGGTATTCCTATCGATGCTGACTACGTCTTCGATGTGCGTTTTTTGCCGAATCCCCATTGGGATCCAAAACTGCGTCCGATGACCGGCCTGGATCGCCCGGTAGCGGCGTTTCTCGACCGCCATACGGAAGTGCATAACTTCATTTATCAGACCCGAAGCTATCTGGAATTGTGGTTGCCGATGCTGGAAACCAACAACCGTAGCTATCTTACTGTTGCCATCGGTTGCACCGGTGGCAAACATCGTTCCGTTTACATCGCTGAACAACTGGCTGACTATTTCCGCTCACGTGGTAAAAATGTCCAGTCCCGTCATCGCACGCTGGAAAAACGTAAATCATGACCGTCAGGCAAACCGTTGAGATCAAAAACAAGTTGGGAATGCACGCACGCCCGGCCATGAAGCTTTTCGAGCTGGTGCAGAGTTTTGATGCTGAAGTGTTACTGCGTAATGAGAGTGGCACTGAAGCGGAGGCCAGCAGCGTGATAGCCCTGCTGATGCTGGATTCAGCCAAAGGTGGCCATATTGAAATTGAGGCGTCTGGTCCGGAAGAAGAAAAGGCACTCAGTGCCGTAATCGAACTCTTTAACGCCGGCTTCGACGAAGATTAACGCCTTCGCCCGGCATCATCAGCGATGATGCCGGGGAAAACGCTCTCACATCAACTTATGCTCCCGCAAAAAACCCTCTCCTCCAAGCTGCCTCATCTGGCGCAAAATCCACTGCTGACGCTGACGGATGTAGCCTGATGGTGCATCGGCTTTATATCGGATTGGATTAGGTAAAACGGCAGCTAACAACGCGGCTTCCGACATCGTCAGGCGACTGGCCGGCTTATGGAAGTAACGCTGTGAGGCTTCCTCGACGCCGAAAACCCCGTCTCCAAACTCGGCCACGTTCAGGTAAACGGTCAGAATACGTCTTTTAGTCCAGACGGTTTCAATTCCCACCGTTAAACCCGCCTCTAACCCTTTGCGGATCCAGCTTCTGCCATCCCATAAAAAGACGTTCTTGGCAGTCTGCTGCGACAGGGTCGAGGCGCCACGGATCCGGCCGCCCTCTTCGCTATCCAGCACCGATTGAATGGCCTGCACATCGAAGCCCCAATGCGTAGGGAATTTCTGATCTTCAGAGGCCATTACCGCCAGCGGCATCCAGGGTGAAATGTTATCCATGCCAGCCCAGTCAGAATGCGCAACATAACTAAAATTGCCGCTAAACCAGGCACCTAGCTGTCGTTCTACCATAACAGCGGAGAAAGGCACCGGCAGAAATGAAAACAGCAATATCCCCGCAATCCACACTCCAATCACGGTCAAAAACGTGCGTAAAACCCACGTTTTGAGCTGTTGAAAACCCATTTTATTTCGTTTTTTCATACCATAATATCCATGACTATCTTATCAATTCCTGTAAGCAGATTGCTGTACGAGACTTTTCTACTTAAACATAAGCCTGAAGCTAACATTGCCATCAAAGGAGGCTTTTACAGGGAAAAGCGCGGTCATAATTGAAATCTCCTAAATGCTTCAACCACTTCCGCACATTAGGAATCGGTTCCATTGTGCAAACGAACGTTTAAAAACCACAGCAGCGTCAGTTAAGCAGTCTGAATCTGTTGATAAAAAATGATTCGTATTGCTTATAAATTTCTTACCTAAGCATTTGCGAAACATGCCGTATGAGCCCCTAAACCCTGAGAAGAATCTGAATCGGGCCTTTTACAGAGCTAACAGGATTAGCGCTTCATCCAAAACGCAAAAGTTATTAAAAACGGCTTTATCAATCGGTCAAAACTAACAATTGCGCTTTTATCATCCACCCTGAAAACGGTTTCATTGCCGAGACCCTAATCTCACAAAAAGAATATGAATTACAGAGAGTTAAAGTTTTAAGCACTCTGGCCATTTTTAATTAGCATCGTTGCTAGCGGGCAGACAGGATGGCAACAGCTCAACGTCAATCTGTTCCCCGAAAAAACCGCCACATTCGTTCAAATAACCACCAATTCAAAGCAAAAAATCATTTCAAGCTTGACTGTGTTATCAAATTAATGTTTTCTGTCTTAAATCGCTGCTCAACATCACACATTTTAATGAATCTGGTAACATGTGATGTAAGATTTGCTAAGGTAGTTCCTGAGCGTTTTACCCAATACCGCGCCTGTGCTTTTAAACTCTTCTTCTAAGAATAGCGCAGGTTACCCATTTCCCTGGTGTTGGCGCAGTATTCGCGCACCCCGGCCTCGGTCGGGGTCATTTTTTTCCAGCGTCCGAAACCCATTCCCGTAACACGTCCACGTCGTTCCGCCACTCTTGCTTCAACTCGTCGATCCATTCCTGAACGTTGTCCCACCAGGCGGGAAGCTCCGGACTTTGAATCTGTTTCGCTAACTGCTGTAAATGCACCAGCCCCACTGAACCTGCCGCGCCTTTAATCTTGTGCCCCTCTTCCGCTATCCCTTTCTGATCGCGCGCCATCATGTTGGAATCCAGCACGTCCAGATAGCCCGGCATCATCTGCTCGAACATCTCCATGCTCTGGTAAATCAACTGCGGGCCCACCAGCTCGATATATTGCTCCAGCATGGTGACATCCAGTAATCCCAGTTTCTTCTCGTCCACTTTGCGTTCCTCGGCTTCGTCTTGCTGAAAGTCCCAGTATTTTTTGATGATGGCGGTCAGCGCCGGTACGGCCAGCGGTTTGCTCAGCACGTCATCCATCCCGGCATCCAGATACTCTTTTTTGTCCTTCAGCACGTTGGCGGTTAACGCGACCAGTGGCGGCAAATGTTGCTTGCCATAGCGTTGATGGATCTCGCGGGCGACATCCAGGCCCGTCATATCCGGCAGCTGAATATCGAGCAACACCAAATCAAACTCTTCAGGGTCGAACATGGCCAGTGCTTCTTCACCCGTCATGGCCACCTCAACGCTGTTACCGAGCTTTTCGAGCACCGAGCGGGCAACCACCACATTAAGCTCGATGTCTTCAACCAGCAGCACGTGAAGCGCGGGAAGCGGCATATCATCGGCTGGCTGCTGATCCTCCTGCTGCTCGGCGATACGTGGGGCATTCACGGTGAGGGTAAAACAGGAACCTGTGCCAGGTGCGCTGTGAACAGTAATATCACCGCCCATGCTTTGTGCCAGCCGACGTGAAACGGCCAGACCAATTCCGGTACCGGTGGCTGGCTTACCGCCATGCTGATCTTTAACCTGGTAATACATGGCAAAAATCTTGTCCTGCTCGTCCTGCGGGATCCCCATGCCGGAATCTTCCACTTCAAAGCGCAGGCAGTCCTCGCCCAGATACTCGACGCGAACAATAATGCTGCCCTTCTGAGTGAACTTCACCGCATTGCCGATCAGGTTCCACAGAATCTGCCGCAGGCGGGTGCCATCGGTCATGATTTTGTGCGGAAGTGGCAGTTGCGGTTGAAGCACAAACTTCAGCTCTTTCGGTTGAGCGAGGAGTCCGGAGAGGTTTTCCAGATCGGCCAGGAAGCCGGTAAAGTCTATCGGCTGGATATCCAGCTGGACTTTACGTCGCTCGATTTTATCCATTTCAATCACGTCATTGAAAATATTGCCCAGGGTGATTGCCGAGACGTGGATGGTTTTCAGGTATTTGAGCTGTTCCTGGTTCAAATCGGTATCCAGCAAAATACGACTGAGGCCGACGATGCCATTAAGCGGCGTACGAAGCTCGTGGCTGATAGTTGAGATAAATGTGGTCTTCTCCCTACTGGCATTCTCTAACGCGTCCTGGTAGCGCTTACGTTCCGTTATATCGCGCCCAAAGCCCATCAGCCCACTGCGTTTACCAATGCGGTCGTAATAGGGCACTTTACGAATTTCGAAGCAGGCTTTGCGCCCATCGGGATACTGCAACCACTGCTCGTAGGTTAGTGATACGTTATGACGGAAGACTTTATCATCAGTTTCCAACACCTTAGTGGCAGCATCTTCGTCATAGACATCACGCGGCGTCAGCCCAATCAGCTGCTTTTCACTTTTTCCTGTCAGCAATTCCATCGCCCGGTTACAGCCCGAGAACTGCTGATCAATGTTGCGATAAAAGACCAGGTCGGGTGAGGCATCAAGGAATGAACGCAGGAAGGAGGATTGTTGCTCAAGTTCGATCTGCGCTTCCTCGCGCCTGGCCATCTCTTCCTTCAGCTTGGCCATCACCTGCAAACGCGCCTCTTCAGCCTTGATACGGTCAGCAATTTCGTGATTCAGCTGGGTGATGTTTTCTTTCATTTGCTGATTCAGCTCAAGATCGCGGTGACGCATCTCTTCCAGCTTATCGACCAGTCGCGACAGGCGCTGCCTGGACTCTTCAAGCTGCTCTACGACGACTGAGAGGAAATAGACTGCCCAGGGGGTTATCAGCAGGCCAAAAAACACCGATCGGACCATATCGATACTTTCGACATGACCGCGCAATACCATGGTGACCGCCATCTGGACGATCATCGCCAGCACCACCAGCGCAGAAGCCAGCAGCAGCGAGAAGCGGACCAGTCCCAGCTTGACCATCAGGTCGACATAATATTGTGCTAAGAGACGAATTTGTTTCATAAAAGATTCCTTCCAGGCCAATAGCCTCAATCATACCGTAAAAGCTTAAAAGACCCACGTAACCTGTCCAATGCTCAAGCGCACCAGGCTGGTGCATCATCCGCATTGAATGACTGCTTACGCACTCACCTGTTAAGCGGCAGAGAAGGTCCTTCACGGATTTCAACGAAGCAAGGCAGATAAATACGCCCGGCACGATCGCCTTTCCTGACTCTGCTTAAGAGCGGTTATGGCGAATGCGTAAGGAAGACATTCTTCCGCGCGCCTTGCATAAATGCCCTGTCGCTAGTCTGCCCGCAGGCTGCGCCTGGACTGGATCCGCTGAAAAAAAACCACCTGGCAGGAGAGGAAAACGTTGGTGCTTAAGTCCCCTGTCAACTTATCGTCGCCTTGAGGGTGGCTGATTTATTAAACTGCATAATCGTCAACACAGTCCTGGACCTCTCTTTCTCCGCCGATGCGGCTAATTCATAGTGATAGGAAGATCATTGGGCTCTAACCCCGCTCTCACGACGAATAACAATTCACATAAAGTGAGAACTTACTCATCATGCTGATGATTAATTTTACTAATGATGGGCGGCTGTTTAATTCAAATAAGCGTACGGGATAAAAACAGTATTTTTCAGTAAATAGCGTATAATTGTCAGAACATTCTCCTACCAATAACCCCAGCACCAGCATGGTGCAGAGATATGGCGCCTGCACTACAGTGAGACAGCTCACACTTATTGCGGTCTTTGCCTTGCAGGGTTTAGTAGAAAAAACGCTGACAAATCCATACACATCAATAGCCTGAGCTGTCATAAGGTCGCAAAAGCCTCAGTAAGAACGCTATTTGACCTGAGTACGCTTTCCCGATAAGTTGGAAATCCGCTGGAAGCTTTCCCGACGGGCCAGTGTCTCGGCATATCTATGCAGCAAGAAGACTCCCTCGTGATGCAAGTTATCTCCCTTTAAGAGATTCGGAAATTTGAGAGCAGCCCCCTTCAAGGACGTCAGGAAAAAGTCTGAAGAGGTAACGCTCGGGGTAACGGCGTCCGCACTAAGCGGTCAGGAAAAATGAGACAGAGCCTGAGAGAGACTCCTCAGATGCACTCTGTGCTTGAAACACTATAGGTAATGTCACAAAGAAGTTGAGGAGGCCTCCGATGTCCAACACAAAACCTTTTCCCTATGGCTTGTACGATCCTTCAAAAGACAGCGATAGCTGTGGCGTAGGTTTTCTGACGCGTAAGGACGGCGAGCAAACTCATGAGATCCTGCAGATGGCCCATAGCGCCTTGTGCACGGTACCTCATCGCGGGGGTATGTCGGCGGAAGGCGTCGGTGACGGTGCTGGCGTCAACGTGGACATCTCTCTGCACTTCTTCCGCAAAATTACCGGCCAACAGCTTGAAGCGGGTCGCTTCGGCGTCGGCAACTTCTTCGTACCTAAAGATGTTGAATTGCGTGCGAATGCCGAACGTCTGGTTGAAGATACCCTTGCAGCCTATGGCCTGCCTGTACTGCTGAAACGCGACCTGCCACTTGACGGCAGCGTACTGCGTCCTGCGGCGCTCTCTTTCCAGTTGCCAATTGTCCAGTGGGTGTTTACTGCCCCGCAGGATGTCGAAACGCAAAACGAATTCGAAAAACGCATCTACCGTGCGTTGCTGGACATTGAAGCGCGCGCCTTTACCGAAAGCCAGTTCGGCGGGCTCTATCCGCTGTCGCTTTCTTCGCGCACTCAGGTGTTGAAAGCCCGTCTGAATTCCAACGAAGTGATCCCTTACTTCAAGGATCTGACCGATCCGGATCATCAGGTGCGTGGGTTGTTCTTCCATACCCGCTTCTCAACCAACACCGATCCGCACACCACCATGGCGCAGCCTTTCCGGCTGATGGCCCACAACGGCGAGCTGAACACCGACCGTAAAAACCGTATTGCTGAGTCTGCGCTGGCGCTGGCTCGCGGCAAGAAAATTGTTCGCCCGAAAGGGCAGTCTGACAGCTCGCGTCTGGATCAGAGTATCCAGAGCCGCCTGATGGAAGATAACCTTGACCTGATCAATGCCGTGGTGTCGATGATGCCACCGGCGTGGGAAAACGATCTCACCCTGTCTACCGAAGTCCGTGCGATGCTGGAGTACTTCTCTTTATATGAAGAGAAAAACGATGGCCCGGCCGCGCTGATCTTTGGTAACGGTGAAGTGATTGGCGCGCGTCTGGACCGCCTGGGCCTGCGCCCACTGCGCTCTGTGGAAACCGCCGAGTATATTGGTGCGATGTCAGAAGCCGGTCAGATCGCCTTCCCACCGGAAAGCGTATTACGCCGTGGCCGTATCGAAGCAGGCGGCATGCTGTATTACGATCACAGCGAAAAGCGCAGCTACACCACGCTGGAAGCGCTGGAAAAACTGGCTGCAGAAAAAGATTACCCGGCACTGGTTGAACAGGCCCGTGTCATGCTGGAAGAATTGCCGGTCGTTCCTGCTGAAGAGCAAGGTTCACCGCTGCGCTACAGTGGTGACCTGAAAACCTACCAACGGTTTGTGGCTTACTACTACAACCAGGAAAGCTTCAAATTCATGATGGATCCGATGCTGACTACCGGTGCAGAGAAAATCTCTGCCATGGGTTACGGCAACGCGATCAACGGCTTGTCCGATCATGAAGGCGGGATGGCGCACTACTTCTCTCAGCGCTTTGCTCAGGTAACTAACCCACCACTAGACTCCATCCGTGAAGTTGACGGCATGACGCTGCGCGTCGCGCTGGGTGCTAAACCGCATCTGGGCCGCAGCAAAGGTCGTCAGATTATCGTGCCGACCCCGATCCTGACACATCTCGATATGCTGCAGCTGCGTGAACAGAATGTCGCCCCTTATGCGCGTTTCGACATGCTGTATATCCCGGTAGTGGGCACCGAGCCTCAGAACCGCATCGACAACGCCAACGCACTGGAAAAAGCCATTGATGACCTCGCTCAGCAGGTTGTCGACTTTGCCCGTGAGCAAGGCGGTATCGCGGTCCTGACTGACCGTCATATCTCTTCTACCCGTGCCGGTATCCCGATGCTGTTGATGGTGTCTGCCATTAACCAGCGCCTGGTTCAGGAAGGCTTGCGTCTGGACGTTTCTCTGGTGGTTGAAAGTGGCCAGAGCATTTCCTCACACCATATCGCGGCAACCCTCGGTTTCGGCGCCTCGGCCGTTTACCCTCTCGGCGTGCAGATGCGCGCAGAAGAGAAGTACGGCGAAGGCGAAGAAGGCAATAAAGCGTTCAAACGCTATGCCAAAGCCGCTGAAAAAGCCCTGATGAAAACCATGGGTAAAGTCGGCCTGTGTACCGTAGAAAGCTACAGCTGCGGCGAGTTCTTTGAGCCGAACTTCCTTAATACCGACGATCCGGTACTGAGAAAGTATTTCCCGAACATTAAAACCCCGGTTGGCGGCGCTGGCTTTGCCACGATCGCGCAGATGGCCGTGGACTGGCACCAAAGCGCCCTGAAAATTCAGGGTGAGTCAGAAGTGCCGTTGTTGGGTCTGTTTAAAGAGCGTGCGGAAGGTGCAGGTCACTCCTACGGCACCATTGCTGTGCGTACCTTTATTGATATGACGGAGCAGCCGATCCGTTTTGCTGACAAGCCACGCGATGAAGATCAGTTCATCCGTTTGCTGACGCTGGCGAAACTGGATAATGCCTTCAATATTAAACCCAGCGCTTTTGCGGACACCAGCTTTGAACGTATCCCAAATGACGTAATTGATAACTTCACCATCACGCCTGACTATCGCGAATTCTCCAGCCTGATGCTGCAGGAACGTAAACGTCGCCCGGCGGCGCTGCGTGACATTCTGACCTTCCCGGCCGATCTGACCCACGTTGACAGCCAGGCAGAGTTTGCCCGCAAACTGGGTCGCTACTCGTTAACCAACAATGGTTTTGCTACCCGTGGTCTGGCTTGCGAAGCAACGGAAGGCCGTGAGGGTCACTTCACGCTGCGCCTGACCGACAGCATCGTTGGGTTGAAGCCAGAGAGCGAGCGCCTTGCAGCACTGTTCAGCGCGCTGAAAACCCGTTTCACCGATGAGATCGGTGAAAGTGAAATTGTGGCCGGTGGCCTGCAACTTGCCGCAACCGGCAAAGCGGCTGAGTACCTGTCACGCATCTTCACGTCGGCCCCTTCTCTGCCGCTGAACGAAATTCAGCCTGCCAGCGAAATCACCCGGACCTTTGCTTCCGGTGCGATGAGCCACGGTGCGCTGGTTGCGCCGGCTCACGAAGCGGTGGCACACGGCACCAACATGGTTGGCGGTATGAGCAACTGTGGTGAGGGCGGTGAGCACTATTCCCGTCACGGCACTATCCGTGCATCACGCATCAAGCAGCTGGCATCCGGTCGCTTTGGCGTATGGGCGGCGTACCTTGCGGACCCCATGCTGGAAGAGCTGGAGATTAAAATCGGTCAGGGCGCGAAACCTGGCGAGGGCGGTCAGCTACCTGCGGCGAAAGTCACGGTTGAAATTGCTGCGGCTCGTGGCGGTACGCCGGGCGTGGAGCTGGTCTCGCCTCCTCCGCACCACGACACCTATTCGATTGAGGATTTGGCGCAGTTGATCCATGACTGTAAGGCAGCTCGCGTGCGCGTCATCGTTAAACTGGTTTCCTCAGAAGGCATTGGCACCATCGCCGTCGGCGTGGCAAAAGCCGGTGCGGACGTTATCAACGTTGCGGGCAACACCGGTGGTACCGGTGCTGCTTCGGTTACCAGCCTGAAATACACCGGACGCGTAGCAGAAATCGGCATTGCCGAAGTGCATCAGGCGCTCTGCGCTAACGGCCTGCGTGAAAAAGTTCTGCTTCGCTGCTCCGGCGCGCAGCAAACGGGTAGCGACGTGGTGAAATCCGCCCTGCTGGGTGGCGACAGCTTCGAATTCGGCACCACCGCGCTGATGATGCTGAAATGCGTGATGGCGAAAAACTGTAACGTGAAGTGCCCCGCCGGCCTGACCACTAATGCTGAAGCCTTTGATGGCGATCCCCGTCAGCTGGCGCAGTACTTTATGAACGTGGCGCATGAAGTGCGTGAGATTCTGGCGCGCCTTGGCCTGCGTTCGCTGCGCGAAGCGCGCGGTCGTTCTGACCTGCTGCACCTGATGGATCACCCGCTGGAAGTCGGCAAGCTGGACTTCCGTGCCATGCTGACCGTGGTACCCGAACTGAAAATCGCCCGTCCAGTCTATCTGGAAAAAGATTTCGAGCTGGACAACGGCTGGGTCGATCAGCTGAAACTGGAGCTGGTCGATCAGGGCCAAACCGATATTCAGTTCGGCAATGGCATCACGTTGAACAACCGCAACAAGAGCGTTGGCGGACAGCTGGCCATCGATATCGAGCGCCTGCTGAACCACACGCTGGATGCTGAGCAGTTGAACAAGATCCCTGCGGCATTGCTGGACGATCGCGGACGCCGTTATCTGGCACCCAATACCGTCAATATCTCTACCTCAGGATCGGCCGGTCAGTCCTTCGGCGTTTTCTGCAACGACGGTATGCAGCTGAAGCATTACGGCACCTGTAACGATGGCGTCGGTAAAGGCCAGTGCGGTGGCGAAATTGTGGTGATGTCGCCTGGCGGCGGCTCGCAGGATGCTGAAGGCAACGTATTGATCGGTAACTTTGCGCTGTTTGGCGCTACCGGTGGACGCCTGTTTGTGCAGGGCCAGGCGGGTGACCGCTTCGCAGTCCGTAACTCCGGCGCAACGGCCGTGGTTGAAGGCGTTGGTGATTTCTGCTGTGAATATATGACCAATGGCGCGATCCTGAACCTGGGCACTTACGGCACCGGTTTTGGTAACGGCATGAGCGGTGGCTTTGCTTATCAGTACGACCCTTACGGCACGCTGGCAGGTTCAGCAGCCGGAGACTCCGTGCTGTTTGGCTGCATCGCTGACGACAATGAAATGGCGCGCGTGCACAAGGACGCGGTGCTGACGATGCTGAACTGGCATCTGGAAGCGACCCATTCACCGCGTGCGGCCTGGCTGCTTGAGCACTGGGAAACCGAATGCCAGCACTTTGTCTTTGTGATGCCGCGCTCCCTGCTGTTGTATCAGGAAAGCACTGAGATCCTGAAGGCCAAGACCCGTAAGGATCTGCTGGAAGAGCTTTCCACCGCGCTGGCAAGCCATCAGGTTGCGAAATTCAAAGCGGCCTGGCGCACCAGAAAAATGATTGCCAATGGCGTGGTACCTGAATACGGTGCAACTGACACGCAAGATATGTTTGTGCTGCTGAACAACTATACCGTGCTCAGCTTTGCGCAGCAGCTGGCGCTCTCCCGCCTGCCGAAAGGCACGCCGGTAGAAGATGCCGCGGTAGAAAAAGCCGTACGTAACCTGTTAATGACAGAGGACTTCGCACTGATCAGTAAGCTGCAGCGTCACGCACGTTCAGCGATTGAAAATTACAGTGATGATGAACTGGCCTGCCTGATTGCAGCCAAACGTATGGCGGACTACAAGGCTGCCCTGACGCAACGTAACATCCGCTCGATGGACAGCCTGGCGACTTATGGTTGGATCATTTATCAGGATGCGCGTAACAGAGAAGTACTGGGCGGACTGCCTGACTTCGAAGAGCTGTTTGCTCGCGCCGCACTGCCTGAAATCGCTGCAGCCGTCGGGAAATTATCCTGACGGTTTACCGGACTGAATGTGACTATCTACTGAACACGACGAAACGGGATTGAGTACAGATAACCCATGAAAATTCCTTACATTCCTGAAGACGCGCCATTCAATGGCGACCAGAAATACTGGCTGGCGGGGTTTCTCGCCGGGCTACACTCACGCCTGCTGGTACTGGAAGACAGCAAGCAGGTTGCCAGCGGAACCAGTTCTGCGGCAACCACGCAGTTGCATATCCTGTTTGGCTCGCAGACCGGTAATGCCGAAGCGCTGGCACAGAGCGCAGCGAAAGCTGCCCGTGCTCAGGGTCTGGTACCTGTGGTGCAGGGCCTGGGTGAAGTGGATATCGACGTGTTCGCGACCATGCGTCACGTGCTGGTGATCACCTCTACCTACGGCGAAGGCGAAATGCCGGACAACGCACAGCTGTTCTGGCAGGCCATTTCTGCCAGTACCGCCCCGCGTCTGGAACAGATGCACTTTGCCGTACTGGCTATCGGTGATACCGGCTATGATGGCTTCTGCCAGGCCGGTAAGTTTATCGATATGCGCCTTGAGCAGCTGGGTGCGAAACGCGTCAGCGACCGTATTGATTGCGACATTGATTACGAAGAGCCTTCTAATCAGTGGATCTCTACTTCTATGCCACAGTTTGCTGCCAGCGCTGGCAGTAGCGGTACCGCGCTGGAGAATTTACCGGAAGCCCCGGTTATCCCTGGCAGCAACAAGCAGAATCCTTATGCCGCCGCACTGATCACCAACAAGCGTCTTTCTGGTGATGAATCAGGTAAAGATATCCGTCACTTCGAATTTGATTTGACCGACAGCGGGCTGAAGTACGAAGCCGGTGATGCACTGGGCGTGATCCCGGTCAATGAGCCTTCGCTGGTGAAGCTGCTGCTGACTCAGCTGAACTCGGATTACGATACGCCGGTTTCAGGCTTCGACAGAACGCTGGGCGACCTGCTGACCTATCAGTTCGAGATCTCTGAACCTTCGCGTAAGCTGATTGAATGGGTTGGCCAGAACACCACTAACCAGGAACTGCGCCACGTTCTGCAGCATGACGATAAGGACGCGCTTGGCGTCTGGCTGTGGGGCAAAGACACGCTGGACCTGCTGCAACTTGAGCTGACCCGCTCACTGAGCATTCCAGAGTTCGTTGCGCTGCTGCGTCCTTTACAGCATCGTGCTTACTCTATCTCTTCAAGCTCGAAGGCATACCCAAATCAGGTTCACCTGACGATCGCCACGCTGCGTTATCACAGCACCGGCCGCCCACGTAGCGGCGTATGTTCTGCATATCTGGCTGAGCGTGTTGGCCGTGGTGAAAAACCGGCCATCTTTATTTCGCCGAACAAAGCCTTCCGCGTGCCTGCGAACAACGATGCGCCATTGATTATGATTGGTCCGGGGACCGGTATCGCGCCATTCCGCGCCTTCCTGCAGGAACGTCAGGCTGCCAGCGCGAAAGGCAAAAACTGGCTGTTCTTTGGCGACCAGCATCAGGAACACGACTTTATCTATAAAGACGAATTGCTGGGCTGGCAGGAAAGCGGCTTACTGACGCGTCTTGATTTGGCGTTTTCACGCGACCAGTCGAAGAAAATCTACGTGCAGAGTCGCATGCTTGAGCAAGGTGCCGAGCTGTTTGCCTGGCTGGAACAAGGCGCCTACTTCTACGTCTGTGGTGATGCATCACGCATGGCGAAAGATGTGGATAAAGCGTTGTATGAAGTGATTACCCAGTTTGGTGGGATGTCCGCAGAGCGTGCGGCCGACTATGTTGACCAGCTCAAAAAAGAGAAACGTTACCTGCGAGATGTTTACTAATCTCAGCAATAAAAAAACGGGCCGAAAGGCCCGTTTTTTATTTCACGACGCGTAATGCCGGTCGACCACCGCGCGGTGGCGGGTCGTTGTCCGGATTATCATCATCGTTCTGCACGCTGTCATCCGGGCGATCGCCATCGATAACAGACATCACCGTTTCTGGCGTATCGGTCTGCTCTGAATCCGGGTTATATTCCCCGGCTTCTTCGTAAACCGGCTCAGGCTCAAACATGGTGCCTGCGCCGTTTTCACGCGCATAAATAGCCATCACAGCCGCCAGAGGAACCGTAACCTGACGAGGCACGCCGCCAAAGCGAGCGTTGAAAGTCACCTCATCATTACCCAGTTCCAGGTTGCCTACCGCACGCGGAGCAATGTTCAGAACGATCTGACCATCACGCGCATACTCAAGAGGCACCATGACACCTGGCAGATTGATATCCACGACCAGATGCGGGGTTAGCTGGTTGTCCAGCAGCCAGTCATAGAACGCCCGCAGTAAGTACGGGCGACGAGCGGTAAGTTGCGACATTTCCATCGTAATCAGCCCCGTGTTTGCAGGCGCATTTCACGTTCTGCTTCCGTCAGGGAGGCCAGGAAGGAATCACGCTCGAAGACACGTGTCATATAGCCTTTCAGCTCTTTAGAACCTGCGCCGACCAGCTCAATACCCATCTGCGGCAAACGCCACAGCAGCGGTGCCAGGTAGCAATCGACCAGGCTGAACTCTTCGCTCATAAAGAACGGGGTACGGGCAAACAGCGGTGCGATAGCCAGCAGCTCTTCACGCAGCTGCTTACGCGCTGCTTCTGCTTCCTGCGCCGTGCCGCTCTCGACCTTACGCATCAGGCTGTACCAGTCTTGCTCCACGCGGTGCATCATCAGACGGCTTTCACCACGGGCAACCGGGTAAACCGGCATCAATGGTGGATGCGGGAAGCGCTCATCAAGGTATTCCATGATGATACGGGATTCGTACAACGTCAGTTCGCGATCAACCAGCGTTGGAACGGTACGGTACGGATTGAGGTCAATCAGATCCTGGGGCAGGCTATCCATTTCTACCTGCTCGATCTCTACGCTGACACCCTTCTCCGCCAGAACAATACGGACCTGGTGGCTAAAAATGTCAGTAGGACCAGAAAACAGCGTCATTACCGAACGTTTGTTGGCAGCGACAGCCATGTAAACCTCCAAGTTTATCCAGAAAATTACTGCGCAAGCCCGCCAGGTGGCGACTAACCTGCTTAATAGAGTGCCATTAGCATGATGTGAAGCCGAACCAGCATCCACTCAGGATTTCATGCATCAATGCTCTGCTAATGCGCGCAAAGTGACACACAGTTTACCAGATTTTAGACAGCTTGTGGGGGCGGGAACGCGGATTTGACGGGAAAAGGGTAAACCCCATCGTGATTTCCATCATTATACTGATGGCGGAAAAGAAAAAACCCGGTGCAAGCACCGGGTTTTTCGATAATCGACTCTGCCGAAGCAGAATAAATTAACGCTTGGAGAACTGAGGACGACGACGTGCTTTACGCAGGCCGACTTTCTTACGTTCTACCTGACGAGCATCACGAGTCACGAAGCCTGCTTTACGCAGTTCGCCACGCAGTGATTCGTCAAACTCCATCAGAGCGCGTGTGATACCGTGACGGATCGCACCAGCCTGACCAGAGATACCACCACCTTTAACAGTGATGTACAAATCGAATTTACCAACCATGTCCAACAGTTCCAGCGGCTGACGAACTACCATGCGGGCAGTTTCGCGACCGAAGTACTGTTCTAAAGAACGCTGGTTAATAACGATGTTACCGCTACCCGGCTTGATAAAGACGCGTGCGGAAGAGCTTTTGCGGCGACCAGTGCCGTAGTTTTGATTCTCAGCCATTGCCTGTAATCCCGATTAAATGTCAAGAACTTGCGGTTGCTGTGCCGCATGGTTGTGCTCGTTGCCCGCGTAAACTTTCAGTTTACGGTACATAGCACGACCCAGCGGGCCCTTTGGCAGCATGCCCTTAACCGCGATTTCAATCACACGCTCAGGACGGCGAGCAATCATCTCTTCGAAGGTCGCTTGCTTGATACCACCGACAAAGCCGGTGTGATGGTAATAAATCTTATCGGTACGCTTGTTACCGGTTACGGCAACTTTCTCAGCGTTAAGAACGATAATATAATCACCGGTATCAACGTGCGGAGTATATTCCGCTTTATGCTTACCGCGCAGGCGACGAGCCAGTTCGGTCGCTAAACGACCTAAAGTTTTGCCAGTTGCGTCAACAACAAACCAGTCACGTTGGACCGATTCTGGCTTAGCTGTAAAAGTTTTCATTTAAAAGCTTACCCAAATTAAGTTACACGTTGGTGAAATCCCAAACGCTTGAATAAACGGTTGAGGCTCACACGACCATCTTGACCAGCAAGCCCACCCCTTCGGATAGAGTTACTGGAACACAAAGAGTTTTGGGAAAAAAACCTTTGTTGTAACGTGGGGTCGCAAGATTATAGAGAAGTCGATTACAAAGCGCGACCCTTTTCTTACAATAATTGCACCCCGTTGCCCCGCCCTGGCTTGCCTCAGGGCAAATGCGCCAGCCGGAGGTACTCTTCGCTTTGCATCTCCTGCAAGCGGGAGACACAGCGTTGGTATTCGAACTTCAGCCGCGCGCCCTGATAAATCTCAAACAGCGAGGCTTCGGCGGAGACCACTAGCTTAACATGTCGCTCGTAGAACTCATCCACCAATGCCAGAAAACGCCTCGCCTGATCTTCCGTTTTGTAGATCATCACCGGCACGTTATATAGCAAGACGCTGTGAAAACGCCGTGACAGTTCGATGTAGTCGTGTTGACTGCGCCCTTCACCGCACAGCGTTTTAAAGTCCATCGCCACCACGCCTTCCGCCATGCCCTGGGTCGGCAAAGAACGGTGATTAATCTCCAGCACTGGTTTGTCGCTGCGGGTAACGCCAGCCAGCGCCACGAACATCCGCTCCATCTCTTTGCTGGTATCGTCATTTAATGGCGTCATCCACAGATGGGCTGAGGTCAGCGTGCGCAGGCGGTAATCAATGCCGGCATCCACATTCATGATTTCACAATGCTGTTTAATCATTTCAATGGCGGGCAGAAAACGCGCGCGCTGCAGGCCATTGCGATACAGATCGTCAGGCGGAATGTTCGAGGTCGCAACCAGCGTAATCCCTCTGGCGAACAGCGCTTCCATCAGCGTGCCCAACAGCATCGCGTCGGTAATGTCTGACACAAAGAACTCGTCGAAGCACAGCAGATCGGTTTCGCTTTTGAAACGATCCGCGACAATTTGCAGGGGATCGCTTTGTCCCTGAAGTTCTGTCAGCTCCTGATGGACGCGTAACATAAAGCGGTGAAAATGGAGCCGCTGCTTACGCTCTCCAGGAATTGCCTGAAAAAACATATCCATCAGCCAGGTTTTTCCCCGTCCGACACCGCCCCACATATATAAGCCACGGGCCGCCGCCGGCGCCTCGGTTTTTCCTTTACCTATTAGCTTGTTCAACTTGCCAAAAAGGCCTTTGGCTGGCTGGGCGGAAGCCGGCTGTATGCGAGTCAGCGCCTGATAAATTCCGTCAAGGCGCGTCATGGCTTCGCGTTGTACTTCATCAGGCTGGAATTCGCCTTTTTCCAGCGCCTGCTGGTATCGCGCCAGAGGTGACATCGTTTGCATAATTTATTCACATTCCCTGAAAAATTCGGTGCGTCAGGTGGTTGATTGTCGAAAAAAAGGCCGCTATACACTAAGCGATGCTGCCTCAGGATTCCACTTCCATCAGATTAGCGGTTATAGTGGCAGGTAGTGAACTGGCGTTGGCCAGTAGCCCTTACGGAACAACGAAGACAACACGGGAGTTATTATGACCTGGGAATACGCGCTTATTGGCTTGGTAGTTGGATTAATCATCGGCGCGGCGGCCATGCGTTTTGGCAACAAAAAGCTTCGCGAGCAGCGGAGCCAGCAGTACGAACTGGAAAAAACGAAAGCCGAGCTGGCCGACTATCGTGAAGAGCTGACCAGCCACTTTGCACAGAGTGCTGAATTGCTGGACAACATGGCGCGAGATTACCGCCAGCTGTATCAGCATATGGCGAAAGGATCTAATGACCTGCTGCCAAACCTGCCGGGTGAGAAAAACCCATTTGCTTATCAGCTGACTGAATCAGAAGCTGATAACGATCAGGTCCCGGTTCAGATGCCACGTGACTACCCGGACAGTGCTTCAGGCCTGCTTCGTGGTGACCGTGCAGCACAGAAATAAGCAGAAAGATTGAAGGGCGCTCAGCGCCCTTTTTACTTTTACAGCAGCACTATTTGCACTCTGAGTTTTAGGTTAATACCTGAGTTCCCCCCACCTTTTGTAGCGAGAGCGTCTTAGCGATGAAGAACAAATCCTTACTGTTAAGTGCATTGGCATTGAGTATTGGCATGAATCTGACCCTCGCTCCTCAGGCGATGGCGACGCTCCCCGCGCAAATCGAGGGGCAACCGCTGCCAAGCCTGGCGCCGATGCTGGAAAAAGTGCTTCCTGCCGTCGTTAGCGTCCATGTGGAAGGCACCCAGACGCCTGCGCAATCCCAGGAGATCCCTGAGCCGCTGAAAAAATTCTTTGGTCAGGGCCAGGAGGGTGATTCTCAGCCCCAGCCGTTCGAAGGACTGGCTTCTGGCGTGGTGATCAACGCCGATAAGGGCTATGTGCTCACCAACAATCATGTGGTCAATGGCGCCAGTAAAATCAGCGTCCAGCTGAGTGATGGCCGTGAATTTGATGCCAAACTGATTGGTCACGATGAACAGACCGACATCGCGCTGATCCAGATCAGCGGCGCAAAAGGCCTGACGCAGATTAAAGTGGCGGATTCCGATCGGCTTAAAGTCGGTGATTTTGCCGTCGCCATTGGCAATCCATTTGGCCTGGGCCAGACCGCCACTTCAGGGATTGTCTCTGCGCTGGGGCGTAGCGGCTTGAATCTTGAAGGTCTGGAAAACTTTATTCAGACGGATGCCGCCATCAACCGCGGTAACTCCGGCGGCGCGCTGGTGAACCTGAATGGCGAGCTGATTGGCCTGAATACCGCCATTCTCTCCTCTGCCGGCGGCAATATCGGCATTGGCTTTGCCATCCCAAGCAATATGGCGATGAATCTGGCTCAGCAGCTGATTGATTTCGGCAAAGTGAACCGCGGGCAATTGGGCATTAAGGGCACTGAGATGACGGCGGATATGGCCAAAGCCTTCAATGTGGATGCCCAGCGCGGCGCATTCGTGAATGAAGTGCTGCCAGGCTCTGCGGCGGCGAAAGCTGGCATTAAAGCCGGAGATATTATTACCAGTCTGGATGACAAGCCGATCGACAGCTTCGCTGCCCTGCGGGTGAAAATTGGTACCACCGCACCGGGTAAAGACGTTAAGGTCGGCCTGATCCGTGAAGGTAAGCCGGTTACCGTGACCGTTAAACTGGATGCCAGTACGCAAACCTCGACCACGGCCGATCAGACCACACCGGCTCTGCAAGGCGCTACCTTCACCGATGGTGCAGCGAAAGACGGAACCAAGGGTGTAGTCGTGGATGATGTCACCAAAGCCTCACCGGCTGAGCAATATGGCCTGAAAAAAGGCGATGTGATTATTGGTCTCAACCGCACCAAGGTGGCAAATCTGGCCGAGCTGCGCAAGCTGCTGGAAGCCAAGCCACCGCTGCTGGCGCTGAACGTGATCCGTGGCGATGCGAGTATCTATCTGCTTTTACGTTAAATCATGAAGCGGGCACCTGCGTGTCCGCTTAACTCATGCTATCCTGCCCAACGTTCATTCACTCACCATTTAAAGCCATGTTTCCTAAACTATTGCGTTCAGTGCTTCTTGGCCTTGTAGTTGCGGGTTTGTTGCTGGCTGGCATGCCGGCATTGCGCATCGGCAGTGACTTTTTCTCGCACAAAGATGACAGCGCAAATGAAACGCCTGTCAGCTACAACTCTGCCGTGCGTCGTGCTGCCCCGGCGGTAGTGAATGTCTACAACCGTAGCGCCAATGCCTCTGCTGACAACCTGGAAATCCGCACGCTGGGGTCCGGCGTGATCATGGATGGGCGTGGCTATATCCTCACCAATAAACACGTCATCAACGATGCCGAGCAGATTATCGTTGCGCTGCAAGATGGCCGCATCTTTGAAGCAATGTTAGTGGGTTCGGACAGTCTGACCGACCTTGCGGTGTTGAAGATCACCGCTTCCAGCCTGCCCGTTATCCCAATCAATCCCGCGCGCGTTGCCCATATTGGCGATTTAGTGATGGCTATCGGCAACCCGTACAATATTGGGCAAACGGTGACCCAGGGGATTATCAGCGCCACAGGCCGCGTTGGTCTTAGCCCTTCCCGCTACCAGAATTTCTTACAAACAGATGCTTCCATCAACAAAGGGAACTCGGGCGGTGCCTTGATTAACTCTCTCGGTGAACTGATGGGCATCAATACGCTGTCATTCGATAAGAGTAATGACGGCGAAACCCCTGAGGGGATCGGCTTTGCCATCCCTACGGCACTGGCCGCGAAAATCATGGATAAGCTCATCCGCGATGGTCGCGTGATCCGTGGGTTCATCGGCATCAGTGGCCGTGAAGTCCCGCAAATGCATGGGCAAAACAGCAGTCTGGATCATATTCAGGGGATTGTGGTGACCAATGTTTCCCAGGGAGGCCCGGCAGCGAAAGCGGGTCTGCAAATCAATGATGTGATCACCAACGTCAACCATAAACCCGCTATCTCGGCGGTGGAAACAATGGATCAGGTTGCGGAGATTCGACCGGGAACCGTCATTGACGTGGATATTATTCGCAACGATCAAAAAATGACGCTGCCGATCACCGTGCTGGAATATCCGGGGAATTAAGCGGGAAGTGCTGGAAGGTAGGGCCAGACAACTCTGGCCCTGTCGCAGGCTTATTTAACGAATTCTTCGCCCAACGTAATGTCTTTCTTCAGCGTATCTAACATGCCGTCCAACGACTTCTGCTCAAAAGCGCTCAGTGTGCCGATTGGCTTGCGCTCAACGATACCGTTTTTACCCAGCAGCAGAGGTTGTGAGAAGAAGCGAGCGTGTGCGCCATCTCCCTCAACGTAAGCACATTCTACAACGTCGCTGTCGCCGTTCAGAGCGCGTACCAGCGACAGACCGAATTTGGCCGCAGCCTGGCCCATCGACAGCGTCGCGGAGCCACCACCCGCCTTCGCCTCAACCACTTCGGTACCCGCATTCTGAATACGTTTCGTCAGATCGGCCACTTCCTGTTCTGAGAAGCTGACGCCTGGAATCTGTGACAGCAAAGGCAAGATAGTCACGCCTGAGTGTCCACCCACCACCGGGATGTTCAACTCGGCAGGGTTTTTACCTTTCAGCTCAGCAACGAAAGTGTTGGAACGGATGATATCCAGCGTGGTGACGCCAAACAGCTTGTTCTTATCGTAAACGCCGGCTTTTTTCAGCACTTCCGCAGCAATCGCGACCGTGGTGTTAACCGGATTAGTAATGATACCAATCAACGCTTTAGGGCAGGTACTGGCAACCTGTTCAATCAGATTGCGTACAATACCCGCGTTAACATTGAAAAGATCGGAGCGATCCATGCCTGGCTTACGCGCCACGCCAGCGGAGATCAGTACCACGTCAGCACCTTTCAGCGCTGGGGTGGCGTCTTCGCCACAGAAACCTTTGATATTGACTGCGGTAGGGATATGGCTCAAATCAACAGCTACGCCAGGCGTAACGGGAGCGATGTCGTACAGAGAGAGGTCTGAACCCGCCGGAAGCTGGGTTTTTAGCAGAAGTGCGAGAGCCTGGCCAATACCGCCAGCTGCGCCGAGAACTGCAACTTTCATCCTGAACTCCTTATTATAGTGAGCGTAAAGTGCTGTTAATCCATCTGGTTATGAACATAGACGAGCCTTCAGCTCTTTGCGATTGCTTTCATGTCGATCTGAGCACTCACGCCCAAAACCGCTGAAGCAGGTGATTAATCGCGTAAGGTGCAAGGCCGTTCGTAGCCAGCGACAGACAGCACGATTCGGCCTTACATTACACCCTTAGCGCTAAGCAGAACAACATCATTTTAATAACAAATCGTTTACTTTTTGCGCTACATCTTTGTCTCAGCAGGCATTTTTTTCCAATCAAAAGTTTGACATACTATAGCCCTTCCGACGAACTTCCGCTGAAAACCCCGCGTCACATTGCATAATCATTCATTTAATTGCATAATCAACGCCTATCCCGTCAGGGAACCCCTTTTATTTCTGACTTTTTAGCGGAAGCCTATGCGTAACCCATCGAAACAAGAAGACCTGATTAAGGCCTTTAAAGCTTTACTTAAGGAAGAGAAGTTCAGCTCGCAGGGCGAGATCGTCGCCGCTTTACAGGAAGATGGCTTCGACAATATCAACCAGTCTAAAGTGTCCCGCATGTTGACCAAGTTTGGTGCCGTGCGCACACGCAACGCCAAGATGGAAATGGTCTACTGCCTGCCTGCCGAACTGGGCGTGCCGACCACCACCAGCCCGCTTAAAAACCTTGTACTCGATATCGACTACAACGATGCGTTGGTGGTAATCCATACCAGTCCGGGTGCCGCGCAGCTTATCGCTCGCCTGCTGGACTCTCTGGGCAAAGCAGAAGGGATCCTTGGCACCATTGCCGGCGATGACACCATCTTTATAACCCCTGCCCGCGCCTTTACGGTGAAGCAGCTGTTCGAAGCCATCTTGATCCTCTTCGAGCAAGAGTTATAAGCAGCAGCAATTAACGCCTGATTTTTAACCTAAGGCTAACCACCCCGTATCATCATCTTTTCTTAGAGCCGGCGCCTGCCGGCTTTTGCTTTCCTGCCGTTTAACGCATCACTAATCAGCATGATGCACTGCCTCGTGCGCGACATGTCAGGCAGAAAAACCAGATACTCTCGTCTCATGGTGTGATCCACCACAAATAAGCGCACGAATGGCTAAATTCACATATCTCTATGTTTTTACATGTATTTAACATGGGCAGAGCAAGTTATAAGCGTTTTTTATAACGTCTGGTTATTAAAATGCAGTTTTCGGTTAAAGTATCCCAACAAAACATTATTAGCACGCTATTAATATTTTACGTTATTAGATCTATACTTGTTTTCGTGATGACAATCACACTAAACAAAAAGATAAAAACATACGACGAGGAAATAATCATGAACATTAAAACTACTGTTGCGGCTGTAACCGTTCTTTCCGCTCTCTCTTTTGGTGCTTTTGCAGCTGAATCTGTTAACGCGGATCAGGCGCAAAATCTGCAATCAGTTGGCACCATCTCTGTAAGCGGCGTTGCGGGTTCACCAATGGACATCAACCAGCAGCTGAATGCCAAAGCCGATGCGCAGGGCGCAAGTGCTTACCGTGTTGTAGAGGCGTATAACAACGGCAACTACCACGCCACCGCCGAGCTGTACAAATAAGCTAAGCGTACCCGGCAATATGCTATAAACGACCAAACAAAAAACGGTAACCACAAGAATAATAAACGATTTTTAGCCCTTTCGGTTACCGCTCAACCCTATCTGGAGCATCTATCATGAAAACCAAATTAGCAATCGCAGTACTCGGCCTGGCCTCAGTGCTTTCTTTCGGCGCCAGTGCCGCTCACCTGATAACTGACCAGCAGGCAAGCGAGCAGAACCTGCAGTCAATGGGCACCATTAGTGTCAGTGGTGTTGATGGCGCGCCAACCGATATCCGTCATGAGCTTTCTCAGAAAGCGGATCAGCAAGGTGCCAGCTCTTATCGTGTGATTGAAGCGCGTAACGATGGCAACTACCACGCCACCGCAGAGCTGTATAAATAAATTCTGATAAGTACAAAAAATTAGAAGGTGCCAGCACCTGCGTGTTGTCGAGCACGCCAATCCCTCTAGCTGGCTTGTCACTGCTACTTTAAGACATTCCTCGTCAGTATGACGAACCCTTTGGCCCCGCTTGTCGGGGCCCTTTTTGTTTCTGGTGCCTAGCGAACGTTAAAGCGGAGCTGACCTTCCAGCTCCTCTTCTGCTTCATCAAACAGCAGGATTAACGCGCCATACCGCCGTTTCTGGCCGCTACCCAGATGAATAAATTCAATTTCCAGCGGTAATGGCAACAGCGTCACTGCATCCCATAAGCTGTCTAAATCCTTCACATTCAAGTCGGCCAGCGCAAACCGTTCGCTGAACTGGCGGTAGAAGTGTGCCTGATCGACAATTTCATCAAAATCAAAAATCTCTGTTCTCATGCTAGCCGCTCCACGAGGCACACGGTTGGGCGGCATACTGCCGCCCGGTGAGTTACAGTCCCCCAATATGCAGGGCTTTCACTTCTAAAAACTCTTCCAGTCCCAGTACCGAACCTTCACGTCCAAGGCCAGACTCTTTTACGCCGCCGAAAGGTGCCAGTTCCGTCGAGACGGCACACTCGTTAATGCCGACCATGCCGCTTTCCAGGGCCGCCGAGACGCGGAACACACGCTGAAGGTTCTGCGTATAGAAATACGCAGCCAGCCCGAACTCAGTATCATTTGCCCGACGAATAACCTCGTCCTCTTCATCAAAGCGGAAGCAGGCTGCGACGGGGCCGAAGGTCTCTTCTTTAGCCAGCTTCATCTTCTCATTGGCCTCGGCAATCACCGTGGGTTGCCAGAAATTGCCACCCAGAGCATGGCGGGCACCGCCAGTAACAATCTTGCCGCCGTGGGCGACCGCATCCTTGACGTGTTCTTCCACTTTCTCCAGCGCAGAAGCCTCTATCAGCGGCCCGACGATCACCCCTTCTTCCATGCCATTCCCGACCTTCAGTTTGTTCACCTCATCAGCCAGCTGGCTGACGAAGCGGTCATAAACGCGGTTGTGGATATAGAAGCGGTTTACGCTGACGCAAACCTGGCCAGCGTTACGGAATTTATTGGCGATGGCGCCTTTTACCGCGGCATCAATATCGGCATCGTCAAACACGATATAGGGTGCGTTCCCGCCCAGTTCCATCGACACCTTTTTCATCGTCTCTGCGGCGTTGCGCATCAGCAGCTTGCCAACCGCGGTAGAGCCGGTGAACGAGATCTTACGAACCGCCTTGCTGGCCATAATGGCATCGCTGATCGCATGCGTATCGCCCGCGACAGCATTGAGGACACCATCGGGCACACCGGCTTTTTTCGCTAACGCGAGCAGTGCAAAGGCTGAAAGTGGGGTGTTGTTGGCAGGTTTGATAATCCCGGTACAGCCTGCAGCCAGTGCCGGACCAAGTTTGCGGGTCAACATCGCCATCGGGAAATTCCACGGCGTGATCGCGGCCACCACACCAATCGGTTCCCGCGTTGCCAGGATCCGCGAGCCGGCTTTGGCAGGAGGAATGATCTCGCCGTTAGCGCGCTTGGCCTGTTCAGCAAACCATTGAATGAAGCTGGCGGCATACTCCACTTCGCCTTCAGCTTCCTTCACCGGTTTGCCCTGTTCTGCGGTCATTAACTTCCCGAGCCAGGCTTTGTTGTCGATCATCAGCTGATACCAGCGGTTGAGGATTTCGCTGCGCTCTTTGGCCGTTTTGGCACGCCAGGCAGGGAAAGCCTTCTCTGCAGCCGCGATCGCCTGATCCGTTTCGCTTTTACCGGCTTTGGCGACCTGGGCTACCACTTCCCCCGTCGCCGGATTCAGTACATCGAAAGTGGCGGCGGTGCGCAGCCATTGACCATCGCAAAAATAGCCGGTCTGAAAAAGTTCGTGATCCTGAAGTAATGAGGTGCTCATCGTTTTCTCCTGAGGGGTTTGCCATCCAGATAGAAGAAGTATAGATGGCACACTTTATCCCTGTATGAACCAGTCGGGGAGAAACGTGAATGGGAAAGCGCTGATACCGGAGAGTATCAGCGTAAAGTCAGATTTGGATGAGGGTGTTCTGGTACTTTTTCAGCGTGTCCGCCAACCTTTTGACCGGCTCGGTCACGTTCAGCGGCGCGTCATAATGGACCAGCTTGCCCTGATAAGTGTCCAGTTCTGTCAGAAGTCGCTCGAAGTAACGTTGCCTTTTTGCATCGGTTCTGGCGGCAATCACCCGATCGGCAGTGTGCCGTAGCTGTTGATGGTAAGTCGATAAATCCTCGTTAACCGGAATATCTGCATCCCGTAAACGCTGGTGTCCAATGATCAACGTCAGAGCGATGCGGAATTTATCGATATCCCCAGGGAAAATATTCAGCAACATAAAGAGCTGGTGATACAGCGCCGGCAGATGGTTCTCACGACGGCGAGCCTGATTGGTGCTCATGGCGGCCACAGCAGCATACATAAAGCGATTCAGCAGGATCCGGCCGGTGCGTGCTTTCGACGTATCCCGGATCAACAGGATCACCAACAGCGCGAGGAAGCAGCCGATGGCCTGCCCCAACGCGTTATCCAGAAACGCGGTGACGTTAAAGGTCATCGGGTTATCCAGAGTAATAATGTTGATGGTGCCGACCAGCCCACCCAGGGTACCAATCTGCCGCCGCTGGATCAGTATTCCACCGATAAAAGCCATCACGCCCAGTGAGATGCACAACAGCAGCATACTTTGCTGGGTTGACGGCATGATCACCATGTAATAGAGCGAACCGAGTGGGATCGCCACGACCATGCCGTAGAGGAAATCCTTCGCCATCATCAGCGGATTCGGCATACGCATCGCCAACGCCGTGATAACTGCCAACATGACCATCGCGCCACTTCCGGAGGCCCACCCGGTCCACAACCAGAAAAGTGACCCGACTGCTGTCGCAACAAACGTCCTGATACCGTTGATCATCGCATGGCGTGATTCGGCCGAACGCATCTTCACCACCGGCTCATCATTCAGTACTTCCCGCTCGATACGGCTGATACTGCTATTGGTATGGATGCCTTTTAATAACAACAGGTAGCGTGTGGCGGCAACCACCCAGTTCTGCAACGTGACCGGCGTATTTTTACTGCCACTGGTGGTGATTACCCGGCGCATAATCTTCATCCGCTTATGGATGTCACCGATGTTTTCTACCGATTTATCAAAGAAGATATGGAATTGCGGCGGGACATACTCTTTTCGGCTGTCCTGGATCAAATAGGTTTCGGCGGCCTGAGTAATCAGCGCCAGCGAAAGCGTGTTCAGCGCACGCATGCGTTCATCAATTTTCTGCCAGCGGCTGGATTCCATCATCAGGTTGCCGCGCATGCCGTTCAGCGCCGTGGTGCGGCGAACCAGGTTGGTCCACAGCCTGTCGACTTCTTCCTTGTCACCATGCGCGACACAAAGCTGCATCAGCTTGTACTGATCCACCAGCAGGGCATCAATTTCCCGGTCAATGTCCTGTTTCACCGAGCGAGGCGAAAACAGCATATCAGCGAGGATCGCGCAGACAATCCCGATAATGATTTCGCTGCAGCGTTCAACCGCAAACTGCGGCGCCAGCAGCACCGAGCCGTTAGCATCCACACTGACCACAATGATCAGCGCGGTGTAACCCGCCAGGCCCAGCGCATAGGAATTTTCAATTTTGATCAGCGAAGAGAGCCAGACGCAGAGTCCGGCCCACATGCAGCAAAGCAGCATCATCAACGCCGGCGCCCTGATGGTGGCAATCATGATGGTGAGCGCTGCAATACAGCCGAGGAAGGTGCCGATGATACGCAGCATGCCCCGATGGCGAAGCGCACCGGAGAAAGGATCGCCACCCGCAGCAAACGCCGTTCCGCCAGCCACGATGCAGGCGGTCATTACCGCCCAGCGAGGCGTCTCAAGATTGAAGTGAAAACCGATTAGCAAAGACAGCACAATGGCGAAAGTCAGCTTGATCGGGAACCGCAAACGGTGCCACTGCATAATGCTCTCCTGCTTAGCCGAACTCACGCAGGCGATGCATCAATTTCGACATCGGTGACATCTGTTCCGGCTTGCGATCTTCTGCGCCCGTTACCACTATCGTCGCCGTGGTGCCCGATGGGTAAAGATTGCCCTGCTGCTCATCCAGGTGAATACGTACCGGCACGCGTTGCGCCAGACGAACCCACTCAAGATTGGAGTCAATGGTCGCCATCCCTTTACTGTCGATGGTGCTGCTGCTGTTAGTCACACCCGCAGCAACGCTGTCCACCGTACCATGCAATACGCGGTTGCTGCCCAGCGGCGTAATCTCGACACGGTAACCCGGACGAACGCCTTCCAGTTTGGTTTCTTCCATGTAGGCCAGCACATAAAAAGTATGCTGCTGAACCAATGCCACGGCGGTTGATCCACGGGTAATAAATTCACCGCGGTAGACGTTCAGGTTAGTCACCCAACCATCGGCTGGCGCTTTCACCACGGTACGCGTCAAATCCAGTTTTGCGGTATCGCGTGTCGCGATGGATTTCGCCAGCTGGTGCTCTGACGTCTGGTAATCGTTATTGGACTGTTCGATGGCCTCACGGGACATGGCAGACACACCCAGCTGATTACGGCGGGCCGCTTCACGACGTTTCTCGTTCACCAGTGCCTGGTAGTAAGCCACATCGGCTTCTGCTTCATCCAGCGCCTGTTGATAGCGCGGCTGATCGACGACGAACAGCACCTGGTCTTTCTTCACCAGCTGGTTATCGCGGACCTTAACATCCGTTATCAGGCCGCTAACGTCCGGGGCAATCGCCACGACATCCGCAGTAAATTTAGCATCGCGAGTCCACGGGGATTCTGTGTAGAACACCCATGCGCGGAAAATCAGGATAACGGCGATGACAACCAGAATCAGGGTTATGGCGTATCGGGCAATTTTTGTTGTTAGCGCTTTCACTATGACCTCAGACAAACAATCGGGAAACCAGGTAGAACAGGCAGCAGTAGAGTGCTGTATTAAACAGTGCAGGATGCCAGACCAGGTCATAGATCCCGGTTGGTGTCAGCAAACGACGCACCAGCCAGAACAGCATCAATGACACAATAATTTCGAAGAAAATGGGCGGAAAAGAGAGCCCAAATATCACAATAACCGGAAGCATACTCATCTTTTATCCTTGTCAGTACCTTACCGGGCACACGCCTTCTGGCAGACTCAAGCCACCTCCCGGTTCAGGGGGGCTGCTGCTTTACAGGTTGATGATGATAGAGTAACAGACAAGCTGTCAGATAATCATAACCGGCGCTCAATGAATAATAGCGCATTCAGGAGCCAGCATTGTGGTGAGTAGAGTTACGGAAAGGTAACCCGGCGCCGCTATAATAACGCGCCTGACTATGTGTTTTCTACCTAATGTGATCTAAATCACTTTTAAGCCAGGGTTAACAATGGAAAGACTGAAGGGCATGTCCGTGTTTGCACGGGTAGTAGAACTGGGATCCTTTACGGCGGCGGCTAACCGGATGCAAATGAGCGTATCGGCCGTCAGCCAGACTGTAGCCAAACTGGAAGATGAACTTCAGGTCAAATTGTTGAATCGCAGTACACGCAGTCTGGGACTGACAGAAGCCGGGAAGATCTACTTTCAGGGCTGCCGACGCATGATGTCTGAGGCGCAGCAGGTCCATGAACAGCTGTATGCTTTTAACAATACCCCAGTGGGAACATTGCGCATTGGCAGTTCTTCCACCATGGCGCAAAACGTGCTGGCCAACATGACGGCAGAGATGCTGCGGGAATACCCGGGCCTGACCGTAAACCTGGTCACCGGCAGTCCGGCCCCCGATCTTATCGCTGACGGGCTGGATTTAGTGATCCGCGTGGGCGCGCTGCAGGACTCCAGTTTGTTCTCGCGACGATTAGGGTCAATGCCGATGGTGGTATGTGCCGCTAAAAGCTATCTGACGCAACATGGCACGCCGGAGAAACCGTCGGATTTAGGTAACTTTTCGTGGCTGGAATACAGCGTCCGTCCTGATAACGATTTTGAGCTGACGTCGCCTGAGGGGGTCTCTATCCGCCTTTCTCTTCAGGGACGTTTTGCCACCAATGATTCACAAACCCTGATCCGCTGGCTGGTTTCTGGCACCGGCATCGCCCATGTGCCGTTGATGTGGGTGATCGATGAAATTAACACCGGCCAGGTGGAAATCCTGTTTGCCCATTATCAATCCGCGCCCAGACCGGTTTATGCGGTTTATACCCAGAAAGACAAGCTGCCGCTGAAGGTTCAGGTGTGCATTAATTACCTTACCGAGTATTTCGATAAGGTCGCGGACGTGTATCAGGAATCTCGGCAGGAATAGGATGCAGAAAAGCAAAAGGGACGATTTCTCGTCCCTTTGGCTGTCGCTTTTCAGCCTGCGGCTGAACGGATTACGCGGTGCCGCCAACCGTCAGTTTATCGAGTTTCAGCGTTGGCTGGCCCACACCGACCGGCAGGCTCTGCCCTTCTTTACCGCAAACCCCCACGCCTTTATCCAGCGCCAGGTCGTTTCCGACCATTGAGATTTGCTGCATTGCTTCGATGCCCGAGCCAATCAAGGTCGCGCCTTTTACCGGCCTGGTAACCTTGCCGTTCTCAATCAGATACGCCTCTGAAGTCGAGAACACAAACTTACCTGAGGTGATATCGACCTGACCGCCGCCGAAGTTCGGCGCATACAGGCCGTACTCCACGCTTTCGATGATGTCCTGCGGCGTGGATTTACCGGCCAGCATATAGGTATTGGTCATACGCGGCATTGGCAGATGAGCATAAGACTCACGGCGGCCGTTGCCCGTCGGGTTAACCCCCATCAGGCGCGCGTTGAGCTTATCCTGCATGTAACCTTTCAGAATGCCGTTTTCAATCAGTACGTTGTACTGACCCGGTACGCCTTCATCATCAACTGCCAGCGAACCACGCAGGCCTTCGATTGTGCCATCGTCGACCACGGTACAGAGCTCAGAAGCCACCAGCTGGCCCATCTGGCCACTAAACACCGAGGTTCCACGGCGGTTAAAGTCGCCTTCCAGACCATGACCGACCGCTTCATGTAACAGCACGCCCGGCCAGCCGGCACCGAGTACCACCGGAATGGTGCCCGCCGGGGCGGCAACCGCATTCAGGTTTACCAGCGCCATTCGCACCGCTTCACGCGCCCAGGCTTCAGCACGCATTTCGCCAGACTCATCAGCCAGGAAGAATTCATAGCCGAAGCGCCCGCCGCCGCCGCTTGAACCGCGCTCGCGTTTGCCGTTCTCCTCCACCTGTACGCTGACAGAAAGGCGAACCAGCGGGCGAATATCGGTGGCCAGCGTGCCGTCAGTGGCGGCAACCAGGATCATTTCATATACGCCGCTCAGGCTGGCGCTGACTTCCTGCACACGTTTGTCCGCAGCGCGGGCGGCGCTATCGACACGGTGCAACAACGCAATTTTCTCTTCACGTGTCAGGCTTTGCAACGGATCCACCGTTGGGTACAACGAACGATGCATCACCGCGCCAAGGGTATGGGATTTTCCGTTACCCTGCTCACGGACAATACTGCGCGCAGCGGTGGCGCTCTGCGTCAGGGCATTCAGCGTAATCTGGTCTGCATAGGCAAAACCGGTCTTTTCGCCGCTGACGGCACGGACGCCGACACCCTGGTCGATATTCCATGAACCATCTTTGATGATGCGGTCTTCCAGCACCCAGGATTCGTGAAAGCTGGACTGGAAATAGAGGTCGGCATAATCCAGTTTACGTTCAGACAGCTGACCGAGAAGGGAAAAGAGATCCTGTTGATTAATGTTGTTAGCAGTTAGTAACTGCTCACTTACCAGATTCAGACTCATGAATTCTCGCTCTGTTTGGATGAGCCAGTAACCGCTGGCATCGCATATCTATAGCCTGAGGCAATTCGCAGGGCACGTCAAATTCACTTCGCGCTCTTTTCAACAGGTTTACGCAGCACTTCGTCAATCTGCGGCTTATCTATCGAGCCGGAAATATGGTAACGAAGCACTGAAATTTTGTTCCACAGCGGGCCGAGCACTTTACTGGCGGCAAACACCGCCGCTCCGACAATCGGATTGACGGCAAACGCCGCGGCCACACCGACGGTTGCGGAGATTTCCGGAGCCACAACGGCTTCCATGTCGATCTGGCGTTTCACCAGATCCATTTTGCCCTTCATCGCGATATCTGCTTCCAGCCCGTCCACCAGCAAATTGTCGGTATGCATCACGCCCTTTTCAATCCAGGCGGTACCGCTAATCGAGTCGTAATAAAAGCCCTGACTGAAAGTATCGCTGAAATCCAACCGCATTTTGCGCAGCAGCGCATCGAAGCTGACCAGGCGCAATAACTGTCCAGCTCTGCCAGTGTTCACATCCGCAATTTCACCCGCGCCGAAATGCGTTTTCAACACGCCGCTCAAGGTTGCTTCAGAAGGCTGCCATGGAGCAGACTGCCAGTGAAGATCGTAATCGATGTTAAACGGCGAGTTTCGCAATGGCGTATTCACCCCAAACCAATTGGTGGCATCATTGATTTTCTTGCCACTCAGCACGCCCTTTAAAGCCGTACGCTGGGCGCCAGGACGATTAACCCACTCTCCCTCGACTTTCAGCCGCGAGCTACCCGTATCGATCAGGCCATTTTTCAGGGTCAGCGTGTCGCTGGAATGGCTGACATCTGCTGCCATCCGGCCAAACTTCTGCCCGCGCACCCAGCATTCATCGCAGGTCAATGCCAGCGCTGGCCAGCCACTAAAATCAATCTTGCTGCTCTCAGCCGGCAGAGGGGAATTGCCTTCAGCAGAGGCCCATTCCGGATTGTAATACAGGTAGTTAAGATGAGCGGCCCAGGGTGAACGTTGGTTCATCTTCAGCGTACCGTTAATCTCTTTGCCCCTGGCCTGAATCTGCGTATCTCCTGACACCGTCTCACTCAGCGTGGCGTCAAGATCGTGCCACTGCTGGCCGCCCAGCGTCAGTGCTGGCGTGCGTAAGGTGATATTCCCCGGGATAAACGCCCGGCTTTTAGTGGCCTGCTGGGATGACGAGCCACCCGCTGTTTTGCCCGTGCTTTGGCTGTTGAACAGCCCCAGCCAGGCTTCGCCATCCAGCGGAGGCAGATTCAGCACCATGCCGTTAGCCTCTGGCAGAGCTGGCACACTTTTGCTGTTGTTCTCCCAGATACCACGATCGATCTTCAGCTGCTTGCCCAATAGCCACTGGCTGTTGAAGTGGCGGTCACTGCCGACCGAACCGCTGAGGTTGAAACTTTTGAGATCACCTTTAGCGGTGACTTTAACCGGCATCGCCACGTTCCGCTCTTTATCAAGAGGCGAAGGTAAGTGACTGCTCACATTTTTCAGGTCACCGTCCAGCGCAACCTGGTAATTCGCGCTGCCAGCATGCGGCAGATTGATCAGAACGTTGCTCTTCCAGCTGGCATTGCCAGTGAGCTTGTCACGGATCTGCGCTGGCACCACATCCATCTTGCCAGGCTGCCAATCCCCTTTGAGATCAACACCAATCTGGTAGTTCTTGTCGCCCTCAAGGGTGTTGAAGCTGACGTCCATCGGCTGCCCAAACCAGTTGGCGGTCATCGGGTCACTCTTCAGGTCGCCATTATCATAGGTAAAGTGGCCAGTCAGCTGCTTAATGGTGCTCTCAAGCGGCTTGATGTAGAGCGTGTTGTCCTTCAGATTCACATCGCCGGTGGCCCGAACCAGCTCGCCATCCAGCGGAATATCCAAATGTAAGCGACCACTCACATCGCCACCAATCTGCAGTTCGTCGAGCGCGGCACCCAGTGAAGGTTTCAAAGGCGTCTGGTTAAAGTAGTCACCAATCGCTTTACCTTCACCGTTTATGTCAGCATCAATGATCAGCTTCTCTTTCAGATAGTCCGGGATCACCGCCGAGATATTTCTGCCATCAACCTGCCCCAGTTTGGTGTGCCCGGCTTTCATAAACAGGCCGTCATTAACGAAGTCGAGGTTGATATCCAGATTCTGCAGATCCGGCCAGCCTGGCTGGAATTGGTAGGTCGACTGCTTTAGCGGCACCCAGACCTCAAACAGTCCGTCGTTGTGCTTGAACGGGAACAGATGGGGATTACCGGCGAAAATCAGTGAGGCATTCTGAACCTGCCCACCTTTAATGGCACCACTGAGGTAGTCCACCAGCGATTTACCCATCAGCGGTTCAGGGAAGTAACGCCAGGCATCACCGGCATCGGTTACATTGATGCCGGCCAGAATATCCAGACGTGGCGCCTTATCCTTCGGCTGGGCGTAAGTAAAGTCGCCTTTCGCCCACAGCGAACGCGCCTTCACATCTAACTGATGGCCTGCAAGGGTGAAGTGGTCGTTAGCGTACTGCCAGCTCAGCGCCCCTTTAGCGTGTTCAATTTCAAGCGGTGCCCGGAACATCGAACCGTAAGGTAAGGTGGCATTGTTAACGTTGAAATCGACCTGTCCGTTCGCCACCGCACCGCTCACCGATCCACTGAAGTGCTCCATACCGGGCAGCAACTCCCAGTGTTGCCAGCTGAGATCCCGCCATTTGGCCTGGAAACGGCTCTGGTCCGGTTGCTGGACCGGAATATCCACTGCCAGTGCTTCCAGGCGGCCTTTAGGTTGCAACGCACGCCAGTTTTGCAGCAGCGTTGGGGTCAGTTTGGCAAATAAAGGTATGAGCGGATCCAGGCGTTCCAGATCCAGCTGCGTGGCACGAACGCGCACTTCTTCATTGTGATCCGGGCCAGGCAACACGCCATTTGCGGGCTGCCACATACCCGATAGCTGCCCCTTCGGCCACGCGTGACCGTCAGTCACCAGATTGGTCTGCGGAATCTTAATGCTCCAGCCGCTGTTGAATCGGGCAATGTGCGCGGTAACGTTATCAACGGTCAGTTGGTGTTGCTGTTGGTCGCCCTTCCAACTCGCGCCACCTTTTTTCAGCTGAATATCGCCATCATAGATTTCACCCTCTTTCAGGCTCATCCACGCAGCCAGACTGAATCTTGCACTGTCCAGACTGGTATTATCACGCATCCACTGACCTAACCAGGGTTTCACGTCGACATCATCCGCCTGCATCCACACCCGGCCGGTATCCAGATAGCCGTTGCTGTCGCTCAAATCCAGCCGCACCTGAATTTCACCATGCTGACCGTTGAAACTGGACAGGCTGACCACGCCTTCCGCACGGTGACGGTTTTTCTCGTTCAGCCAGGTGAGCTGAGGAACATCCAGTCGGGCACGCTGACCGGACAGGGTGACAAAGCTGATATGACTGTCGCGGAGATCAAAGTGATCGAACTGACGGAGGAACAGATCGCTGAACCTTCCTGGCTCCAGCTGCAGTTTCTCACCGTTACCTGAGGTTAACGGCTGACTGGTTGCCAGATTCAACTGGTAGAAGGTCAGATTACGGAACTGCCAGCGCAGGTGCAGCATTGACTGCCAGATATCCAACGCCAGCGTGATGCGCTGAGCTTTTAAATCGTCACCTTCTTTCAGGCTGACGTGCAGATCGCGGATCTCCAGCACCGGGCCAAAGTTTTCCCAGGTGCCATTCAGCGCGCTGGCTTCCACTGGCATGCCGGCCACGGACGAAATTTTTTCCAGCAGGGGTTCACGCCAGCTGTTCAGATGCGGCATCACCAGACGCAGCCCACTGACCATCAGCGCAACAATCACCACAATGGTTGCGCCAGTCAGTAGCAAGATCCCTGGTAATCGCCTCACACACTTCTCCTTGTGCTGGTCACATCATGATCACGTCAAACTGCTCCTGGGTATAGAGCGGTTCAACCTGAACTTTGACCTGCTTACCGACGAAGATTTCTACTTCGGCCAGCGCATGTGATTCTTCGGATTTCAGCGCTTCACCCACCGCAGGTGAAACGTATACCAGGAAGCGGTCCGAGTCATAAGCATGATGAACGCGAACAATTTCACGCATGATCTCGTAACAGACCGTCTCCACCGTTTTCAGCGTGCCGCGTCCCTTGCAGACCGGGCAATCCTGGCAAAGCACGTGTTCAATACTTTCTCGCGTACGCTTACGCGTCATCTCCACCAGCCCAAGCTGGGAGAAGCCATGGATACCGCTCTTCACCCGGTCTTTGCTCAGACCCTGCTCAAGCGAATGCAGCACGCGGCGTCGGTGATCTTCATTGGTCATATCGATAAAGTCGATGATGATAATACCGCCGAGATTACGCAGACGTAGCTGACGGGCAATGGCGTGCGTCGCTTCAATGTTGGTATTGAAGATGGTCTCATCAAGATTACGATGGCCGACGAACGCGCCGGTATTGATGTCGATGGTGGTCATCGCTTCGGTTTGATCGATGATCAGGTAGCCACCGGATTTCAGCTCCACTTTGCGATCCAGCGAACGTTGGATCTCATTCTCAACGTCAAAGAGATCGAAGATCGGTTGCTTGCCGGTATACAGCTCCAGTTTGGCAGTCATCTCCGGAATATATTCGCCGGTAAATTCCACCAGGTGCTCATAGGTCAGACGCGAATCAATGCGGATCCGGTCGAGCGCTGCACCGGCAAAATCGCGCAGGATGCGCTGGGATAACGCCACTTCGCCATACAGGCGGCAGCGCGTCTGGTTGCGTTTTCTGCGCTCAATCACCTTGGTCCACAGGCGTTTCAGAAATGCCGCGTCAGACGCCAGCTCAACCTCGCCCACACCTTCAGCCGCCGTACGGATAATATAACCGCCCAGTTCGTCGCAGTAAGCGGAGACCACATTTTTGAGGCGATTGCGCTCGGCCTCACTTTCAATGCGTTGAGACACCCCAACGTGTGAGGCACCAGGCATAAACACCAGATAGCGTGATGGCAGAGTGATGTCAGTTGTCAGGCGAGCACCTTTGGTGCCAAGGGGATCTTTCACCACCTGAACCACCAGATCCTGTCCCTGGCGAACCAGCTCGGAGATATCGCGTACCGAGAAGTTTTTCTGTTCATCGCCGGCCACGCATTCCGTATGCGGCATAATATCGGAGGCGTGCAGAAAAGCGGCCTTCTCCAGACCAATATCGACAAAAGCGGCCTGCATGCCGGGTAAAACGCGGCTGACACGCCCTTTATAAATATTGCCCACAATCCCACGGCGCGCTTCGCGCTCGATGTGGATTTCCTGCAGGATACCGCCATCTATATAGGCAACGCGCGTTTCAGAAGGGGTGATATTTACCAGCAATTCAGCGGTCATGTTGTTCCCTTACCTCACGCAGTGATTGAAAGTGACTGAGCAACTCAGCGGTTTCAACCAACGGCAACCCGACCACTGCGTGATAGCTTCCATTAATTTTGCGGACAAAATTGCCCCCTAACCCCTGAATGCCATAGGCACCGGCTTTATCCATCGGTTCACCGCTGGCAATGTAGGCGGCGATATCCCCGGCGGTTAAAGTGCGAAAAGTGACGTCAGTGACCACCAGACAGTCCAGGATGCTCGCTTTATCTGCCAGCGCAACGGCGGTCAGTACCTGATGCGTCTGACCAGACAGTTTAGTCAGTATTTTGGCGGCGTCAGCCTGATCTTCAGGTTTTTCCAGCACCTCACCGTTCAGCACCACAATGGTGTCTGCGCCAAGCACCGGCAGATCGCGTTCTGCCACAGCAACGCCAGCCTGGGCTTTTTCACAGGCGAGGCGGCGGACGTAGGCTTCAGCCTGCTCATCCGGGCGTTTCAGTTCTTCAACATGGGTAGAGAGGCGTTCAAAGCGCAGGCCAAGCTGCGTGAGCAGCTCGCGACGACGGGGAGAACCAGAGGCCAGATATAGGGATACCATAATCGTCCTTATTGTACGGCAAACTGGCGGCGTATTTTTCTCATCAACAAGAACAGCCAGGGCCAGAGGATACCGTCTACTACGCTACTCCAGAAAATTTCCGGTCGGAAGGAGACGTTTATCACTAAAAATTCAGCCCAAAATACAATGACATCCATCGCGAGCGACAGCACCATCACCATCAACGCCTGCTGCCAGAGCGCGAGGTTACGGAACAGTTGGAATTTGAACGCCACCAGATAAGCCACGATGCTGAAAGCCAGAGCACGAACGCCCAGCGTCGAGCCAGAGATAAGATCCAGTATAGAACCCATCACAAAGCCCGTGCCGACATTCACACGATGAGGCAGCGCCAACACCCAGTAAATCAGGATCAGAAGAAGCCACGACGGCCTGAACATAAAGAACTGTTCAGGCCACG
>LIDZ01013079.1_pt2 | contig 38935 bp, 35 predicted proteins | sample 644651 | NCBI WGS metagenome assembly LIDZ01 (sample SAMN03856242, study PRJNA289617) | food metagenome | isolation source: wine grapes on drying loft during traditional withering process | host: Vitis vinifera cv. Corvina | place: Italy: Gargagnago di S. Ambrogio di Valpolicella | collected 2014-01 | reverse complement strand
CGTTCGCAACTCGAACCCTTCGCCGCGCTTATCCTTCTCGTTGTCGACCAGATGCCCAAGGTTGAGCTGGCTCTTGCCGCTGTGTTCGGTGCTGAGTTTGATGTGTTCCTTGCCGCGATCGTCTTCCATGCGCAGCTTGTTGTTGGCAGGGGTGCGCAGGACGTTGCGTTTGTAATCGCTGCGCAGCAGCGTCACATGGTCAGAATGGCGATTGTCATGAAGGGCGTGAGCGATGTACGGCCGGTCCGGGTCGCCCTGCTCGAAGGCAATCGCCACCTCGGTGCCACAGATCAGCGGCAGGTGCAGGCCATGGGTATCGCCGGCATAAGGCCGGGCAAGTCTGAGCCAAAGGCTTTCCTCACCCAGCTTCCAGCTGTCGCGGTCAAACAGAAAGCTGACCTTGTAGCGGCCTTCGCTGTCGATGTGGCTGTAAGGGTCGTTGGCCAGCGAGCTGGTCACACGGGCCGGAACAGTGCCGGCTATCTTAGGTTTGGCCAGCAGCGGCGGCCGAAAACACACGCTCTCCGAATAAGGAATCGCTTCAAAGCTCAGTTCAAAACTGCGATCCCGTGCAGCGCGCAACTGTAGCCTCGTGAGCACCGCGCCTGGCTCAAACGCCTGCGGCGCCCCACCGGAAATCGCCAGCACCTGCGCCAATCCCAACGAAGCGCTGCTGCTAATTCCGGTCAGCCGAGTCTGGTTATTGAGATACCGCTCATGCCGCAACCGTCCATAGAAAAACCCGCTTTCACTCTCTAAATCTTCATCCTGATCAACCTTGTCGCCGAGCACCTTGTACGGCTCCGCATAGTGATACGCCTCGCCATAGGTCGTGGTGTCACCTCGCGTCTGATCAACATCCCCATCGAGCCATGCGTTCGCATCCTGATGGTGATAAGCCCGAAAGTGTACGTTCTTCTCCACCACCTCATGACTGACCTGCAGCCCCCAAACCCCGTCCGCACCGCTGCTGCCCAACCCCGACTGCGGCCGAAACGGCAAACTCACTCGCGGCCTGACGTAATGCCGCTGATCGTCATGAAACTCGACGACCGCGATCCCCAATCGCTCGTCGTTGCTAAAGCGATACCAAATCCCCACCTCAGCCAGCAGCCGCGTAATAAACGCCAGATCGCTCTCGCCGTATTGCATCACCTGCTCACGCTTCGGATACTCCCGCACCATCGAGAACAAGAAATCCTGCCCCTCAAAATCATGCCGCGTCCGCAGGATGCTCTCGACAATCTGCGGCACGGACTGGTGCTGATAAATCCGAAACTGCCGCCCACGGGCCAGCAACGCCAGGCGCGGCTGCAAAGTAATTTGGTACCGGGCCTCGTCAGCCGAACCGGAAAGCCGTTTAAAACCCGTCACCACACCATGCAGCGTCCGCAACGCTTCAACCCGAGGCACCCGCACCCCACCAATCGCCACCGGCAACGTATGCGTCGCCGCATGCAGACTGAACTGCGCTTCCCGCCCCAGCATCCGTTCAGCCCCGATGTCCTGTTCAACCGAGGTAAATTCCACCCGGTAACGAAACGGCTGACTCAGCTGTTCCTCACCCTCGAAGGCAAGAACATCGAGCGCAATGGGCAGACGATGAATAACAAGTTTGTGGCGACTGTGATCGAAGAAAGGCGGTAATACGGTGAGCATGAATGAGCGTCCCTGGCAGGAGAATGCGCCCCCGACCGGTCCATAAAGAACCGATCAACTCATCCATGACAGGGGCTGAAGCGGGCGAAGATGAGGCATTCCTCACCGTCATTCCATAGGCAAAACACGAACCGGACGCGTCCTAATGGAGATCAGGAAATGCCCTACACGGCCTCCTAAATCGAGACCCCGCCCGACGAGTGCTAGACTCTCGCACCGTCCATTGCCCGATCGATTTCATGTTCCCTCTCTCCTCACCACTGCCTCCCGCACCGCTGCAACCGCTCAATTTTGACTGGCTCCAGGCAGCGGGCGTGGAGGCGGCGATCCTGCGGCTGGACCTCGTCGATCCGCTGATCAGCGGCAATAAATGGTTCAAGCTCAAGCACCATCTGGCGGCCGCCGAGCAATCAGGGGCGTGGGGTGTTATCAGCCTGGGCGGCGCGCATTCCAATCACCTGCATGCGCTGGCGGCGGCGGGCAAGCGCTTTGGTTTTGCCACGGTCGGGTTGTTGCGGGGGCATGCGGTCGAGACGCCAACGGTGCTGGATGTACAGGCGTTCGGCATGGAGTTGCACTGGCTGGGTTACGCCGGGTATCGCGCGCGCCATGACGCGGATTTCTGGGTGCCGTGGCGCGAGCGTTATCCGCATCTGTTTCCGGTGCCCGAGGGCGGAGGCGGGCTAGACGGCGCGTTGGGCTGCGCTGAAATCGTCGATCAGGCGCGCAGCCAGCTCGGCCATGTGGGTTGGGATGATTACGATTGCTGGTGGCTGGCGTGTGGCACCGGCACCACATTGGCGGGATTGGTGCTGGCGGAGGCGGGCCAGCATGAGGTGATTGGCGCGATGGCGGTGCCCGAAGCTCATGGGGTTGAGGGCAATGTGGAGGGGATTGTTGAAGCTTTCGCGAGCAAGCTCGCTCCCACAGGGACTGTGGCGGCCTCGGGCAGAATGAGTCCGCGACCGACAGGCTCGGACGTGGGGGTAGACCGCAAAAAGCCCCAGGGTTACCGCTTGCTCGACGCCAGTCGTGGCGGCTTTGCGAAGACCGATCCCGCGTTGCTGGATTTCATTGCGCGGCACGAAGCCGAAGCCGGTATCCCCCTCGAACCGCTGTACACCGGCAAGGCATTGCTTGCCCTGCATGACGAGGTGGTCGCGGGCCGGATCGCCAAGGGCACGCGGCTGATTTTCCTGCACACCGGCGGACTGCAGGGCAAGCGAACCTTCGATGCTGCGCACGCACATCCCTGACGCCGGAGCGCGCATCCGGGCACTGGCACGAATCCTGCGGCCCACACCCCCGACAGGTCGGTCCTGAGTACGTCGGCGGCATTTCTGGAGTCGGGCGGGCAGGGCGCTGTGCCGATAATCGGATCTTTCCCACGCGCGCCGAGGTTTCCATGACCACTCCCGTCCTTGAGCAGGTCGATCCTGCCACCCTGAGAAAAGTCATCGTGGCGGCCGCCATCGGCAATTTTGTCGAATGGTTCGACTTCGCGGTGTACGGCTTTCTGGCCACGACCATTGCCCAGCAGTTCTTCCCCAGCGGCGACGCCAGCGCCGCGCTCTTGAAAACCTTCGCGGTGTTCGCCGTGGCTTTCGCGTTTCGTCCCTTGGGCGGGGTGTTCTTCGGCATGCTGGGCGACCGCATCGGCCGCAAGCGCACGCTGGCGTTCACCATTCTGTTGATGGCCGGGGCGACGACCATCATCGGTCTGCTGCCGACCTACGCCGCAATCGGCGTGATGGCACCCGTTTTGCTCACCCTCATCCGTTGCGCTCAGGGCTTCTCCGCCGGGGGAGAATACGCGGGGGCGTGTGCCTACTTGATGGAGCACGCGCCACGCACGCAACGGGCGTGGTACGGCAGTTTCGTGCCGGTGTCGACCTTTTCGGCCTTCGCGGCGGCGGCGATCATTGCCTACGCGCTGGAGGCCTCTTTGAGCACCGAAGCCATGGGCAGTTGGGGCTGGCGGCTGCCGTTTCTGATCGCCGCGCCGTTGGGGCTGGTCGGGCTGTACCTGCGCTGGAAACTGGACGAAACACCGGCCTTTCAGGCGGTCAAGCAGGAACACGCGGTGGCTCATTCGCCGCTCAAGGAAACCCTGCGCAATCACGGCGCGGCGATCTGCTGCCTCGGCGCGTTCGTGTCGCTGACGGCGCTGTCGTTCTACATGTTCACCACCTACTTCGCGACGTACTTGCAGGTCGCTGGCGGACTGAGTCGTGCGACCGCGCTGCTGGTGTCGTTGATTGCCTTGCTGTTCGCCGCCGCGATCTGTCCGGTGGCCGGGGCGTTTTCCGACAAGGTCGGGCGACGCAAGACGGTGCTCAGCACCTGCGTCCTGCTGATCGTGGTGGTGTATCCGTCGTTTTTGATGGCCAGTTCCGGTTCTTTTGTGGCCTCGATCGTCGGTGTGATGTTGCTGGCGATCGGCGCTGTCCTGTGCGGTGTGGTGACGGCGGCTTTGTTGTCGGAGACCTTTCCCACGCGTACCCGTTACACCGCTTCGGCGATCACCTACAACATGGCGTACACAATCTTCGGCGGAACGGCGCCGCTGATGGCGACCTGGCTGATCGGCGCGACGGGCAGCAACCTGGCGCCGGCGTTTTACCTGATCGTCATCGCGCTGCTGGCGCTGGCGGGAGGGCTGGCCTTGCCGGAGACGTCCAAAGTATCGCTGCATGAGGTGGAAGGTTCGTTGACGGCGCGGGGGAGATTGCAGACGGCGGTTTGACTGGGGGCTCCACCTTGCTTGCCAAGGGGGCGGTGTGCCTGCTGGATGTTGGGCGGATTGCAGGCCGTCTTCGTGAGCAAGCTCACTCCCACAGGGTTTGCGTTTGCTTGACAGGAGAGTGGTGTCAAAAAGCTTCAGGTGTCCTGACACCACGCCACCCATCAGACAAATCAGCAACAAAATATGGCAGCGGCGCCCCAAAAAATGGCACATTGGCGGCCCCTTGTGCCGCTGACATGTTCTGTAACGAGTCCCACGGCGCATCAACGTTCGATGGATGAACCCGATGGCCGTTACCAGTCCTGCAACCGTGCCCGCGACCGATACCCAGCCCGTTCCCGCCCCGCAATCTACGCAATCAAGCCCCTTGGTCATGCGCATCATTGGTGCGGTGGCCCTGGCGCACCTGCTCAATGACCTGATCCAGTCGATCCTGCCTTCGATCTACCCGATGCTGAAGGCCTCGTACGGCCTGAGCTTTACCCAGGTCGGCTTGATCACGCTGACGTTTCAGGTCACGGCGTCCCTGCTGCAGCCCTGGGTCGGTTATTACACCGATCGCCATCCCAATCCGTTGGTGCTGCCGGTCGGTTCGTTGTGCATTTTGGGCGGCGTCATGATGCTCGCGACCGTAGGCAGCTTCCCGTTGATCCTGCTCGCCGCAGGGTTGATCGGCATTGGCTCGTCGACCTTTCACCCTGAAGCCTCGCGCATCGCCCGGCTGGCCTCCGGCGGGCGCTTTGGTCTGGCGCAGTCGAGCTTCCAGGTGGGCGGCAACAGCGGGTCGGCCATCGGACCGCTGCTGGCGGCGGCGATCATCATTCCGTTCGGTCAGGGGCATATCGCCTGGTTCGGGCTGGTGGCGCTGTTTTCCGTGGGCCTGCTCTACGCCATCAGCCGCTGGTACAAGGCGCACCTGGCGCTGTTCAAGATCAAGGCCGGGCAAGCAGCGACCCACGGGCTGTCGAAACGTCGGGTGACCAGCGCGCTGGTGGTGCTGGCGCTGCTGGTGTTCTCCAAATATTTCTACATGGCCAGCTTCACCAGCTACTTCACCTTTTACCTCATCGACAAATTCCAGCTGTCCGTGGCCAGCTCCCAGCTGCACTTGTTCATGTTCCTGGCGGCGGTGGCGGCGGGCACATTCTTCGGCGGGCCGATTGGCGATCGCATTGGCCGTAAAGCGGTAATCTGGTTCTCTATTCTGGGCGTGGCGCCGTTTACCATCGCGCTGCCTTACGCTGACTTGTTTTGGACCAGCGTGCTCAGCGTGATCATCGGTTTCATTCTGGCCTCGGCGTTCTCCGCCATCGTCGTCTACGCCCAGGAACTGGTGCCGGGCAACGTCGGCATGATCGCTGGCATCTTTTTCGGCCTGATGTTCGGCTTTGGCGGCATCGGCGCCGCATTATTGGGTCACCTCGCGGACCTTCACGGCATCGTCTATGTCTACACGCTGTGTTCCTACCTGCCGCTGTTAGGCATCCTCGCCATCCTGCTTCCGAGAACTTCAAAAAGATGTTGATAGCCGTCGCGATTTTTCTGGTCACCATCACCCTGGTGATATGGCAACCCAAGGGCCTTGGTGTCGGCTGGAGTGCAACGTTTGGCGCCGTGCTCGCGCTGCTTTTCGGGGTGGTGCACCTGAGTGACATCCCTCAGGTCTGGCACATTATCTGGAACGCAACCGGGACATTCATTGCGCTGATCATCATCAGCCTGCTGCTCGACGAGGTCGGGTTTTTCAACTGGGCCGCGCTGCACGTGGCGCGTTGGGGCAACGGCAAGGGCCGGCGGCTGTTCGCGTTTATCGTGCTGCTCGGCGCGTTGGTGTCGGCGTTGTTCGCCAATGACGGCGCCGCGCTGATCCTCACCCCGATCGTGATGTCGATGCTGCTGGCCCTGCGTTTTTCGCCGGCGACCACCCTGGCTTTCGTGATGGCGGCTGGGTTCATCGCCGACACCGCGAGCCTGCCGCTGGTGGTCTCCAACCTGGTCAACATCGTCTCTGCCGACTATTTCGGCATCGGCTTCAACCGCTACGCGTCGGTGATGGTGCCGGTGAATCTGGTCAGCGTTGCCGCCACCCTGGCGGTGCTGATGCTGTTCTTTCGCCGCGACATCCCGAAGACCTTCGACGCCTCGCAACTGGACGAGCCGTCTTCGGCGATCAAGGACCGCGCGACCTTCATGACCGGTTGGTGGGTGCTGGGGATCTTGCTGGTGGGCTGCTTCGCCCTGGAGCCGCTGGGAATTCCCATCAGTGCGATCTCCGCTGTGTGCGCCGTGATCCTGTTGGGCATTGCCGCCAAAGGCCACCGCATTTCCACGCGGAAGGTGCTGAAAGACGCGCCGTGGCAGATCGTGATTTTCTCCCTGGGCATGTACTTGGTGGTGTATGGCCTGCGCAATCAGGGCCTGACCGACTACCTCGCGACCTGGCTGGATCGTTTCGCCGAACATGGTTTGTGGGGCGCGGCCATGGGCACGGGCGTGCTGACGGCGCTGCTGTCGTCGGTAATGAACAACCTGCCGACGGTGCTGATCGGCCTGTTGTCCATCGAGGCCAGTCAGGCACATGGCCTGCTGCAGGAAGCGATGATTTACGCCAACGTGATCGGCAGCGACCTGGGCCCGAAAATCACCCCGATCGGCAGCCTCGCGACGTTGTTGTGGCTGCACGTGCTGGCGAAGAAGGGCGTGACCATCGGCTGGGGCTATTACTTCCGCGTCGGCATCGTGCTGACCGTGCCGGTGCTGTTGGTCACCCTCGCGGCGCTGGTGCTGCGACTGAGCCTATAACGCGGCGAGAGTCCGGCAGGTTCGGCCACAGGTCGGGCACCAGAAACAACCGCTCGGCCTCTTCCCAGTGGCCGTCGGCATGGCGGGTCAGGCGCACCAGCAGTTGCGCCGGCCCGAGCGGGTCCAGGGCCTCCAGCCAGTCCTTAAGCTGGCGAGGGGTCCATGGCGCGTCACAGCGCGAAGGCGCCAGCCAGGCAGGCCGCGGCAGCCATTGCCAGCGGCCCTCCATAGCGTTTTCTGCGTAGCCCGGCCAGTCCTTTTGATGCAGCCACTGTCCCCGCAGATGCTCAGGGTGTGCCCCTTGTGGCGACGCGCCCGCACCGGCCCATGGATAAAACAGATAACCCCCCAGCCAGAGCGAAGCGCTGAAGGTGACCACGCCCCGCGCAGCAAGAACGGCGCTGCTCTCGGGGCGCGCTGACATGGGCAGTTGATGCTGGTTCAGGTGCGCGAGCTTCAAATCCAGCCGGTCGAGGGCGCCGGGGCCGAGCCAGTGGGCCGGGTTTTCGCCGTCCTGATCCTGCTGCCCCAGGTACAGCTTGATCGCCAATTCAATATGGTGAACGCCATCCTTATCCCTCAGCAGCATGTCCAGCTCGCCCAGCGTGCGGCCTTCGCCCTGAATCGGCAGGTTCGCCGCGAGCAGCTCGACGCCGGGCGCGTGCTGGATTGCGAATTGCCAGAGCCGCTCGTAATACAGCCCTAGCCGGCGCGTCGAGCTTCTCGCCAGCCATTCGTTGAGGGCGCTGTCGTCTCTGTCCAGCTGCGTTAAAAAAGCTTCAAGCGCTTCGGGCTGCTGCACCCAGTCACTGCCGCTGAGCGGGTGACGCTGGGGCCACTGGGTTTCCGTCAGCAGGGGCGGCGACAGGATTACCCACGCCAGGTCACGTACGGTGTGCGTACGCAGCTGACGGGGCAGGGCGGTCAGGGTCGGGAAAGGGTTATTCATCAAGGCAGGATAGCGGGTGATGGGCGCTCGCGGCCACCGCTTCATCGTCGCCGTCGGATGCGACAGGTCAGCTCAGGCATGCCTGAAAGGCGCTGCTTGAAGGGTGCGCTTAAAGAGCCCATTTGCCGCCCCCGACCCCTTCGCCCATAATCGCGTTCTTTACACGCATCAAGCCTGCGGGAGCCCCATGGAGCAATTTCGAAATATCGGCATCATTGGTCGCCTGGGCAGTACCCAGGTGGTGGAGACCGTTCGCCGACTCAAGAAATTCCTGATATCGCGGCACCTGCATGTGATCCTCGAAGACGCCATCGCCGAGGTCTTGCCGGGGCATGGTTTGCAGACCTCTTCGCGCAAGATGCTCGGTGAAGTCTGCGACATGGTCATCGTCGTCGGCGGCGACGGCAGCCTGCTCGGCGCCGCCCGTGCGCTGGCCAAGCACAATGTGCCGGTGCTGGGCATCAACCGCGGCAGCCTGGGCTTCCTGACCGACATTCGCCCCGACGAGCTGGAAGTCAAAGTCGCCGAAGTTCTCGACGGCCACTATCTGGTGGAAAACCGCTTCCTGCTGCAGGCCGAAGTGCGCCGTCACGGTGAAGCGATCGGTCAGGGTGACGCCCTCAACGACGTCGTGCTGCACCCCGGCAAATCCACCCGGATGATCGAATTCGAAATCTACATCGACGGCCAGTTCGTCTGCAGCCAGAAGGCCGACGGCCTGATCGTCGCCACGCCGACCGGCTCCACCGCCTATGCGCTGTCGGCGGGCGGGCCGATCATGCACCCCAAGCTCGACGCCATCGTCATCGTGCCGATGTACCCGCACACGCTGTCCGGCCGGCCGATTGTCGTCGACGGAAACAGTGAGCTGAAAATCGTTGTCTCAAAGGACATGACGATCTACCCACAGGTTTCCTGCGATGGCCAGAACCACTTCACCTGCGCGCCGGGTGACACCGTGACCGTGAAAAAGAAGCCGCAGAAGCTGCGACTCATTCACCCCCTCGACCACAACTACTACGAAGTCTGCCGGACCAAACTCGGTTGGGGCAGTCGGCTTGGCGGCGGGAGCGACTGATGCTCGATCCCGCGCGTGGCTACGATCTGATCGGTGACGTGCATGGTTGTGCCCAGACCCTTGAGCACTTGCTCGACACCCTTGGTTACCGCTTCCAGGCCGGCGTGTGGCGCCACCCTGAGCGCATCGCCGTGTTCCTCGGCGACATCATCGACCGCGGCCCGCGCATTCGCGAGGCGTTGCACATCGTCCGTGACATGGTCGAAGCCGGCCAGGCGTTCTGCATCATGGGCAACCATGAATTCAACGCGCTGGGCTGGAGCACCCCGGCACCGCCTGAGAGCGGCCATGAATGGGTGCGCGAGCACACGCCGCGCCATGCCCGTCTGCTGGGCGAAACCCTGGCGCAGTTTGAGCAGCATCCCGGTGACTGGAACGACTTCCTCAAATGGTTTTACCAATTGCCGCTGTTCATCGACGCCGAGCGCTTCCGCGTGGTCCACGCTTGCTGGGATGCCAGCCTGATCGAGCCGTTGCGCAGCGTTCACGGCGACGGTCGCATCGACCAGGCCTTTGTGCAGGCGTCGGCGGAGCCCGGCAGTTTTGCCAGCGCGGTGTTTGATCGCCTGCTGCGCGGCACCGACATGCGCCTGCCCCACGGCATGACCCTGACCGGCGGCGACGGCCTGACCCGCGGCTCGTTCCGCACCAAATTCTGGGAAGACGACCCGCAGACTTATGGCGACGTGGTGTTTCAGCCTGACGCGCTGCCGGAGCCGGTGGCGCGGCGGCCGCTGTCCCCCAGCGAGAAAAACGCGCTGCTGCGGTACGGCGCCGATGAACCGCTGTTGTTCGTCGGCCACTACTGGCGCAGCGGCATTCCCGCCCCGATCCGCCCCAATCTGGCCTGCCTCGACTACAGCGCCGTGCTCTACGGCAAGCTGGTCGCCTACCGGCTGGATCAGGAAACACAGATTGACCCGGACAAGTTCGTCTGGGTCGACGTCACCCGACCGGAGATGGGTCAATGAGTCCGGTTGCTGTATTGCGTTTGCCCCTCCAAACCGACCTGAGTGGTTTCGTCGAGTTGCTGCGACGCCTCAACGTGCCCCATCGGGTCAGCGAGGAGGCCGGTGAGCAAGTGCTGTGGGTGCCCGATGCGCCGCAACTGGCCGATGACGTCCGCCAGTTGTATCAGCAATACCCCGAAGGCGACCCGACCGCGCAGTTGCCGCCGGGACGCGAGGTGGTGGCCGTGAGCCGGCTGAGTCCGCTGGTCCAGGTGCGCAACAGCCCGGTCACCAGCGTGATCTTGCTGCTGTGCCTGATCGTCGCCGGCGTGACCTTGCTCGGCGACAATTTTGAAGCCTTGAGCTGGTTGACCTTCAACGACTTCCGCGTCAACGGCGAGTACATCAGCTTTCTGCCGGTGGAAACATCGCTGGGGGCGGGGCAGTGGTGGCGGGTGGTCACGCCGATGCTGATTCATTTCGGCCTGCTGCACCTGGTGATGAACGCGCTGTGGTTCTGGGAGCTGGGCCGACGCATCGAAATGCGCCAGGGCAGTTGGCAGTTGCTCGGACTGACCCTGGCGTTCAGCGCGTTTTCCAATTACGTCCAGTATTTCTGGAGCGGCCCGAGTCTGTTCGGCGGTCTGTCCGGCGTGCTGTATGGCCTGCTCGGTCACTGCTGGATCTTTCAATTGCTCGCCCCCAACCCCATGTATCGTTTACCACGCGGTGTTCTGGGGATGATGCTGATCTGGCTGGTGGTGTGCCTGTCTGGCGTCGTCGGTGTGCTCGGGTTTGGCGAAATCGCCAACGGCGCCCACGTCGGCGGCCTGATCATCGGTTGTGCTACAGGTCTTGTGGGCGGTGCACTGGCCCGCCGCAAACATTAAAATCGCCCGCTTAATTCTGGGAGAACCCAATGTCCTCTTTTGTCGAAATGATCGAAAACATCACCCCGGACGTCTACGAAAGCCTGAAGCTGGCGGTGGAAATCGGCAAATGGTCCGACGGCCGCAAGCTGACCCAGGAACAACGTGAGCTGTCGCTGCAGGCGTTGATTGCCTGGGAAGTGCGCAACGTGCCCGAGGACCAGCGCATCGGCTACATGGGCCCGCAAGAGTGCGCGTCGAAGTCGGCGCCGGTACCCAATATCCTGTTCAAATCGGACTCCATTCATTGATTGAAATCGGCAGAGGCTCCGTCAACAAAATGTCCGCGCGGCTTGAGGCTTCGCGGGTGGAATATGCGTTCCGGCTGGGTGATTCACAGATCCCGGTCAACCCGCTGATCGGCAAGACCGTGCGCCTGGAGTTTCTGGGTGCGATTCATTGCAGCCATTGCGGCAAGCGCACCAAAACCAGCTACAGCCAGGGTTATTGCTACCCGTGCATGCTCAAGCTGGCCCAGTGCGACCTGTGCATCATGAGCCCGGAGCGCTGCCATCACGAGCATGGCACCTGCCGCGATCCGGCCTGGGGCGAGCAGTTCTGCATGACCGATCACGTGGTCTATCTGGCCAACTCGTCGGGCGTCAAAGTCGGCATCACCCGCGCCACCCAGCTGCCAACGCGCTGGCTGGACCAGGGCGCCAGTCAGGCGTTGCCGATCGTGCGCTGCGCCACCCGGCAGCAGTCCGGCTTTGTGGAAGATCTGTTCCGCAGCCAGGTGGCCGACCGCACCAACTGGCGCGCGCTGCTCAAGGGCGACGCACCGGCGGTTGATCTGGCGGCGATTCGTCAGCAACTGTTCGAGTCCTGCGCCGAAGGCCTGGTCGCGCTGCAGATGCGCTTTGGCCTGCAGGCCATCCAGGTGATGAACGATGTCGAGCCCATCGAGATCCGATACCCGGTAGAGGCCTATCCGACCAAGATCGTCAGCTTCAACCTGGACAAGAATCCGGTCGCCGAAGGCACCCTGTTGGGCGTCAAAGGGCAGTACCTGATCTTCGACACCGGCGTGATCAATATTCGCAAATACACGGCGTATCAACTCGCCGTGCATCAGTAGCCCGTATTAGCAGAAGAAGGGACAACAGCATGCGCACCGACCAGCCGAAAATGATTTACCTGAAGGATTATCAGGCGCCTGAGTACCTCATTGACGAGACCCACCTGACGTTCGAATTGTTCGACGACCACTCGCTGGTCCACGCGCAGTTGGTGATGCGCCGCAACCCGGAACGCGCCGCGCTCGCTCAAGGCGCGGCCTTGCCACCGCTGGAACTCGACGGCCAGCAGCTTGAGCTACTGTCGGTGAAGCTGGCGGATGTCGACCTGTCCGAGGGCGACCTGTCACAGAACGGCTACCAGCTGACCTCCGACAGCCTGACCGTGCAGCCGACGTCCGAGACCTTCACCCTCGACACCACCGTGAAGATCCACCCGGAAACCAACACCGCGCTGGAAGGCCTGTACAAATCCAGCGGCATGTTCTGCACCCAGTGCGAGGCCGAGGGCTTCCGCAAGATCACCTATTACCTCGACCGCCCGGACGTGATGAGCACGTTCACCACGACCGTCAGCGCCAACAAGCAGGCCTTCCCGATCCTGCTGTCCAACGGCAACCTGATCGCCGCCGGCCCCTCCGATGACACCCAGCGTCACTGGGCAACGTGGGAAGACCCGTTCAAGAAGCCGGCCTACCTGTTCGCGCTGGTGGCCGGTGACTTGTGGTGCATCGAAGACACCTTCATCACCATGAGCCAGCGCAAGGTCACGCTGCGCATCTTCGTCGAGCCGGAAAACGTCGACAAATGCCAGCACGCCATGGACAGCCTGAAGAAGTCCATGCGCTGGGACGAAGAGGTCTACGGCCGCGAATACGATCTGGACATCTTCATGATCGTCGCCGTCAACGACTTCAACATGGGCGCCATGGAGAACAAGGGCCTCAACATCTTCAATTCCAGCGCCGTGCTGGCCCGCGCCGAAACCGCGACCGATGCCGCCCACCAGCGCGTCGAAGCGATCGTCGCCCACGAATACTTCCACAACTGGACCGGCAACCGCGTCACCTGCCGCGACTGGTTCCAGCTGTCGTTGAAGGAAGGCTTCACGGTGTTCCGTGATTCCGGCTTTTCGGCGGACATGAACTCGGCCACGGTCAAGCGCATCCAGGACGTCGCCTACCTGCGCACCCACCAGTTCGCCGAAGACGCCGGTCCCATGGCCCACGCCGTGCGCCCTGACAGCTTCATCGAGATTTCCAACTTCTACACCCTGACCGTGTACGAGAAGGGCGCGGAAGTGGTCGGCATGATCCACACGCTGTTGGGTGTGGAAGGATTCCGCAAGGGCAGCGACCTGTTCTTCGAGCGCCATGACGGCCAGGCCGTGACCTGCGACGACTTCGTCAAGGCCATGGAAGACGCCAACGGTGTCGACTTCACGCAGTTCAAGCGCTGGTACTCCCAGGCCGGCACGCCGCGCCTTGTGGTCAGCGAGTCGTACGACGCTGCCGCGCAGACCTACAGCCTGACCTTCCGTCAGAGCGCGCCGACCACCCCGGGCCAGCCGGGCGATCAGAAACTGCCGTTCGTGATTCCGGTCGCCATGGGCCTGCTCGACGCCCAGGGTCAGGAACTGCCGCTGCGCCTGCACGGCGAGGCACCGGCGGTGAACACCTCCCGCGTGCTCTCGGTGACTGAAGCCGAGCAGACCTTCACCTTCATCGATATCGACGAACAGCCGCTGCCGTCGCTGCTGCGCGGGTTCTCGGCGCCAGTGAAACTGAGCTTCCCGTACAACCGCGATCAGTTGATGTTCCTGATGCAGCACGACAGCGATGGCTTCAACCGCTGGGATGCCGGTCAGCAACTGTCCGTGCAAGTGCTGCAGGACCTGATCGGCCAGCACCAGAAGGGCGAATCGCTGGTCATGGATCAGCGTTTGATCACCGCGCTGCACACGGTGCTGACGGACGAAAGCCTGGATCAGGCCATGGTCGCGGAAATGCTCTCGCTGCCGGGCGAGGCGTATCTGATCGAGATCAGCGAAGTGGCTGACGTCGACGCCATCCACGCCGCGCGGGAGTTTGCCCGCCAGCAACTGGCCGACAGCCTGAGCGACGCGCTGTGGCAGCGTTACCAGACCAATCGCGAGCTGTCGAAGCAGATGCCGTACGTGGCCGCGTCCGAGCACTTCGCTCGCCGTGCGCTGCAGAACATCGCCCTGTCTTACCTGATGCAGACCGGCAAGCCGGAAGTCCTGGCCGCCGCCATCGACCAGTTCGACACCGCCGACAACATGACCGAGCGCCTGACCGCGCTGGCCGTGCTGGTGAACTCGCCGTTCGAGGCCGAGAAGGCCAAGGCGCTGGAAGTGTTTGCCGAGAACTTCAAGGACAACGCGCTGGTCATGGATCAGTGGTTCAGCGTGCAGGCCGGCAGCACCTTGCCGGGCGGGCTGGAGCGTGTGAAAGCGCTGATGCAGCACCCGGCGTTCACCATGAAGAACCCGAACAAGGTGCGTGCCCTGATCGGCGCCTTTGCCGGGCAGAACCTGATCAACTTCCACGCGGCGGACGGTTCGGGCTATCGCTTCCTGGCCGATCTGGTTATCGAGCTGAACGGCTTCAACCCGCAGATCGCCTCCCGTCAACTGGCGCCGCTGACCCGCTGGCGCAAATACGACAGCGCGCGCCAAGCGCTGATGAAAGCGGAACTGGAGCGCATCCTCGCCTCCGGTCCGCTGTCGCCTGACGTGTATGAAGTGGTGAGCAAAAGCCTGGCGTAAATCGGGCGGTTGTTGAAAAGGGCTGTCCGTTTGCGCGGACAGCCCTTTTTTTGTGGATGCTGATTTATGGTTTCAGCGGCTGCGGATGCTGTCTTGTACGCGACACCTTGCTAGGACTGGCTTTAGCCGGGAAGAGGCCGGTTTGTCCGCCATCCATTTTGCGGTGTGACGAATGACGCCTTCCCGGCTGAAGCCAGTCCCACACGTCGAGATGTCCAATGATTCCGGCGAGCCGGCGATCAGGCGTTGAAACCGATAATTGCCTTGGTCTCCAGGTACTCCTCAAACCCCATCACGCCGTATTCCCGGCCATTGCCCGAGCGCTTGTAGCCGCCGAAGGGCGCCATGGGGTCCCACGCCGGATGGTTCAGGTGGACTTGTCCGGCACGGATCCGCGAGGCGACGGCGCGGCCCAGTTCCAGGTCCTGCGCCTGCACGTGGGCGCCCAGTCCATAGACCGTGTCGTTGGCGATGGCCACGGCTTCGTCGATGGTGTCGTAGGCGAGGATACACAGCACCGGACCGAAGATTTCCTCCTGGGCGATGCGCATCGCTGAGTCGACTTCGGAGAACACCGTTGGCTTGGTGTAATAGCCTTTTTCAAACCCCGGCACGCGGCCCGGTCCGCCGCACAGCAATTTCGCGCCTTCGCTGATGCCGGTCTGGATCATCGCCTGGACGCGACTGAACTGGGCCTCGTTGGCGATCGGCCCGAGTTGGGTTTCAGGGGACTGCGGATCACCGACGATCAACGCGTTGGCGGTGGCGGCGGCCAGTGCTTCGACTTCAGCGAGGCGGGCGCGGGGCACGATCATTCGGGTCGGCGCGCTGCACGACTGGCCGACGTTGCGCAAGGCCGACATCACCCCCAAGGGCACGACTTTGGCAAAGTCGGCGTCAGGCAGCATGACGTTCGGCGACTTGCCGCCCAGTTCCTGGGTCACGCGTTTTACCGTGACCGCCGCCGCTTGTGCGACGAGGGCGCCGGCACGGTTTGAGCCGGTGATGGAAATCATGTCAATGTCGGTGTGGGCCGCGATGGCGGCACCGACGTCCGCGCCGCTGCCGTTGACCAGATTGAACACGCCGGGCGGCAGGCCGGCGTCGTGGACCAGTTGGGCGAACAGCAGGGCGCTTAACGGCGACAGTTCGCTGGGTTTCAACACCACGGTGCAGCCGGCGGCGAGGGCCGGCGCGACTTTGGCAGTGATCTGGTAAAGCGGCCAGTTCCAAGGGGTGATCAGACCGCAGACGCCGATAGCTTCCCGCTCGATGGCGGTGGTGCCTTCGACGGTCTGGAAGCGGTAGGTGGACAGCAGATCGCGAGCGACCCGCACGTGTTCGGCGGCCAGCGGCACCTGCATCGATCGGGCGAAACTGATTGCCGCGCCCATTTCCAGTGAGAGGACTTGGGCGAGGGGCTCTTTGCGCTCAAGGATCAATGCGTGGATTTTGCTCAGGATCGCTGCGCGTTCTACGACCGGTGTTGCTGACCAGCCAGGGAAGGCTGCGCGCGCGGCGGCGACGGCCCGATCAACGTCCTCCGCCGACCCCCGCGCGACCTCGGCGACCACCTCTTCAGTGGCGGGATTGACCACGGGCAGAAGGGCCGGAATCGCGGGGGAAGTCCACTCGCCGTTGATGTAAAACTGCCCGGCGTTATGCAGCTCGATGCCGTGGGTGTTTGAAGGGTGTGAGGTCATCCAGCTAGCTCCCTGGAGCGGTGATAAGGGCTGCGAACAGCGAGTCCTGACGTCTCGATACGCTAACAAACCGGCCCAGGCAAAAGATGCCGTTGTTGCGGTCTGCAAGGGAGAATCTGCTGAATCCGCCGGGGTCCACGCCATCCGTTTTACGGTGTGACACCTGACGTCTTCCCGGCTAAAGCCAGTCCTACAGTCGAGGTCGTGCCGGATACCCTGAATGCACGCGATATGTTTTTGTAGGACTGGCTTTAGCCGGGAAGAGGCCTGTGTGAACGCCATCAAATTTGCGGTGTTGCGCCTGACGCTTTCCCGGCTGAAGCCGGTCCTACAGGGGATTGGCGTGCGCTGCTTGATTGGGGGCATGAACGCGGTCTGTTTTTGTAGGACCGGCTTTAGCCGGGACGAGGCCTGTGTGAACGCCATCAATTTTGCGGTGTGACGCCCGACGCTTTCCCGGCTGAAGCCGGTCCTACAGGGGATTGGCGTGCGCTGCTTGATTGGCGGCATGAACGCGGTCTGTTTTTGTAGGACTGGCTTTAGCCGGGAAGAGGCCTGTGTGAGCGCCATCAATTTTGCGGCGTGACGCCTGACGCTTTCCCGGCTGAAGCCGGTCCTACCCATCGCGGCGTGCCTGGCAACGTTCACCCAATCGCTTGGGTCACCATCGCGAACTGGGCAATGCCATCCCGTGAGCGCGGCGGTTCGCCCAGCACCATCCGAGGCGCGCGATCGACGCACGGCAGTCCCATCCCCTCCAGCCAGTCCACCAGCCCGCAATCAGCCAAAATGTCGAAGCGCACAAACGCGCCGGGAATCAGGCCCAGCAGGTGCGTGATCATCTGTTTTGCCTGCGCCAGATCCTGCGCGACCACCGGCCCAATGAGATGCCCGCGACCAAACTGGCGGAGCAGGGCGCATCCCTTCAGTTGCCCTTGCACCTCAACGCCCACCACGCACTCCGCCGTCGGCAGCAAATCGGCGAGCACCGCCGTGCGGTCCAGCCCGCTGCCGACATTGGCCAGTTCAATCACCTGCGGGTATTCGGCCTGCGTCACCTCACGACACAGCGCGTCTCCCGTCGCAGCCAGAACCGGCGGCATGTGCGGCACGCCTTGATGCTGCTGAATCCGAGCGTATTCGACGAAACCCATGCTCACATACAGCGGCGCCCCCGATTCAGTGGCGTTGAGGATCGGCGTGCGTGGCGCGGCGGCGTCCAGGCACAGGTGCATCAACTGGCGGCCAATGCCTTTGCTCTGGTGCTGATCACTGACGATCACCAACCCGATGGAAGAATAAGCCCCCTGATGGCAGGCGAACGCCACGCCCACCAACTGACCCTCGTGTTCAGCGACAAAACCCTCGGACGTGCGCTGCACCATCGCCCAGTCTTCCTCGCGATGGGGCCACTTCAAATGCACCGAAAGCGCGTGGGCGGCGGGCATATCCTCCGCTTTGGCCGTGCGGTAAACGTAGGCGTCGCTCATATGAGTTTTCCTGTGCTGAGAAGGCTGGTCGCCAATTGCGGTACGAGTGATGGCTGAGTAAACCGGCGGATGTCGAAGGGGCTGATGGACGTGCTGGTGCTGCCGGTGCTGATCAGTTCGGCCATCACGTCGCCGACCCCGGGGCCGAGCTGAAAGCCATGGCCGCAGAAGCCGAAGGCGTAAAACAGCCCGTCCACCATGCCGCTGGGGCCCATCACCGGCAGCGAGTCCGGCGTGTAGCTTTCGATGCCGCTCCAGGTGCGGATGATGTTGAGTTTCTCGGCGCCGGGCACCAGCCGCTTCATCTGGCGCATCTGATTGATCAGGCTTTCAGGCTTGAAAAATGCCCGACGGTTGACCATGTCCGGCGCGCAGCGGGCGCCGCCACCGATGATGATGTTGCCGCGGGGAATCTGCCGGAAGTAGATCACCTCTTCCTTGATCTTGGTGAACACGCCGATCACCGTCGGCAACGCGTAGGGCACAGGCTCCGTCACCGACATCTGCGGGCCGTTCGGCTCCAGGGGCACGGGTTCGTCGAACTGTTGAGACAGCTTGGTCGCCCACGCGCCGGCGGTGATCAACAGCTGCTCGGCGACGAACAATTGCCCGTCGGTGGTGGTGACGTGGAACTGTCCGCCGACCTTTTGCACGTCCGCCACTTCGGTGCGTTCTTCGATCCGCGCGCCGAGGCGTCGGGCCGCGCGGGCAAAGGCCGGTGCCGCCAGACGCGGATTGGCGTGACCGTCGTGGGGCGCGTAGGAACCGCCCTTGACCTCTGCGCCAAGAAAAGGAAATCGCGTGTGCAACTCGGCGCCGCGATAGATTTTCAGGTCCAGATGCTCGGCTTCCGGGGCCGCGGCGTAAGCCTCCAGCTCGGCGATTTCGTCCTCGCGGTAACACACACGCATGTGCCCACTGGGGATGAACTCCAGGTCATCGTCGATCAGCTCCGGCAAGCGTTTCCACAAACCCCACGACCGGTTCGCCAGTTCGAGCTGGCCCAGATAGCGCCCTTGCCGCCGCACATTGCCGAAGTTCACGCCGCTGGCGTACTGACCGATTTGGTCGCGCTCCAGCAGCGTCACCGAGCGGCCGCGCCGCTGCAGGAAAAACGTCGACGAGGCGCCCATGACGCCGCCGCCAATGACCAGCACATCGCTTTTTTGCGGGTTCATGAAGACTCCTCTTGTACGCCCCGGGCTTCCAGGTCGCGGTGCCGTGGGTCACGGGCGACCGCTTCGATTTCAATCAGGTAACCGTGATGCAAAACCGGGACCTGCACCACGGCGCGGGCGGGCCGATGCTGGCCCAGGTACTGCGCGTAGAGTCGGTCAAAGGCCGGCCAGTGTTCAATGCCCACCACGTAGACCGTGACTTTCAGCAAATCGCTTGGGCCCAGGCCCGCTTCCCGGAGGATCGCGACCAGGTTGTCGAGGGCAATGGAGGCCTGCACCTCGAACGGTTGGTCGGCGCTGTGCTCGCCATTGGCGCGTACCGGCAATTGCCCGGACACGTAGACCACGCCTCCGTAGGCCACGGCCTGGGAATAGTGCCCGCCCGGCGCTGCTGCGTCGGCCGTGTGAATAATGTCGAGATCACCAGCCATGCAGACGACCCCAGGTGTGCACCGCGCCGTCCGCGTCGAGGGCGTGATAGTCCGGAAACTGCGCACCGGTGGCGCAGGCGTGGTTGGGCAGAATGCGCAGCCGGCTGCCGATAGGGAAGCGCGCGGCGAGGTCGGCACTGTCGTCGCCACCCAGGGTAATGATCCCGTGCTCCTGATTGGCGCCGGTAACCAACGCCCCTTCGATCCATTCCCCCGCTTCGCTGCACACCTGGCCGTAACCGAAGTCGTGGCGCTGACGCTGGGTGCCGCGATCACGACTCATGGCCATCCAGCCGGCGTCGGTGATGATCCAGCCCTTGTCCTGCTGATGGCCGATCACCGTGGTCAGCACGCTCAGGGCCAACTCGTCGGCCTGGCAGACGCCGATGTTGTGCATGACCAGATCGAAGAACACATACACGCCGGCACGCACCTCGGTCACGCCGTCCAAGCGCAGAGCTGATAGCGCGGTGGGCGTGGAGCCGATGCTGACGTCCGGGCAGTCGATCCCGGCTTCACGGATGCGTTGAGCGGCGCGGACGCAGAGGGCGCGCTCCTGCTCGGCGAGGGCCTGCAGGGCTTCGGGGTTGTCGAGGTCGTAGCTGGAACCGGCGTGGGTCATCACGCCGCGCAGCTGCAGACCGCCGTCGGTGAGGATGCGCGCGACGTCGATCAGAGCGGGGTCCTCAGCGGCGAGGCCCGAGCGATGGCCGTCACAGTCGACCTCGATCCAGACGGGCCAGACGGGGTTGGATTCGTCGTGCTCACGCGCAAAGGCGACGATAGCCTGTGCGCCCTGAACGCTGTCGGTGAGCACGCTCAGGTTGCAACCGGCCCGCCGCAACGCCAGCGCCTGGAACAATTTGCCCGGAGCGATGGCGACCGCATACAGCACATCGCCAATGCCCTGATTAAAACAGTGTTCGGCTTCCTTCAGGGTGGACACCGTCACGCCACTGGCACCCGCAGCGATCTGTGCCTGAATCACCGGCAGGCATTTACTGGTCTTGACGTGCGGACGCAAGCGCACGCCGAGGCTGTCCATGCGCTGCTGCATGCGCTGGATATTGCGCTGCATGCGCGGGACGTCTACCAGCGCGGCGGGCGTGTCGAGAGAGGTAATCGGCGTAGACATGACGGAACTCGGGTGGCGAGGGACAGGGTGGACTCTACTCAGCTGTCGTTAAGGTGTGGTTCAATCCAGTCTCATCAATCATTAAGTAAAAGTGAATGATCTCCATCGAAGACTTGCGCCTGGCGGTCGCATTGAGCCGCGCCGAATCACTGAGTGCGGCAGCCAGAGCGCTCAATGTTTCGCCGCCGGCGCTGTCCATGCGCCTGCGGAAACTGGAGACCCTGCTGGGCCTGACCCTGGCCAACCGCGACGCCCGCCGCCTGAGCCTGACGGCCGACGGCGAACGCTTCTCCCGGGAAAGTGCGCTGTTGCTCGAACAGCTGGAAGCGCTCCCGGAATCCTTCCGGCAAAAGGACGAAAGGCTGGTGGGCACGCTGCGGCTGGCGGCCCCCTTCGGTTTCGGACGACAGCGACTGGCACCGCTGCTGGCGCGCTTCATCCGGCTGCATCCGCAGCTGTGCCTGCACCTCGACCTGCGCGAAACCCCTTGGCCGGATCGGCACGACAGCGACGCCGTGATCCACATCGGCCACCTCAACGACAGCCTCTGGACCGCGCGGCCACTCTCACCGAACGAACGCTGGCTGTGCGCAAGCCCGGCCTACCTGCACGAACACGGCGAGCCGACCACGCCGGACCAGCTCAGCGCTCATCGCTGCATCTGCATCCGTGAAAACGACGAAGACGTCACCCTCTGGCACCTGCGCAAAGGCCCCGCCCGAAAAACCCTGCGCGTCGAACCGGCCCTGCTCACCAACGACGGCAGCGTCGCCCGCCGCTGGGCCGAACAAGGCCTGGGCCTGGTGCTGCGCTCGCAATGGGACGTCAGCGACGCCATCGCCAGCGGCAACCTCGTCCGCGTCCTCGCCGACTGGAACTTCGACAGCGCCCCCGTCAACCTCCTCGTACCCTCCCGCAAACTCCGCAGCCCCAGGGTGCAAGCGTTGGTGGCGTTTCTGGAAGATGCGTTGAAGGTGTGAGTGGGGAAGTTTGCTTGGTAAGCAGGCGTCACGCCGCAACATCGTCGGCGCTGCGGCTGGCCTCTTCCCGGCTAAAGCCGGTCCCACTAACAGCGCGCGTTGCATCAGTGAGACCGGTGACGCGGAGCATCATGGGATGCATTCCCACGCAGAGCGTGGGAACGATCAGGTCAGGCGTCACACCACAAATTGATGGCGTCCACACTGGCGTCTTCCCGGTTAAAGCCGGTCCTACCAAGCGTAAGCGCGCTTTTGATCTTCATACGCAAAAAGCCCAGACGACACCAATCGCGACTTGGGTGCAGGCTGAACGCAGGTCTCGCGCAGTGGGCCGAGCCGCATGGATGCGGCGAGAGCGCCGTCAGGACATGGATGTCCGTTCGGCGCGTGCCCACGGAGCTTCGTCGGAGTGAAGGAACCCCGAGGAACGAGGGGCCCAACCAGGAGCAAGCACCCTTGGTTACTTGGGGTGCTTTTCCAAGTAACTCGCCGAAGGCGAAACAGTCTGCCCCCAGGCAGACGCCCTTGATCTTGACCTTAAAAGCTCACTTCACCGCATAGACCTTGCGAACGTAAACCGTACTCGTCCACGCACAAAACGCCCCCTTCACCACGAACACCGTATCCCCCGGATGAATCGTCACCTCACCCCCCTGATCATCGGCCAGCGTCACGCTCCCCTCCAACAGATGCATCAATTCATGCAACCGATGCGCACGACCATGGCGCTGATAAGGCGTCGAATCCCAAATCCCCACCTTCAGCGCCGTCACCTCATCCTCGAACAGACTCAACGCCCGACACTGCGGCGCAGGCCCGATCAAAATCGGCGGTTCCAGCGTCGCAGACGGCTCCAGCCACAAATGCGCCGGCAACAGCGTCAAACCGGGCCGCGCAGGGGCGTTCTCCACATCCACCGCACAAAACGCCCACTCACTGCCACTGCTCGCATGCACCGCCACCCGACTGCCACGGCCAATCACCGCACTCGCGCCGACGCTCAACTCCAGCGTCTGCTCCGCGCTGCTCAACACCACATGCCCGGCGTGCACCACCAGCGTCTCGCTGTAGGGAAAGTCCTCGATCAACGCGTCGCCGGTGAACCGCACCAGCCCGGCCGACACCCCGTCATCACCGCGCCACGCCACCTGTCGTGCCTCGGCAAAGGGATCAAGCGCGCCCAACGGCGCCGTGTTGAAAGACGTCGCAATGCCGCTGCCATCAGCGCGCGCCAACAGCAAAATACCGGGAGATGACATGGTTAACGCTCCGCAGCAAAGTCAGCCGATCGCCTGGGTGATCAGCGCAAAAGGTTGGACGCCCTGGCTGGCCTCGGGTGGGGTGCCCAGCGCCATCTGCACCACGGTGTCGACGTTCTTCAGGCCCGCGGCTTCGAGCCAGTCGCTCAGGCCGCAGGACACGGGGATGTCGATGCGCACAAAGGTGTCAGGCACCTGTGCCAGCAAGACGGCGATCAGGTGTTTGGCCTGCTGGATGTTTTCCGCCACCACCGGCCCGATGCAGCGCCCGCGCCCGAATGGCCGCAGCAGGGCGAAACCGCGCAGCTGACCGTCACGTTCGATGCCCACGGCGTGCTCGACTTGCAGGTCACGCAACACATCGCGGCGGTCGAGGCCGCTGGCGCTCCTGGCGAGGTTGAGCAGGGCGGTCTGATCGTCAGCGCCAAGGGCTCGGCAGATTTCGCCGTCGGCGAGCTCATCAAGCGCCGGCACCTGCGCTTGGCCCTGATGCTGCTGCACCCGACCAAACTCAACAAAACCCTGGCTGGCATACAACGGCTTGCCGGCGACGGTGGCATTGAGGATCGGCGTGCGCGGCTCGCACGCGGCGAGGGCCCTCTCCATCAAGCGGCGACCAATGCCCTGGCCCTGATAATCGTTGCTGACGATCACCAGGCCGATGGTGGCGAAATCACCTTGAGGGCAGACAAAGGCGCTGCCAATCAGACGTTTGCCATCCATGACCACGAAACCGTCGCTGACCCGGTGCAACATCGCCCAGTCGTCCAGGCGATGGGGCCATTTCAGTTGCACCGACAGGTCATGGGCGGCGGTCAGGTCGGCCACGGTCATTGGGCGGTAGGTATAAGAAGGGTGTGGCAGGGCGGACATGGCGAGGCTCCGTTATGCAGTATTCAAGTGGCACTGGCGCCCTGTATCCCACCTGATTAAAGGGCTGACAAGAGGGCTCGGGATATTCGGCAGATTCGTCCCGCGCCGAGGGACGCGACCCTACTTCGTACTTAAATCCGGGGCGAGGGCGGCAGCAAATGCCAAGGGTGGATTTTATCGTTTCAGCCCCGATGATCGTTCCCACGCGGAGCGAGGGAACGATCAGTGCACTCAAGATCCCCACGCCATACTTTCTGCCGCTTCAACCCCGCATCCTTGAGCCTCCTCATCACAAAAGCCCCCTAAAAGCGCACAAACACTGGTCCTGCCCAAGGCTGGCGCGCACCGCAAACTCTGCTGAGGCCAGCCACCAAAACGGTGGTTTGTATTGAGCACGGGGCGTTTTAGACGGCATATGCTGATTTCACAGTGATGTAATGAAGCTGTGCTGCAACGAGGCCGCCGCGCCGTCAGGGCCGCGAACGCTTGCCACACTCAACTGACTTCAGGACCGCACTCCATGAGCTTTCTTCGTCCCAAATTCATCACGTTCGACTGCTACGGCACGCTCACCAACTTTCACATGGGCACCATGACCCGCGAGCTCTTCGCCGACCGCGTCAAGCCTGAACAGATGGACCAGTTCGTCAAAGACTTTTCGGCCTATCGCCTCGACCAAGTCATGGGCGACTGGCAGCCGTATGACGTCATCCTCAAGACTGCCCTGGCCCGAACCTGCAAACGTTGGGGCGTCGAATACCGCGATGAAGGCCAGCTGTATTACGACGCGGTGCCGACCTGGGGCCCCCATGCCGATGTGCCGGCCGGTCTGTCGAAGATCGCCGACAAGATTCCCCTGGTGATCTTCTCCAACGCCAGCGACAGCCAGATCATGTCCAACGTCGACAAGCTCGGCGCGCCGTTTCACAAAGTCTTCACCGCCGAACAGGCCCAGGCCTACAAGCCGCGTCTGGCCGCGTTCGAGTTCATGCTCGACAACCTCGGCTGCGGCCCGGAAGACATCTTGCATGTGTCTTCGAGCTTCCGTTACGACCTGATGTCGGCCCACGACATGAAGATCAAGCACAAGGCGTTCGTGGCCCGTGGTCATGAAGTGCCGGCGAACGCGTTCTTCGAATACCAGCAGATCACCGACATCGGCGGGCTGCCGGCGCTGGTGGGCTTGTAAGTCAAACGCTGCGGCATGCCGGTTAAGACATAAGGGGTTAAAGATGGGCAGTGAATCCTATTGGCTCGACACCGCACCGGCCTTCACCGGTGCCCAACTCGGCGGTTTGCCCGGGCAAGTCGACGTGGCGGTGATCGGCGGTGGATTCACCGGCCTGTCGGCGGCGCGGGCCTTGGCGCTCAAGGGTGCCAGCGTGGTGGTGCTGGACGCCGGTCGGGTCATCGGCGAAGCCTCGGGGCGCAACGGCGGCCAGTGCAACACCGGCGTGGCGCAGGATTACGCCGGTCTGCACGCCGGTCTCGGTGCGGCCAGGGCGCGCGCCTATTACCAGGCCTATGAACGCGCGGTGCAGACAGTGGTGTCGCTGGTCGAGCAGGAAAAGATTGCCTGCGACCTGGTGCGCAACGGCAAGCTCAAGCTGGCGGCCAAACCCCTGCATTACGAAGGCCTGGCACGCACCTGCGAGCTCATCCGCCAGGAGGTGGACGCCGACGTCGAGCTGCTGAATGCCGAACAAACCCGAGCCGAAGTCAACTCGGCGCAATTCCATGGTGCGTTGTTGCAGCGCAATGGCGTGCAGATGCACGTCGGCCGCTTTGGTGTCGGCTTGGCGGAAGCGGCTGCCCGGAGCGGCGCAATGGTCTACGAACACACCCCGGTCAAGGACTGGAAGCCCCAGGCCGGCGGTTATCAGGTCAACACCGCCAAGGGCTCGCTGCACGCCGGGCAAGTGTTGCTGGCGACCGGCGCTTGCCAGCACGGTGACCTCGGCTGGTATCGCCGGCGAATCGTGCCGGTGGGCAGTTTTGTCATCGCCACGGAAGTCTTGCCCCAAGCGCTGATCGACGAGTTATTGCCGCAGCATCGGGCGTACGTGACCAGCCGCATGATCGGCAATTACTTCCGCCTGACCCCGGACAACCGCCTGCTGTTTGGCGGCCGTGCACGGTTTGCCATGTCCGACGGCGTGTCCGACGCCAAGAGCGGCAAGGTGCTGCGGGCGGCGATGCTGAACATGTTCCCGGCGTTGGCCAACGTGAAAATCGATTACTGCTGGGGCGGCCTGGTGGACATGACGTCCGACCGTCTGCCCCGCGCCGGCCAGCACGGCGGCGTGTTCCATTCCATGGGCTACAGCGGCCATGGCGTGCAGATGTCCGTGCACATGGGCCAGGTCATGGCCGAGGTCATGGCCGGCAACGCGGCGGCCAATCCGTGGCGTGAACTGGAATGGCCGGCGATCCCCGGGCACTTCGGCAAGCCCTGGTTTTTGCCGTTCGTGGGCGCGTACTACCGCTTGCAGGACTATCTGCACTGAAGCCGCACTAAGTCGCCGCTGTAGCGTCACCGTCGTCTGCGTTTCCAGGACGCTCCGGACATCCGTGAGCACTCGAATATCCCGATCATCGACAGGTAGCCTTGATATGACTGACCACAAAGACACCCCCGAGCTTATCTCCGGCCCAGACAGCCTGCGGGTATTCGAAGGCCTCAATCGCGGCATGTCGCGGCGCAACGCCTTGCAGATGCTCGGCCTGGCCGGCGTCGCCGCAGCGGGGGCGGGCAGCCTGTTTGGCAGCGCCGGCAAACTGTTCGCCGAAGAAGCCACCGCCGGCGGCAAAGGCAAGCCGGGCGGCAAGATTCGTGTGGCCGGCATGTCGAGTTCCACCGCCGACACCCTCGACCCGGCCAAGGGCGCGCTGTCCACCGACTATGCCCGTCACTACATGTTCTACAACGGCCTGACCCGTTTTGATAAGCACTTGGTGCCGCAGCTGGAACTGGCCGAGCGCATCGACAACGTTGACGCCACGCTGTGGACCATTACGCTGCGCAAGGACGTGACCTTCCACAACGGCAAAAGCCTCAGCGCCGCCGACGTGGTGTTCTCCCTCAGCCGCCACAAGGACCCGCTCACCGGTTCCAAAGTCATGCCGCTGATGGAACAGTTCGCCGAAATCAAGGCCTCCGGCCCGAACGAAGTGCAGATTCGCCTCAGCGCCGCGAACGCCGAACTGCCGTCCATTCTCGCCGTGTCGCACCTGCTAATCGTTCCGGAGGGCACCACCGACTTCAACAAAGGCATCGGCACCGGTCCGTTCACCGTCGGCGAGTTCAAGCCGGGTGTGCGTTCGGTGGCGGTGCGCAACAAGAACTACTGGAAGCCGGGCCTGCCGTACCTCGACGAGATCGAATTCATCGCCATCGCCGACGAACCGTCGCGGGTCAACGCGCTGTTGTCGGGCGACGTGCACATGATCAACGAGGTCAACCCGCGCTCCACCACGCGCATTGCCGCCAGCCCGAAACACCGCGTCGTCGACGCACCGTCGGGTAACTACACCGACTTGATCATTCGCCAGGACCAGCTCCCCGGCAAAAGCCCGGAATTCACCCAGGCGATGAAACTGCTGCTGGACCGCGAACAGGTCAAGTCCGCCGTCTTCCGTGGCTTCGCCGTGGTCGGCAACGATCACCCTATTGCGCCGGGTTCGCGGTACTTCAACACCGAGCTGCCGCAGACAGTCTACGACCCGGAAAAAGCCAAGTTCCTGCTGAAGAAAGCCGGCATGGAAAGCATCACCATGCCCGTCATGGCGTCGCCTGCCGCGACCGGTTCCGTGGACATCGCCGTTCTGCTGCAGCAATCGGCGAAACAGGCCGGCCTCAAGCTGGACGTCAACCGCCTGCCCAGCGACGGCTACTGGTCCAACCACTGGATGAAGCACCCGTTGAGCTTCGGCAACATCAACCCGCGACCGAACGCCGACGTGATGTTCTCGCAGTTCTTCCAGTCCAAGGCGCCGTGGAACGAGTCCGGCTGGCAGAACGATCAGTTCGACCAGTTGCTGATGCTGGCCCGGGGCGAAACCGACGACGCCAAGCGCGCCAAGATGTATGGCGACATGCAGACCCTGGTGCACGATCACTGCGGCATCGGCGTGCCGGTGTTCATCAGCAACATCGACGGCGTCGACCAGCGCATCAAGGGCTACGACTCCAACCCGTTGGGCGGCTTCATGGGCTACATGTTCGCCGAGCAGGTGTGGCTGGACGCTTGAGGAGGCAGTGCAATGAATAGCCATACGCTGTGGTTGATCTGCCGGCGCCTCGGTGCCGGGGTCGTGACCCTGTTGATCGTGTCCATGGTCGTGTTCGCGATCACGGCCGTGCTGCCGGGCGACGCGGCGCAGCAATCCCTCGGCCAGTTCGCCACCCCGGAGCAGGTGGCGGCGCTGCGCCTGAAACTGGGGCTGGATCAACCCGGCGTGTTGCGCTATCTGCACTGGTTGATGAACCTGCTGACCGGCGACATGGGCCAGTCGGTGTCCAACGCCATGCCGGTGGGTGAATTGATGGCGGGGCGGGTGCCCAACACGCTGATGCTGGCGGCCGCCACGGCGCTGGTGTCGGTGCCGCTGGCGCTGATCCTCGGCATCGGTTCGGCCATGGGCCGGGGCGGGCGCATCGACAGCTGCCTGAGCTTCATCACCCTGGCCATGGTCGCGGTGCCGGAGTTTCTGGTGGCGACCCTGGCGGTGCTGATTTTCGCGGTCAACCTCGGTTGGCTGTCGGCGCTGTCCTACGCCACCGACATCACTTCACCGCTGCAATTTCTGCGCACCTACGCGTTACCGGTGATGACCCTGTGCTGCGTGATCGTGGCGCAGATGGCGCGCATGACCCGCGCCGCCGTCATTGACCAACTCGACAGCCCGTACGTGGAAATGGCCCGCCTCAAAGGCGTCAGCCCGATCCGCATCGTGCTGCGCCACGCCTTGCCCAACGCCATCGGGCCGATTGCCAACGCCATCGCCCTGAGCCTGTCGTACCTGCTCGGCGGGGTGGTGATCGTCGAAACCATCTTCAACTACCCCGGCATTGCCAGCCTGATGGTCGATGCCGTGACCAACCGCGACATGGCCCTGGTGCAAGCCTGCACCATGCTGTTCTGCGCGGCCTATCTGGCGTTGGTGTTGCTTGCCGACCTCTGCGCCATCCTCTCCAACCCGAGGCTGAGAAACCAATGAACCCGCTCATTGCGAAATCCAGGCCTGCGTCTTCAGCCCTGGCACTGGCCAAGGTCTCCGGCAACCCGTCCTGGCTGGGACTGGTCGGCGCTGCCGTCTGTGTGATCTGGCTGCTGGTGGCGCTGTTCGGCCCCTGGCTGGCGCCGCACCCGGTCGGCGAAGTGATCTCCGACAACATCTTCGAAGGCTTCAGCCTGGCGCATCCCTTTGGCACCGATTACCTGGGCCGCGACATGCTCAGCCGGGTGCTGGTGGGCGCGCGCTTCACCGTCGGCCTGTCGCTGGTGGCGGCGCTGTTGGCCAGCTTCTTCGGCACCGGCTGCGCGCTGCTGTCGGTGGTTTCGCCCAAGTGGCTGGACGAAATCATCAGCCGGATCATGGACGCGTTCATTTCGATCCCGAGCAAGATGCTCGCGCTGATCATGGTCTCGGCGTTTGGCTCGTCGGTCACGCTGCTGATCTGCACGGCGGTGATCAGCTACATCCCCGGTTCGTTCCGGGTGGCCCGCAGCATGGCGGTCAATATCGAAGCCCTGGAATACGTGCAAGTGGCGCGCACCCGGGGCGAAGGCAAGCTGTACGTCGCGTGCCGGGAAATCCTGCCGAACATGCTTAACCCGGTGCTGACCGACCTCGGCCTGCGTTTCGGCTACATCGTGCTGTTGCTCAGCGGCATGAGTTTTCTGGGCCTCGGCGTGCAGCCGCCGGACGCCGACCTTGGCTCGCTGGTGCGGGAAAACATCGGCGGCCTCAATCAGGGCGCGATGGCGATCATCATTCCGGCGCTGGCCATCGGCACGCTGACCATCGGTGTCAATTTGCTGATCGACTACCTGTCATCGCGACGCGGTCGACGCGCAGGAGGCCATTGATATGACCCAGTTGATTCGCGTCGAAGACTTGCGCGTGGTGGCCGGTGATCCGGGCAGCGAGGTGGAGATCGTCAAGGGCGTGAGTTTTGCCCTGGAGAAGGGCGAAGTACTGGCCCTGATCGGCGAGTCCGGCTCCGGCAAGACCACGATCGCCCTGGCCTTGCTCGGGTATGCGCGACGGGGCTGCCGCTTGTCCGGCGGCGTGGTGCAGGTCGGCGAACACGACATGCTCGCCCTTGACGAAAAACAGCTTCAGGGTTTGCGCGGCAATCGCGTTTCGTACGTTGCCCAGAGCGCGGCGGCCGCCTTTAATCCGGCGAAAAAACTTCTCGACCAAGTGGTCGAAGGGCCGTTGATCCATGGCCTCGGCACCCGCGCCGAACTGGAAGCCAAGGCCATCGGCCTGTTCCGCGACCTGGCCCTGCCCAACCCCGAACGCATTGGCCGTCGCTACCCGCACCAGGTCTCCGGCGGGCAACTGCAACGAGTGATGGCCGCCATGGCGCTGATCAGCGACCCGCTGCTGGTGGTGCTCGACGAGCCGACCACCGCCCTGGACGTCACCACCCAGATCGACGTGCTGCGGGCGTTCAAGCGTGTGGTGCGTGAACGCGGCGCCACGGCGGTGTACGTGTCCCACGACCTCGCCGTGGTGGCGCAGATGGCCGACCAGATTGTCGTGCTCAACGGCGGGCAAATTCTCGAAAGAAGCGCCACCGCGCCGCTGCTCAAGGCACCGGCCCACGAATACACCCGCAGCCTGCTCGCCGCCGCGCGTCCTGACACGCGGATTCGCCCGCCCTGTGGCGTTGCTGAAGAGGCGCCGCTGCTGACCATCAGCGGCCTGACCGCCGGCTACGGCAACAAAAACCTGCACGGCATGCCGGCGATCCGCGTGCTGGAAGACATCGACCTCACCGTGCGGCGGGGCCAGGCGATTGGCGTGATCGGTGAGTCCGGCTCGGGAAAATCCACCCTGGCGCGGGTGGTGGCGGGGCTGCTGACCCCGGCCTTGGGTGGTCTGACCTTCGACGGCCAGCCGTTGGGCGGCAGTCTGTCCGAGCGCACGCCGGAGCAGTTTCGGCGCATTCAGATGGTCTTCCAGAACGCCGACACTGCGCTCAACCCGATGCACAGCGTGGCGAACATCCTCAGCCGTCCGCTGAAAATGTATTTCGGTCTCAAGGGCGCGGCGTTGCAGGCGCGCATCGGCGAGCTGCTCGATCTGGTGCGTCTGCCGCGAGACATGGCTGATCGCCGCCCCAATGAACTGTCGGGCGGCCAGAAACAGCGGGTCAATCTGGCCCGTGCACTGGCAGCCAAGCCGGACCTGATTCTCTGCGATGAAGTGACCTCGGCCCTCGACACCGTGGTCGGCGCGGCGATCCTCGAACTGCTGCGCGACCTGCGCCAGCAACTGGGCGTGTCCTACCTGTTCATCAGCCACGACATCTCCACCGTGCGCGCGCTGTGCGACGACATCGTGGTGATGTACAGCGGCCACAAAGTCCACGCCGGCCGCCGCGAATCCTTTGCTGAAGCGCCGTACCATCCCTACACCGACCTGTTGATCCACTCGGTGCCGGAACTGCGTCAGGGCTGGCTGGAAACCTGCGGCGCCACCCATGGCGAGCTGCCGCCGATAGGCGAGCGGGCCAACCTGCCGGAGCTGTGCACCTTTCTCAATCGCTGCCCGATGCGCGTCGACGGCCTGTGCAACCGCACCGCGCCGAACCGCCGCACCCTGGACAACGGCAGCGAAATTCTCTGCCACCGCGACGGCGCCGACCTGCTGGCGACCCAGCGCGGCGTTACCCCCACAAGCTTTGGAGCGTATGCATGAAAGGGCGTTTTTTGAGGCTGGCCGAACAAGGCCGGCCGACGGTCAACCTGACCGTGGATGGCGCGCCGGTCGAAGCGTTGCAGGGCGACACGCTGATGGTGGCGTTGCTGACCCAGGGCACCGCGCTGCGCCAGTCGGAATTCGACAGCGGCCGCCGCGCCGGTTTCTGTCTGATGGGCGCGTGCCAGGACTGCTGGGTCTGGACCCGCAGCGGTGAACGCCTGCGCGCCTGCTCCAACGAAGTCCGCGACGGCCTGGACATCGTCACCACACAACCGGAGGCGACATGGCCACTGCACAGCTGAGCACCCATCGCGTCGTCATCGTCGGTGCGGGCCCGGCCGGCGTGCGCTGCGCCGAAACCTTGCTGGCGGCCGGCATCAAACCGATTCTGGTGGACGAAAACCGCCGCGACGGCGGGCAGATCTACCGCCGCCAGCCGGACGGTTTCACCCGCGATTACAGCACCTTGTATGGCAGCGAAGCCGACAAGGCCAAAGACCTTCACCAGACCTTCGATCGTCTGCGCGGCGCCATCGATTACCGGCCCGACACCCTGGTCTGGAACCTCACGCCGGGGCAATTGTGCTGCGCCAATCAGGGCCGCCACAGCACGCTGGACTACGACGCGCTGATCCTCTGCACCGGCGCCACCGACCGCCTGATGCCCATCGAAGGCTGGCAACTGGCAGGCACCTACAGCCTGGGAGGGGCGCAGATCGCGTTAAAGAATCAGGCCGTGTCCATCGGCCATCGCGTGGTGTTCATGGGCAGCGGGCCCTTGCTGTACCTGGTCGCCAGCCAGTACGTCAAAGCCGGCGCGACTGTGGCGGCGGTTCTTGATACCTCGCCCTTCAGCCTGCGCCTCAAAGCCCTGCCCAAACTGTTGGCGCGACCGGGTTTGCTGTGGACTGGCATGAAATTTCTGGCGCAGCTGTACCGGGCGAAAGTGCCCGTGCATTTCGGCGTCAAGCCGTTAGAGGTACTGGGCGATGGCGCCAATGGCGTGGCAGGCGTGCGCTTCACCACCGGCAGTGGCAAGGCCGTGACCGTGCAGGCCGACGCCGTCGCGCTGGGTTATCACTTGCGCCCGGAAACCCAGCTCGGTGATCTGGCCGGTTGCGCCATGGCCTTCGATGACGCCTCCAGCCAATGGTGGCTGGCGACGGACGAGGCCGGCCGTACCTCGGTGAACGGCGTGTATGCCGCCGGTGATGGTGCGAAGATTCGTGGCGCCGATGCCGCCGAGCACGCCGGGCGCCGAGTGGCCCTGGCAGTGCTCGAAGACCTCAAGCAGCCGTTCAATGCCGGGCTGCGCGACGAAGAACAAAAAGCGCTGGGGGTGATGGACCAGTTTCGTCTGGGCCTGGCCGAAGCGTTTCCATGGCCCGCCGAGCAGGCCAAGGCCTTGCCCGACAGCGCCATCGTCTGCCGCTGCGAGATGATCACCGCCGGCGAATTGCGCCGCACGGTCAACGAGAAGGGCGCCTGTGAAGTCAACCGCGCCAAGGCTTTCAGCCGGGTCGGCATGGGCCGCTGCCAGGGGCGTTATTGCTCCCAGGCGGGGGCTGAAGTGATCGCCGCCGAAGCGGGCGTGCAGGTGCAGGAAGTCGGTCGCCAGCGCGGGCAGGCGCCGGTCAAACCGTTGTCGATGCTCATCGAGGAGGTGTCGCCATGAGCGTGCAAAAAGCGGATGTGGTGATTGTCGGCGGTGGCTTCATGGGCGCGGCGACGGCGTTTTTTCTGCGTCGGCGCGGGCAGTCGGTGATCCTGCTGGAGCGCGATCAGATCGGCCAGTACGCCAGCGGCGTGAACTTCGGCAACGTGCGCAGGCAAGGTCGGTTCCTTGGGCAACTGGCGCTGGCCAACCGCTCGTGGGCACTGTGGAAACGCCTGCCTGAACTGATCGACGATGACCTCGAATTCATCCCCAGCGGGCACATGCGCGTGTGTTATCGCGAAGACGAAATCGCCGAACTGGAGGCCTACGCCGCCGCCCCGGAAGCCGAGCAACTGGACCTGAAAATCTACCGTGGCGCCGAGCTGCACGAGCGCTTTGGTTTTCTCGGCGCTGATGTCAAAGGCGGCTCTTACGCCCCCCACGACGGCCACGCCAACCCACGCCTCGCTGCGCCAGCCTTTGCCCGCGCGGCCCGACGTCTGGGCGCGCAGATCGAAGAGCGTACGGAAGTGGCCGAGGTCGAGAAGGTCGGCGGAGACTTTCACGTCAGGACCACCGACGGCCGCCAGTTTCACGCCGCGCAGCTGTTGATTACCGCTGGTGCCTGGGGCCAGAAGCTCTCGGCGCAGTTTGGTGAGCCGGTGCCGCTGGACACCCACGGCCCGCAGATGGCGGTTACGGAGCCGGTGCCCTATGCCTTGCCGACGGTGATCGGCGTGTACACCAAGATCGCCGAAGAGGTGATCTACTTCCGCCAGATTCCCCGGGGCAATATCGTCATCGGCGGCGGCTTTCGCAGCAAGCCCGACATGCTCAACCGTCGTGCCGCTGTCGAGCCGCGCAGCATCCTCAATCAGGCCGAACAGATGCGCCGGCTGCTGCCGGGCGTTGGAAACCTGAACATCATCCGCGTGTGGAGCGGCATCGAAGGCTACCTGCCGGATTCGCTGCCGATCATGGGCCCCAGCGGCACCGTCGACGGCCTGTTCTACGCCTTCGGCTTCTGCGGCCACGGCTTTCAGCTCGGCCCCGGCGTCGGTGACGTGATGGCCGAACTGCTCGACACCGGTCGCACCACGACCCCGATCGAGGCATTCTCCATCAGACGTTTTGCCTTTCCTGCTGCGCAACGGAGCCACGCCTCATGAAACCCCGCGTTCTCGAGATTCTGAAACGGCTGATGGCCTTCGAAACGGTGTCGTCGGAGTCCAACATGGCCCTGATCGACTACGTTCGCGACCTGCTGCTGAGCAAGGGCATCGAGTCGCTGATCGTCAAGGACGAGAGTGGCAAGAAGGCCAACCTGTTTGCCAGCACCGGGCCGAAAGACCAGCCCGGCGTGTTGCTCTCCGGGCACACCGACGTGGTGCCGGCGGCGGGGCAGGCGTGGACCTTTCCGGCCTTCGCCGCCACTGTGCAGGACGGGCGCATCTATGGCCGTGGCAGCTGCGACATGAAGGGCTTCATCGCCCTGGCCATCGACGCCATGCTCGACGCGGCAGAGCACTCACTCACACGCCCACTCAACCGCCCGCTGCAACTGGCCCTGTCCCATGACGAGGAGATCGGATGCGTCGGCGTGCGGCGTTTGCTCGACGTGCTGCACCTGGCGCCGGTGCGGCCGTTTCTCTGCGTGATCGGCGAGCCGACCAACATGCAATTCGTACTGGGCCACAAGGGCAAGGGCTCCTACCGGACCTATTGCCGGGGCCAGGAGGCGCATTCGTCCCTGGCGCCGCGCTCGGTCAACGCCATTCACGTGGCCTGCGACTTCATTGCCTCCCTGCGTGAAAGCCAGCAACACCTGCAACAACACGGCGCCCAGGACACCGACTACGACGTGCCCTACAGCACCGTGCATGTCGGGCAGATCAGCGGCGGCAAGGCGCTGAACATCGTGCCAAACCTGTGCACCCTGGATTTCGAGGTGCGCAACCTGCCCGCCGACAACCTCGAGCAGTTCATCGAGCAGATGCGCGAGCGCGCCGAAGTGATCGTGCGTGAGGCGCAGAAGCTTTCCAGCGTCGCGGCCATCGAGATCGAAACCATCAACGTCTACCCCGGCCTAGACACCCACCCGACCGTCGAAGCGGTGAGCTTCCTCAAGCAATTCGCTGCGGCGGACACCGGCATGACCAAGGTCTCCTTCGGCACCGAAGGCGGTCTGTTCAAGCAGCGCCTCGACGTGCCGGTGGTGGTGTGCGGCCCGGGTTCCATCGAGCAGGCGCACAAGCCGGACGAGTTTATCGAGGTCAGCCAGATGGACGCCGGCGAGCGCTTTCTGCAAGGGCTGCTGAGCTCGCTGAAGGCGTAGCAGAGCCTGCCGTCCTGACGTGAATTTCAGCACGGCACGCTGGTTTGAAGGCGCTTTCGGCATCCTCGTTCGAGGCAGATCCCTAGACTGGAATCTGTCTCGGATCAGGACTCGACCATGCTCAAAAATCGCTTGCAAGACCCCGGCCTGCTGGCTGAACGCGCCTACGTGAACGGTGAGTGGATCGCCGCCGACAGCGGCGCCACCCTCGACGTCCGCGACCCCGCCACCGGCGATTTTCTGGCCCAGGTGCCGGCCATGGACGCCGTCGACACGCGCCGCGCCATCGACGCCGCCGAACGTGCCTGGCCCGCATGGCGCGCGCGTCCGGCGGCAGAGCGTGCGGCTCTGCTGGAGCGATGGTTCCAGGCAATGATTGACCACCTCGACGACCTCGCGCTGATCATGACCTGCGAGCAGGGCAAGCCGCTGAACGAGGCCAAGGGCGAAATCCGCTACGGCGCCGGCTTCGTCAAATGGTTCGCCGAAGAAGCGCGCCGGGTCTACGGCGAAACCATGCCGGCCCCCAGTGGCGACCGCCGGCTGCTGACCCTCAAGCAACCCGTGGGCGTCTGCGCCGCGATCACCCCGTGGAATTTCCCCAACGCGATGATCACTCGCAAATGCGCGCCGGCCCTGGCCGCCGGCTGCCCGATCATCGTCAAACCGTCGGACCTCACGCCGCTGTCGGCCCTCGCCCTGGCGGTGCTGGCCGAGCGCGTCGGCATTCCGGCCGGCGTGTTCAACGTCCTCACCGGGCTGCCCGCCGGCATCGGCGAGGAACTCACCGGCAACCCGGCGGTGCGCAAGATCTCCTTCACCGGCTCCACCGCCGTCGGGCGCCTGCTGATGCGCCAGAGCGCCGAACACATCAAGCGCCTGAGCCTGGAACTGGGCGGCAACGCGCCGTTTGTGGTGTTCGACGACGCCGACCTGGAACAGGCCGTGGCCGGGGTGATGATCAGCAAGTTTCGCAACGCCGGACAAACCTGCGTGTGCGCCAACCGCATTCTGGTGCAAGCGGGCATCTACGACCGTTTCGCCGCGCGGTTGGTGGAGGAGGTGGCTAAGCTCAAGGTCGGCAACGGCCTGGAAGAGGGCGTGACCATCGGCCCGCTGATCAACCCGGCGGCGGTCGCCAAGGTGGCGCGGCACATCGACGACGCCTTGAGTCAGGGTGCGAAATTGCTCTGCGGGGGGATTCCCACAGGCGACAGCCAGTTCGTGCAACCCACCGTGCTGGCTGACGCCCACGCCGGCATGCTGCTGGCCAACGAAGAAACCTTCGGCCCGGTGGCGCCGTTGATGCGCTTTACTACAGAAGACGAAGCGCTGGCCCTGGCAAATGCCACCCCATTCGGTTTGGGCGCCTACTTTTTCACCCAGGACCTGAAGCGCTCGTGGCGCTTCGGCGAGGCGCTGGAATTCGGCATGGTCGGCCTCAACACCGGGATCATCTCGATGGAAGTTGCGCCGTTCGGCGGCATCAAACAATCGGGCCTCGGCCGCGAGGGCAGCAAGTACGGCCTGGACGAGTACCTTGAAGTCAAAGCCTTCCACATCGGCGGCTTGAACTGATTCATTGCAAGGGGCGCTCCATGAGCAAGGCATTCAGAATCGCCGCGATGGCGGGCGACGGCATCGGCAAGGAAGTCCTGCCGGAGGGGCTGCGGGTCCTGGAACAGGCGGCCAGGAAATGGGAACTGAACCTGAGCATCGACGTGCTCGACTGGGCCCACTGCGACTACTACCTCGCCCACGGGAAGATGATGCCCGACGACTGGTTCGAACAGCTTAAGGGCTATGACGCGATCTACTTCGGTGCCGTGGGCTGGCCCGACAAGGTGCCGGACCACATTTCCCTGTGGGGTTCGCTGCTCAAGTTTCGCCGTGACTTCGACCAATACGTGAACATCCGCCCGGTGCGCCTGTTCCCCGGCGTGCCCTGTCCGCTGGCCGGACGCAAACCGGGGGACATCGACTTCGTGGTGATCCGGGAAAACACCGAGGGCGAATATTCCTCGGTGGGCGGCAAGATGTTCGAAGGCACCGAACACGAGTTCGTGCTGCAGGAATCGGTATTCACCCGCCGTGGCGTCGACCGCATCCTCACATTCGCCTTCGAACTCGCCCAGACCCGCCCGCGTAAAAAGCTGACGGCCGCGACCAAATCCAACGGCATCTCCATCAGCATGCCGTACTGGGATGAACGCACGGCACTCATGGCGGCGAACTACCCCGAGGTGAAGTGGGACAAGCAGCACATCGACATCCTGTGTGCGAGGTTCGTGCTGCAGCCGGACCGATTTGACGTGGTGGTGGCGTCGAACCTGTTCGGCGACATCCTGTCCGACCTCGGCCCGGCGTGCGCCGGCACCATCGGCATCGCCCCCTCGGCCAACCTTGACCCGGAACGGCGCTTCCCCTCCTTATTCGAACCGGTGCATGGCTCCGCGCCGGACATCTACGGGCAAAACATCGCCAACCCCATCGCGATGATCTGGTCCGGCGCGCTGATGCTCGACTTCCTCGGCAACGGCGACAACCGCTACCGCGCGGCCCATGACGGGATATTGCAGGCGATTGAAGACGTGATTGCGCAAGGCCCGATCACCCCGGACCTGGGCGGCAAGGGGTCGACGCAAGACGTAGGGGCGGCGATTGCCGGGAGATTGGTTTAGGGCCGGGGTTTCTGCAGGACTGGCTGTTGACGTTTGTGGGACCAACTTTAGCCGGGAAGGCGTCGGATGCCACACCGAGAAATTAATATCGATTGCGCGGGCCTCTTCCCGGCTAAAGCCGGTCCCACAGGGACGCAGAGCGTCCCGGACGGCTTTACCACGCGGAGCGTGGGGAACGATCAGATCAAAAGCTTCCCGGCTAAAGCCGGTCCTACTAAAAGCATGCGCGGTGTCAGTGGGACCGGCGGCGATCCTCGTAAGACCGGCTTTAGCCGGGAAGCCCTTGATCTGCTTTTGATCTTCATACGCAAATAGCCCAGACGGCACCAATCGCGACTTTGGTGCAGGCCGAACGTAT
>LIDZ01014494.1_pt1 | contig 38937 bp, 33 predicted proteins | sample 644651 | NCBI WGS metagenome assembly LIDZ01 (sample SAMN03856242, study PRJNA289617) | food metagenome | isolation source: wine grapes on drying loft during traditional withering process | host: Vitis vinifera cv. Corvina | place: Italy: Gargagnago di S. Ambrogio di Valpolicella | collected 2014-01 | reverse complement strand
GCGGATTCAAAATCCGTTTTCGAAAGAAGTGGGAGTTCGATTCTCCCTCGGGGCACCACCTTAAAAAAAGACCTTGAAATTCAAGGTCTTTTTTTTCGTCTGGTGGAAAGTGCCTTGTTGTCGTTTACCGCATGCATCTCCTGAAAAAAATCTGCCTGGCTCAATCTCTAAAAACGCCTTTCTCTGTCAGGGCAGGCTGCCTGAAACATGAAACAGATTCACGGCAAGCCTGTGTTCGAGCAAGGGACGGATACGCCTGAGAATGGCCCCTCAGGTCCGTCGTCCTGGGCCCGCGACTTTTGGGATGTTCAGCAATTCATACTCATTCCAGTCTGAACGCCGGGTTGTCGGGATTGTATCCGGCGCTCTTGAAAGCATTGCGCAGCTTCTTCTCCAGTGACGACCTGCTGGTGTCTGCCAGTGCTGACTCGATTATGCTGGCGCGCGACATTCCGTGGCTTGTCCTGTCCTGCGATGTACGCTCGGCGTAACACAGTCCCTTGCCCATGGATTGCATTCCAGCTGGCGTATGATTGATAAACGCATCGTCAGGGAGCAGTGCCTGAAGCTCTTTTGCAAGTGTCTGCGCAGCGGAAAAATCTCCGCTTACATAGAAAACCGCAGCATCTGTAAGCGTGCCAATCTTTGCAGGACCGGCCACTTTGGCAGTAATGATATCGTGACGGTCAGCAGTCAACCTGACCGCTGCGTCGACCATGGCCTTCTGGAATTGAGGTTTGACATTTATCGTCAGGCGCGCCTTGACAGCCTCATCCGGAAATTGCGTGCCCGAACGTTCGATCTTGTAGAACTCGTCCGCTGCTTTGGGGTTGTCCATCATGAACACTTTTGTGTCATGTTTTAGCTGCACCCCGCGCACGCCATCCAGAAACTGCGGCCAAATACTGATACCGTCCTTACCGTTCAGCTTATACATATGCGCCAGACACGCCCGGTGCTCAGTGCGTGGCAGCAGTTCTACACGCGGGAGTTCTTTTGCGTATATCTGATAAAGCGCACTGGAGCTTGTGTTGCCATTGGCTTTCGCCTTTTCGGCCCATTGCAAAATACTGCTGTTTACCAGGCGGCCATTGGGTAGCCTGCTGTTCTGGACGGACGTGGCGGCCGAACTGCCTTGCCCCTCTTCGATGTTGAATGGCATACGGCCCAGATGGGTCTGCCCCTGGCGTATGAGACGAGGACCGGAGGGGCCGCGCTTTTCATTCAGTACCTGCGCAATTTGATCGGACTGACTGCCGGAACTCCCACTTAACCCTGCTTTTTTGAAAAACTTGCTCATCGCCATCTGTTTGTCAGAACGCTGGACAGTCAGGTCGTTATTGGCAGCCGCGCGAATGTCGTAGCATTTGCCACCCACTTCTATTTGACCGTGTGCTTTGAGCGCCTGTACATCCACCTCTGAATGTCTAAGTGCCTCGACATTAGAGAAGCGCGTCTGTATCGGGTTCATGACTCATCCTCTTTCAGTGCGCGTCGCGCCACGTTTTTATCCACTCTACAAGTTCAGCGATCGCCTGCTTGAGCGTCACCACACTCACCTTTTCTCTGGGAATTGCCTTAAAGCCGATATACAGCTCGCTGCCTGCATGCCACCCCAACCCGGGTCCATCATTGAACAGAGGGTTAAGTGCGCCACTCAACAAACGCTCCAAGGGAAGATCGGGGGAAATGTCCATCAGTCCGATCAGCAACAGACGCTGGAACACGGGGTCCACGACCACCTTCAGCGCTATCTCTTCATCGACCACCACGTCGCAAGCGCCTGTGTCGTCGAACATCAAAGGTTGCATCGTCAAAGACGTTGATAAGTCGGCAAGAACAGTTTTGTATAATCGGTCAGTCATTAGTACACCTCGGTGTCCTGAACACTGTACGAATGGACGAGGTCGATAAATCACGTCCCCAAGCGGGGTATTAGTCATCGAAGTCTGCAAAACAACGCATTCTCGGAACAGGATGGAAAATAACGCCGCCGCCCTGCTCCATTGCATCAATGCGCCCTGTCAATCCCGAACTGATCCAGCACCGGGTCAACGTTATGATCAAACGCCTTCTGCGCCTTGTGCTTTTTGACTGCGTCGATAATCGCCGAAATACCAAAACCCAACGCCATGGCGCCGTCGATGGCCCAGCCGATGACAGGGATTGCAGCACCCAGCGCTGCGCCTGCAGCAAGTCCTGTGGCTTCGCCGGCAACCAGGCCGACAGCGCGGCCGATCATCTGTCCGCCCAGACGACCAAGGCCGGCGGACGCCTCGCGGCCCATCATTTTCGCGCCGGTGTCTATGCCGCCCTTGATTGCCTCCGCGCCCAACCTGGAGCTGTCGATGATGCTCTGAGCCGCGCCCAGCTTGTCGCCGCTGGCGAGCCTGTCAGACACTGACGCGAAGCCCATGACCGAGTTGAACGCCTTGCCTCCGATACCTTGCTCGGCGAGCTGCGCGGCCAGCGAAGGGCCGCCCTCTTCATCGGTCTTGCCCTCCAGTAACTTGCGGCCTTTTTTGGAGTTCTGCAGCTCGGACAAGGTGCTGGCGGTGTAGCTCTCACGCTCACCATTGACGAAATCAGCGGGCAGCACACTTTCATACGCCGCTTTCTGGTTATCTGCGGTTTGCAGAGACTCACCGGCGTCAGATTTTTTCTGGCCAAGCAGTTGTTTCAGAGCCCCCCCTTCGCTGAAGTTGCGCACGTAGGAGTCGGCGATCTTCGTTTGCAGTTCATCAGGCTGGTTGTTGAAGACTTGCTGGGCAGTGGGTACCTGGGCATCCGGAAACAGGTCTTTTTGCAGTTGCAGTTGGGCCGACAGGCCGGTGATGGCGCCGCTGTAATCGGGGTTGGGGTTGTCGACGGCCTTGTCTGCGGTTGCCATGTCGGTTTGCAAGGCCTTCCCGCTGTTGACGTTTTGAGCCTGCTCAGTCACGGCCTTCTGCAGCGCCGAATCGCTGCGAACCAGGCTGCGCTCCTGTTCGGGAATACTTTTGTTGAGGTACTCCTGAACGTCGGGATCGGCTTGCAGCTGAGCGATTCGCTCGTTGAGGCCCGCCTCGGTCTTCTCGGTATTGCGCAAATCCCGCCCGGCTATCACGCTCTGCTGAGTCTGCTGCAACTTGATCATCACAGCGGCCTTCTGCGCGCCGGTGTAAGCCTTGGGCTTCTCGAAAACCTGGCCGTTGAGTTTGCTGATATCGATACCGGCTACCGAATTCAACGTCGCGGCGTCGCTGAGCATGCTGGCGAACTGGCCACCATTTTTGGGGGCGCTCTTTCTGATCCACTCGCTCATATTGGACGCATCGAACACCTGGTCGGGACTATGCGCAGCCTTCTTGCGCCCGGTCAGACCGGCTTCGTCCACCTGACTGAGGAAGCCCGCCTGCGACCACATGTTGGACGACTGTTTGAGCGTACCTGACAACCCGGGGTTACTTTTAATCAGCGCTTTCAGACCCTCGGCGCTGACATTGCCATCGACATCGGTCTTGTCCGCCGCCCCGACGGCATGATGAGGGTCGGCTGCCGTCGCCAACGGCATATTGGCGCGCATCACCGCTGCGCTGCGCACCATTTCAAGGGACTGAGGATCGGCGCCGGGGTTATCTTCCATGTACTTGGCCACGTCCTTGTCGGCATTGTCGGCCGCCTTCTCCATGTTTTTGGCGAACGCCTTGAGGTCTTTGTTGGTGATTTTGCCATCCGCATTACCGCCATCCTTGCCGACGTCCACCGCTGTCTTCAACGCAGGGTTGGCATTGATGAACGCCATCGCCTTTTCGGCGTTGGGGCCATGCTCTCTGGCCATCCAGGCTGCGGCGATGGGCCGGTTGAGTTCTTTGGCGGCCTGCTCGCGCTCTTCGGGCGGCAGGTTGGCAACCATCGGTTCCCAGCGCTTGAGCGCCTCGGGCGAAGAGTATTCGGAGTTATCGAGAAACGCTGCATCGGTAGCGCTCGGCGCATTCGCCGGGTTGGAGGCCGTCGTGGATGCCGAGCTCGCTGTGGCCAAGACCGATGTCATCGGGGACACCTGATCGCTGTCCTGATCGACGCTGGAGGTGCTGTCACTACTGCTGCTGCGAGTCAGCAGACTCATCAGCGATGAGCCGCTTTGCTCGGTTCCCGAAAAGGACGAGGGGCTGTCGTTGGCCTGGCCGAACTGCACAAAAGCCTGACCACCACCTGCGCTGCCCTGCGTAAGCGAGGCTTTGGCCAATGGCGTCTCAGCAGCCAGTTCGCCAGAGGTGGGTTGATTCACGATGCTGCCGAGGGCAGGACTGGGAGAACTGGATATACGCATGGTTGCCATCCAAGTGGTGAGGGATGGCAACTGTGTGGTTTTGCACGCGAGTTGGTTCCAGACAGACGAACACTCAGGCGAACGGGTCTATCTGTTGCTTGAGCTGCACCCGCGCCCGGGACAGCCGGGAGCGGACGGTGCCGATCGGAACGCCGAGCGTGTTGGCGGTTTCCTGATAATTGCCATCCATTTCCAGCGAAACTTCCAGGACCTTCTGCATGTTCGTCGGCAGGCAGTCGATGGCCTCTATGACGCGTGCCAACTGCCGGTGCCCGTCTACCTGATGAGTAATATCGCCGTTCCACTCCAGATCGGTATGGACCTCGTCTTCCCAGCTTTCCTGATAGGGCTGGCGATACATTTTGCGAAAATGATTGCGGATCAGATTCAGCGCAATGCCACACAACCAGGTTTGCGGTTTGCTGGCGTGCTGAAACTTGTGCTCATTGCGTAACGCCTCGAGAAACACGCATTGCAGGATGTCATCCACATCATCGGCGTTCTTCACCCGCTTCTGGATGAACGCCCTGAGCATCTGGACCTGATCGGCCGTCAATTGCCGGATACCGGCGGACGACGATGGTTTGCGTGGTTCGGTTGCATCAAGGATCACAAGATTCGGGAGCATGGGCTTGCCTCAATTGATGGAGTGCAAGTCCTATAGCGATAACCATGCCAGTCCAAAAATAATCATAACCACATGATTTATATAAATATTTTAAAATGTGAAATTCTTTGTAATACATTTTTTTGCGCAACACGATTTTTAGCTCTGCAGCTTTTGGCACAAACGCATGAGCCTTCGGCACCAGGGAACCGAACCGGGCCAACGACCCACTCAGCGGTCACACCAGGCCCAGAATCGTCCTATGAAAATTGTCGCCCCGCCTACATTGCCCATTCGTCCGGTAGCGCCAATCCGCGCCATCACGCCGGCTGTGCGAGCGATTCCCGGCGGCGGGATGCCTGATGAAAAAGGCACCTCGTCACTGCAGGTTTCGCGCTTCGCCGCAGCCCTGGTGCAGCACAGCCGGATACTGCGTGAGCGAGAACTGATCGCGAGCAGGAACGCGCTGCAGTCGCGGGCCGTCAAGCTGGGCGAGCTTTATCAACTGCTGATGAGCGCCAGCGACACCGGGCTGGATAACGCCGCCAGACTGCTGCGCAAAAAACTGCTGCAGGACAACGACGCCGATCTGGAACAGGTTCTGGAATTCGCTGACGGCGACGCTGCCAAGGCTCACGTGGTGTTGCAGGCAGCGCGCAAACAGGCAGAAGACGATGGGGCTGAAGCAGAATATGCAGCGCTGACCCAGACGCTCAAACATCTGCGCCGCCGATTCGGCCCGCGCGCCCGCGCCGGTATCAATACCGCAAGAGCCTTCGGGCGCCAGAACATCGATAACAAGCGCCGCTCGGCCTTGCGCAATCTGTATGGCGTTGCGGTTTCCGGACAACCCAATGTCACGGGCTTGATCGAAGCCTTGATTGGCGAGCAGCAGGAACCCGGCGAGTTCGACCTGAACCTGCGCGACATGCGCATCGCCATCGCCGACGATCTTTCGGCGATTACCCCGTCGGCTTCCCATGAACAACTGCGCACGCTGATGCATGGCCTGACCACCGCGCGACATGTCACTACGCTGTTGCGCGGCTGCGAACACCTGCTGGGGCGCATGCGTAAAAAGAATCCGAAACTGACGGTGGACCCACCGGCCTTCCTCAAACACATGCTGACCCTGACGGCCAATGGCATGAATGTGAATCAGACCTTGCAACTGACCCAGCACATCGGGGGCAACAGGCTCGAACACCAACTGGCGTTTCTCAATGGCCTGCGGCCGATGCTGATGCAGTTGCCGATCCTGCTCTGGCGGGACCTGAAAAGCCGTCAGGCCGCGCTGAATAATCTACTCACGCTGATGGCCGAGCTTACGCATAAGGAACAGAAGCAACTATACGAGGGGCTTGCCTGATGAACCGGGTCATCAACTTTCTGAACATGGTCGCGCTGTCGGCCATGCGCCGCTCGGAACTGGTCGGTGCGTTTTTTGTGATCGCCATCGTGTTCATGATGATCACGCCGCTGCCCACCGGGTTGATCGACGTGCTGATCGCCGTGAACATCTGTATTTCCTGCCTGCTGATCATGCTGGCGATGCACCTGCCCAGGCCACTGGCGTTCTCCACCTTCCCTGCCGTGCTGCTGCTGACCACGATGTTTCGCCTGGCCTTGTCGGTGTCCACCACGCGGCTGATTCTGCTCAACCAGGACGCCGGGCACATCGTCGAGGCGTTCGGGCAGTTCGTGGTGGGCGGTAACCTGGCGGTGGGTCTGGTGATCTTCCTGATCCTGACGGTGGTCAACTTTCTGGTGATCACCAAAGGCTCGGAACGGGTCGCCGAAGTCGGTGCGCGTTTTACCCTGGACGCGATGCCCGGCAAGCAGATGTCCATCGACAGTGACCTGCGCGCCAACCTGATCACCGTCCACGAGGCCCGTAAACGACGCGCCGAACTGAACAAAGAAAGCCAGTTGTTCGGTGCGATGGACGGCGCCATGAAGTTCGTCAACGGCGACGCGATCGCCAGCCTGATCATTGTGGCCATCAACATGATCGGCGGCATTTCCATCGGCGTGCTGCAGCACAACATGGCGGCGGGCGACGCCTTGCAGCTGTATACCGTTCTGACCATCGGTGACGGCCTGATTGCCCAGATTCCTGCGCTGCTGATCTCCGTGACCAGCGGCATGATCATCACTCGCGTGCCCAACACCGAGGCGGGTGTGGAAGCCAACATCGGCCGCGAGATCGCCGAGCAGATTACCAGTCAGCCCAAGGCCTGGATCATCGCCTCGGTGGCCATGCTCGGCTTCGCTGCCCTGCCGGGAATGCCGACCGGTGTTTTCATCACCATCGCGATCATCTGCGGTGCCGGTGGACTGCTGCAGTTGCAACGGGCAAAACCCAAGGCCGATGAGCAACGTACAGCCACTGTGGCACCAGAAATGAACGGCAAGGAAGACCTGCGTACCTTTTCGCCCAGCCGCCAGTTTGTGCTGCAATTCCACCCCGGTCAGGACAGCGCGCAGATCGAAGCGCTGGTCAGCGAAATACGCAAGCGCCGCAACCGTCTGGTGGTGCAGTACGGCCTGACCCTGCCTTCGTTCATCATCGAGCATGTCGATGACATTGCCCCGGACGAGTTTCGCTTCACCGTCTATGACGTACCGATGCTCAAGGCCACCTTCACGCAGAGCCATGTCGCCGTGGAAGCGCGCCAGCTGGAAGGCGAAAACCTTCCGGCGGCCATCCCGGGCAATACCGACCGCCAGGAAGATCAATGGGTCTGGCTGCCTGCCGAGCAGTCCGGCGAATTGAACCCGGTCAGTTCCACGACCCTGATCATCGAACGCATGGAGCGCACATTGCAGTCCTGCGCGCCGCAGTTCATCGGCTTGCAGGAAACCAAAGCCATCCTCGGCTGGCTGGAGTCCGAGCAACCGGAACTCGCTCAGGAAATGCAACGGGTCCTCACCCTGACGCGCTTCTCGGCCGTCCTGCAACGCCTGGCCTCGGAGCGTGTGCCGCTGCGGGCGATCCGGGTCATTGCCGAAACCCTGATCGAGCACTGTCAGCATGAACGCGATACCAATGTGCTGACCGACTATGTGCGCATTGCGCTCAAGTCGCAGATCTACCACCAGTACTGCGGTGCCGAAGGCCTGCAAGTGTGGCTGCTGACGCCGGAAAGCGAGGGGTTGTTGCGTGATGGCCTGCGCCAGACGCAAACCGAAACATTCTTCGCGCTGAGCAACGAGATCAGCCAGATGCTCGTGCAACAACTGCACATTGCCTTCCCGGTACGAGCTCCCGAACAGGCGGTTCTGCTGGTGGCACAGGATCTGCGCAGCCCTCTGCGTACCTTGTTGAGGGAGGAGTTCTACCATGTACCCGTACTATCTTTCGCGGAAATCAGCAATGCGGCCAAGGTCAAGGTCATGGGTCGATTCGACCTTGAGGACGATCTCGAGCCGCTGGACAACGAGCACGCTGCCTGAGCCTGCAAGGCCTGAACGCACGGAGACTTTCAGATGTTTGAATTACGCGTACTGAACGGCCAGCACCAAGGCGCGGCATTACCGCTGATCGGTGAGCAATGGTCGATTGGCTCTGCCGGGCAACACGATCTGGCGCTGGACGATGCGGGCGTGGAAAGCCTGCATTGCCGCCTGCAACGTGTCGACGACAACTGGACACTGAACGCTGAACAAGGCGCGGTCTGCGACGAACAGGGCAACGCCCGGCCAAGCATCGACCTGACGCTCAATAATGCCTTCATGCTGGGTTCGGTGTGGCTGTGCGTTTCGCCTGCAGGCGATGAGTGGCCCTCCGTGCCCGTCGTGATCCCCAAGCAGCCCGAGGCCGAATCCGGGCCGGCACACAACGACGTGCCGCTGGAGAAGGTCAAGTCCCGCTCGCAATTTCTCAACCGCACCACGGGCATCATCGCCGGGCTGCTGGTGGGCGTCATCGGCAGCGCCTGGAGCCTGACCCGCCCACCCGCTATTGCGATGGATCAGAGCCCGGCTCACTTGGCGGCCGCCACGACAGAGGCCTCGCCCGATACACCCAAGGCGCCAGCCAGGGCTGCAAACCCTGTGACCGACAACCTCATACGCCTGAGCAGCGCAGATGCCGTCCGCCACCAGTTGAGCACCATGCTCAGCGACCGCTTGCTGACTGACGTAAGCGTGGAAGAGACGCCCGACGGGCTGGTCCTCAACGGCGATCTGAAAGAAGAATCGCTACTGGTCTACCAGCGCATGCTTCAGCGCTTCAAGGCCCTGTACGACTCGCCGGTCACCGTCCTGGACAACGTGGGCAGCAATCGCAACACCCTGCCCTTTGTGGTGGTTCAGATCATGACCGGGCCGCATGCGCATCTGGTGACTGCCGACGGTCGACGGGTTTACGTAGGTGACGAAGTGGATGGCCTGCGCCTCACCCGAATCGACAATCAGCGTCTGCAATTCGACGGTAATCGCCACGTCGAGGTGAACTGGTGAATGCAGCACTGAACCTATGGAAAGACGCGCACGCCAGGCGTTTGAGCCAGTACTGCGCGGTGCGCGTCATTGGCCGGGTCAGCGCCGTGCGCGGGATTCTGCTGGAGTGCAAGATTCCATCGGCCAAGGTCGGCGATCTGTGTGAAGTGAGCAAAGCCGACGGCTCGTTGCTGCTGGCCGAAATCGTCGGCTTCACCCAGGAATGCACGCTGCTCAGTGCCTTGGGCCCACCCGACGGTATTCAGGTCGGCGCGCCGATCCGCCCGCTGGGCGTGGCACACCGGATCGGCGTCGATGACAGCCTGCTCGGCTGTGTACTGGACGGTTTCGGGCGCCCGCTGATGGGCGATTGCCTCGGCGCTTTCGCTGGCCCCGAGGACCGCCGCACGACTCTGCCGGTGATCGCCGACGCCCTGCCGCCGACCCAGCGACCGCGCATCACCCGGGCTTTGCCCACCGGGATACGCGCCATCGACAGCGCGATTCTGCTCGGCGAGGGCCAGCGTGTCGGGCTGTTCGCCGGTGCGGGCTGCGGCAAGACCACACTGATGGCCGAACTGGCGCGCAACATGGATTGTGACGTCATCGTTTTCGGCCTGATCGGCGAACGGGGCCGCGAGCTGCGCGAGTTTCTCGACCACGAACTGGACGAAACCCTGCGCCGCCGCTCGGTGCTGGTCTGTGCAACATCCGATCGCTCCAGCATGGAGCGCGCCCGCGCTGCGTTCACCGCGACCGCCATCGCCGAAGCCTTTCGCGCCCGAGGCCAGAAAGTGCTGTTGCTGCTCGACTCGCTGACCCGCTTCGCCCGCGCGCAACGGGAAATCGGCATTGCTTCGGGCGAGCCGCTGGGGCGCGGCGGTCTGCCGCCCTCGGTGTACACCCTGCTGCCACGCCTGGTGGAACGCGCCGGGATGAGCGAGAACGGTTCGATCACTGCGCTTTACACGGTGCTGATCGAGCAGGACTCGATGAACGATCCGGTCGCCGACGAAGTACGCTCGCTGCTCGACGGGCACATCGTACTGTCGCGCAAACTGGCCGAGCGCGGGCACTACCCGGCAATCGATGTGTCAGCCAGCATCAGCCGGATTCTGAGCAACGTCACCGGTCGCGAACATCAACGGGCGAACAATCGCCTGCGCCAGTTGCTGGCCGCCTATAAACAAGTGGAAATGCTCCTGCGCCTGGGTGAGTACCAGGCCGGGGCCGACCCGGTCACCGACTGTGCCGTGCAATTGAACGACGCCATAAATGCCTTCCTGCGCCAGGACCTGCGTGAGCCCGTGCCGCTGCAGGAAACCCTGGACAGGCTGCTGCAACTCACCTCTCAACTGCCGGAGTAGTCATGGACGAACCACTGGAAGACGACCCGCAACAGGTCGCTCTGCAGCAGGTGATCGGTCTGCTCACGCCACTGCGCCAACATCGTCAGGCCAGTGCCGAGCGGGCCCATCGCCAGGCGCAGTTGGAACTGAAATCGATGCTCGACCACTTAGCAGAGACAAGGGCGTCGCTGAATCAGGAACGCGACAACCACAAGCGCCGCCGCGAGAGTCTGTCCCATGCGCATTTGCAAAAGACGCTCAGCCTGACTGATGTCGACGGCTGGCACGAAAAGGAAAGAACCATGCTCGACCGCCTGGCTTACATCCGCCAGGACGTGCAGCAACAGCAAATGCGAGTAGCTGAACAACAGGCGTTGCTTGAACAGAAACGGCTGCAAGCCAAGGCGTCTCAGCGCGCGGTCGAGAAACTCGCCTGCATGGAGGAGACGCTCAACGAAGAAGGTTAAGTGACGATGACCGCACCGATCAAAACCCCTGCCAAAGCGCAACCCGCGCCGAGTGCCCCGCCAGCCACCTCGCGCCCCCTGCCTTCGCTGCGTCAGCCCGCCAGGTCCGATGACCAGCCGCCAGCCTTTACCGGGGCGCCTCGGGGCGATGTGCAGAAGGTTCGTTTCGCGCTGAACCGTTCAGTGACCGACAGCCCGATGAGCGCCGACGGCATCTTCTTCTCGCAACTGCTGATACCGCAGGTAGGGGAAGAGCCGGATCAGCAGGGCTTCGGAGGCAGCGGTGTGGCCTTCTCTGCACAGTCCGAAAACGTACCGACTCAGTTGATCGACGAGCTGGCGCAGCGTCTGCCCGATCAGCCGGACGGTCCGCTGGCCTTCAGCCTGCTCATGCCCAATCTGGGCAGCGTGCGGGTCAACGCCAGCAAATCCGAAAACCGCTGGAGCATTCAACTGGGCTTTGGCCGACGTGACGTTCTCAAGCGCTTGCAGGGCCAGGTCGGCGCATGCCGGGAATCGCTGGCGCAGGCGCTTGGTCAGGACGTCGAGCTGGACATGCATGAAGACTTCACAGCATGAGCGCCCTGCGCCTGCGCAAGGTCGACGCTCTGCTGGCGCAAGCCACACGCGCACTTGGCGCCGGACGACGCCTGGGCTTCAGCGCCCGCGGTCAGCACGCCGAACTGAGCCTGCTGCCGCAGCACGAAGACGCGCGGATACCGGCAGACGGTGTCTGGTTGAGTACTGCGGTGGGCCCCTTGTTGCTGAGCGAGGCCGAAGCGTTGCTCAGCCTGCTGGGCGAAGTGCCCTTCACGCTCGGCGGCGAACACCAGGCCTGGTACTGGCAATTATTCAACCAGCGCCTGAGCCCGGTGATCGCCGATCTGCTCGCGCCTGTTGCGCCGTTTTCCGACGCCCCGACCGAGCCGGCCATCGGCTGCCGGGTTCTCATGCGACTGGGCAGCGAACGACTCGATGCCCACCTGCACGCCGCACCCGCCACCCTGCTCAGGCTTCTGGGTTCGGCTGACTGGCAAGTCTTGAATCGTGACGTGGACCAATCCTGGTCGGTGGCGACACCACTGATCGTCGGCGAACTGTCACTGACCCTGGAACAAATCGCCTCGCTACGCCCCGGTGACGTGGTGCTACCCGCCCGCTGCCGGTTCGACAGCGCCGGACAAGGGTCCGTGACACTCGCTGGACGTCAATGGGCGGCCCGCACCGACCAACAGGCCCAGCATCTTTTTCTGCAGCTCAGTCATGAGGAGCACAGTCACCATGAGTACTGAAGATCTGTATCAGGACGACGTCGAGATGCTCGACGATTATGAAGAACCGGTGCCTGAACAGGCTGATCAGCAACAGCATGACGACGAACACGCCGAGCAGGCATTCGGCTATGCGGACAGCGAAGCGGAGCATGAAGAGCAGTCGGGAGACCACAATGAGTCGCCGATGCTCGACTCACTGGAGCTGGACCTGACCTTGCGCTGCGGCGAGCTCAGATTGACCCTTGCCGAATTGCGCCGACTGGACGCCGGAACCATTCTCGAAGTCAGCGGCATCGCGCCAGGCTACGCCACGCTGTGCCATGGCGAGCAGGTGGTTGCCGAAGGCGAGCTGGTCGACGTCGAAGGCCGCCTCGGTTTGCAGATTACCCGGCTGGTGGCGCGCTCATGATCATGGAGGGCGTCAACCCGATCATGCTGGCGCTGTTTCTCGGCTCGCTGTCGCTGATCCCGTTCCTGTTGATCGTCTGCACCGCCTTTCTGAAGATCGCCATGACGCTGCTGATCACCCGCAACGCGATCGGCGTTCAGCAAGTACCGCCGAACATGGCGTTGTATGGCATCGCCCTGGCCGCGACGATGTTCGTCATGGCCCCGGTGGCGCACGACATACAGCAGCGGGTTCATGAACACCCGCTGGAACTGAGCAACGCCGACAAACTGCAGAGCAGCCTCAAAGTTGTCATCGAGCCTCTGCAGCGCTTCATGACACGCAACACCGATCCGGACGTCGTCGCCCACCTGCTGGAAAATACCCAGCGCATGTGGCCCAAGGAAATGGCCGATCAGGCCAATAAAAACGATCTTCTGCTGGCGATCCCGGCCTTTGTGCTGTCGGAATTGCAGGCCGGTTTCGAGATCGGTTTTCTGATCTATATCCCCTTCATCGTCATTGACCTGATTGTCTCCAACCTGTTGCTGGCACTGGGCATGCAGATGGTCTCGCCGATGACACTGTCGCTGCCGCTCAAACTGCTGCTGTTCGTGCTCGTATCGGGCTGGTCGCGTCTGCTCGACAGCCTGTTCTATTCCTACATGTGAGGCGGTCATGGAAGCGTTGGCGTTGTTCAAGCAAGGCATGTTTCTGGTCGTCATCCTGACCGCCCCGCCGCTGGCCGTTGCGGTGCTGGTGGGTGTGGTCACCTCGCTGCTGCAGGCACTCATGCAGATTCAGGATCAGACATTGCCCTTCGGCATCAAACTGGGGGCCGTCGGACTGACCCTGGCCATGACCGGCCGCTGGATCGGCGTCGAGCTGATCCAGTTCATCAATATGGCCTTCGACCTGATTGCCCGCTCCGGGGTCAGCCACTAAATGCCCTTCGACGCGCACAGCGCCTTTCAATTCATGCTGGGCATGGGACTGGCAATGGCACGGCTGATGCCCTGCATGCTGCTGGTGCCAGCCTTTTGCTTCAAATACCTGAAAGGCCCGTTGCGTTATGCCGTCGTGGCGGTGATGGCGATGATCCCGGCACCGGCCATCAGCAAGGCTCTGGAATCCCTCGACGACAACTGGTTCGCAATCGGCGGTCTACTGATCAAGGAAGCGGTACTCGGCACGCTACTGGGGCTTTTGCTGTATGCGCCATTCTGGATGTTCGCCTCGGTGGGCGCACTGCTCGACAGCCAGCGCGGTGCGCTCAGCGGCGGCCAGTTGAACCCGGCGCTGGGCCCTGACGCCACGCCACTGGGCGAATTGTTTCAAGAAACCCTGATCATGCTGGTAATCCTCACCGGGGGGCTGTCGCTGATGACTCAGATCATCTGGGACAGCTACAGCGTCTGGCCTCCGACGGCCTGGATGCCGGGCATGAACGCTGGCGGCCTGGATGTCTTTCTGGAGCAGTTGAACCAGACGATGCAGCACATGCTGCTGTACGCCGCCCCCTTCATCGCGCTGCTGCTGTTGATCGAAGCAGCGTTCGCGATCATCGGCCTGTATGCGCAACAGCTGAACGTTTCGATCCTCGCCATGCCAGCCAAAAGTATGGCCGGCCTCGCTTTTCTGCTGATCTATCTGCCGACGCTGCTGGAACTGGGCACAGGTCAATTGTTGAAGCTGGTTGATCTGAAGTCGCTGCTGACGCTTCTGGTGCAAGTGCCGTGAGCGAAAAAACCGAAAAGGCCACGCCCAAGCAACTGCGCGACGCGCGGGAAAAGGGTCAGGTCGGGCAGAGTCAGGACCTGGGCAAACTGCTGGTGTTGATGGCCGTCAGTGAAATCACTCTGGCCCTGGCTGATGAAAGCGTCAGCCGACTGGAGGCGCTATTGTCGCTGTCCTTTAAAGGCATCGACCGCAGCTTTGCCGCATCGGTCGAGCTGATCGCCAGCGAAGGATTCACCGTACTGCTCAGCTTTACCTTGTGCAGCGTCGGCATAGCGATGCTCATGCGTCTGATCAGCAGCTGGATGCAGATCGGCTTTCTGTTCGCGCCCAAGGCGCTGAAAATCGATCCCAACAAGATCAACCCGTTCTCCCACGCCAAACAGATGTTTTCCGGGCAAAACCTGCTCAACCTGCTGCTCAGTGTGCTCAAGGCCATTGCCATCGGCGCGACGCTGTATGTGCAAGTCAAACCTGTGCTGGGCACCCTGGTGTTGCTGGCCAACAGCGATCTGACGACCTACTGGCATGCCTTGGCCGAGCTGTTCAGGCATATTTTGCGAGTGATACTGGGGCTGCTGCTGGCAATCGCCATGATCGACTTCGCCATGCAGAAATACTTCCATGCGAAGAAACTGCGCATGAGCCACGAAGACATCAAGAAAGAGTACAAGCAGTCGGAAGGCGACCCCCACGTCAAAGGCCATCGTCGGCAACTGGCCCAGGAGATCCTCAATCAGGAGCCCAGCGCTGCGCCCAAGCCGGTGGAAGACGCCGACATGCTGCTGGTCAACCCGACCCACTACGCGGTGGCCCTGTATTACCGACCAGGCGAAACGCCTTTGCCGCTGATTCATTGCAAAGGTGAAGACGAGGAAGCCCTGGCATTGATTGCCCGAGCCAAAAAAGCCGGCATCCCGGTGGTGCAGAGCATCTGGCTGACCCGGACGCTGTACCGCTCCAAGGTCGGCAAATACATCCCCCGCCCCACCCTGCAGGCTGTCGGCCACATCTACAAAGTGGTTCGGCAACTGGACGAAGTCACCGATGAGGTGATTCAGGTTGAAGTCGAGCTGTGATGGCTTATTGTCCACTGACGAACCAAAATGCAGCTGTACTTGTTTACGGCATGTTCGAGCATCTCTGCCATGCCACTGTCCATTAAGCTATCCAGATCCATGAGCATCCCCTCGAGGAGGCCTTCATGACTGACCTCCGCGAAGAACAGGTGTCGCTGACGAATCAAGGAGAAGTGTGGCCAGGTCCATGTAGCGGTAAATCGTTGTATTAGGACTAAGCCCCTCGGGAGCTGTGTATGCCATGAAAGCGCCTTGAATGATTGACAGTGGCTATCCATGCCAGGTGTCGGCGGTGGGTCAGTTGACGTTTGCACAGAGACTCAACCTGGATGATAAAGCGTCGTTCTAATTGGGCTGGACGATGGGCGGAGAGTAAAGGGGTTGTTTGAATACCATTGCGCGCTATGCTGAGAGGTCAGTATAGTCAGCGATGTGGCACCCTATTGATGCATTGCAAAGGGCGTGCAGTGGAACATTGCCACGCGTAGGCTGTTTTAAAGTAGTTGGGAAATTTTTTAAAAGGACTTATGCATGCCAGGGACAGAGTTTTACTTTTCAACCGCACTTAACATTGACAACATTGATGGCATCCATCTACTGCAAGATCACATTGGCACCTATTATTCCAAGGCCTGGGATGACTTTGGTTATATCGTCACCTTTCAGGTCTATCATGTAGAGCATGGCAGGCGCGAGTCCTTGGGGCGCACCAAGTTACTTGCGAAGGGTTATGATGACTCTTCGATTTATTTTTTAACATCCCATGATAAAGTCGGAGAAAGCGTTCGTATTACGAAACTGTTGGATCATAAAAAGGTGGTCTCGCTATCATCCGACATTGATTATTATCGTAGGATCCACGCGCTCATTCCTCAGAGGGCAGAAGACTACCTGCGTCAGATTTGTGACGGGAGTTATAATCTGCATGCGTACGGAGATTTTTCAAACTGGGAGGGTTTCGAGCTGTCCCTGTTCAGAGATCGCCTTGCTAAGGCCATCTTAAAAAAAGGCTATCAGATAGCGCTAGGCAGCTATGAAGCGCAGGAACAGTTCTCGTTCAAGCTGGAGGGACTTCCGGATAACTTTGACGCTGTCGAATTTAATTTTGACAACGCCAGGCAGTTAGGTCGTACCAATATCAACTTACTCATTGGCCGAAACGGTGTCGGAAAAAGCCACGTCCTCCGCCACTTGATAGATTTGGTTACGGGAGTGGAAAAACATGCTGAGAGCTGGCCCTTCTTCCATAAAGTCATTGTGGCAGCCTATTCACCCTTTGAGTCGTTCAAAACCGAGGTTGAGCTGTCAAATGCCTTGCCAAACCAAGCCATGGCCCAGACTGACGACAGTCACGAAAGTGATCTGACAGCTAAAGATGAGCAGGAACGGCGCAGGCGACTGGTCAATGAATATGTCTACATTGGTTTCCGTGACCCTGAGGGTAAGTTTTCCCTGACGTGGCCTAAAGAAAGTAGCGCTCGAGCACTCCATCGTATTGTTCAATATGATGCAGATAACGAATGGACTGGCGGTAGCCGTTTCGAGCTGCTGTTTGATACGTTGTCCCACTCCATTGATTTTGATGCAGTTCAAGTTTTCAATTCAGATGATTCGTCGATAGTGCTTAGCCGCACCACGGAAGCGGTACGGCTGAGTCTCGCTACGCGTAAGGATTTTAATTACGCGGCGGGTATCGAATTCCTAAAAGGAGGTAGAACGGTTCCTCTGAGTTCCGGGCAGACCATCTATTCCTACCTGCTGCCGAACTTGGTCGCCGAAGTGGACGAGGAGAGCCTGCTCATCCTTGACGAGCCAGAACTGTATCTCCACCCGTCAATGGAGGTCGGGCTCCTGGATATGCTGAAGCAGTTGCTTGCCGCGACAAAATCCAACGCGATCATTGCTACGCATTCGACGATATTAGCGCGAGAGGTGGAGCGGTCTGCGATTTCGGTGCTGCGAAAGGTGGAGGATAGGACAGATGTTTCGAGACCCAATTTTGAAACATTTGGTCAGACCGTGGAAGTCATCATGGGACTGGCGTTTGATGACTATCAGACGCGCAAGCCCTACGAAGACTCAATTGACGAAGCTGTCGCCGATTGCGCGAGTCCGGAGGAGGCCCTCGAGAAGCTCGGTCCCAAGGTAGGAGACGAGGCACTGGCTTATTTGAGCGGTAAACTTAGCGCGGGTGAGAATGATGTGGATCCTGATATTGAGCGGAGGCCGAAATGAAGGACCTTTCACATCTTCGCACTGGACCGGGTTGCTCTTGGTTTGAATTGGCTATTGGCTCAGCTAAAAAAAATACCGCCATACTTGGATTTATTAAGTATGCTGTTCGCGAGCGCTATGAAGAATTTGACGGATTTATTGAGGACTATCAAACAGAACCACGAAAAAGCGGGATCTCACTTTCTGGCCACGTCCTGATAGACTTTTATGAGCACCCTCCAGCTGCGTTAAAGACATTGTTAGAGGCTCGCCGTCATGATCATACGCTGGATGAGTGCCCCTATTGTGGATTTCCTCGAGCGCCGGAAACGCTCGACCATTTCTTACCGAAAGAGAGCTGGCCGGAATACTCGATTTTTTCTGATAATCTTGTGCCTCAATGTCGTGACTGCGCTCCAATAAAAGGGGTGAAATATTTTTGTGAACATGAAAATCAGCCGTTCTTTCTTCATCCTATTTATAGCCCTGCGTTGTCGACACTGAGGTTTAAGATTGAGGTAACGATCGTAAAGGGAAAGCTTGTTTTCTCACCGGCCTTCAGTATTCCAGAAAGCATTACAGATGCTGATGAGAAGAGAATAAGTGCCCACTTAAAAAACCTGCATATCAAGCAGCGAATCGTGGACTACTGCGATGAACAATACCGCCATTGGATCAGGATTGCCCAGAGCAAGCCCTGCGATATAAAATCTATATTTGAGTCCAGGCTCAGCGAGCGAGAATGCGATCCATACCCGAATAATTGGGCTACGGCCTTCTATCAAGGTGTTCTTAAAAACCAAAATGCTGTGCGGGAACTCCAACGGCACGTTGTGAGCAAACCGCTGAGGTCCAATGGAGCGCATCGGCTCATTTAGACCCCCACTGGGAGCCTGTCATGTCATTTGCGCAATGGATTAGATCATGCAATGGCTGACGGGCTTACCGTCAGCCCCATCCTGATGGCAGTGCTCGCTACCAGGGTGAAAGCTGTGCAGTGTCGAGAACCGACCGAGCTCCGCATGACCAGCAACTGCCTGATGCTTTTAGATTGCATCTGCGCAAAAAAAAGACCGCTCCCTCTGCACTGGGGCGGTCTTCGTTTCACGCAGTTGTTATCTCCTAAGCCAGATGATCCAGGCCTGCCAGTATCAGTTCGTTTCGGCGGATATCATCCAGGTTGGTGACAGCATGGGGGGCGTCGCTCACCGCATGCCACACCACGAAATCACGCCGCATATCCAGGAACAGAAAGTAGTCATTGAATCGTTCGGCTTCTGAAAACCTCAGTTGCAGCGCCTCTCTGAGTTGTTCGGGACGCAGCGCTCGACCCTCGATGTGCAACGCAATGCCCCAGTCATGATGCTCGCGGCGGCTGACGAAGGAGACTCCGTTTGCCACCGGCCAGACCGCAGGACTCTGCGCCGCAACGTTGTAGTAGAACGCTGTTTTCTCCTCGACCTCGATCATGTCTAGTCCCTTAACTTCACGACGGTGTAATCGCGCTCGTGGTCCTGATCGTCAAGACCGTCACGCATGTCCGGGGGCCACCAGATGACCAGTTCGCGGCTGGTGGAGTCCGGACGTTTGCAGGCAGTGCCCGAACAACCGTGGGTGGCGCACCCGGTCAGGGTAGCGAACACCACCAACACGACTGCAACGCTGCTGATCTTCATGGCTTTGCCCCCCGGAGCAGTGATGGCCGGCTCTCTTTGGCCATTTTCGATATCTGTGGCTGACGTACCGCGATATACACTTCGCTCTCCTCGCCCGGTTGCAGCCATGCGTGAGGCCAGGCGGCGACGCCGATGACCCAGCGACCACCGCAGCGACTCTCGTCGATGCGTACCGGTTTGTCGGTATTGTTGCGCGCTACCACGACAGCCACACCCCAGTCCTTGCGTGCATACCATTGCGAGCGCTGGCCATCGAGGGTCAGGCCCTGGCCCGGGTCACACAGGCTGTCGGTTTCAAAGGGCAGTGTTTCGCCATCATGCATGCCCTCTGGCGCAGCGCCATCGACCATCTGCGTGAAGACTTTCTGGATGTCGCCGCGGGTAGGCAGCTCACCGCCGTCACGCCGTTCCTTGATCTTTTTCATCTGGTCATCGACATCGTGAGGATTGCCGTTCTGCACATAGCGAGCCGGGTTGACCTGGTCGCCAATCAGTCTTGGCGTCAGGATAAACAGGCGCTCGCGCTGGCTCAGTTCACGGCTGCGGGACTGGAACAGCAGCTTGCCGATGTAGGGAATGTCGCCCAGCAACGGAACCTTGTGGATCTTGTCGTTGGCTTCAAGGCCATGGAAACCGCCGATGACCAGTGAACCGTGTTCGGCTATGACGGCCTGGGTACTGACATTGCCTTTGCGCACACTTGGCTGCGTGTCATTGATGTCGGAGATGTCGATCTGACCATCCTCGATATCGACGATCAGTTGCACCTGAGGCTTGCCATCGTGATCCAGCGAGCGCGGAGTCACCTGCAGACTGGTGCCAGCGGTGATGGGCTCGATATTGGCCACACGTTCCGAGGTCGCGGTGAGGTATTCGGTGCGACTGAAGTCAATCACGGCCGGCTGGTTTTCAAGGGTAAGAATGGACGGGTTGCCGATCACCGACGCTGAGCCGTTACCTTCCAGCGCATGCAGTTCGGCGGCGAACTTGCCGGCGTTCTGAATGAACAGGGTGGAGCTGGTGCCAGCGTCGAACATGTTGGCGCCCCCGTTGACACTCCCGGCATTGAAGTTCCAGCGGCTGGACAGTTCTGCCAGCTCGTTGCGATCGATGTCGAGAATCACGGCGTCGATTTCGATCAGGTTGCGCGAAACATCCAGCTCTTTGATGAGCTTTTCGTACATGGCCTTGCGCGAGGGCAAGTCGTAGATCAGCACGGCGTTGTTACGGACATCGGCTGTTACACGGATGTTGGCCCGACCGCCAGAACGGCTTTTTCCACTGCTTTTGCTGCCACCGCCGCCATAGTGCAGTACCTGATCGAGGCCCTGCTCCAACGCATTGGTATCGAGACCGCTGGAGCTCATTGGCAGACTCGGCGCGTCCGGGCTGCTACCGCCCGCCAGGCCGTTACCGCGACCGCCTCGCCCCAGCAGATCCATACCATTGATGGACCCGCCATGAGAACGGGTATCCAGCAAATCCTGGAGAATGCTGGCGACACCGGCGACCACCAGTTGTTGATCACGATAGCGAATGGTGCGGTCAGCAGCGCTGGCGTACTTGAGCGGGAATACGATGATGTCCTGCTTGTCGCCCTTTTCCGGCGCTTCGACTTTCTTGCTGTAATCGCGCACCAGTTCCACATATTTTGCCGGGCCGCGAACCAGAACCACGCCTTCGTTCGGCAGTACACCCCAACCGAAGCGCTTGTCCAGCAGCCCCACATCGGTCAAGGCAGTCTGCAGGTCATCTACTGCGTCGGAGGACACTTCGATGCGTGCCGAGGTGTGCTCGCTGGAGGGGCTGACGTACAACGTGTCGTTATACACAAACCACTGGAAGTGATATTCCTGGCCCAGGCGGTCGAGAAACTCTTCCGGGCTCTGAGCACGTATCCGGTCATCAAGGACCCCGGGAATGGGCGGCATATCCAGCGCCATGCCGAATTCTTTGGCGAAGTCGGCCAGCGCTGTCGCCAGCTCGGTCTGCCGGGCATCGTAGGCGTAAGCCGTATGTTTCCAGGCTTCGGGGGTCACCGCCCAGGTGGCGGGGGACAGCCCGATCAACAATAAAGGCAACCACATCAAGGCCTTGCGCATTTCAAACTCCCGGTTGCCGGTGATTGAGGGTCGTGCGCCCGGCTAAGGCGGGCACGGAATTGACCAGAGTGGTGTGCATCAGGCTGAGCAAGGCCGCGCGCTGATTGGCCAGGCTTTCCAGACGGTTCAGCAGATCGGCAAGGCTGCAGGGGCCAGGCATCCAGCTGACCAGCACCATGCAGCAGGTTTGCGGATCAATGGCGAACGCGCCGTCACAGGCACACGCCAGGCTGGCACCGCCATGACTGAGCAATGCTTCGATACGCTGAGGGTCGTTGGCGTCATAGGGGTCGAGTAACTCCATGCTGCAACGGACTCCGCCACCCACCATTTCCAGCCGTGCGTTGGCGTCGTCGACCCAGCAGTCGAGCGGGCTCGCCGGACGCTGATCACGCCACAGGCCGACGACCTCCTCGAACTCACTGAAATCCATCGATGACATTTTTGGTCATTTTATAACCAGCCTGCTGGCATTGATCAGCAATGTTGGAGCTGACCGCAGCCTGCTGGCTCGCCTCACTGAAGGCATCGATGTCGTCGGCGGTGAAATGCCCATTGCCCCCGTCCAGCACGTCATCCACGTCGGACAACGCGCGAGTGAGCGTGGAATCGAGGTTATTTTGCAGGGATTTGAAATTTATCATGTCCTGATACTCCAGCAGAAAGGTTCAAACCTTGAGTGGAGCAAACAGGTGGAGCGGTTCCATTTTCGCCGCAAGAGTCTGTTTCAGGCAGCCGGCTCCGCGCCTGCCAGCCCATTGCGCAGCGTTGCCCAATCGATTTCGAACGCGCCGTTCGCGTCGCTCAGGCGCAGGCTTTCAGTGGCCAGCGTCGCATCACGTTTGAGCTCCCAGTGCTCGGCAAAACGGCTCTCTGCCAACCATTCGGCGACCGGCTCGGCCATCTCCGGATGAACGCTGAGTGTGGCCACGGCTTCGTTGAGCTGACTGGCTGCGAGGTTCCTGACCAGTGCCCGAGCGCGCTCGGCAAGGGTCGTTTCATCGAGCAACTGGCGCAATGCCTCAGTCAACAGCTCCTCGACAGCAGTCATGGCCTGCTGCTGCAAGGCTTCGCGCTGGACGTGCAGCTCGTCCAGAAAGGCATTGGCGCGCTCCCAGAACTGCGCAAGCGCTTCCTGATGCCGACGATCGGCTTTAGCCTGCTCAAGTACCAGCATCTGCTCAGCCTGACGTTGCGCGTCCGTCAGAATATCGCGAGCCAGCAGGCTGTTGGCGATGTCTTCACGGCGCAATACCGGCTCGGGCAGCACCGCGTCGGCAGTTAGGGTAATACTGCGTTTGGCAAGCATCGGGGAATTCCTGGTGCAGAGGGAAGCGGATATTCAGGCCGCGGTGACACGCCATAGAACAGCCTGCCACAGCGTCTGAAGTTTATTTTCGGGGGCCGAGCAAGGGCTGTCGGCGACCTCATCGGGCGCCCAGGCCAGACGCAATCGCGGCCAATACTCAGGCCCGAGCCAGGCACCCAACAGCAAGCGCGCATCTTCATGTTCCAGATCCAGCCAGACACCAGGGCGCAACGCCTTGGTCAGGGCCCAGCACCACTGCCCGTCATGGCCGTCGCTTTCGTTACGGGAAAAACAGATGCGTTGCGCCAGATCCAGCGCCTGATCACGCTGCTCGGGAGTCAGTGCCAGCCAGTTCAACACCGGCTCTGCAGGCATCGGCGGTTGACTTGGCGTGATGCCGACACTCTGCAGGAACACACTGTGACGGCTGACCATCAGGGCTTCACAGTCGCTGACGGTCAGTCCGCAGCGCTCGGCGAACCGGCTTTGCCAGCCCACATGCGCCCATGGCCAGGGATTGCACCACCACTGAGTCCAATAGTCCTCGGCGGTCAGGTCCATCACGCGCGCGCCGGTACGGTCGAGCGGCTACGGCCGGCAAAGCCGATCCGCCGAAGCACTGAGGCGCGCCAGTCACTGCGCAACAGCAGCGCGATGATCAGCAGCAACACCGCCAGGCCAACCGGCACCAGCCAAAGCATCAGGTTCCAGAACGGCAGATTGGCGCTGTCCAGCTTGAACGGTCCGAAACTGACCCACTGTGTGGTTTCCTGAAACTCGGTAGCCGGTACGAACACAATGGAAAACTTTTTCGACTCTGCCGATTGCGTCGACATGCCGGGGATACTGCTGGCGACCATCTGTTGAATGCGCCCACGCACGCTGTCCGGGTCAAGCGCTGCGGAGTGTTTGATGAACACCGCAGCAGAGGCAGGTTGCACCGGTTCACCCGGTGCGATGCGTTCCGGGAGTACCACGTGCACCCTGGCCACGATGACGCCGTCTATCTGCGAAAGCGTCGCTTCGAGCTCCTGAGACAGGGCATAGATGTAGCGGGCGCGCTCTTCGAGCGGGGTCGAAATGACCCCTTCTTTCTTGAAGATATCCCCCAGACTGGCGCGAGACTGGCGTGGCAGGCCGGCAGCATTGAGCACCCTGACGGCGCGGTTCATGTCGCTGGTGGCGACGGTGACGACAACGCCGGTTTTTTCCAGACGTTTGCGCGCGTCGATATGCTGATCGGCAAGACGGGCAACGACCTCATTGGAGTCCTGCTCGGACAAGCCGGTGAACAGATCGGTTTCATCACTGCAGCCGCCGAGCAACACTATGCAAATCAGCAGCAGCCCTGCGCTCAGAAATTTCACGGAAACCTCTACTGCAAGTTAGTCAGCTTGTCGAGCGCCTGTGCAGTCTTGCTCACCACCTTGGTCGTGAGCGCCGTCTGCAAAGAGCATTGCGACAGGGTCCTGGTCATCGCGGCGATATCCAGCGCGTCTCCAGTCCCGGAGGCTTTTTTCATCGACCGCATCGCTTGCTGAGACATTTTTTCGGTTTCGCCCAGACCGCCGGAAATTGCGCTGGCGATATGTTCGGAAAGCGGCGCTCCGCTCGAAACGCCGTCCGGCTGCGTGGCAGCGGTGAAGATGTCGACATCCGCCTGGGCCGGTTCTGAAACGAGCCCCTGTGGCACATCCTGCCCGAGTTCCGGCGAGATGCTTTTAACATTACCAAGGTGGGAAATGGTCACGTGAGTTCTCCGTCAGGCGGTTGTCGGTCAGGCTGCAGCCTGATTGCGGGTGCCTTGCAGCAGCGTACTGACCAGCAAGGTGGCGATTTGCGCAGCGCTCGACTGCACGTCGGTAGCGGTTTGTCCGGCATCCTTGAGCGTCGCTTCAAGGCCCTTGAGCAGCAAGCCGCCCAGCAACTGGTCAAGATCCTGAGCGGACTGTCCGCCATTCGCCGCCGTTCCGGTCTGCGGGGTGTTTACGGGTGTACCCAGCCCACCGCCAGCCAATACCGATTGCAGGCCACGGTCGATAAGCTCGCCGATCAGTTGTCCCGCTTCACCACTGGTAGTGCCGCTGTCACCGGGACCGGTATTGGCGTCGATCAGCGGATCACCCGTCACGGACGAGTTGTTGGAAAAACTGCTCGGAGTGCCCAGACCTCCACCCGCCCCCGCCAGACCGCCAGCGCCACTCTGCTGATTACCCAGTTGCTGGCCGATGATGTCGAGTGCCGAGCGGAATGCAGCCGTTTCGTCGCCATCAAGGAAGTTGTCTTCCTTGAGTTCGTTCACCCAGGAACCCGAGTCCGGCTTGGGAAACTGTGCGGGATTGTCATCCATGAACTGCGCGATCTTGTTCAGCATCGGCATATCGTCTTCGGAGAAGCTTGTCCCGCCATCCTGCTTGGTCAGAAGATCATCAAGCATGGACTTGGCCAGGCCACTGAGCACCTGAGTCATCAGGTCCTGCTGTCCGGTACCCGAGGCGTTATCCGCAGACGCACCAAAGTTGTCACCCAGCTTTTCATGGATCAGCTTGTCCAGCGCAGCGATGACATCCTCGATACCGCCGCCCGCCTTGCCATCCGCGGCCATCGACTTGGCCAGCAGTTTGCCCAATGGCGAGCTGTCGTCGAGTTGACCATTGCGCATCAGTTCCTCGGCCAGCTTCACGACAACTTCCTGAAGCGCCTTGCTCGACGAACTGGCGCCAGTCGTCTCGGTTTCAGGACGTACCAGAACAAGGGCCATTGCCGGGGTTTGCAGCGAGCTGCTGTTAAGACTGAGACTCTGCATCACAACCTCCTCAAAGTAGCAGCCCCCTCAGGTACGAAGGGGCTTCAAGAAATCAGAACTGGACGACCGAGTTCCGGATCTTGCTTGCGACGATCTGGTTGGAAAGCGCCTCTTTCTTGTCCTCAAAGCCCGCCAGCATGCTCGACTCGCGCAGCAGGCCGTTCTCTTCGTTCGCGGTGCCGTCAAGCTCGGCACTTTTTGCATCGCCTTTGCTGATGCTGGAGCGAGTAGCGTCGATGCTGTCAGTGCTACCGGTGTTGCTCACCAGTGCAGCATTACGGTCGGCGCTGCTCTTTACGCTGTTGATGCCCTGAGCGGCACCACCGATCGTGTTGACGACACCGCGACCTGCACCCGCCAGAGAACTCATGATAGTCATAACGTCATACCCCTTCGTCTGTACCAGCGTAATTGCTTGGTACAGCTAGGTGGCATGCGTCCGCGAATCGGTTCCAGAACTTCTGCAAAAAATCAGATGCTCAATTCCTTGATGCGGCGGTAAAGCGTACGACGTGGAATATCGAGCTCCAGGCTGGCCGCGTCGATGCAATTGCGGTGGCGCTTGAGCGCTTGCTGAATCAGGGCCTTTTCAATCGCCCGCAGCTGAAACTTGAGCCCGCACGCCAGGTGCTCTTCGGTCTGCGAGTCAGCCCCCAGCAAGGGGAAGCCCAACACGTGGCGCTTTGCAGCGGCCTTGAGCTCGCGGATATTGCCGGGCCAGCGATGCCCCGTCAGTACCTGCTGAAGCAACGGACATACATCGGGAATCGCGAGGTTAAGTTCTTTGGCCGACGCCGCCACAAACCGGGTGAACAACGGCAGGATACGCTCGGGCTGATCGCGCAGCGGCGGCAGTTTGAGGGTCAGCACGTTCAGGCGAAAGTACAGGTCGCGCCGAAACTTCCCCTCTTCGACGGCGTCATCCAGACAGGCCTGGGCCGAGGCAATCACACAGATATCCAGGTTGATCGTGGAGGTCGAGCCCAGACGCTCCAGGGCACGGGTTTCAAGCACCCTCAGGAGCTTGGCCTGGAGGGCGAGCGGCATGCTATCGATCTCATCCAGGTACAAGGTTCCGCCCTGTGCCGCCTCGATGTAGCCCATTCGGGAACGGTCGGCACCGGTGTAGGCCCCACTCACCACCCCGAACAGCTCGCTCTCGGCGAGCGATTCCGGAATGGCCGCGCAGTTCATCGGGACGAAGCGACCCTGGCGCCCGGACATGTTGTGAATGCGCCGGGCAATGGTGTCTTTACCGGTACCGGTCTCGCCCGACAGCAAGACATCGATGCCGAGCTGCGAAATACTTTCGGCGACGATCCCCAGATTGGGTACGCGCTCCGCATCCAGGTCATCGTCAAACTCATCGTCGAGATTCATTTCATGACTCCAATGGCATCAGCGTTGCGCGAGCGCAGCAGCGATTCAGGACTCGGCTACCAGGTCGGTATGCGAAGCAACCCCCAGCTCTTTCATGCGGTGATAGAGGGTGCGCCGGGGCAGTTCGAGCTCCTCGAGCACAGCGTCGAAATTGTGCCGATGCCGCTTCAAGGCATCCTGGATGAGCATTTTCTCGATGACGCGCATCTGCATGCGCAGTCCTGTTACCGGGTCATGCGCTTCGACCGGCTCGGCGCCCAGCAACGGCAACCCCAGCACAAATCGCTTGGCAGCGGATTTCAGTTCGCGCACGTTGCCGGGCCAGTCATGACTCAACAGGATCTGTACACGCCCGTTGTCGAGCGTCGGAACGGAGCGGCCGGATTCTGCGGCGATGTCCTGGGTGAACTGGTCGAACAATGGCAAAATCTGCTCGCGACGCTTGCGCAAGGCTGGCAACTGCAGTGTCAGCACATTGAGCCTGAAAAACAGGTCACGACGAAAAAGTCCTTGTTCCACCAGTTCATCCAGCGGACGCTGGGCCGAAGCAATCACTCGCAGATCCAAAGGTATGAAGTCGGTCGAGCCGAGCCGCTCGACCCCTCTGCTTTCCAGCACCCGCAAGAGCTTGGCCTGAAGGCTCAACGGCATGCTGTCGATTTCATCCAGGTAGAGGGTGCCGCCGTTGGAGGCCTCGATGTAGCCCTCGCGAGCGCGACACACGCCGGTGAACGCACCATTGACCACGCCGAACAACTGACTCTCTGCCAACGATTCGGGGATGGCCGCGCAGTTCATGCCGACAAAGGGCCCGGTCCTGCTCGACAGCTCGTGAATCCGGCTGGCCAGGGTGTCTTTGCCGGTGCCGGTTTCCCCGCAAAGAAGCAAGTCCATATCCAGTAGCGCGCTGTTCATTGCAATTTGATGACCAGCCGATAATGCAGTTACGTTCCAACACGTTCGAACGTCGTTATCAATGTCTGTGCTCATCGATCACTCTCATAGCGGGAGGGAGGCGGGATATTAATACCACGTCTTACAAGGCATACATATAGCTATTTAGTTCCCCAGCGGCTGTGAAAAATTTCACAAACTCGAGAATCACTATCAAGTAGCGACAACCCCTTAAGATCCACTCGGTATAGCGCAACCGCTTTGAAATGACTGTATTAATATATACTTATTCCAAAATTATCATAGACTTACGCTGACCAATAGTCACTGCACCCCCCGTGACTGCAGGGGTATCCAGCCGTATGCCCGATCACGGGCCATAATGAAATCGAAAAATTTGTAACTTGCCAATCGTAGCAAAAACAGATAGCCACTCCACGAACCTGGTGGCGTACTTAACAGGCGCCGTAGCACCTTAGTTATTGTCGACACTAAAATCCTATCAGACCAAGAGCACCAGCCACACGAACTTATTGCATTAACTTTAATAACATCTACAACTAACGAACTTAAAAAAACACCTATAAAAGTTAAACTTATTCCACACATCTGAATAGGGAGTGCCGGTTGTAATACAGTACCCGACCACTGGGCTGATATAAACAATACTTCAGTCGGATTTCCGAACGATTTCGCATCTCTGAGTTGGTTGGATCCAGAAATCTCCCATTTTTTGGGCTCATCTCGCGATAGCTTTTTGCCATCTATGCATTCGGCAATCCGAACGCGCCGCCTTTTCAGAATGCGGATTTGCAGGTTTTGAAAATAGCTAATTAGCTGAAAGGATTCACTGTAGGACAATCTGGCAATCCGCGCTTATAGCGCTGTGAAGGCCTACCACCATAAGCAGTGCTGATACCCCATCATCACTGAGATTGTTTCTAAATATGTGTAAGTATTTCCTTACAATTCTTTACAAAGTTTGCATGAGCCGCTGAGAAACATAGTTGCTGCAGCTCGGTCGGCCACCCTTTTTGCGCTCTATAACGGCAAAAAAGGGAATGAAAATTTTTATTCGAAGGTTTCCGGCACGCGCTGAAAACGCGAAAAAGCACTAAAAAAGGTCAATTTTCAGGTGCTTTAAGGGCTCAGGAGAAAAAAATCGAGAGGTTATTGGCGTGGATCGCTTGCGTACACCACGACACGAGGCCCGCTAGGCAGCTCACGCGGCTCATCGCGGTACGCGATCTCGTCGCGCTTGCGTGGCGACGAACGGTCATCGATGTACAGCCTCTTTTGTATTCGACGGTCCAGCAGCGAACGCTCGTTTGTCGCCTGCGATGGCGCCTGACGCGCTGGCTGGATGGATTCGGACACAGTCACCGGTTCGGCAGCCTGAACGGGTTGCGCTGGGCCGGGCAAGGGCTCCTGCCTGGCAACCTGGACGACTTTCGGTTGCGGTTCACGTCTGACCGGTTGTACCGATTCCGGTGCAGGCTCGCGCCCAAGCGCCTGCCTCAGGCCTGCCGTCTGCTCGCGCCCTGCTGCTTGCAACGGTCCAGGCACCGGAGCGCGCTCGGCCACCTGTGACGCTGGCTGACGCTCGATCACACGCTTTCCGGGGCTTGCCGGGATGACAGCAGTTGTCGGCGACTCTCCGGTGATCCGCTCGATACCTGCCGTCAAGACCTGCGTGTGGGTCTTGGGAATCAGCAAACGTCCCGGCCCATCCGGGGTCTTTTTTCGCAGGAATGCCGGGTTGAGGCGCAACAACTGCGCCTCATCTACCCCGGTTGTGGCGGCGAGCTGAGTCAGGTCTACCGTGTGGTTGAGCTCAACCACATCGAAATACGGCATGTTGGCGACCGGCGTCAGTTGCACGCCGTAGGCGCCTGGATTGCGCACCACCAGCGAAAGTGCCAGCAGGCGCGGAACGTAGTCCTGGGTTTCCCGGGGTAGATTCAAATGCCAGTAGTCGACAGGCATGCCACGCCGACGGTTGGCGTCGATCGCTCGTGCAACCGTACCCTCGCCTGCGTTATAGGCCGCCAGTGCCAACAGCCAGTCATTATTGAACTGATCATGCAGGCGAGTCAGATAGTCCATCGCCGCCTTGCTTGACGCGACGACATCGCGGCGGGCGTCGTAGGTAGCGCTCTGGTTCAAGTTGAACTGGCGACCGGTAGACGGAATGAACTGCCACAGGCCCGCCGCCGCTGCCGGGGAGTTGGCCAAGGGATTGTAGGAACTCTCGATCATGGGCAGCAGCGCCAGTTCCAATGGCATGTTGCGTTCATCGAGACGTTCGACAATGAAATGCAGGTAAGGCGTGGCGCGCTTGCTGGCCCCGGTCAGGAAGCCGCGATTGTTCAGCAGCCAGTCACGCTGGCGAGCGATACGTTCATTGACGCCCTGCCCGTCCACCAGCCGGCATCGCTGCGCCACCCGTTGCCAAACGTCCTCGCCGTTGTAGACGGGCAAATCGGCAACAGTCGTTGCAGCTCGAGGGTCCGCCTGCGTGTCGTCAGGGCGATGCCCCAGCCCGGCAACCAGTCGCGGCAAGCGGTCGAGGCGCGGCTGTGAATAATCGGCTGACTGGCAGCCCACACACAGCGCCCCCAGGGCCAGAACGGCGATCTGTACCGAACGAGCCAGCAAGCGAGGAGACGAAACGTGGAGGGCAACGGCGGCCATGTGCGGAATGTCCTGAACGTGTCCCCCTACGTGGCACGCCCGCCTTTCCAGTTCCCTGCCAGGTGTATTTCGCTTGCCTACGCACGAGCCTGAAACGTTTCAGCCAGCTGTTTTTCTGTGGAACCGGTGCCTTTCCGATGCCACACAGGAACGGAAGGACTTTTCAAAGGGTTACACAATCGCCGTCGTCGGGCGGCAAATGGAAAGGGAGATGCACCGTGCAGGCACCAACGGTCAACCGCAATACCGGAAACGTCATTGCGCCAGAAGCAACAGCAAGAGCCGACAACCCTTCAAATCTGCGGCAGCAAACCGAACAGCCGACCCAGCGTTCCTCACATTCCCTGGGGAGCATGGGAAAACGGCTGCTGAAAAGTGTCGGCAAGGTTTTTCAGAAATCCAGGACACCCCGGCAGTCGGCCGCCAGATCGCCCAGTACACAAACACCCTCAAGCTCAGCGCCGCGCTCCAGTCGCGAGGCCGGCAGAAACACCGGTCGTGACACTCGTTTGCCGGATAACCCGCTGCCGCGCAGCGATCATCTCCCCAAGTCCATTCTGCGCACCCGTGCGGACAGGGCGAACGCTTCAGGAACGACGGCGCATGAAATAGAAGAAGAATCGACGCGGACAGACACTGCCCCCCGTAACAATCGCCGTGTCACGTTCAATCTTCCGCAGGATCAGCTCAAGCGCAGCGCTTCGGAGCAGTTAGCCGCAGAGCCCATGACTGACGAAGAGGCCGTCGCCAGCGCTATGCGCGAACGCCGTAACCCCGGCAGCCGCCTGCAAGGCTCCGATGGTACACGCCAGTCAATGCAGCCTGTCGACCCGAACGCGGCAAGCGGTTCCGGCACCAAAGCCGACGATCCTGAAGGGCCGCTCGCGCTGCGCAACCCCGGGCTGGAACCTGGCACCAGCGGGCGCTCCGAGATCAGTAGTGAGCAACTGATACGCAATGCGCGACCACAGCCCACTATCAGGCTGAGTGCCGACGGCAAACCGGATTTCTCTTCGTTCAAGACGCCCGGCATGGCCGCGTTGCTGAACGATATACTCGCCAAGCCCGGACAAACCTATCTGGCGCAGCAGAGTGAGCAAGGCGCGCAGGACCACCAACTTCTGCAAGCCAACGGGCATCTGCTGCATCTGGCGCAGGGCGACAGCTCGCTGGCCGTCATCCGCAGCAGCGAGCCAACACTGCAGGTACCGGGCGGAAAACCTCCGCCGGTGAGCATGCAGCGTGAAGAAAACCACATTCATCTCGACACCCTTGAAGGGCGGCGCAGCCAGGAGTTGCCGGGCAAGGCCCATATCGCTCACCTCACCGACGTCCATCAGACCACCAGCGGCGACCGCCTGCGCGTACACGAAGACCGGCTGTACCAGTTCGAACCGCTCGCCGCTCGCTGGAAGCCGGTGGATGAAATCGAGAACATCGCTTTCAACCGCCTGATAACCGGAGGCAACGGCTCGGTCTACGCCAAAAGTGACGATGTCGTCGTCGATCTCTCCAGCCCGTTCATGCCGCACGCCGAGTTCAACGACCTGAAGTCATTTTCGGTCGCGCCTGACGATAGCGCGGCACTGCTCAGCGGCTCGGACGTACAGACCGTCCTGCTGACCGACATGAGTCCGGTGATTGGTGGGCTGACCCCGAAAAAAACCAAAACCCTGGAACTCGACGGCGGTCAGGCACAGGCCGCCGAAGTCGCCCTGAGCAACGACAGGCTATTCATTGCCGACACGCAGGGCAGGCTTTACAGCACTGATCGCAGCGCCTTCGAAAGCAACGACGCAACGTTGCGCCTGATGCCCGAACGAGCCGGCTACAGGCTGGACGATCAACCAATGGGCGGCCACAACAGCGTCAGCGGATTCATCAGCGGCGATGACGGGCGCGTGCACGCACTGATCAGGAATCGTCAGGGCGAGGTGCACTCCCATGCGCTCGACGAGCAGGGTGCGAAACTGGAAAGCGGCTGGAACCTGACCAATGCGCTGGTCCTGGACAACACACGCGGCCTGACGGTTATGCCAGCGCCCGTCGGGGCCGACCGCCTGCACCTCGACCGTGCCGGTCTGGTCGGTTTGAGCGCCGGTCGCATCCAGCGTTGGGACGCGACGCCGCAGTGCTGGAAAGACGCAGGCATCAAGGATGTCGATCGCTTGCAACGCGGAGCCGACAGCAACGCCTACGTGTTGAAAGGTGGCAAGTTGCTCAGGCTCGACGTGGCCCCTAAACACCCCAATGTCGCCTTCGACCACAATACGGCACTGGCCCAGATAGCGCGCTCGACCAAGGTGGCGATGGGCAAGGAAATCGCAGGGTTGGAGAATCGGGTCGTGACCGCTTTTGCCATGGTCAGCGACAAGCGCTTTGTCGCGATCGATGATCAGAACAGGCTGACGGCCCATAGCAAGGACCACAAACCCATCGATCTGGATACGTCCGCAATTGACGGTGACATCAAGGAACTGGCGCTGGACGAAAAGCACAATCTTTACGCTCTGAGCAGCACCGGCAAGTTGTATTGCATGCCCCGAGAGGCATGGCAGGCAACCCGATTCGGAGGCCAGCTGGCGGCCAAATGGACGCCGCTCACAGCGCCTGACGGGCAACCGGTCAAGGCGCTGTATAGCAATGATGACAATCGCTTGAGCGTCCAGGTCGAGGACGCCGCCGGTGAAGGCCTGATGCAACTCAAAGAGGGGCAGTGGCAAGCGTTCGAACAGCGTCCCGTGGAAAAAAACGGCTTGAATGACGTCTACAACCGCATCACGCGCGCGCACAAGACCTGGCGGATTCCAGGCACCGGGTTGACAGCAAAGCTGGACATCAACGCATTCGGGCGCAGCGGCATGGAGAAAAGCAATCGCCCCACCGCCAGCGAGGCCATTCGCGCCAACGTTTACAAGCACACGCTGGAACCGCCTCGCTGGATGAAGAACGTCGGCAACAACATCCAGCATCGCTATCACGGTCGCGAGGGCCTGAAGGAGCTCTACAAGAAAGAGCTGATCGCGTTCAAACAACTTGAACTGATTCATGAAGCCGGCGGCACACCACCGACCCCGGGCAACGATCTGAAAGCGCGAATTGCGCGCCTGCAGCTTGGCCCTGAGGGCGCCGAGCTGGCAAAAGAACTCGAAGTCTTCCGCGACGAACTGGAAAAGCACGCCAGGACTGCGTTGGAGAACATTGGCAAGGATTACGGCAAACTCAAAAACCTCAGGCAGAACGACGGTGTGCTCAACCAGCACAGCGCAGTGGCAAAGTCGTCGAAACGCACTCAGCTCGGCAAGAAGCTGGCTGAACTGGGGTCGATGCTCAACTTCAAAAGCTCCGGCCATGATTTCGTGAAAGAGCTGGATGACGCCCTGACGCAAGTCGCCCCATCCGCAGAAAATCCGACGGCCACAACGCTCAAGCGGCTGAAAGACAACGGGGTGAAGCTTTCTCACACCAAAACCGATATCGGTCTGGGCCAACGCCGCGATGCCAACGAAGATCACGGGCTGAGCAAGGCCCGCCTGGCGCTGGATCTGGTCACCCTGAAAGACCTCGGTGCGCTGATCGGCAAGGTTGAGCTGCTGGCACGCAGCAGCGACCTGCCCGGGCTGCAAGCGGAATTGACCTCGTTGCGCGATGTGACCTATGGCGAGAATCCGCTCAAACAGGTCACCGACATGGGCTTTACCGATAACGCAGCACTGGAAGGCGCGTATGACGCAGTCAAGGCGTTCTCGAACGCACTCAAGAAATCCGACCACGCTGTCAGCGTCAATATGCGCGCGGCAACCGGCAGCCAGGATCAGTCCGAACTGGCCGACACGCTCAAGGCCATGCTCAAAAACCTGGAGCACGGCGACGATGAAATCGGCGTGCAACGCAGTTACGGGCTGAACCTGACCAGCCCGTTCGCCGTACTGGCCGACAAGTCGACGGGCCCGTGGCCGACCGCCGGCGCTACCGGCAATCGCAACTACCTCTTCAGTGCCGAACGTTGCGAAGGCGGCGTGACTCTCTACCTGATGAGAGAAGCGGCCGGCAATATCAGCGGCGGCGTGGGCGGCGGCAAGGACTACTGGCCGGGGTTCTTCGACGACAACCACCCTGCCCGCAGCGTCGATATCGGTAACAACCGCAAGATGACGCCGAACTTCCGTCTTGGCGCAGACGTGACCGCAACCGCTGCCGCCAGCCAGCGTGCCGGGGTGATCTTCAATGTGGCGGACGACGAAATCGACGGGTTCGTCGACGACCTGTTCGAAGGCAAGCTCAACCCCTTGCAGCTGTTGAACAAGGTCAAGGACCACGAAACCTATGAAGCGCGGCGCTTCAATTTCGATATCACAACAGGCTTCAGCGCTGATATGCGCGTCGGCTTTGGTCTGTCGGAGGCCGACAGTGCGCCGCTTTCCGCAGTTGCGCGTCTGGGCGTGGCGGCGAATGTCACGGTCAACCTGCTGAGCTACACCGATTACTCCCTGACCCAGAAGAACGACAAGACAGAGCTGCGCGAAGGCGGCAAGAACCGGCCGCGCTTTTTCAACAGTCTGATCTTCGGTGGGCAGGCTCGCGGGCAGATCGGTGGTACGCATACCAACGCCACAGCAACACCGGCCTCCGCTGCCGGGCCGACGCCAGCGACTCAATCGGCGGCCAATAATCTGGGGGTGTCAGCGAACGTGACCATCGATGACAAAACCGTCAAACGGGTCAAGTTCCGCTTTAACGTAGCGACCCCGATGAGCACCGAGAGCCTGGACAAACTATCGAAAAGTCTCGGTGCAGCCTTCAAGGACAAAGCCACGACAGCCCGCCTTGCAGAGCTGCAGAATCCGCTGAACACCCTTTACGCCGATATGAACCCTGAGCAGGCCATTCAGGCACGACTTGACGGGCTCAAAGCGCTGTTTGCCGACAGACCGTCGCAGAACGACACGCAATACAAGGCGCTTCGAGACCTGAAACGGGCGGACGTGCAACACGAAGCGTCGATCAACAATCACAGTGTGCTGGACAATGCCCGCTTCGAAACCAGCAAGACCAGCTTGTCAGGCCTGAGCAAGGAAAGCATCCTCACCAGAATCATGGGGTCGATACGCGAAGCCAGTGCGCCCGGCAACGCGGCCAGGGTCGCCGAGTACATGCGTCAGGACCCGACGCTCAGCGCCATGGTCAAGCAGCTTGAAAACAGCCAGGGCACCCTCGCCAGGGTACGCCTTGAACCAAAAGACTCGCTGATCGACGACATCGACGAAGGCAGCCGCAGGGGTACGCTGACGCAGACCCAACTCTCCGGCCTTCTGGAAAATCGAAATAACATGAGGATCAAAAGGCTGGTGGTGTTCCATGCCCCACCGCAGACCGAGAACTTCACTTCACCCACGCCACTGATCAGCTACAACAGCGGGGCGTCGTTGAGCGTGAACAAGACCCTCGGGCGGATCAATTTCATCTATGGCGAAGACCAGGACAAACCCATTGGCTACACGTTCGACGGGGAGCTGTCGCGGCCCTCGGCGTCGCTGAAAGAGGCGGCAGGCGAGTTGAAACTGTCGGGCTTCGAAGTCAAAAGCTGATAGCTGAAACAACGTAAAAGCGCCGCATGGAGCGGCGCTTTTACGTGCAGCCCCGCCTGTTCAGGCGTGCAGAAATGCGCGGGCGTCGCGTGCCTGAGCAATAAAGCCACGTGTCACGTCACAAAAGGCTGGCTCATCGAGCGACACCAGCTCACGTTGCGCACACAAGCGTACATCGCCCTGATCGACGGCAAACCAGCAACCGTGCAAGCGGGCGACGTCGAAGTTCAGGCTCAACAAGTGCTGCAAATCGGCAGAGCGTTCAGGGCAGCGCCCGACACGGCAATGAAAGATGACCATCTCACTGTGCTCGGGCAACTCGATGACGGCGGCTTCGTTATCCTGGCCGTCATACAGCGCGCATACCCCGTTCTGCCAGGTAAGCGAAGTGCCAAGCTGGGCACCCAGCGCAGTGATGAAACGGGAAAACTCATGTTGCGAGGTATTCATCGTCATAGTCCTTTAAGAAAAGCCTGAGCTGACCAGGCAGTGAGTGGCTGCCTGGCGCTGTCGGTTCCACAAAAAGGGGCCGCCCGGGACACAGCCCCCGTGTGTTTATCAGCCTCGACGGCCCTCCTCCATCGAACTCAGTTCGACATCGACGGGGTCAGCGTTGCCCGCAGGCAAAGGTGTCTCTGGCGCGTTGCGTGAATTGCGCAAGGCCGAAACACCTTTCGATACGCCGTCCTCCACGCCGCGGAGTGTATCCACCACCAATTGGGTCGGTAATTGCAACGCCCCTCTGCCCATGTGATAAGCGCTTTCCACGGCTCTGGGGACGCCACCCAGGGTATCCGGCTGGAACGTATGCGGCAGTGAAGCTCTGTCCGGATGGCGAATAGTGTTCCAGGCGCTTTCAGTACGCGGCAGCATCGGCATTGCACCGCCCATGCCCGCCTCTTTCAAGGCCTTGGCCTCGGCCGTGACCGACTGGTTGGCATACAGGGTCGACAGGTAAGACACCGAACCGGTTGCCGCCAGCGCCATGTTGCGCAGGATATTCCTCGCGCTGAGCGTGCCGGATGCGCCTTGGGGCTGGACGGCAACCGCTGGCAGCGCGCCGTTCAGCGCTGCGCTCTGCACACCTGAAACAGCCTTGCTGTAGAACGCGGTGCGTACCGCCGGTTCGCGAAGGTCCAGGCCTTTGGCCAGGTCCTTGCCCAAATCGGCATTGGCGCGGTCCGGGGTGAAGACCGGGATCTTGCGCCCGCGTGGATCGACATAGGTCGAGTTCAGTTGTGCAATGGTCTGGGTGGTGGCTGATATGGCCCCGGCGATCCCGGAAGTCACCGCTCTGGCCGACAGGTTCTGGCCATTGAGCAGATTGAAATCATTGAGCATCTGGCGTACCGCCTGCCCGCCACCAAAGGCGCCGTAGGGGATCATCTCACCCAGTGGATGGGTAGACGAAACCTGAACCTTTTTCTGATTCAAGACCGCTCGCTCGCTTTCGACGAAGGCTTTGTCCTCAGCGGCTTCCTCAGGCGTTTTTCTGACCAGTGCGCCGTTGTCGTTCTTCAACTCGAAAGGGTCGGGAATCACCGAGTCGGTATCAATCCCCTTGAGCGGTACCATATTCAGCCGCTCGTTGAGGCCGGCTTTCTGAAACCCGGCTTGAACCATAGGCTTCAACAGGTTGGTAACGCCCTCGTGAGCCACCCCGGCAGTCAGCCCTACGGCCAGGGCCCTCCTCATGCTGGCGTCGGCGCTTTTTTCGGGAACGGCATCTTTCATCGCGTCACCGGTGGCCGTGCGGATATACCCCAAGTGGAGCATGGACACCATAAACTGCGGCACCGCTGCCGCAACGATCGGACCGAACCCCTTCCAGCCGCCGACCGAGTTACGATCAACGTTCAGCTTGTCGATCAGAGCATCCATTTGCGTGTGAGCGGCAACGGCATTCAGCCGCTTGGCTTCAGGCGATTTGCAGAAGTCGGCGTGCAGGTCGCTCAGCATCGCCCTGGCCGTTTCCAGGGCCTGCCGGTCCATCAGCAGACCCGGTCTGCTGTCCTCAGTGGCGCCCTCCAACTGGCTGTCCAGCGCGGCGATGCGTTCGTCCAGCACCGCAAGACTGTGGTTCAGCCCCGCTTCGATGGACTTACTGGCCCGACCGGCGTATTCGCCAAGCGCCGCCTGACTGACCGCCAGCGTGTTGCGGTCGCGCAGCCCTCCTGGGCCGAATGCATCAGCCGTCGCGTCATGCATGAGCTGAAAGTGTTCCAACTGGTCTGCGAGCGACCGGGCAAAGCCCTTGATCAGTTGTTCGGTCTCGGCCTTGCCTGGCAGATGCCCTGGCTCAGCGAATCGTCCGAGCGTTTGCTGTACATCGGAGCCGTGAAACTGTTGCAACGCATAACGCTCAGGCGACAAACGGGCGGCCATAACCTCGAAGGGCAGTTTTTCAGACTGCAACAAACTGCCGATCAGCAGGGCCGCGTTAGCGCTGATGGTCGGCGTGGAGGTGCCCTTTACGGTGGGCTGTTCGGCACGAAACTTCTCCAATGTCGGCAGATATCGCGGCGCGACTGGCAGGCGAGCGGCACCGGCCGCCGAGCTTTCCGGCGCTTGCGCGGCCGACTGGCTGGCGGTCAGCGGCGGGTTGCTGCACGGGCTTA
>LIDZ01009032.1_pt1 | contig 38985 bp, 39 predicted proteins | sample 644651 | NCBI WGS metagenome assembly LIDZ01 (sample SAMN03856242, study PRJNA289617) | food metagenome | isolation source: wine grapes on drying loft during traditional withering process | host: Vitis vinifera cv. Corvina | place: Italy: Gargagnago di S. Ambrogio di Valpolicella | collected 2014-01 | reverse complement strand
ATGATGACCCGCGACGACATCTTCCACATCGTCGATCTCGACGACTGCCGCATGGGCCCGGCTGTGCAGGATGTCTGGATGATGCTCGCGGGTGATCGTCAGGACTGTCTGAGTCAGTTGTCGGAATTGATGGACGGCTACAACGAGTTTCACGACTTCGACCCGCGTGAGCTGGCGCTCATCGAACCGCTGCGCGCACTGCGCCTGTTGCACTACAGCGCCTGGCTGGCGCGTCGCTGGGACGATCCGGCGTTCCCCCACAGCTTTTCCTGGTTCGGCACCGAACGCTATTGGGGCGATCAAGTGCTGGCGCTGCGCGAGCAGTTGTCCGCGCTGAACGAGGAACCGCTGAAGCTGTTCTGAAAACGCGAGAAAACTCTGTAGGAGCGTGGCTTGTCCCGCGAACTGGCGCGAAGCGGCAGCAATCCGGACACTCGATGTACCAGACGAGGCTAAATCGTCCGGTTTACGACTGCTGCGCAGCCGATCGCGGGACAAGCCACGCTCCTACACGTCAGCCACACGTCCCACGCCTGCGCGACGTTCGGTTACCGAAAAAGATAGAACCATCACCACAACAAAAAACTTGCCGAAGGACCACTCATGCAAGCTGCCAACCCGCGTCGCGGGTACATTCTGGGCCTGAGCGCCTACATCATCTGGGGACTGTTTCCGATCTACTTCAAGGTGCTGGCCAGCGTTCCTTCACTGGAAATCATCGTCAATCGGGCGATCTGGTCGGCCATTTCCGGCTCGCTTCTCTTGCTGGTCTGGAAACACCCCGGCTGGTGGCAGGAGCTACGGGATAATCCCAAACGACTTGCCATTCTCGCCTCCAGCGGCACGCTGATCGCCGCCAACTGGCTGATCTACGTCTGGGCCGTGAACAACAACCACATGGTCGAAGCCAGCCTGGGCTACTTCATCAACCCGCTGATCAACGTGATGCTCGGCATGGTGCTGCTGCGTGAAAGACTGCGCCCCTTGCAATGGGTCGCGGTGATGCTGGCGTTGATCGGTGTGCTTCAGCAGGTCTGGCAAGTGGGCAGCCTGCCGTGGGTGTCGCTCGCGCTGGCGTTCACCTTCGGCTTCTACGGCCTGATTCGTAAAAAAGCACCGGTGGCCGCACTGCCTGGCCTCGTGGTGGAGACCTGGATTCTGGTGCCGCTGGCCGTAGGCTGGTTGATGTTCAACCCGCTTGCCCACAGCGCACAGCCGGAATTCTGGACAACATCCGAGGCGCTCTGGCTGGCGGCGGCCGGTCCGGTAACCCTCGTGCCGCTGGTGTGTTTCAACGCTGCAGCGAGGCATCTGCCCTACGCGACACTGGGCTTTCTGCAGTACATCGCGCCGACGCTCGTGCTGGCCTTGGCGGTGGTGCTGTACGACGAGCACATGCCCTCGGCCACCTTGGTGACCTTCGCCTTCATCTGGGCCGGGTTGATCATTTACAGCGTCGACGCGTGGCGCTCGCTGCGCAAACGCGCCCAGGCCTGAGCAGGTAAGAGGGATCGACGCAGGCCCGTCAAAAACCGGACCTGCAGCGGTTACATCGATGACTCGTCGGTCGGCAGATGCAGTTCCACCATCAGGTCATCCGCCAGGGTTTCCAACCGCTGCTGCAGCACATCCAGTGAAAGGTCCATCGGCAATCCCAACTCGGCATGGGCGCGGAACAGCGTTTCGCTACTCATGGGCGCGGGTTCGACGCTGGTCACCAAGTGCTCCAGGTTGACGCCTTGTTCGGTCAGCACGCGAGTGACGTCGCGCACGATCCCGGATCGATCATTGCCCACCAGGTCCATAGTGATGGGCCTCCACTCCGGCAAGGATTCCGGAAGGACTTCGGCGAACAGTACACGGATGCCTTTTACCGAGAGCCCTTCCAGCGCGCTGCGCAGGGGCTGATGCGCGTCGACCGGCGCGCTGACCCGCAGGATCCCGGCGAACTGCCCGGCCATGTGCGACATACGGCTTTCCAGCCAATTGCCACCGTGATCGGCAATGCATGCGGCGAGCTGCTCGACCACACCCGGCTTGTCCGGTGCAGACACCGTGACGATAAGATGATCCACAAACGACTCCTTTTATGTGCAGCAACTGAGGTCTGTTTAATACCACGCCTCAAGGGTTGCGGGGTGGTTGTGGGGAGTATAGGCACGTCTGCACTGCCCGCAGCGGTGTAAGCGCGCCAGGAATTTCTGTGTACGATCCGAATAATTTTCTGGAACAATCTGATCGCTCTTTGAGAATATCCCATGCCGGTGCCTGACCGACTGCCTAAATTCGGTCGATCGCTGCAAATCAAGTCTGGATTTTCACGCCGCGAACCGTCATGTAGTATCGCCTCGCGCGCACTACATAGATGTCAAATAGCTGAGCAGAGTGAGGCAAGCAATGACTGAACACGTTCAAGTCGGGGGCCTGCGGGTCGCCAATGTCCTGCTGGATTTCGTGAACAACGAAGCCATTCCCGGAACCGGCCTCGACGCCGCTTCATTCTGGGCCGGTGCCGATGCGCTCATCCACGAGCTCGCACCAAAGAACAAAGCCCTGCTCGCCAAACGCGACGAATTCCAGGCGCATATCGACGCGTGGCATCAGTCCAATGCCGGCAACGCCCACGACGCGTCCGCCTACAAAGCGTTCCTGCTGGAAATCGGCTATCTGCTGCCAGAAGCGGCAGACTTCCAGATCACCACACAAAACGTTGACGAAGAAATTGCCCGCATGGCCGGCCCCCAGTTGGTGGTGCCGGTGATGAACGCACGTTTCGCGCTCAATGCATCGAATGCCCGCTGGGGCTCGCTGTATGACGCGCTGTACGGCACCGACGCCATCAGCGAAGCGGACGGCGCGGAAAAAGGCAAAGGCTACAACCGCGTCCGCGGCGACAAAGTCATCGCCTTCGCCCGCGCCTTCCTGGACGAAGCCGCCCCACTCGCGGCGGGCTCCCACGTTGACTCCACCGCCTACAAGCTGGTCGATGGCATGCTGATCGTCAGCCTCAAGGGCGGCAGCAACACCGGCCTGCACGACGATGCTCAGCTGATCGGCTTCCAGGGCGACGCGTCGGCGCCGACCGCGCTGCTGTTCAAGCACAACGGTCTGCACTTCGAACTCCAGATCGACGCCACGAGCCCGGTCGGCCAGACCGACCCGGCCGGTGTCAAAGACGTGCTGATGGAAGCGGCGCTGACCACCATCATGGATTGCGAAGACTCCATCGCTGCCGTCGACGCCGACGACAAGGTCGTGGTGTACCGCAACTGGCTGGGACTGATGAAGGGCGATCTGTCCGAAGAAGTCGCCAAAGGCGGTACTCGCTTCACCCGTACCATGAACCCCGACCGCGTTTACACCTCACCCACCGGCGAAGCCGTCACGCTGCATGGCCGCTCGCTGCTGTTCGTGCGCAACGTCGGTCACCTGATGACCATCGATGCGATCCTCGACAATCAGGGCAACGAAGTGCCGGAAGGCATTCTTGATGGCCTGCTGACCAGCCTCGCGGCGATTCACAACCTCAAGGGCAATACATCCCGCGCCAACAGCCGCACGGGCTCGGTGTACATCGTCAAACCAAAGATGCACGGCCCTGAGGAAGTGGCGTTCACCAACGAATTGTTCGGGCGTATCGAGGCGGTGCTGAACCTGCCGCGCAACACGCTGAAAGTCGGGATCATGGACGAAGAGCGTCGCACCACGATCAACCTCAAGGCCTGCATTCAGGCGGCGAGCGAGCGTGTGGTGTTCATCAACACAGGCTTCCTGGACCGCACCGGTGACGAGATTCACACGTCGATGGAAGCCGGCCCTGTCGTACGCAAGGCGCAGATGAAGGCGGAAAAGTGGATCGGCGCGTATGAAAATTCAAACGTCGATATCGGCTTGAAATTCGGCCTGCAAGGGCGCGCGCAGATCGGCAAGGGCATGTGGGCGATGCCTGACTTGATGGCCGCGATGCTTGAACAGAAAATCGCCCATCCACTGGCCGGCGCCAATACCGCGTGGGTTCCCTCGCCCACTGCCGCTGCACTGCACGCTCTGCATTACCACAAGGTCGATGTGTTCGCGCGTCAGGCCGAGCTTGCCCGGCGCGCGCCGGCCTCCGTCGACGATATCCTGGCCATTCCATTGGCGCCGAACATTGACTGGACGGCCGAGGAGATCCAGAACGAACTGGATAATAACTCCCAGGGCATTCTCGGTTATGTGGTGCGCTGGATCGATCAGGGCGTTGGCTGCTCGAAGGTGCCGGACATCAACGACATCGGCCTGATGGAGGACCGTGCCACGCTGCGCATTTCCAGCCAGCACATTGCCAACTGGCTACGCCATGGCGTGGTCAGCGAGCAGCAGGTAATGGAAAGTCTGAAGCGCATGGCACCGGTGGTGGACCGTCAGAACGCAGGTGATGCGCTGTATCGCCCCCTGGCACCGGATTTCGACAGCAACATCGCGTTTCAGGCAGCGGTTGAACTGGTGATCGAAGGCACACGGCAGCCGAACGGTTACACCGAGCCGGTGCTGCACCGTCGCCGTCGGGAGTTCAAGGCAAAACACGGGGCTTAATCAGCGCCCAGACAAAAGGCGGTGTCCACGCAAATGGACACCGCCTTTTTTATTGCCGCAACGCAGTCCAGAGACGGCGTTATCAGGCCATTTCCAGCTCCCGCTTCACCAGTCGCAACAGCTGCTTGGTGTTGATCGGCTTGAGCAGGAAATCCACCACGCTCAGGTGCATGGCGTCGATGGCGTCACGTACGTTGGCGTCGCCAGACACGATAATGATCGGCAACTCCGCACGGTCCGATTCGCGCACCCTTCGGATCAGGTCCAGCCCGTCGCACGGCGCCATGCGCAGATCGGTGATCAGCAGCGCAATGGAGGGCCGGGTCTGCAGCAAGTGCATGGCGCTGGTGCCGCCGGCGGCGGTGATGCAGCTGATGTCATTGAGACTGAGAATTTCGGCCAGAACTTCCCGAGCATCCTTGTCGTCATCGACGATCAACACCCGATGTGGCGATTGGGACGCAGGCGCGAGCATTACCTCATTGAGGGCTTCGCGCTCTTCATCACTCAAAATACTGTGATCGAACATACCCGTCTCATCTTCCTGTCGACTCCAATTCTGACAGCGCAAGCGATTGATACGCTGCACATCCTGTCGGCTTCATGCCGGCCCTGGGGCCTCGCGCTAACTGCATCGCTGCGGTTTTACACCTTGGTTCGATGCGAGCCAATGCCTTTGCAGTCACCTAAGACTTACGTCCAATGGGCACTGCCCGATAAGCGGTCGACCATGGGGTCAATAAAAACAAGCGGTATCGGTCATGAGCAAAGCGGACGCTTTTACCCAGGCAGGCAAAACAGCCGTTCTGCAGAACATCCACGGCACGATGCAGTTCCTGCAAAAATTCCCGCCGTTCAACCAGATGGAAAATGCCCATCTGGCCTACCTTGTGGAACAGTGTCACCTGCGTTTCTACGCTACAGACGAGAGCATCATCAAGCCTAGCGATGGGCCAGTAGAACATTTTTACATCGTCAAGCAAGGCCGCGTCGTGGGTGAGCGCCCCCATTCCGCAAAACGCGGCACCGAGACCACGTTCGAAATAACCACGGGCGAGTGCTTTCCCCTCGCGGCACTACTCGGCGAACGCGCCACACGAACCGAGCATCTGGCGGCCGAAGACACTTTCTGTCTGCAGCTCAACAAGCAAGCCTTCATCAAGCTGTTTGCGCTCTCAAATGAGTTCCGCGACTTCGCCCTGCGCGGCGTCAGCAGCCTGCTCGATCAGGTCAATCAGCAAGTAAAGCAGAAGGCGGTGGAAACACTCGGCACGCAATACTCGCTGAACACGCGACTGGGTGAACTGGCGATGCGTCACCCGGTGACGTGCTCCCCCGACACGCCGCTGCGTGAGGCCGTGCGGCAGATGGACGAGCAGCAAGTCGGCAGTATCGTGATCGTGGACGAGGCCAAAGCGCCGCTGGGTATTTTCACGCTGCGCGATCTGCGCCAGGTCGTCGCCAACATCGACGCCGACTTCGGCGAGCCCATCGAACGCAGCATGATTCAGGTGCCGTTCTATCTGAGCCCGGACGCCAGCGCCTTCGATGCGGCCATTGCCATGACCCAGCGCCATATCGCCCACGTCTGTCTGGTGAAAGATCAGCGCTTGTGTGGCGTGGTCTCCGAGCGCGACCTGTTCTCCCTGCAGCGCGTGGATCTGGTGCATCTGGCGCGCACCATCCGCAGCGCGCCGCGTATCGATTCGCTGGCTAACCTGCGCGGCGACATCGTTCAACTGGTGGACCGAATGCTCGCCCACGGGGCCTCGTCCACCCAGATCACCCAGATCATCACGCTGCTCAACGATCACATGGTCTGCCGCGTCATCGAGCTGACGCTCGAAGAAAAAGGCGATCCTGGCATCGCTTTCAGCTGGCTGTGTTTCGGCAGCGAGGGCCGGCGCGAGCAGACGCTGTACACCGATCAGGACAACGGCATTCTGTTCGAAGCCACGGACGCCGCCGAAGCCGCCTCAATACGCGGCCGGTTGTTGCCCATGGCCGAGCGGATCAATCAAAGCCTGGCGGTGTGCGGATTCGCCCTGTGCAAGGGCGGGATTATGGCGAGCAATCCCCAGCTGTGCCTGTCGCGAATCGAGTGGGCGCGGCGCTTCGGCTCGTTCATTCGCGAAGCCACACCGGAGAACCTGCTGTCGTCTTCTATCTATTTCGATCTGCGCGTGGTCTGGGGCGATGAAAGCGGCGGCGATCAATTGCGTCAGAGCATTCTTGCGCAGGTCGCAGACAACGCCTTGTTCCAGCGCATGATGGCCGACAACGCCCTGCGTCAACGCCCACCGGTGGGCCGCTTCAAAGATTTCGTGGTCGCCCGAAAAGGCAGCGAGAAGGACACACTGGACCTTAAAACCCAAGGCCTGACGCCGTTCGTCGACGGAGCGCGCTTGCTCGCGCTGGCCAACGGCGTCGAGGCGAGCAACACGCTGGACAGGCTGCGTCAGTTGGTCGCCAAAGAGGTGATCGACCCGCTGGACGGTGCGGCCTATGAAGAGGCTTATCACTTCATCCAGCAAACCCGCATGCAGCAACATCAGCAGCAGAACCGGCAAAACCTGCCCTACTCCAATCGCATCGACCCGGATGTGCTCAATCATCTGGACCGGCGCATCCTGCGTGAGTCGTTCCGGCAGGCGCAGCGGCTGCAGACCAGCCTCACCGTGCGCTACCAACTGTAAGCGACTGATCATGAATTTGTTCCGCTGGCTCAAGCCCCCCAAACGCGCCGTCGCCCCTGAGCTGACACCTGAACAGCAACAGCGCCTGCGCGCCTTGCCCGGCCCGGGCGTCCTGGATCAAAAGACACTGCGCCAGCAACGGTGGGTCGTGGTCGATCTTGAGACCAGCGGGCTGAATCTGCAGCGGGACGACGTGCTGTCGATTGGCGCCGTGGTCATCGAAGATGGCGCGATCGATCTGGGGCAGCAGTTCGAGCGCACGCTGATGCGCACCGATCACAAACTCAGCCCGAGCGTATTGATTCACGGGCTGGGGCCCACCGCGATTGCGGCGGGCAGCGAGCCGGTCGAAGCGCTGCTGGATTTCATGGCGTTCGTGGGTGACAGCCCGCTGCTGGCGTTCCACGCGGCGTTCGACGAGCACATGTTGGGGCGGGCATTAAAGGAAAGCCTGGGCTATCGCCTGCTGCACCCCTTCATCGATGTTGCTCACATCGCGCCCTTCATTTGCCCGAACGCGAATTTGCGCCAGGCAAGCCTGGACGACTGGACGCGATTCTTCGGGCTCCACGCCGAAGAGCGTCATCACGCCAGCGCCGATGCGCTGGTGACCGCCGAACTCGCGATGATTCTGTTCAGCCACGCCAGAAGACAGGGGATCGAAACCCCTGCACAGCTTGAGCAAGGCGTGGCGAAATGGCGACGGCAGCAGCAATCGCATTCGTTTTAGCGTTCATCCTCTGGGCCTGCCTCTGGATCCCGCCGCGCCTTACAAATCTAATGGTCGATTCTTACGTCAACCGTTCGGCTTCTTCCTACAAGGACCAATTGCCAGCATTGGGCGGCTCTGACACAATCGCGAACAATTCTCGTTAGCCCCTTTGTTCTCCTCGGTGCGCTTGTGTCGTCACTTCAAAGTCCCCAGCAGCAGCTCGTCGGAACGCTCTATCGCGACCATCGCGGCTGGCTGCTGGGCTGGCTCCGACGCAATGTCGCTTGCCCCCACCGCGCCGAAGACCTCAGTCAAGACACGTTCATCCGCTTGCTCGGCCGCGAGCAATTGCTTGAGCCCCGCGAACCCCGGGCCTTTCTGGTTTCGATCGCGAAAGGCTTGCTGTTCGACCACTTCCGTCGTGCCGCGCTGGAACAGGCGTATCTGGACGAGCTGATGCTGATTCCCGAGGGCGAACAACCTTCCCTGGAAGAGCAGCAGCTGATTCTCGAAGACCTCAAAGCCATCGACCGTCTGCTGGGCAAGCTGTCCAGCAAGGCCCGCGCCGCCTTTCTGTACAACCGCCTGGACGGCATGCCCCATGCAGAGATCGCCGTCAGACTCGGCGTCTCGGTGCCGCGCGTGCGTCAGTACCTGGCGCAGGGTTTGCGCCAGTGCTACATCGCACTCTATGGCGAACCAACATGAGCCGTATTTCTACCCGACCTGTTTCATCCCACGTGCTGGACGCCGCCATCGCCTGGCAACTGTGCCTGGATTGCGGCCGGGGCAGCGAAGCCGAGCGTGAAGAGTTCGCCAAGTGGTACGCCGCCAGCGACGAGCACGCCCGGGCCTGGATGCAGTTGGGCATGGTCGATCAGCGTTTTGCCGGGACCACCGGCCCGGCACGTTCGGCGCTTTTGCGGTCCCGTGACGGGATGGGCTCGCGTTTGCGCAAGCTGGGACGCGGGTTTGCAGGGGTGGCGCTGGCGCTGGGATTGACGCTGTTTCTGGGTGATCGCCTGCTGCCGGTGGATTACTGGCTGGCGGATCTGCGCACCGCCACCGGCGAGCAGCGCACGATTCGCCTGTCGGATAACACCCTGATCCGCCTCAACACCCACAGTGCACTGTACGTGCGGTTCGATGACAAACAGCGGCGGGTCGTGCTTCAGGAAGGCGAGATCTTCGTGGAGACCGGGAGCCACAACGACGCGCGTCCGTTCATCGTCGAGACCCCTGAGGGGCAGATGCGCGCACTGGGCACGCAGTTCCTGGTCAAGCGGCAGGCCGACGGCACGCTGTTGAGCGTGCTGCAATCAGCCGTCGCCGTGCACCCGCAGGCTTCGAATCATGAAAAGGTGCTGAACGAGGGGCAGCAGATGTTGATTCATCGCAACAGCCTCGGGCCCATGCTCGCCCTGACGCCCGGCACCGGCGCCTGGATGCGCGGCATGCTGGTGGTCGATAACGCTCGTCTGGCAGATGTCGTTGCGGAGCTTGCCCGCTATCGTCCGGGCCATCTCGGCGTTGCGAAAGACGTTGCAGACCTGCGTATCACCGGCAGCTTTCCGTTGACCAATACCGACCTGGCGCTCAAGGCTCTGACGCCCACGCTGCCCGTGCAGATCGAAGCACGTACGCCGTGGTGGGTGACGGTGGTCGGCAGCGGGAAGAAGCCGGCAGCTGCGCTTTAATTCGGGGTCTCTTGGGCAGGCTTGGGGCATCTGGATAACCGCAACCCTGTGGGAGTGAGCTTGCTCGCGAAGGGGCCGGTACATCCACTGGATCACCAGGGCTGAGAATTGTCTCCGCGAGCAAGCTCGCTCCCACAGGGCCTTCGTACGCCTACTGACTAAATTCACAGATTATTTTCGCCCGGCCCTATCACTTTTCAGATCTCGTTCGGCACATAGGCATTGAGAACCATTTCCATCGAGGTGCCGTTCATGTCCCGCACGCTTCACACCCTTCTGCGACCTAGCCTGCTGGCTATCGCCGTCGCCATTGCCGCGCCGCTGCTCAGTGCGCCGCTGATGGCCGCTTCCCAGGCTTCCAGTGTCCGCGCCTACGATCTGCCGGCCGCACCGCTGTCCACGACGCTGACGCAGATTGCCAGTCAGGCGGGCCTGGCCCTGTCGCTGGATCCGGCACTGGCAGCGGGGCGCACGTCGGCGCCGGTTCAGGGGCAGTTCGACGCGTCTGGGGCGATGGGCCAGGCGCTGCGCGGCACTGGCTTGCAATTGAACCTGACCACGGCAGGGACCTACACGCTGGTGGCTGCGCCTGAAGGCGCGATGGCATTGCCGGCCACCAGCATTCAAGGCAGTCAGGAAAGCTTCGAAAGCGCATGGGGCCCGGCGCAGGGATACGCCGCGAGTCGCACCGCAGCCGGCAGCAAAACCGACACCGCGCTGGTTGAAGCGCCGCGCTCGATCTCGGTCGCGACCCGGCAGCAGATGCAGGATCGGGCGGTGCAGAACATCGACGACGCCGTTCGCTACATGCCAGGCGTGGTTGCCAGCAGCTACGGCAGCGACAGCCGGTCCGAATGGCTGAAAGTCCGCGGCTTTGAACCCACCCAATTCCTCGACGGCCTGCCACTGCCGAAAGGGGCATACGTGATGCCGAAAATGGAGACCTGGGATCTGGAGCGCATTGCCCTCCTGCGTGGCCCGGCGTCTTCGGTTTATGGTCAGACCCCGCCAGGCGGCATGCTTGATATGGTCAGTCGTCGCCCCGAAGCCGACGCCAGCCACGAGGTGCAGGTTCAGGCCGGCACTTACAACCGCAAGCAGATCAGCTTCGACAGCACCGGCAAGATCGACGATGCCGACAATTTCGAGTACCGCGTCAGCGGCGTCGTGCGTGACAGCGGCACCTCTGTGGACCACATCGATGACAAGCGCTACAACCTCGCGCCGAGCCTGACCTGGAACATCGACCCGGACACCAAACTGACCTTTCTCAGCCAGTTCAATCGTGACGATACCGGGATCACCAGCCAGTTCCTGCCGATTCAGGGCACCAAATACCCATCGGCCGTGGGCCGCGTGAAATATCACGAAAACCTGGGCGATCCGGACTGGGAGTTTTACGACAAGACTTACTACGCGCTGGGCTATGCCTTCGAGCATCGTCTCAACGATGTCTGGCAGTTCAAGCAGAACGTTCGCTACACCAAGAGCGACCTGTCCTTTCAGGGGATAACGGCCGGTGGCTTCTTCGGTTCGGTCAGCGAGGATGGCACCGTCCAACGCGGCGCCAACGTCGTGAACGAAGACATCTCCCAGTTCGCGCTGGACAACAACCTGCAAGCCGACTTCGACACGGGCGAACTCAAACATACCCTGTTGCTCGGGCTCGACTATCAGCGACTGAATCACAACTACAAATGGCAGTACGGCAACGCGCCGACCAGCAACATCGCCAAGCCGATTTACGGGCAGGACTTCAGCAACGTCGATTACACCGCGTATCAGGATTACAATCAGAAAACCCGGGACGTCGGCGTTTATATTCAGGACCAACTGGCCCTGGATAACTGGCGTCTGACCCTGGGCGGGCGCCAGGATCTGCTCAAGACCGAATCGAAGTTTTACAACACCAATCAGTCCGACGACCGAACCGACAGCGCGTTCACCGGCAACGCCGCGCTCAGCTACGTCTTCGACTCCGGATTCACGCCTTACATTTCCTACGCCGAGTCGTTCCAGGCCGAGCAAGGCGGCGCCAACGGCGTGGCATTCCAGCCGGGGACGGGCAAGCAGTACGAAGTGGGCCTCAAATACCAGCCGCCTGGCAGCAACATCCTCTTCACCGCCGCGGCCTATGACCTGACCCGTCGTGACATCGTGCTCAGCGACATCCTGGGCGTGCAGCGACCCTTGGGCGAAGCGAAGGTGCGCGGCTTCGAGCTGGAAGCGGTGGGCAATGTCACGGACAACCTGAAAGTGACGGCGTCCTATACCTACGCCAACAGCAAGATGACCAAAGTCACCGACCCGCTGGACAAGAATCGTCCACTGCCACTCACGCCCGAAAACCAAGCGGCGATCTGGGGTGATTACACTTGGCACAACGGGGTGCTCGACGGTTTCGGCCTGGGCTTTGGCGCACGGTACATTGGCGAGACCGACAATATTGCGATCGGTAGTTACGGCTTTGTCGCCGATTCCAACTACGGGCACAGCAATGCCTACACCGTCTACGACGCTGCCGTGCATTACGATCTCGGCCGCATGAACAACGTCCTCAAAGGCGTGAGCGTGTCGGTCAACGCCAACAACGTCTTCGACAAGGAATACATTTCCACCTGCGACGGCTTCTATTGCTACTACGGCGACCGTCGTACCGTGCTCGCGAGCGTAGACTACAAATGGTAATCGTTTAAACTCTCATTACCCGAAACAAGGGCCGCTCCCACACAGCGGCCTTTGTCGCTTTCGCTGACTCCGGATTTCCACATGAAAAGCCAAACCATTCGCCGCTGGTCTTTCATCCACACGTGGACCAGCCTGATCTGCACGGCATTCCTGATGATGCTGGCGATCACTGGCTTGCCGCTGATCTTCAGTCACGAGATCGCTCACCTGACGGGCGATGCACCGGAATTCAAGGAAATGCCCGCCGGCACGCCGCATCTGGACCTCGAGCAACTGGTTCGCTCAGCCGAGGCCCATCGCCCCGGCGACGTGATGCAGTATTTCGGCTGGGATGATGATGACCCCAACGGCGTCTACGCCATCATGGGCAAAACCGCCGGCGGCGACCCCAATGAATCCCACAGTTTCATGCTCGACGCCCGCACCGGCGAAGCGATGGAAACGCCGAGCGCCAACGGCGGTTTCATGATGATCATGCTGCGCCTGCACGTGGACATGTATGCAGGGCTCCCGGGCAAGCTGCTGCTGGCATTCATGGGACTGCTGTTTGTCATGGCGATCGTGTCCGGCGTCGTGTTGTACGCGCCCTTTATGCGTCGGCTGGATTTCGCCACGGTGCGGCCGAATAAATCCACGCGGGTACGTTGGCTTGATCTGCACAACCTGATCGGGGTTGTCACGCTGACCTGGGCCATGGTTGTGGGCCTGACCGGTGTGCTCAACGCCTGCGCCGATTTAGTGATCGCCCAGTGGCGCACCGACGCGCTGATGACCATGATCGCGCCCTACAAGAACGCCCCACCCCTGGCCGAACGCGCACCGGCAACCCGATTGATCGACATCTCCAAAGCCACTGTCCCCGGCGCCGAGCCGAGCTTCATTGCCTTTCCCGGCTCCCGTTTTTCCAGCGAGCATCACTACGCCGTGTTCATGAAAGGCGACACGCACCTGACGTCTCACCTGCTCACTCCCGTACTGATTGACGCCCAGGACTTGCACGTGACCGCGACGCTGGGACGCCCGTGGTACATGGACGCCCTGCTGCTGTCGCAACCGCTGCACTTCGGCGACTACGGCGGCATGCCGATGAAAATCCTCTGGGCCGCGCTGGACGTCTTGACCATCATCGTCCTTGGCAGTGGCTTGTACCTGTGGTGGGTCCGTCGTCGCGCCACAGTCGCTGCGGCAAAAGCAGTCGCCGTAGAGGCGGAAGTGGCATGACCCGACACAAGAAGCATTCGGCGTTCTGGAAGACCTTCGGCACGCCCGGCTGGATCGCACTGCTGACCGCAGTCGGCCTGTTCGCCGCGCTGCTGGGCGACGGTGCGTGGGATGTATTGTCCTGGATAGGGATGGCGATTCCAGCCTGGCTTAGTTGCAAGGGGTTGATGGCGCGGAGGAGAGCTGATCACACCTGATCCATACGGGATGTAACTGGTGGGGATTCGCCCGCCGTTGCCCCAGGTCATCATACGACTCACCAACAGCCCTCATTCCGTTAGCTCACTTGACTCCTCGAACCCCCGTCCTCCCGATGACGCCCCAAAATCGCTCACTTCCCGCTTCAAAGCCGGCCCCCGCTGTGACAAGTCCGTTACATTAAGAAATATAATGAGCGCTTCGCGGTATTCCCATTGACAACAAAACGTGCTTTTGACTAAATCAAGTCATACGACGACGTATAACGATCGCCGCCAAATAAAAACAATACCCAGAGTGGACTCGATGAAAATCAAAGGCATCCGTTGGTGGATGGTCGCGCTGATAACCGGCGGCCTGATCGTCAACTATCTCGCGCGCAATACCCTCTCCGTCGCCGCTCCCACCATGATGAGCGAGCTGAACATCTCCACCGAACAGTACTCGCACGTCGTCATCGCGTGGCAGATGGGCTATGCCTTCATGCAGCCGGTTGCCGGTTACGTGATCGACGCCATCGGCACCAAGATCGGCTTTGCAGTGTTCGCCATCGCCTGGTCTGTGGCGTGCGCATCGGCGGCTATGGCCACCGGCTGGCAGAGTCTGGCGTTCCTGCGCAGCTTGCTGGGCATCACTGAAGCGGCGGGGTTTCCTGCAGCGATCAAAGCAACCACCGAATGGTTTCCGGCCAAAGAGCGCTCGGTTGCCATCGGCTGGTTCAACATCGGTTCGTCGATCGGTGCCTTGCTGGCCCCTCCCCTCGTGGTCTGGGCGATTCTGCACAGCGGCTGGCAGATCGCGTTCATCATCGTCGGCGGGCTGGGCCTGCTGTGGAGCGCGGGCTGGTTATTCTTCTACAAACACCCGCGCAATCAGCGTTTGCTGGGTGACGAGGAGCGCGATTATATTCTTGCCGGTCAGGAGTCCCACCTGAAGGACGCGCCGACCAAGCACGCCAGCTGGAAGAAGATCGTCGGCACCCGCAATTTCTACGCAATCGCGTCAGCCCGCATGCTGTCAGAGCCGGCCTGGCAGACGTTCAACGCCTGGATTCCGCTGTACCTGATGACCGAGCGTCACATGAACATCAAGGAAATCGCGATGTTTGCCTGGCTGCCGTTTCTCGCAGCTGACATCGGCTGCGTGCTGGGCGGTTACCTGAGCCCGTTTTTCTACAAGCATTTCAACGTGTCCCTGCTCACGTCGCGCAAGATGGTGATGGTGCTGGGCTCGCTGTGCATGATCGGCCCTGGCTGCATCGGTCTGGTGGACAGCCCTTATGTCGCCATTGCGCTGCTGTGCGCCGGAGGTTTCGCGCACCAGACGCTGTCGGGCGCCCTGTACGCAATCACGTCGGACTCCTTCGGCAAGAACGAAGTGGGTACGGCAACAGGCCTCGGTGGCATGTTCGGGTTTCTCGGCGCGGCGTTGTTCACGCTGGTGCTCGGGATCATGGTGACTAAAGTCGGCTACAGCCCGCTGTTTGTGGCGCTGGCCGCCTTCGATCTTATCGCCGCCACAATCATCTGGTTTGTCGCCAAGCCGCTGCTGACCGGCACACCTGCGGCGCAATCCGGCAGATCATCGGCTGATTCGGCCGATGGGGTCCCGACGGTCTGACATCAATGTCCGGGCCGTCGCAAATCGGCCCGGCATTGCTTCAGGATATTGCGCAGCGTCCTGGCCCTGACTAGTCTGGAGGCCCAGGCCGATCAGAGGAATGTCCATGTCTGCGCCCAGCATGACGCTGTATTACAACGCCGCTTCGCCCTTCGCTCGCAAGGTGCTGATCTTGCTTCATGAGACCGGACAGGCGAGCCGGGTCAGTCTCAAGGCCGTTGCCCTCACCCCCGTGAGCCCCGACGTTGAAGTCTGCCGCGGCAATCCGTGCGGAAAAATTCCGGCGCTGTGCCTGGCCGACGACAACGTGATCCATGACAGCCGGGTGATTCTCGAATACCTGGATCAACAGCATGTCGGCAACCCCCTCATTCCCAAGGAAGGCTCGGCGCGCTGGCGGCGATTGACGCTTGCCTCACTGGCCGATGCCCTGCTGGACGCTGCACTGCTCATCCGCTACGAGACCTTTCTGCGGCCCGAGGAAAAACATTGGTCGGAGTGGCTCGACGCCCAGCAGCAGAAAATCGATCGCACGCTGGCCTATTTCGAAGCCGAAGCCGTCACTGAATTGAGTACGCATTTCGACGTCGCGTCGATCAGCGTGGCATGCGCGGTGGGCTATCTGGATTTCCGCCAGCCCAATCTGGGCTGGCGCAGCAGCTACCCACGATTGGCGAACTGGTATTATAAAGTCAGTCAGCGGCCATCGATGGTAGAGACTCAGCCGCCTGTGTAGTGAAGCTCGCACATTGACCAGTGCCGACGATGCATTCTGTCGCAACAGCGCGCCTCAATCCTCTCTTCGCGAGAAAACTGCGGAATCTTCGAGGGCTGGCGGCGCTCTCAGCGACAGGCAGGCAATCCGAACAGGGCGCCCGATTGCGCAAAAAAGTCCGGGAAGGTATTTCGCTAAGAATTGATTTACCGAAACATCATGCAACTGTAAGATGCGGCGGCTCATTGAGACCAGGTTTCTCAACCAACCCGAATTTCAGCTGAGCGTTTATCAGCCATAAAGAATTTTAGCGGCTAAAATTGGCCCTGCACCGAGGCTCGGATCGGCTGTGCATAATGTGATTTTTTTTACTAATGTCCTGCGCTTGCTGGATGAGCGAGGCATGACCAAACATGAGCTGGCAAAGCTCACGGGAGTGTCTATCTCGGTATTGTCTGAAATTACCAATGGCAAGGGAAACCCAACTCTCAAAACATTGGCCGCTATTGCCGAGGCGCTGGAAACACCATTGTCGTTGCTGTTGGAGTCAACCGATTTGGACAGCAAAGAGCTGGACAATGCAGCGGGCGAGCACCTCCCCCCAAGCCTGCCTCAAGGCTACTGTCGCGCTTGCGCAACCCTAACACTTCATCAAGCGTTTCAGGTCCGCAAGTGGAATGAGCAGAACGTCACAAAAATCAGAAATAACTCGTGAGCCGCCACAAAGCCGGGAATTTTAGCCGCTAAAACAGTCTGAGCCCTCGCACAGGCTGTTTTAGCGTATGTGCTGGATGCAATAACAACGTCACGGACGGCAAACGGTATCATTAATGATCACCGTTAAAAGCGATGCTGGCTTGTTGCCAGAAACGATATTTCGGTATATCGTTTGCCTCCCGTACGTATATGTCTCGTATTTGGAGCAGGCAATGAGTGGAGTTGACGGCGATACGGAAGCCGCATCTGAGACAGTTAAACAGCGCGTTACGGAGCGTCTACGTCGAGATCTGGGCCCTCTTATAGAAGGGGCGCTGAACGACCCCAAAACGACAGATATTCTGCTTAATGCAGACGGCAAGCTTTGGCTGAAACGCCTGGGCGAGCCGAGTCGCGTTATTGGCGAAATAAAAGCCTGGCGCGCCATGTCCGCCATAAAAACTCTCGCCGGACTTCTCGGTAAAACTGTTGGAGCCAAAGAGCCAATACTTGACGGCGAGCTTCCCTTTGGGAATGAGCGCTTTGCCGGGCAGATTCCGCCCGTAGTTTCGTCCCCATGCTTCGCCATTCGAAAGCCGGCTATCAAAGTTTTCCCGCTGAATAGCTACGTGGATCTGGCGATCATGAGCCAGGTGCAATGTGACGTCATCAAAGAAGCCGTCCGCGAGCATAAGAACATTCTCGTCATTGGCGGGACGGGCTCGGGCAAAACTACACTGATCAATGCCATTATCCAGCAGATGGTTGATAACGCTCCGGACGAGCGTGTATTCATCATTGAAGACACTGGCGAAATTCAATGCGCCGCCATCAACTGCGTCCAATACCACACCACACTTGAAGTCAGCATGACTGACTTGCTCAAAACCACTCTACGGATGTTGCCGGACCGAATCATCGTGGGCGAAGTCCGCGGTGCGGAAGCGCTCGACCTGCTGGATTCCTGGAACACCGGCCATGATGGCGGCGCCGGCACGCTTCATGCGAACAATCCAGAGTCGGCATTGCAACGGCTCAAATCACTCATCACGCGTAATAAACACGCACCCTCGGATATTGAACCGCTTATTGCACAGGCCGTTCACGTGATCGTGCATATAGGAAGAACCCCTGAAGGCCGCCGAGTTGAAGGGATTCTAGAAATCCTCGGATATGAAAATGGCAACTACATCACCCGCAAACTATAGGAGCTACACCCATGCAACAACAAACACGCGTTAACAATAAAGCGGTGTTCGCGATCGGCACCGCGTTACTGATGCTCTTGAGCGCTCATCCAGCATTCGCCGCCAGCACAGCAGGCGGCGGTCTGCCTTTCGATGACTGGTTCACGACCATTCGTTCTTCCATCACTGGGCCATTCGCGTTCACCGCATCGATTGTGGGTCTGGTTGGTGCAGGCGCGACGCTAATCTTTGGCGGCGACATGAATGGTTTCTTGCGCACGCTGATCTTCATCGTTCTGGTTCTCTGCTTCATCGTCGCGGCGCAGAACACTCTGTCAGCCATCACCGGTCAAGGTGCGGAGATCACTGCGGCACATGATATGGCGGCCAAGTCTGCCGACTGGATTACCGACACGAGCGAAACAATCAAGTCTGCTGTCTCCCGCTGGGCAGTGGGGGCGTAAATATCATGGCACTACGCAAGATCCCTATTCGACGAGCCGGCAACCGCCACAACCTGTTTATGGGTGGGGATCGTGAACTGGTTATGTTCAGCGGTTTGCTCGCAGCCATCCTGATCTTTGCCGCTCAGGACTGGATGGCTTTTTTCCTGGGGATGGGGATGTGGTTTTCCTCGCTCTGGATGCTTCGCAAGATGGGTAAAGCCGATCCGTTGATGCGCTTTGTCTACCTGCGCAACCGTCGATACAAATCTTTTTATCCGCCGCGTGCCACTCCCTTTCGCGAAAACAGCACCTCCCAGGGGAAGCAATACAAATGATTGAAACATTGCTCGTCGCTATTGCGATCGTGGGCGTTCTGTTGGTGTTGTTTTTGCTGCTGCAGGTTCGTCAGGTAAATGCAGACCTTCGACTGAAAAAACATCAGTCGACAGAGGCTGGCCTTGCCGATCTCCTCAATTACGCCGCTGTCGTGGACGACGGTGTAATTGTGGGCAAGAACGGCTCATTTATGGCGTCGTGGCTATACAAGGGGTCGGATAACGCCAGCGCCACCGATGTAGAGCGGGAAATGAACTCGTTCCGAATTAATCAGGCGCTTTCCAACATGGGCAGTGGCTGGATGGTGCATGTCGACGCTGTGCGACGCCCAGCGCCAAACTACAGCCTCCCTAGCCAATCGGTTTTTCCTGATCCTGTTTCGGCGGCGATTGACGAAGAGCGTCGCCGCACATTCGAAGGTTTGGGAAACTTGTATGAAGGCTTTTTCATCCTGACTGTGACTTGGTTCCCGCCGATGCTCGCAGAGCGCAAGTTCGTCGAGCTGATGTTCCATGATGATTCAGAAAAGCCGAACAACAAAACACGCACAACCCACCTCATCGACTTCTTCAAACGTGAAGTCAGAAACATTGAATCTCGCATGTCCTCTGCCGTATCCCTGGAGCGACTGGGGGCTCAGAAAATTCTCAATGAGGACGGCTCAACCGTCACTCATGATGAACAATTGCAGTGGCTTCAGTTCTGCGTCACTGGCGTGAACCACCCTGTCATGCTGCCGACCAATCCGATCTATATCGATAACTTGATTGGTGGCCAGGAGTTGTACACAGGTGTGACGCCGAAGTTGGGCCGGAAATTCATCCAGGTGGTGGCGATTGAAGGTTTCCCACTGGAATCGTCCCCAGGCATCTTGTCGCGTCTGGCGGAGCTACCGGTCGAATATCGCTGGTCAAATCGCTTTATCTTCATGGATCACCATGAGGCGATTTCGCACTTGGAGAAATTTCGCAAAAAGTGGAAACAGAAGATTCGGGGCTTCTTTGATCAGGTATTCAATACCAATGGAGGCGTCGTCGATGAGGACGCGGTCTCCATGGTGGCTGATGCTGCCTCGGCGATCGCCGAAACAAACAGCGGGATGGTCGCCCAAGGTTTTTACACTAGCGTTGTCATTCTGATGAATGAAAGCCGGGAAGTGGTAGAGGCTGCCGCACTGCAGCTTGAAAAAGCCATTAATGCGATGGCATTCACTGCTCGCGTTGAAAGCATCAATACGATGGATGCCTTCATGGGGTCCTTGCCTGGCCACGGCGTAGAAAACGTGCGCCGCCCCCTGATCAACACCATGAATCTGGCGGATCTTATCCCCACCAGTACGATCTGGACAGGCGAGAACTTCGCGCCTAACCCCCTGATGCCGCCGAATTCGCCGCCACTGATGCACGGACTCACCGCCGGTAATTCGCCCTTCCGCATCAACCTTGATGTGCGAGACCTTGGTCACGCAATCATGTTTGGTCCGACCCGGGCCGGCAAGTCGACGCACCTTGCCATACTCGCGATGCAGTGGCGGCGCTACGCCAATGCAAGGCTATTCACATTCGACAAAGGCATGTCGATGTACCCGAGTTGCAAGGCCGCTGGTGGCTCTCACTATGTCGTCGCTGGGGCAGGTGAAAAGCTCGCCTTCGCACCGCTTTCCGGACTGGTGACTCGTCATCGCCGAGCGTGGGCGATGGGATGGGTGAACGACCTTCTTGCTCTGAACGGGATCGACACAACGCCTGAGCAGCGTAACAAGATCGGTGAAACCATCATTGAAATGGGTAAGGTCGAAGAGGAAACAGGCCGTCCCGGAACAATGTCCGAATTTACCGCCATGGTTCAGGACACCGACATTCGCGCCGCGCTGAAGGATTACACCATCGATGGCTTGATGGGGCACCTGCTCGATGCCGAGGAAGACCAGCTCTCCATTTCGGATTTCATCACATTCGAAATTGAACACCTGATGGATTTAGGGGATCGGTACGCCCTCCCGGTTTTGCTCTACTTGTTCATGCGCATTCAGGAAGCGCTGGATGGTCGCCCGACGTTGATTATTCTCGATGAAGCCTGGTTGATGCTGGGGCACAAAGTGTTCCGCGAGAAAATCCGCGAGTGGCTTAAAACGCTGGCCAAGAAAAACTGCCGTGTACTCATGGCGACTCAGAACCTTTCGGACGCATCCGGCTCGGGAATTCTGGACGTCATCGTCGAATCCACTGCGACCAAAATCTATCTGCCTAACATGTATGCGCGTGATGAAGCCGCTACCGAGCTTTATATGCGCATGGGCCTCAATGCACGCCAGATCGAAATCATCGCTACCGCTCAGCAGAAGCGTGACTACTACCTGGTATCTGAAAAGGGACGTCGCCTCTACAGCCTCGCCCTTGGCCCCCTCGCCCTCTCATTTGTCGGTGCGACGGGAGCAGAGGACATAGCAATCATCAAGAGCCTTGAAGAAAAGCATGGTGCCGAGTGGGTGCATGTTTGGCTTCGAGACCGGGGCTTGAGCCTTGATAATTACAGAGGTGCAGCATGAGCATTTTCAACAGCCGCAAAGACGCGGATGCAGAAACAGAGATACCCGGGGAAGTAGTGGCCGCTAAAAGTAAGGTGAATAATCCCTACCTGAATGCGCGGCGGTCATGGAACGGCCATGTGATGGGGGTGATGTCGTCGATACAGGTATGGCAGACGGTGGGGATTATTTCGCTCCTCATTGTGATGGGCGCAGTGGGCGGAATCGCTCACATTGGAGCGCAGTCCAAGATCATCCCGATGGTCTTCCAACAAGACGCTTCGGCTAATACCGTTTCGGTAACATTGCTTGATCGAGTGCCCGACGCGGTACTGACCGATTACCAATCGGCAGTGACCAACTTCATCAGTAACACGCGCGTGGTAACACCCGATGTAAGCCTGCAGCGTAAAGCGGTGCTGGCGGCCTACGCCTATCTGGCGCCGCAAGATCCCGCAACGATGAAGACAAACGAATTCCTCAACGGCTCTCCTGAACGGAATCCATTCAAGCGTGCCGAGAATGAAACCGTTTCTGTTGAAATCCGCTCCGCCTTGCCGCAGACGAAAGACACCTGGCAGGTGGACTGGACTGAAACAGTTCGCAGCCGGGACGGTTCGCCCAAAGGCAAGCCGTACAACATGCGGGCGCTGATCACTGTTTATCAGAACAAAGACATGACCGTGGACAGAAATACGTTCATCAACGGGCACTTCATCTTCGTGCGCGACTTTAACTGGTCGAAGCAGCTTTAATACTGGGGCGAACATTATTATGAAAAAGACAGTTATTTCCTCGGTTCTGGCCGGCCTTCTTTTGCCACAGTTCGTGCAAGCAGCCGATAGCCAGGCTGATATGGCCAATAAGTACTTCGCCCCGGATACCGTGCAGCTGACGCCGCAAGAACAGAAAGCAATCGGCATCGGTAAAAAGTGGCAGACCGGCCAAGCGACCAGCAACCCGACGCCAGGTGGCGACGGTGCAATCACGTTTCTGTACGGCAGTGGGCAAACTCAAGTCGTGTGCGCGGTGCTACAGGTTTGCGATATTTCGTTACAGCCCGGCGAGCAATTCAACACCCTGAATGGTGGCGATCCCAGGTACACCGTGGAACCTGGGATCAGCGGCAGCGGCGCCGACCAGACCGTTCACTTGATCCTGAAGCCACTGGACGTGGGGTTGGATACTGCGCTGGTCGTCATGACCGACCGCCGCGTTTATCACTTCCGCCTGCGTTCGACGCGCAACGACACCATGCCCTATGCGCGTTTCATCTATCCCGAAGAGTCTGCAGCCAAGTGGGCGGCGATCCGCACTGCCGAGGCAAAAAACCGTCACGACAACACACTCCCGCAAACGCGCGAATATCTGGGCAACCTCGACTTCAAGTATTCAATTGATGGCAAGGCACGCTGGAAGCCGGTGCGCGTTTACAACGACGGCACCAAAACCATCATTGAGATGCCGGAGGGCATGCGTCAAAGCGAGTCGCCCACTCTGTTGGTAGTCCGTCGTGACGGAGGGTTTTTCCGCGACGCTGAAACTCAGATGGTCAACTATCGGGTCCAGGGCAATCGCTACGTGGTCGACACCATCTTTGATAAAGCAATTCTGGTAGCAGGCGTCGGGTCCAGCCAAGACAAAGTCACCATTGAGCGGGAGGGCAAATAATGCGCCGCGCCCTCCTCATCTCCATGCTGGTTTTTGGCCTGAGCGGCTGCGGGACAAATGCTCCATACGGGAATTATTCAGCAGCACCGGCCGGGGCTGACAGATCGATGGCAAGCGACACCGTCGCGCATCTGGTTACCATTTACCCGCCCGCACTGACTCGCTGGAACATCATGCAACCCACTGAGGATGCATACGGCAAAACGTTGGTTGAGCTGTTGCGCACTCGCGGTTACTCCGTCAGTGAATACGCGCCCGATGCTCCAAAACCTGCAGAACCGACCGCACAGCCGGCATCCATGCCTGGCATAGACCTTCGGTACCTTGTCGATTCGCTTGCGCCGGCAGTTGATCTCTACCGCGTTACCGTGGTGGTGGGCAATCAGCCAATCAGCCGAGCGTACATTCCACAAAAAAACGGAACTGTCGCAGCAGCTGGTTCCTGGGCGCGTAAGGAGTAACTGCAATGGCTGACAAGGACCAAATGTCGCCGGACGCGTCGCCAGGCGCCTCCAAACGAAAAACCGGCGTACGCCGAGTCAACAATGTGCCTCTCATGATTGGCATTGCCGTGCTCACGCTGTTTGTCGGCCTGATAGCGATGGTAGCGGTCAAGCGTTCCAACCAGGCCAATGTGGACCATACCGCCACCACGCAAGGCAAAGGCGGTGACAGTTCCCTAATGGCTGCCGATATCGTGGGTGGTCGCGCTGACGGCTTGATTCCAGAAGCCAAACCCGAGCCTCTGCCGTTACCCCCTGTGGATCCGCAAGTGCCTCAGGCAGCTCAGGCAGCTGCTGGAGTCCCTGTCGCTCGGGTGGAAAACCCGGACGCCCCGCCACTGCCGCCCCGTAATGGCGGCCGGTCGCAAGAAGATCAGGATGAAGAGCAACTGCGTCAGCGCAAAATGCAGGCTTTTCAAGCGGCAGTGGGTGCGAAAACAGCAATCACCCTGCCCGACATGAGCCGAGTGGGCACCTCCACTACCGCCGACACAGCGTCTCCTCAGAATCGGGAAGAAATGCTTGATCGCATCGCGCAGGTTCGTCGTCAGATAGATCAGCAGCGCGTGACCGACCCAAACGCTGCTTATCAGGCACAACTGCGCCAGGTAGAAAGCAGCAACGGCACGGGCACATCCAGCGGTGGTTACGGTGGCGGTGGCGGTTACGGTGGCAGTCGAGCGGGCGGCAGCTCCGGGATGATGCTGGCATCCTCTCCCAGTAATGGCGGGAAGGACTACGGCGAATTTGACAACAAAGGGAAAAAAGATCGCTGGGCGCTGGATTCAAAAATGGAAGCGCCCACCAGTCCGTTTGAAATCCGTGCGGGAGCCGTTATTCCAGGGATCATGCTCAGCGGGATCAACTCGGACTTGCCAGGCCAGATCATGGCGCAGGTGTCGCAGGACGTGTATGACACCGCCACGGGTAAGTATCTGTTGATCCCCCAAGGGTCGCGCATGGTTGGCAGTTACTCCAGCAATGTGGGCTTCGGTCAAGAGGGTGTTCTGGTTGCATGGCAGCGGCTGGTATTCCCTGATGGCAAGGCATTGGACATAGGTGCCATGCCAGGCGCTGACATGGCCGGGTATTCCGGCTTCCGAGACAAGGTTAACCAACACTTGCTGCGTATCTATGGCTCAGCGTTGTTCATGGCTGGGATCACCGCCGGTGCCTCCCTGGCAACAGATCAAGGCAACAATAACGCCACAGGTTATCAGCAGCCTTCGGTGAGCAGTGAGATGAGTCAAGCACTGGGTCAGCAGTTGGGTCAGGTCTCGGCACAGATTATTTCCAAGAATCTGAATGTGGCGCCAACGATAGAGATTCGTCCTGGGTATCGATTCAACATCGTTGCGGTCAAGGACGTGACATTTACCAAGGCTTATCAGTCCTTCGACTATTGAGACTACGGAGCAACACATGCGTACTCACATGAGGGTTTTGGCTATTCGAACTGCGGTGCTCTGCGCCGCGGTAGCGCTAGCGAGCCAGCCGGTATCGGCCGGTATCCCCGTGATCGACGGTGTAAACATTACACAGTCGACCATTAGCGCCATTAATAATGCGGCCGCCGTTGCCAAACAGATTCAGCAATATAAAACCCAGTTAGAACAGTATGAAAATATGCTGAAAAACACAGTGGCCCCGGCTGCCTATGTGTGGAGTGAAGTCAACAGTGTTATTAACAAGGTGGTTCAAGCTCAGCAGACCTTGGAGTACTATAAAAACCAATCAGGCTCGATTGATTCGTACCTCTCAAAATTTCAGAACGTAAATTACTACCGCAGCTCCCCTTGTTTTACCTTGAACGGCTGTTCTGATGCTGACCGCCAGGCACTTGATGATGCACGCGCTGACACATCTGATGCGGTCAAACGCGCGAACGCTGACGTCATCAAAAGCGTTGACCAGCAACAACAAACCCTGAACACGGACGCGACCAAGCTGCAGGCGCTGCAAGCGCAGGCAACGACGGCAACCGGGCAGATGCAAGCCCTGCAGGCGGCGAATCAGTTGGCGGCTGCACAAGGGAATCAGCTTCTGCAAATCCGGGGCATCTTGCTCGTTCAAAACCAGGCGGCGGCCACAATGGCACAAGCTCAGGCAGACCGTCAGGCGCAGCAAGATGCAGCGGCTGTAAAGCTGCGTGACGGCTCTACCATTACCAAACCGACGCCACAAACCTGGACATTCAATTAAGGATCTTTATGCGAATCAACATGCTTGCAACTGCATCCATGATTGCCCTCCTTACAGTCGCAAGCGGCTGCAAGGAGGGCAAGAAAGAAGTACGTACCGCTGACTGCTCAAGTCCGGCTACGGCTGCCGAGGCTTCGAAATGCCTCAGGAAGGAGGACAACATTACTCATAGCAAGCCGCAAACCTGGTCAATGGACGACGAGAAAAAATGATGAGAATAGCCAGGCCAGGAAAGGCAACGTGTGCGGCGACACTAGCCGTACTTGTCTTGCTTCTCATCCCTGAGTTTGCGTCAGCGGCAGCGGACACCGGCATCATGGACTCTGTGATGAAGAAGTATCAGGAAGCGGCGAGCAAATGGGGCGATAAGATGATTGGCTATGCCTCATGGATTTTCTGGGGACTCGCGCTAATCAGCATGGTTTGGACGTATGGCCTGATGATTCTGCGCAAAGCAGACATTGGCGAGTTCTTTGCCGAAACGATTCGCTTCTTCGCCACACTGGGTTTTTTTTGGTGGATTCTAATGAATGGCCCCCTCATATCACAAGCTATTATAAAAAGCATGTGGCAAATCGGGACTGCTGTCGTTGAAGGCGGTAACAGCTACACACCTTCAGGCATTACTGACATTGGGTTCAAGATTTTTTTTAAAGCAGTTGATGAATCCTCATCATTCTCCCCAGTTGACAGCGCCGCGGCAATTCTCATCTCAGCATGCGTTTTGGTGGTGTTAGCCCTGGTCGCCGTAAACATGCTGGTTCTGTTCGTCTCTTCTTGGATATTGATGTATGGCGGTGTGATTTTTCTGGGGTTTGGCGGTTCTCGATGGACTTCTGACATAGCGATCACTTTTTACAAAACAGTCTTGGGTGTCGGCACACAGCTCCTCGCCATGGTCCTTCTTGTGGGTATCGGCAAGAACTTTATTGACCAGACTTACGCCAGCATGAGTGAGGGGATAAATCTAAAAGAACTGGGCGTATTGGGCATTACAGTGGTCGTGTTGCTGTACCTGATAGACAAAATCCCTCCCATGCTGGCTGGCATTGTTGGAGGCTCATCCACCGCTGGTATCGGCGGCTTTGGCGCAGCAGCAGCAATGGGAGCCGCTGTCGCAGCCGCTGGCATCGCTGCAGGCGTTGCAGGCGCTGCCGCGTCGATGGCAGCGGGCGGCGCTACAAATCTGGCGGGCGCTGGCTCTGCGCTCAAAGCAGCGTTCCAGTCGGCTCAAGAAAACATGGGAAGCAGCGGCGGCGGTGGGGGTGGTAACGTCGGGGGTGGAGGTGGGAGTAATGACACCGGCAGCATTGGAGGCTCAGAGGGTGGCGGCGGTAGTGGCAGTAGCGGCGGTGGGAATAGCGGCGGGGGCAGCAATGGTGGCGGCGGTTCGAGCTTTGGCCAGGCAATGGGCACCGCTGGGCGTTTTGCGGCCGATATGGGTAGCGCCCTAGCCAGCGGCGCGAAATCGGGTCTGTCGGCCAAAGCCAGCTCGGTTGCTGCGTCCTTCAATGAGCGTGCAGCGAACACCATGGGCGGCAAGCTAGCTTCGGAAATCAACGGATCCGCTGGTCAGGCACGTGCAGATCAACAAACCCTGGCGCAAGCCGCTGCGATTAATCAAGGCCAACAACTTCAAGAAGCACGCGACACCGTGGCTGAAAACAGTAGCACGGAAACTTCGTCTCACCCGGAATCCGGTAGCGGCAGCGTTAATCCCGGTAACGAAGAAGTGAATGAATTTGTCAATGGCAAGGCATAGGGATGTAGGCATGAAGAATTTAATCAGCGCTTTATTAATTGCACTTGGGCTTGCGGCACCAGTACCCCCCGCGTTCGCAAAGGACCCGTGCGCTACAGTATTGTGCATGGCTGGCATGCTGCAGGGAAAGGGTGCAGTGACTGGCTGTGACGGACCAATAGCAGACTTCTTTGACATCGTAAAAAAGAAGCACGGCGATTTCGAGCCCGATGCTACGGAAGACGCTCGTCGTGAGTTCACTAACAGCTGCCCGGACACTGACGGTTGGGGCGACAAGATTGCTGACAAGTACGGCAAACTGCGAATGTGAGGTGATACGCATGCCGTTTCTCGATTTGCCTCCACAGATGCAAGAACGAGTTGTCTGTTCGGTTACGGCCGCCATCAAGTATGAGGTGCCTGCCAACCTGGTATTGGCAGTGGCAGAACAGGAAGGCGGCAAGCCTGGTCAGCGCGTAGCAAACTCAAACGGTACCGAGGACGTTGGGGCGATGCAATTCAACAGTGCCTACTTACGCGAGTTGACGCGCCAATATGGGATTACCGCTGACGATGTCGCGCAGGCCGGCTGCTACTCATACGATCTGGCAGCCTGGCGGCTACGCGGGCACATCCGTAATGACTCAGGTGACTTCTGGACACGCGCTGCCAACTATCATTCACGCACTCCAAAGTACAATGCGCTCTATCGCGCGAACCTGATGCGCATATCCGAAAAATGGGGTAACTGGCTGGCTGAACGTTTCGTCACTTATGACCCTAATCTAGCCGGAGCTTCTGCCACAGTGGCCGTTGCCCGTCAGGCTAACGCCCCCCAAGAGCAGAGCACCATGGCGCTTCCTCAAGCAGCGCTGACAACTGCAACAGGGCCGGTACAGATCAAGCCAACAGCAATGTCTGCCCAGCACCAACGGTATTCCAACCCCGCCGCAGAAAAGGCGCTAGCTGATATGTACGCACCCGGGCTTATGAAATAGGGTTGAGTCATGAGTTTGATCGAAAGGCGTGTCGGCTATTTGCCTAGGCTGATAATCGCGAACGGGACCATTGAAGCGGTTAAATGGCTTGCGTTGCTGTTCATGATTGGCGACCACATCAATAAATATTTACTTAATGACACCGTAGATTGGCTTTATGACGCGGGCAGGGTGGCGATGCCGCTGTTCACGTTTGTACTGGCCTACAATCTGGCCCGGCCCAATACGCTTGCGAGTGGCGGCTACCGGCGCACGATGATCCGTCTAGCGGTATGCGGTGCTGCTGCATCGCCAGTATTTATTGCGCTAGGCGGAGTGAGTCATGGGTGGTGGCCGCTCAATATTCTGTTCACATTGCTAGTGCTCACCGCAACCCTACGGCTGATAACACTTGGTACCTTTCAAGGGTATCTAATCGCCGGGGCAGTCTTCATCCTGGGCGGAAGCCTCGTAGAATTTTGGTGGCCTGCCTTGGTATTCGGCATAGCGGTATGGAGCTATGCTCGATGCCCGGGCATCCTGGCACTGCTTCTTGGCTGCATATCCTGCGTTGCGCTCGGATATATCAACGGCAATCAGTGGGCATTGGGATCTATCCCGATTCTTGCAATCAGCCCCCTATTCGCTTTGACGTGTCCACGGTTACGCTGGTTCTTCTACGCAATTTATCCCGCTCACCTCACCCTCATCTGGCTCGCCCGGATTCCAATGCGTCAAGCTGGCTACCTGTTCTTCACTTGACCTTACATTCGCTTGATGAAGCGATAGAGAGGAGGTGGATCAGGGCAACTGGGAGCCCTCAAAGAGGCCGGTATCCCCCGGCCTCAGCGCTCTCGGTATCAGCAGCGTTTTGCGGCCTTTAGCAACGCATTGCAGTTCTGCGCTGGTGCCGCTTCATCAGGTGTCTGTGCAGCCTGATTGCTGTTAATCGGACCCGAGCAGATGGCATCCGAGTTCACCACCACGACAGAGGTGAAATAACAGTTATATATGCCCTTGTTGCTTTTCACTTGAAAACGCATCGAATCCAATGAAGATGACTTAGACAAAATAGAGAGTTTGTCGGCGCTGGTATTCAACGCGAAGGCTGCTTTTTCCCGCAAATCCGAGTCACTCTGGGTACTTTGCGCAATAGAACCACAACCCGCAAGACTGGTCGCCAAGGCAGCGCCGATGAGTAAATTTCCGAAAGTGATGCACTTCATGTTTAGGTCCCATTCCATTAAGTTGTTTATTGAACACAGCCGGCACTTGCCAGTTGAACATCATAATCAAATTTTTCGGGTTTTTCGATTCTGTATTTGCTCGCTCTCTGCCTGGGAAAGCTCGCCTTTGACCTTCCCGACACCCCGGGCATAAGTCACTTCGTAAGATTTACCAACGGTTGGCTCTTTGCCGTCCAGCGCCTGATCAAATATCTTCCGATCATGCTTAACAATGGTGGCCGTGTTCTTGCCATCATTCGGTCCAAACTGATACACGTTGTGCGTGTCGACATGAAGCACCTGCCCCCCGAACTGTTGCGGATGGACTTTTTTGCTCGCATCGGCAACGTCATAGAGCGGGTACACACCTCTGGCGAGCCCGTTTTCGCTCAAGACTTGCTGGGTTTGCCATCCCGCAGTGCCATCTGCGCCCACACCTGGCACGACCTGATCGATCTGCCGACTGCCATTCTGAACAACAATTTTTATTGAGCCTATGGCAGGCATGGGACTCAGGCTCACCTCGTCCGTGTTATCCGAGACATCGGCTTTCCGAGAAGCGACGGCCGCCTCACGCATGAACTTTGCGCGCTTAGCCTCTATGACCTCACGCTCATCTGGTCTGGCGTTTCGTTGAGCAAGCATCGTCGCCAGTTTGGTGTAGGCATCAGCGAGCTCTTGATAATCCTCGGGCGTCCGGGCTCTGCTGCGTTCTGCATTCAATGCAGCCTGGGCACCCGGCGGCTGCTTCACCCACTCCCCGTCGCGCAGGGTATTTTTGTGGATTTGGACCAGGTTCTTATCGTAAATCGATACTGCATCAAAAGCCTTCTCACGCTCTACGGCTGCAACGCTTTGGGCCACTCCCACGTACGCTTCGTCATGCACAGACTTGGGAACGAACCTTCCAGCGCCATACTCCGCCTTCTCCTTCTCGTAGCGGGTGTAGATCCGCTGCTCGCTGACCTCCGCATTAACTGCCATCACACGTAGCTCGACGTGATAGCCAGCTTCATGCAATTGCATAGCTCGAGCAATCAGGGTCTCTGGACTTTTTGACGTCTGATCAATGATAAGATTATGACGGCCGGCTATTGCATCGTTGGCGAGCCGCTTCGCCCATTTAGAGGCATCGTCATGGGTAAAATCGGCGGCTTGTTTATCATTTTCGCGCATTAGCCTGGCGTGATCCGGGTGCCGATCGCGAAGCTGGTCTACATCCACCACTACGACCCCGCCACTGCCGTCGAACTCTCGCTCCGCAGTGGCGGTGAGCCCCCCTTTCCCCGACCCTGGCTGGCCACCAATAATGATCGCGCGAGGCGACTTCTGTGCTTCACAGGCCAAATACTTCGACGCTATGCGCTCATAGCGTTTTTCATGCGTGGCTTCATCAAGCGCGTATGGGCTTGCCATCCTTGTCTACCTTTTCATCACTGCCGCAGCCTGAGGGCCGTAGGTCGAATTTATTTGCTCCACTTCGCCTTCATCATCAACTAACAATCGCGACTGACGTCTCGAGAGTTCGAACTGCAAATCCTCCCAAGCGTGAATCTTGGTAGCGTCCGGCGCAGCTTTTTTTCCTTCGTCACCTATTAACTCAGCATAATGGCTAACCATTATGCTTAAAGCAGCACGTGCGAGGTCGTAGCGTTCCCATTTGTTTCGTTCGGTCATCAGTTATCTCTCAAGATTGTTATCACAGCCGACGCACAAAGGCGCACCCACCCACAAGGTCAAATTTTGTGAACTTTTCGATTCTTTATTTTCTCGCTCTCTGCAAGAGAAAGTTCGCCTTTGACCTTCCCTACACCCCGGGCATAACTCACTTCGTAGGACTTACCAACGATTGGCTCTTTGCCCTCCAGCGCCTGATCGAAGATTTTGCGGTCATGCTTGACGATGGTGGCTTTGCCTTTGCCGTCGTCGGGACCTAACTGATAAACACTCTGCTTGTCGACGTGAAGCACTTGCCCGCCATATTGCTGCGGATGGACCTTTTTGCTTGCGTCGGTCGCTCCGTTCAACGGGTAGATTCCTTTGGCCAGACCGTTTTCGCCTAGGACTTGCTGGGTCTGCCATCCTGCAGCTCCATTTGCACCGACACCAGGAACAACTTGGTCAATCTGACGACTTCCGTTGAGGATCACGATTTTGACTGAGCCTACCTCGGGCACCTGCCCCACGCCCGCATCGCCAGTATTTCGGGGGGCACCAATTTCACCGTATTTCATGTGCATCTCCTTTTGGTGTTGAAGTCACTAAGCTCGTTCAGTTGCAATAAACACCGCATTTATTCCCCTGCAACACCTCTTCACAGGAGGAAGTGAACGCGGTTATTCGCCCTTCCAAGTTAGTACCGGCCGGATCACTGCCGTGATCTGCTCGATGCTGATCGGGCCGAAATAGCGGCCATCGAATGATGTAGGGCTGATGTCAGTCATGAGTAGAAGTTCTGACGCATCCAAGGTGTGCTCTTCGGGCGGCACATGAGGCAGCGCACGACCAAGGCCGTCTACAGAAACCGGCTTGCTGTACGGCAACACCTGCCCGTTGACCGTTACACCTCGCGGAGTCACTGCAATGGTGTCGCCTCTGGCCGCCAGCACTTTTTTCATGAGTGGGCTGAAACCTCCGGGGCAGAATCCGGCGCCTACATACCCCCGCTTTTTAGCTTCGATGAAAATCTTCTGCTCCGGGGGACAGAACATTACATAGGTGCCCACTGCGACGGGCCTATCAACTGTCCAGTACAAGCCAAGTTCAAGGCTCTTACTGGTATTGATACGTCCGCCGGCCGCATAAACGCCGCCAGCCACCAATCCGCCCGCAACGGCCACAATCAGGGCAGTGCCAGCAATGATCCGAAGCCCCCCTCGCATCGTCATATGGCAATTGCTTCACTTGAGGACGGTGCGGCTTGCAAACGCAGTCGATCGGTGTCCTTGGGCTCAGGCACCGCTGCGCGTGCAGCAAAGGTCGGATCCTGGAAGTACAGGGGCTGCTCTCCATAAATCGCGGGAAAGCCAGCGACGTAGACGACCATGTCCCCAGCTTGGGTAATCTGCCCTTCAGAATCTTTCTTGGGGCCGGGCATCCGCAAGCATTCATCGTCGGTCAGCAGCGGCCGTTGCACTTCCTGCATCGTTCTGGATACCTGCCCCATGAACACGCCTGCCCGCTTGCCGCTGGTAGTGATCTGCTCTTTCACTACGGTGGTCACACCGGTCAATTTTGAAAGATGTTGAGCGGTTTCAATCCGGTTCGGTGGGTAGGCGTTCTGGACGTGGCAATTGGAGGTGATAGTTTCGTCAGGGCCGTATCCGGTTTCGCGACTCTTCAGCTGGTTTATATCCTGGCAGATCAGGTAGAACTTGATGCCATATCCCGCTACGAAGGCCAGCGACTCTTGCAAAATCTCCAGTTTTCCAAGGCTTGGAAATTCGTCGATCATGCCAAGCAAGCGATGCTTGTAGTTCTTTTTTGAGCGTACATAGGACAACGCCTGCTGCTTGAAACCGATTTGATCAAGAGCACGCCGCCACAACGGCATGTCAGTCTCGACCCTCTCAAACTCCATTTTGTCTGCCAACAGGCGAACGATCATGTTCGCAAGTACACGCACTAACGGGCGCAAGCGGGCCTTATCGTTTGGTTGCGTGACGATGTATAAGCTGACCGGGTCGTCATAGTTCATCAAATCCTTGATTCGCCACTCCGACTTGCTGACATTTCGCGCGACTACCGGGTCGCGGTACAGGGACAAGTATGACTTTGCTGTAGACAGCACGGATCCGGCCTCTTCCTCCGGCCTGTCCATCATGTCGCGTCCAGCGGATCCGACAGCGGGATGGTTCTCGCCATTCACGTGACTGTACTGCGTCATTTCCATCCATAGCTCTCCAACATCCCTATCGGGATCGGCAAGCAAGGTGTCGACATAAGGAAGCGTTGCCGGCGTGCCTTCATGTTTCGCCTTGTACAAAACATGCAAAATTAGACCGACCAGTAGCGCCTGTGATGTTTTCTGCCAATGGGACTCGAGCCCCTTCCCGTCTGGATCGACAATCAACGTAGCTAGATTCTGAACATCGCCAACCTCGTACTCGGTTTCAAGGCGGATCTCGTCGAGCGGATTCCAGAACGCGCAACCGCTCAAGCTGGCCGGTTCGAAACGAATGACCTTGTTGCCGGCGTGCTGCTTCCTCCAGCCCGCAGTCATTGCCCAAAGCTCCCCTTTCAAATCGGTGATTACGGCGCTATGAGGCCACGAAAGTAACGTTGGTACGACCAGACCAACGCCCTTGCCCGAACGAGTAGGCGCGTAGCAAAGAACATGCTCGGGGCCGTTATGGCGAAGGTAATGCAGCTTGCCCGCTTTGTCCCGCCAGGCACCTACATAAACACCGCCGTCCCGGCCTTCGTTGCCCAGCAGGGTAGAGGCCTCGATGTCCTTCTGTTCCGCCCAGCGTGCGGAACCGTGCAAATGTTCGCTGGCTTTGGAGGAGTTGGTGGCAATGACTTTCGCAGCGGCGGTAATGATCAAACCGCCCGCCGCAACCAAAGCACCGATGCCTGCGGCGGCGGTGAGCGCATCGGGGTAGATGGCGTGCCATTTTTGCCACCAGTCAAAGATGGCCCAAGGCGCATAGACATGGTTGTAGCTCGCACCGAGCACCGCCTGGTACTCGAACTTCCATGCAAAGAACTGGGTAGCGGTCATTGATCCAGCGACTAGACTTGCAAGACCAAGCGCGGGCACTGCCTTGCTCTTCCTTGACTTCTTGCCTCTGGTTTGCGGTCCGACCGCAGTCTTGGCTTTACTCATCTACTCGTTCCCTCTAGCTCCTACGCCCTTGATTTCGAGTGAAGGCATCACCCTGTTTGAAAAAATTCTGTATACGATTCAGGACTGCGGTGACGCGCGACCCAGTCATACTGCGAACAACTCAATCCCCGCAGAAAAGCGGGGCGATGCGCAGGCAAGACTTCGCAAGCACATGGAGTTTAGCGCCAATTATTCGGTATATCGAATTTTTCTTCTGATTTCTATATCGCCTCCCGCCCCGTGCTCAAGCGCTACATCCGCGCTCATGACGACGGGACGTCCCTGGGATCGACTAGAGAGCTCGCCGAAATGGCTTCAGTTCTTGATTAATTAAATCCGATGCAAAAAAAACCGACAGCGGTCGGTTTCATTTTCTTGCCGCTTATGGGCCGACAGTACGGTTCAAGCTCAGCGACTGACCTTGACCTCGAGCCACCGTCGGGGAATGTTCCCGCTCGGCCGCCAGCCGTTTCTCCTGCTCTTTTTTTCGCATCAGACTTTCGTGACCGCGCTGTGCTGCGCGCATTTTGTCCCACTCATCTGCAAGATCCGGCTCAGCCTGGCGCAGTTTGCGAGCCGCCAATTCCTCGATGCGAGGACCGTGAAGGCCCATGCCGTCTCTGATCTCTCGCACTCCTTCGAGCCGACCCTGAAGCCGCTGCAGAAGGGCTTGCTGTTGTTGAACCTGATCTTGCCAGCCCGCGCGGGTGCCAGGCAGCGATAGAAAGCCGGGCTGTTTGGCTTCAATCTGATGAAGCTTGGCCTCCTGCTGCTCGATTACGCCCTCCAGTCGACCCTCGAGTCGCTCAACCTGATCCTGTTTCGCCTCGAGCTGATCAGCTAACGCTGCGCTGTACCGGCCACCTGACTGAGACGCCTCTAAAATGGTCTGCTGTTGAACATCAGCGTCCTCCGCCTGGTGCTGAAAGGCATCAGCCTGTGCCAATGCCGCTCCTCTTGATGTCAGTACAGTGCCTGTTAAGGGCTCAGACACCGGCTTCTGTTCACTGAAGGGCTTCATAGGGACTCTCCATTTTAGCGGCTAAAATTAGCGCTTTACCCCTCGCCCGAGTGTTTGCGCGAGGGGATCGACTTTCGCGCGCCCCAAATCAGAATACGATATGGTCTGCGCGCTACCCATTTCAGGTACTTTATCGAAATCTGAGCGCTTGTGCTGCACAAAGTCGCGTCCGCATTGCTGATATACACACTCCTTGTCGGCGTGAACAATCACACCCGAATGCGCAGCCGCTTTGTCGGCCTGCTGGGACCGATAGATGTTGTAAATGGCAGGCTTCACCGCCCCGGCCTTCTCAACCCCTACGGTTTCCCAATTACCAGGCGCTTTCTCATCCTGAACGAGCTTCTGCCCATTCATCACAAGTAGGCGCTGTTTCATTAATCGCTCCGTTAGCCGCTGCTCGAGCGACTATCATTAAAAGTTACGTGGATCCAAATTTACCGCGCCCCAAGATCGCACTTGCGACGAAAGCATTCTAGCCACTCTCTACTTGATGAATAAGTTATTTCGGTGCAACAACCTGTTGCAAAAATAATAAAGGCTCCGACGGCTTTCGTATTTCCGACGCAGCCCTACGCCTCGCCGAGACATTAAACGTTATAGAGCCGTCTTCGTGTGCGCTCGTTGCCTCGGGTGGTTCAATGAGCCCATCACAATCAGGGCCGGCATGGCATTCAAATGAATGATTAAATATTAAACATATGGTCAATCTAGCACTAAACGTTTTGTTGAAAATCCGCACAACACCGCAGAGTGCCTGCCAGGGCAGCGGATGAACGTTTTTATGAAGGCAGCAATTGTGCCTTCACACGCCTTGCCAACTTATCCTCAAAACACGTCGTACCACTTAACGAGAGTGCTTCTCGACTGCGAATCTCAGTCAGCCGGTCACGTTTATAATTTATACCTCCCTGTACGGCACAGGACACATTTTGAATAAACGATTCACCTCGGTACTAACCCTCTACAAGCGCAACCATCCTGGCTATTTCAAGCGCCGCCTCAAACTCTTTACCGCTCGACTCGTTCTTGAACCATGCCATACCCACCTTACTCGGCCGCCTGGTCAGGATCACACGACACAATCCGCCATCGATTTCGACTTGGATGCCGGCCTTCCTGATGTGAGTCGACTCTCCTCGTTTCGCTACATCCAGTGGTTGAGTGCCACTTTGGTCCTCCTCTGGACTATCACCCCCCCAACCTCCTGTGCCTGGCTCGTCAGCATCGGCCTCATTTAAACTTGCATCACCACCGTCGCTATCCTCTAGAAACTCGCGCAACAGCTTGACGCTTCCGCGCGTGATTTCCTGGCTCTCGTCACTCAACCAGTTGGCGACGGCTTCCGGATGTTTCTTGTAGGCGGTTACCAACTCATTGACTACTGTAACGTCCGTGATCCGGTCAGCATCGAACGCGTTGGCAATGACCTCGGGCAGCTTCAGCAAAGCAGCGTATTGCGTGATGAAAGCATTTGATTTACCCCATGCCTTCGCGATGTCGCCCTTTTTCATGCCAGTGCTCAAACGCTTTTGTATCAACTCTGCCAATTCGCGCGGAGTGTGCCCTTCGTTCTGAATATTTGCGACAACCTGGTCATCTTGCACATAGTCGTTATCTACAAAGATGGGGATATCAGGTACGCCAGCCCACCGGCTGCCCCGATAGCGGCGCGCGCCGTCGTTAATAATGTAGTGGCCCGGCTTGCGCGGATCGTCCTTCACTGAGATAGGGCTTTTAACGCCGCGGCTTTTGATCGTCGCACCGATCTCGGCAATTTTTTCAGCAGAGAAGCCGGGATTCTTTCCGGAACGGGGCTGGTCTTGATCCTCTGTGATCAAGTCAAGCGGAACTCGAAGAGGACGGGCTTGCTGCAGGACGCCTGCCAAAGTGCCCTTGAGGATAGAACCGCTCGTAGAAGCCGTACCGCGTTCCGGTGTGTCAGCGCCTTTGAGAACCTTTTTGTCGGCTGCTGTCCCGCTCATTGCACGGCCTCCTTCTTTTCAAACGCATGCTTCGTCATGACAATGGATTCTCTTGCTGCGATGCGAGCAGCGTCCTGTTTCTTACAAAACATCCTTCCGATACACCGGCAACTCCCCGCTCCTTCCTGTTTGACGGTGATGATCCGATGCCAACGCTAGCCGCGGTTCGGCCGCAGAAGGTAACGGTCATCAAGATTCCTTTCTTCTGTTGGCCCGTTCCCATTTCCTGACGATGAACGCCTGGTGCGCAGGCAGGATCGCCGTGACCCGCTCATACCCCCTCGGGACTTCGCTCTGCTCCTGAAAGGCGCACCAGACCCTGCCTACCGCCTGTGAAATCGCCCCAGCGGTGACCTCCAGTTCTTTTACGTAATAGGCTTGAGGCTTGCCTAAAACAAGCACCCCGTGCGCTATTTTCAGCGTCTGAGCCGAGACGTTAAGGTGCCTGATGGCGCTCGCAAATTGCTCCTCAGTCATCGTCTTTTTCGTCATGAATTTTCGCTCACAAACAGCTCCGCACTCGAAAGCAAAACGAATCCGCACCCGCTATCAGATGGCACAGTTTAGCTAAACGCTCGTAGGGGTCAACGATTTGGACCGTTATACACAAAGCTCAGAAACGAAAAAGGCCCTAAGGGGCCTTTTGATGCGTTTCGATGCTCAGTTCATTCAACGCTTTTCGGCTTGTACGACGAGACCAGACAGGTCGCCGCTGTCAAAGCGGCGAAGTGCAGGAAAAACGTAAACCCTGCGTGGCTTCCCGGTGTGTCCCAGTGCCAGACCGTCAAGAACCCGCGGTAGGCAACATCAAGCGCCATGACCCATCTCAGGACTGGCCAAGTGAGCACCAGCAGCATCCAAAGCGCCCGAGCGAGCCCCGAGATGGCTTTCCTCAGCTTGCCCGGTGCAGGGCGCGTCTGACTTGGCGTCGGCTCAGTCGCAACTTCAGGAGTCGCTTTTGCCCCGGGACGCTCTGGAAATTTGTATAGGTTGTTGGCCATTACCTGCTCTCCATGCAAATGCGAGTAAATTCTAACTCCGAATACGTGGCGCATGCCTGAAGCGTGCCGCGCAATCGCTCGGGGACGCAATCAAAACGGCCATCAGCACTCAGGCTTATCGGCCGTATAACGACGCGCCGGATTCACGGCCGCGCCGAATTCACGCAGGGCCTTGGCGCCGATCAGCAACGGATAGTTGAAATGACTGCGATCGACCAAGTTGACCTCCACGGTGCGTTTCACGTTGCCCAGGCACAGCTCAAGATCGACAACCGGGCGCTTGGTGGGATCGGCCGGCTCTTCGTCATCGTCGCCTTCGGAACGGCCCTTGATCCGGCTGATGCGCGACACCTTGTGCTCGTAGACTTTGCTGTCGGCGTCCTTGGTCGCCAGACGGAAACGCACCCAGTCATCGCCATCGCGCTTGAACAGTTCGATGTCCTTGGCCGACAGCGATGCGGTCAACGCGCCGGTGTCCATCTTGGCTTTGAATGTCTCGCCGATCTCCGAGACCTG